>Ga0222673_1000300_pt1 | contig 25869 bp, 32 predicted proteins | sample AntAcemetagen801_FD_179845 | JGI IMG/M metagenome (GOLD analysis project Ga0222673, IMG submission 179845) | Saline water microbial communities from Ace Lake, Antarctica - #801 | ecosystem: Environmental > Aquatic > Non-marine Saline and Alkaline > Saline | place: Antarctica: Ace Lake...
AGAAAAAATGTATGAGAGTATGGGATATTCATGTAAAACACTTGTGCCGAAAACACTTGCTTGGAGAGCATAGAGAACTTCATGGTTTATGGAATATTCTGACAAAGCATGGTGGCAAAGGTGGCTATTCGAATCATCCGGAAACCAAGCGATGGGTAGGCAAAGAGCGTGCGCTCTACGAACGGCATGAAGCACTGGTAAAAGAAATGGAAAAGAGAGGATACAATCACAGATCACCGCTCGATAAGAAACTTGCAAAAGGTAAAGGCGGACAAAATGCGTACATAAATACCCTGAAGGAACAAAAGGTTCTGTTGCGGGAAAAACCGTGTGAGTGTTTTACAGAGCATCATCGAAGCCGCTGAGCGAGCCACAAGAACGCTGACGAAGCATACGAGCGATAGCGAGTGCCAATCGGAAGCGTTTCTCGTGAGCGAGCGGACTCTCAAGCTACCACGGACATAGCGCCTCGTTCGGCGCAAGCTACGGAAGAAAGGGCGATATGTTGCACTTGTGCAATATTATTTATAAGCCCTTTCTGGAGTAGTGAAGCGACGAAAACAAAACCATAAAATTTCCTTTCATTTTTTTGCGGCTCCCCCCTGCACCCCCCGCCTTTTAAATGGATTGGTAAGGAAATTTTTGGTTTTGTACGCGAGTGGAGCGAGCGCGAGGCGCGCAGATGTTGGCGTTACCACATTATCGGAGCGTAAGATTAAGTTTCAAGCCACCACGCACTCCGCGCGTGCGCTATTGTTCAAAATCCTGCGGATTTTGTTCGTAAAGAGTTCGAACTTCGTCCAAGAAACACCGCGAGTACCAAAACCCAAACAAAGCAAAGGCTTTGTTTGGGTTTTGTTGTATCTCGCGAGAGAGTAAGGGATTCGAAAAGCTTTTGAGATATTTTCAAGCTAGCGCAGAAAATATCCAAAAGGTATACTGCTCGTGTAACGAGAGAAATTCCCTTACTCTCCGCACTAAATATCCGTTATCGGATAGACCTATACAACTATATTTTAATACACATTTCCTCTGTGGCAGTTTTGTCTATCAGGACCCCAGTAAGGGATTTGAACCGCATACGACCTAATGTGGTTGTTTTGATATACTGAGGTTAAATGAAGATTTCAAATTTAAATAAACGGTTCATATCGTATTGTGTCAAAAACCGACTTGGTAAAACAAATTTTGGTGTCAGAGTAATTCATTTCATTACTAATCTACTTGGCAGATTTGAAACATATAAAAACACTCAAGAATTTAATAAGAGAGGTCACTATGTGCCAAAACTTTTACTGAGCCGCTTTAGACTTGCCGAAGTTGGTCCTTTAAAAGGAAAAATACATCAGTATAGTTTTTTAACTAATAAAATTACTGAGGAGAATATTAAGGATGTAGCGCAAGTTGAAGATTTTTACATTTTTAAACAAAAGGGTGGCGGTGAGTCAGATTATGTTGAAAAAGTTATATATGCAGATTTTATTGAAACATTCGGCAGTCAAGTCATTAAACATATTAATTTATCGGATAATAATCCTGAGCTAACAATATTTGAACAAAATGTTCTGGCGACCTTTATTTCACACCAAATAACCCGTACCCCTGCGTTTTATTTACAAATAAGAAATTACATCCTTTTCCTTTACGAGAAGGGTTTGATAAAAATTGCTGATTTGGGCAGTCATGAATCCATGAGAGAAATTATTGTAGAAAATCTTCATAAAGTAACATATGAGGATATGTTGTCTTTTGTTCCCAAGCACTCAGTCAAAGGAGACATGAATCATGTGGGTCACATCTCTAGATTAATTGCTGGGTTTATTATGGAGGATATATTTAGACATAATTTCCATTTTTTATATATACCTGAAGACTCTGAGGAAGAGTTTGTGATTTCTGACAACCCTGTTGTATTTCTTGATTTTGAGCGATATGAAATGAAAAGATATTTTGACTGGTGGACTAAGAGGAGTGATAGTGTTTGGATTTTCTTACCCTTATCACCAAAGAAGTGTCTTTATTTAACTACACAAAAACGAAAAGACGGCCCAGTAGAAAAGGAGGGAGTTTCTGAGTTAGTTAGTTTGGTAAATTTTGGTCAATATCTAACCTCACTTTGTTATGTCTACGGAAAAGATGAGTCGAAAATGAAAGAACAAGTTAAACTTTATATGAGTGAAATTTTAAGGTATAAAACATTTGTTTCAGATCCAAATAAAGAATTTAAAAAATAATGAAATTAAACGATTTTCCATATCCAAAGTTGAATTTACCGAAAGAACTTAGAGATTCTCCTCAAAATTCTGAGGGAGAGATTCTTCACGCTTTACAAAATTATATTAACTTAGTTGATAAGTATATCTATACTGATATAGATCTGGATCGAGACCAAGACGACCCTTTACGTACACATGCGTGGATCCTTAAAGTTGTAAGTGCAAATGTGCTTAGAAGCTTATATCTGCGTAATTCAGTAGTTGACGCGATGAATAGTAGAAACTCCGTGGCACTTTTTTTGCCTCTGAAAGCCTGGTTTGAAGTAGTTGGTGCCCTCGCTGCAATTTTGGATTTATTACAAAAGCAATTACCTCCAGAGGAACTTTCTGAAAAATTTTTACCGTATGCTTTAGGGAACAAAGGTAAGGGTAATTTACGTGTTGGTACAGTAGAGGCAAAGAGTGTCGCCACTATGATAGAAAAAGCTGATAAATATATGAAGAAAATGGTTGCTAAACAACCTCAAGAGGTGAAGGATAATTATTCTAATTCAAAATATTTTACAGACTTTTATGACATGGCGAGCAATCCTTCCCATCCAAGTTTTGAGGCTTATGAACTAGTAGGAGGTCTTGGAGATGACAATTTTTGGAGAGCTAAACATCCAGATGAAACAAAGCAATTAATTATTGATTATCTGCCTGCCTTCGGAGGTTTACTAATGTCACCACTATGCATTCAGCTTATCTGCCAAGAGATATTTTCTATAGAGAAGGAAAACTTTTCAGCACTTGGTGCTAGTGAATATTTCAAAGAGTAACTAGTTTATTTTTCACAACAACCTTACTTTCCAGACATCCCATCAGCTCTCTCTCTTCTCATCGTTACTGCCTTCTTTAAGGATATATTTAGCGTAAGTTTTGAGATCAATATCTTTGTGTTTTGTTGAATTGCTGGATATTCCAAGTACTCCGCGATGAAATTTGTTGTATCGCTTGATCTCTTCCTCGAATTTTATCTGTACAGCAGTAGGATTGAATGCCATTCTTTTTAGTTCACTTGTGATTACAAATGCCTCGCACTGTCACTTCTATTTCATCTACTGCAAAATCTTCTAGGCCAAGTAATTTCTTGATTTTTTCATCAGGAGCGGTGAAGTGGATAATTTTTTCGCAATCAGTACATACTGCATGATGGTGAGGTTCTTTTTGATATTCATATTGTGCTTCTTCAGTACCTAGGTGGACCTGTCTAATTAGTTTTTCTTTAGTAAATAGATCAAGATTTCTATAAATTGTGACCAAATCAATTTCAGGAATTTTTTTGTGTATGTCAGACGCCGAAAGGGTATGACATGTGCTCTTTAAGACGTCGAGAATTTTATTTCTTTTTTGGGTAAAGTTTATAGGCATATGCAAGTGATTTGCATTTTAGCAGGTAACTGCTACACTTGCAATTGCAAATCATTTGCATTTATTTATAACAACTGTTTATGATAATAGAATCAGTCATTGCTGCTATTTGTATAGCACTCACTTCTTTATTGTGAGTATTCTTTTTTGGTAATACAAAAAAACTTATTGGCGCGCAAAAGTATGTTGTTCCGATGGCAGTTGGGGTGTTTCTCAGTTTGGTGCTATTTGAACTAATCCCCGAGACTTTGGAGTTATCACCTGAGTTTGGAGGTATCGCTGTAGCTTTTGGATTTATTTCGTTCTATGTTTTAGCAAATTATCTTCACAAAAAATATCATCACCTTGAGGCTGAGGAATGTGACAGAAAGGGAGCTGCAGCCTTGTTACTTGTTGGAGACGGTATTCACAATATTGCTGATGGTGTTATTCTCGGAGGCGCATTTTTGATTAACCCCACAGTTGGTGTGGCAACTGCTATTGGATTGGCGTTACATGAGATACCGCAGGAAATAGTGGAGTTTGGAGTATTGCTACGTGGTGGTTACACAAAGATGCAGGCTGCTTTTTTCAACCTTTTGTCGGCTAGCAGTATTGTACTAGGGGTGTTACTCATTCTGTTAGTTGCTGAGCATGCCGCTGATTTTATTTGGATTATTACTGGAGTAGCTGCGGGTAACTTATTGTTTTTAGCAGCTAGTGATTTATTACCTCGTATTCACGGCAATCTTAAGAACTATGGCAGTATTTGGCACTCCACAGTTTCAATAACGCTCGGTTTTATTGTGATGACAAGCGTACTTATGTGGACGCACGAACACTACGGACATGGTCATGAGCATGAGCACGAGGAGCATGATGAGATTTCTGAAATATCTCTTTTGAATGAGTAATTTGGTATCATATGTCCATAATGACTCGAACAAATAATGCTCTATTGTTTCTAACACTTTCGGTGATATCTTTTTTATTGTTGCCAGCAGTGGGTAATGCTCAAGAAATTCATAATGATTACCAAGGTACATATCGTGCCAAGGTAATTAAAATTGAGTCTGAGGAGCTTAGAGCAATACCAGGAACTGATACAGAGCATCTGTATCAGGAAATTAAAGTTGAGGTTTTAGATGGGCCAGAAGCTGGGAGAACTATAACCATTGAGAACGACTACTTAGAATTAGATAAAGGAGATAAATTCTATTTTAATCATAATATTTATATTGATGGCACAGAAGTCTATGCTGTAGTCAATATAGACAGAAGGGGAGCACTTATTCTATTTGGATTATTGTTTGTTGGCGCTGTTATTGCCTTTGGCGGTTGGCAAGGTGTTAGGTCTCTACTTGCTCTTGGTGGGAGTTTTGCCGCAATATTTTATGTTTTGTTGCCCGGACTTCTTCATGGATGGAATCCATTACTCTTAAGTGTAATCGTTGCTTCTGGGATTTTAGCAGCGGCTATATTCTTTACACACGGATTAAATCGAGAATCAGCAGTTGCTTACGGAGGAACGATGGTGGCCGTATTTTTAACGGGCATACTAGCAATTATTGCCGTACATATGAGTGATTTGTCAGGATTTGTTAGTGAGGAATCAGTGTATTTGAATATGAATACTGGTGGATCTTTGAATTTCACCGGTCTTCTACTTGGAGCAATTATTATTGGTGTTCTCGGTGTACTTGATGACATAGCAGTAACTCAAGCAGCAGTGGTGACTGAGCTCTATAACAGTAATTCAAATATGGAGCGACGAGAAGTATATAAAAGAGCCTTGCGAGTTGGTCGTGAGCATGTTGGTGCGTTGGTTAATACTTTAGTGTTGGCGTATGCGGGAGTTTCATTGCCATTGCTGCTTTATTTCTACATGTCACCAATAAGTTTTTGGTCACTTGTGAACTCTGAAATCTTTGCCACCGAAATTATTCGGGCAATTGTGGGTAGCATTGGGCTTATTATGACAGTGCCAATTGTGACTGGTTTGGCGGTATTTTATTTGAAAGGATACAAACCAACACACAGTCACAGTCACTCACATGGGCATACTCATTGATAATTATCTATATTTTTTATATTCAGCTTTGTTATAATTAAATTATGAATACTGTAAGTCGGACTATATCTGGAATAGTAATATTTGCTATGGGTTTGTTTATAGTTGCTGCGACTCTGATTGATAGTTCTGATACTTTTACACTTGTTTTGGGACTAGCTTGGGGTGTGTTTATTGCTGGAGTGGGCATTTATCTTTTCTTTAATAAGAAGGAAGATGATATTGAGGAAATTAAAAATACTAAGAAATAATATGACAAATATAATAGTTACTACAGGGGACAGTGTTCCAGGAAAAGAAATCTCAGAGGTGTTTGGAATAGCCAAAGGAAACACAGTACGTTCAAGAAATATTGGACGAGATATTGGCGCTGGACTAAAGAGTATTGTTGGTGGAGAAGTTAAAACTTATACAGAAATGACAATTAGCGCTAGAGACGAAGCGTATAACCGAATGGTTAACGAGGCGATTGAATTAGGTGCTGATGCAATTATTAATATGAGATTCAGTACTTCAATGATTATGCAGGGAGCATCTGAAATGCTGGCCTATGGTACTGCGGTGAAAACTAAATAATGCTTTTATTCAATTCAAGTAATTAAATTTTAACTATGTCATTAATACAATTTGTATATTTATATATCCTCACCGTGCCGGCATTTTTTATTATTGATATGCTTTGGTTGGGAGTGTTCGCAAAAGGTTTTTATCAAAGTAAACTTTTACATTTATTAGGGCCGGTTAATTGGACAGCTGCAATTATTTTTTATCTCATTTATATAGTTGGGATTTTGATATTTGCAGTTGCTCCCGCCCTTGATTCCCAGTCACTTATTAAGGCTCTCGTTCTCGGTGCTCTGTTTGGTTTCTTTACTTATGCTACTTATGACTTTACAAACCTAGCGACACTTAAAGACTGGCCGATAATTGTGGTATTTGTTGATGTTATCTGGGGCGCTGTTCTTTCTGGTAGCGTGGCTGTTATTAGCTATTACATCGGCAAGACATTATTTCTCTAATATATGATTTTAAGTAATCTTTTAGTGGTCGGCGCTGTCATTTTCTTTTTTGTCACTGTTTTATTTTTTGTTTCTCTGGTTATAAAGAGAAATGATATTGCTGATATAGCCTGGGGTCTGGGGATTCTTTTGGTGGCAATCGTGAGTTATTCTCACAGCCCATTGAAAGGACCTTTAACTACAATGCTACTTATCGCAGCAACTCTCTGGGGCGTAAGATTGTCTGTCAGAATTTTCTTGAGGAATATTAAAAAAGGGGAAGATTATCGCTATAAAAAATGGCGTGATGAGTGGGGTAAGTGGTTCTATATCCGAAGTTACTTCCAAGTATATTTATTGCAGGGATTTCTTATGGTTGTTGTTGGGTATACTTTTGTTCATGCCAGCGTTTACGGCGGCACTGATAAAATTGGAATAATTGCATTGATTGGTATGGGTATTTGGTGTTTGGGATACTTCTTTGAGGTAGTTGGTGATTTCCAACTTGACCGTTTTATAAAAAATAAACCCGAGCCAGGTGCCATCCTCGCTAGTGGACTTTGGAAGTATTCACGACATCCTAATTATTTTGGCGAAGTAACTATGTGGTGGGGTTTGTGGTTTATGGTTTCTACAATGCCTTTTGGTTATATAGCACTTATCAGTCCACTCACCATTACTTTTTTGATTCTAAAAGTTTCAGGTATTCCAATGCTCGAAAAAAAGTTTGAAGGAAATCCTAACTTTGAATTATATAAAATGCGTACAAGTGTATTTATCCCCTTACCTCCTAGGAAGTCTCGGTGTGAGCCATTGGTTTGAAAGAAACTTAGTGTAAACTTCTAATATATGTATTATTACTTCGCTTTTGGACTACTTGCGCTACTTATTATTTGGGCCACCGGCAGTTATTTGGTTATTAGAAATATTGAAAAACCATCGTATGAGGTTGTGGAAAAAAGGAATGGTTACGAAATCAGACAGTACGAGCCATATATAGTTGCAGAGACTGAGGTTGATGGTAATTACTCAGAGGCTCTTTCTGAGGGTTTTAGAATTGTGGCTGATTACATTTTTGGTAATAATACTTCAAAGAAAAGTATTGCCATGACGGCACCTGTCCTAGAAAATGAATCTGAAAGTATTGCCATGACCGCACCTGTTATTAGTGCCTCAGGAAATGAACAAACTCGAATAATTTCTTTTGTGCTACCTTCTGAGTACACGTTGGACACACTACCATCTCCTAATAATTCAAAAGTACGTTTGACCGAAGTTCCAGCTCGAACGGTGGCTGCTTTGCAATTTAGTTGGTATGCAACAGAAGAAAGGGTAGAAAAGAAAAAAGTTCTACTTACTGAACTTTTGGAAAGAGACGACTTAACAATGGTGGGTAAAGTGCAAGTTGCTCAGTATAATCCGCCACTTTCGATGCCGCTCACTCTTCGTAATGAAATTCTTATTCAGATTTCTGGCTACCGGCAAGATTAAAAAATATTACCCTTAAATTCAAAATGGTATACTCTGACATTAACTAATGATTACCTTATGAAAGCGACATACATATATATAGTATTGGTGATAGTAATTTTTGGAGGAGTACTATTTCTTGCACAGAACTCTACTGGTTCAGACAATGATCCTGTATCTACAGCTGCTTATGATGAGTTCTCAGCCTGTCTTGCTGACGCTGGAGCAAATTTCTATGGAGCTTTTTGGTGTCCACACTGCCAAGAGCAAAAAGAACTATTGAACAATTCAAAAAACATACCTTATGTAGAATGTTCTACTCCAGATAGTCAGGGGCAAACACAAGTCTGCAGTGATGAAGAGATTAAGAGTTATCCAACTTGGAAATTTTCTGATGGCAGTGTATTGACAGGAGCTCGACAGTTAAGCGACTTGTCAGAAAAAACAAATTGTTCTATTCCGACAACATGAATGAAACTGTAGAAACACTAAACATATTATTGGCTACTGGCGGGATTTTGGTTTTACTCGCAAGCTCAGTTTTACTGGTGGATTTGTACACTAGTAGAGTGTTTGAAAAAATAATTTCTATCTGGGGTTTGCTTATTGCTCTTAGTATCACAGTAGCTTCAGTAGTAATGACGCTTCTGTATTCTGAAGTATTTGGTTTTATTCCTTGTGGTTTATGCTGGTTTCAAAGAATTTTTCTCTACCCGCAAGTTTTCATTTTGGTCATCGCACTTTGGTATAAGGATAAGAAAGCAGCTCGCTATGGTATGGCACTTTCTGTCCCGGGCTTGGTAGTGGCTCTATATCAACACTATCTGCAGATGGGTGGTAATCAGTTTGTTTCTTGTCCGACTTCAGGTGTAGATTGCACAAAGAGAATTATGTTTGAATATGGATTTGTAACATTTCCTTTGCTGTCAGCTTTTTTGTTTGTTTTTCTTATTGCTTTGTATTGGTATATTTTAAAAAGTGAAAAATCAGCACTAAAGTTCTAGTAGTTTGTGAGTATTAAAGAATAAAAATTATTTTCTAAGATATACTTCAGTTATGATTAAAAATATTTATAAGGGTAGAAAATCTGCCATACTTTCGGCCCTTACTTTTAATGATGCCGCGTTTTGGGGAGCAGATGTTTTTGTGGGAGTGGTGTTTGCTCTATATATCACACAAAATATTACTGGCGGAAATGCTATTCATGTAGGATTAATTTTTGGTCTATATAGAGCTATCAGAGCTTTTGCAGCTATTCCGATTGGTAGGTATTTAGACGACCATAAAGGGCACATAGATGAATATTACACTTTGCTGACTTCTGGAATGATTACGGGAATCGCTTACTTTGCTTTGTTTTTTTCAACGGAACTATGGCATGTGTATTTGGGAATGGTATTTATTGCTGTTGGCCATTCGTTAGACATTTCTGCTTGGAGAATTTTATTTTATGGAAATATTCCTGATAAGGCAGAGGGGGAGGTGATTGGTATTTATGAAACAATAATGCAGATAGTGTATGGCTTGGCGATTATTATTGCTGGGTTTGTGGGCGAGATCTTTGGTTTTGAATGGACACTATTCTTTGCTGGAGCAATCACTGTTTTCAGTAGTTTGATTTTGTTGGCAGTTAGAAGAGTGAGTCACAGAATGTAGGATTCTTAGTTATTCTGTAAGAGGATAACTAATGAGCTAAAGCTAGACAGGTGATGGAAGAAGGTTGGAGCCGCGCGAGCTCCGCTCGCGCGGCCGACATTGTCGAACCAGTGGTTACGACGTCATCAATCAATATTACTGGTCGCCCTTTTAATTTTGTTAAGTATTTCTCATTCAGAACAAACGCTCCTTTTAAATTTTGTAAACGCTCCTTTTTTCTCAGGCTAGTTTGTGGGATGGTGTTTATTTTTCTAAACACTGCATCATTAATAATGCAGTGGTTACTTTTCTTCAAAGCCTCATCTACAACCAGTTGCACCTGATTGTAACCACGCTTTTTTTGTCTTTTTTTCGATAAAGGGATTGGTATTAAAATTGCATCCTCAGGTATAGAAGCCAAATAATTTCCCAACAACTCACTCAAAAGTTTTACTGCTTTCTCATTTTGATGAAATTTCACTTCGTGTATAGCTGCACGAATGACAGGTTCAGAAAATTCTGACAAAGCAACATAATCAAGAGTTTTTGTAATTTTGTAGTAGGAAGTAATGGAAGTTGTTTCTCTTATCAACTCAGCACTATCTCTTTTTCCAAAAATTATTCCCAGCAAACTGTTTATGATATCCATTAGTTATAGTATCTCTCATGTTAGAATTATGGCAAAAGTAATTCATGGGTATTTCTCTTTCTAAAATATTTAAAGGTGTTAGTTCCTCTGTGCAGGTTGGACCAGCCAGGGCAATTGGTATTGACGTGGGCGCCTCTTCAGTCAAAGTAGTGGAGCTTGAGGATGTAGAAAATGCAATTATTTTAAAAAGCTATGGTGAATTACAACTAGGTCCCTATGGTGAAAAAAGTTTGGGTGAGGCAGTTGAACTAGAGTCACAAAAAATAGTTGAAGCTATTGTTGATGTTGTGAGGGAGGCTGGTATTCTCGCCAAAGAGGGTGTGATGGCTATTCCGCTTTCTTCTAGTTTTATGACAGTGATACCAATTACTGCTGTGACACCAGAAGAGCTTGCTTCAAAGATACCAGTAGAGGCTAGGAAATATATCCCAGTTCCATTACCAGACATGTCGCTAGATTGGCGCGAGTTAGATTCTGCTACAGAGCAAAAAACTAATTTACACGAGGTCCTTATTGTGGCGGTGGAAAATACAGCTTTGTCACGGTACAGAGATTTAATCAGATTGACTGGACTAAATGCTAAACCTTCAGAGATTGAAGCTTTTAGTAGTTTGCGTTCCTTGTGGAAAAATAGTGATCAAAGTGTGGCAGTGATTGACTTGGGAGCGAAAACCTCAAAACTTTATATTGCAAAGGAAGGGCTATTAGAAAGAGTGCATCGTGTATCTTCCGGTGGCGCTTTGATAAGTAAAAGAATTGCTGAGATGTCTTCGGTTGGTTTTGAAGAAGCAGAGAATATAAAGCGTACATATGTAGATGGTCCTGAAGCCAATAAGGATATTTTAAAAGCCACTGAGTCAGTATTGGAAAGACCTCTGCAAGAGTTTAAAAGAATTATTGATCAATACGAGATACGGACTAATCAACCATTGTCCCGAGTGATTTTGACTGGAGGTGTTTCGACTGGAAGCGGTACACAACTCTTGATTGCTAATTTATTAAATAGGGAAGTGGAGTCCGCTGATACTTTTTCTAAAATTGCTTACCCAGCTTTTATGGAAGATACCCTATTATCAATCTCACCATCATTTCATGTGGCAACAGGAGCAGCTCTTCGTATGTTTGAAGAGAGTAGTAAATAATTTAATGTCCACAGTGACATAAATATAAACCAACCTTTGGCAGGTATAATAAAAGACGAAATGGCTGACACCAAACAAGCAACTTTTATTCCTAGAAGCAGTAACAAGACTGCGAGAAATGTACGTAGAACTCGCCGTATCTATTTAATCGGATATGTGAGCTATGTATTTTTCTTTGGCACTGTCTTGGTTGTCCTAGGGGCATACTTCTATGGTCTACAAGTAGAAAAGGCTTTGGAGATTAAGCAGGCAGAACTCCTAGATAAGAGCACTCGTTTTAATGAGAGTCATATTTCTTACCTACAAGAAATGGACCAAAGAATTAGTATTGTTGAGAACTTAGTAAAACAAGCAACTGCTCCGTCGAAAATTTTCTATGAATTAGAAAACTCAGTAATTGACACTATTGTATTCCACAATTTCACTATCGAACCGACTGAAGAGAGTGGGCGAAATCTGGTGGCTAAATTTTCGGGCACAGCAAAAACTTTTGACGACGCTATTTATCAGCGTGAACTTATAGATGCAAACCCTGTTCTTGGAGAATCTGAAGTTTCGGGTTTTGGTTATGGGCGTACGGATGAGGATACTTCTAGTCCGGTGACTCTTGAACCAGTTAGGTTTACATACCAGTTGTCAGTTAGTCCAGCAACTTTGCCGTTTGACCCAAGTGTATACATTGTGGAAAGTACTGTCGAAGATAATGGTGAGATTGTGACACCCGAAATAGATCAAACTGGTTTGACTGATGAGGCAGGAGTAGTTCAGACTGAGAGTAACGTGTCCGTGGAGACTGAAGACATCACGCAATAAAGTTTATGAGATATCAATCAACAATTCAAATAATTCTTATAGGAATTTCACTCCTAGTTATATTCTTGGTGTTACAACCAAAACTAGCAGATATCAAGGCAGCTGAGACTGAGACAGCTGGCTATGACGTAGAAATACAAAAGGCGGATATGTACAATCAAACCATCCAAGCTTTGCTAGATCAAACTAATAGCATTCCTCAATATAATATTGATCAGCTTTATACTTATTTGCCGGAAACTATCGATAGTTTGTTAGTGGCTAAAGATATTGAAGTTATCATTACTAGTAATGGAGCGATATTGAACAGTATTGCGGAAAACCAGCCAAGTATTCTTGATACACAAACCTTCTCTGAAAACGAAGCTGCTATGAATGCCTCTGGAGTTTTTTCAGACAGTGGTTCAGTCGTAAATAATAAACAGTATGTAGCGCAGTCCTTTCAGGTACAGTTTGTTACTACTTACAGTAATATGAAGGATATACTTCGTGATTTTGAAAGAAATGCATACCCTTTGAGGCTAGTTGGTTTCTCATACGATGCAGATAATGATTCAGACCTGCAGACCTTCTCTTTGAATTTAGAGACCTACGCATTTGGTGAAGGAATTATTAGTGGTGATGGAGCTAAAAGATAACACTATGAAATCTCTACTAAAAAACATAATAATCGTAGGTGGTCTTGTGGGAATAATAGCTCTTGGTTATTACTTACTAGTTTCAGAAAAAGATGCAATTGTTTCTAGTAATTCAATCAGTGTAAACAAAGTAGATATTGATACTCAAGCATTTGTAAGAAAGTTACATCTTATTGAGTCTTTGCAAATTTCAACTGATGTTTTTAATAATCCATCATTTACTTCTCTCACAAGCTTCACAACTCCAATTAGAGCGGTACCGGCTGGTAGAGATAATCCGTTTAGAGGGTAGGCATGCTCTATTAGTAGGTTTGTGGCCGAATTGAGGGGGTAACTTTAAGTCATGGATATACTTACAGATTTAAAAGAACAAGGTTTAATTACTGATGAAGTAAATCAAGCTGTTGAAACTGCGGTTGGTGAAGGTTTGACTGTGGAGCAGGCTTTGATTGATCAGAAAATTGACAAGGAGATTATACGGGAGCAATTTGCGCGTTTTTATGGTGTTCCGTCTTATACTCCAACTGATGAATTAGATATTCCCCAAGATGTACTAGAGTACATTTCTGCGGAGTCTGCTAAGCATTACGAAATAATACCTTTGGCGCTAGAAGATGGAGTCCTAGTAGTTGGAGCTAATGATCCAGAAAATTTAAGAGTCAGAGAAGTTTTAAATTTCATTAGTAGCAAGCATGGTATACCATATAAATTTGTCTTTCTACTAGATGAGGATTTGCAGAAGTTGTTGGCCGAGTATGACAGTTTGACTGGTGAAGTAGATAAGGCTCTTACTTCATTAGAAACTGAGCTGGAAGAGGAGATAAAAGACAGGAAGAAAGAAGAAAGTGATTTACAAAAAACTGCCGAAGATCATATAAAAGAAGATGCTCCGGTAACTAAGATCGTGGCAACTATTTTGCGCTATGCAGTTGATGGTTTAGCATCTGATATTCACATAGAACCAACTGGCGGTAAAATTCAGGTGCGTTTCCGTGTAGATGGTTTGTTGCAAACTAGTCTGGAATTGCCAGAAAATGTACATTCAGCAGTTGTGGCTCGTGTAAAAATACTTTCTTCTATGCGCCTTGATGAGAAGAGAAAGCCTCAAGATGGTCGGTTCTCAGCTACTTTTGATGGTCGTAAAATAGATTTTCGTGTTTCAGTATTGCCAACTAATCATGGTGAGAAAGTGGTAATGCGTATTCTAGATACTGAAAAAGGAGTTAGGAGTTTGGAAGAGACTGGTATCTCTGGAAATAATCTCCAACTTATTCAAAAAGCTATCAAAGAACCTTTTGGAATTATTTTGATTTCAGGCCCTACTGGTTCAGGTAAGACGACTACTCTTTATGCGATTTTAGCAGAGATAGACAAGCAGACTAAGAATGTTATATCTCTTGAAGATCCAGTTGAATATAATATTGATGGAGTTAGTCAGTCGCAGGTTCGGCCAGAGATTGGATATACTTTTGCTTCAGGTTTACGTTCTTCGCTTCGACAAGACCCCGACATTATAATGGTAGGTGAAATTCGGGACCGTGAAACTGCACAGCTGGCTGTGCAGGCTGCTCTTACTGGTCACTTGGTTCTTTCTACAATCCACACCAATAATGCAATTGGTGTGGTCCCCCGTTTGGTGGATATGGGAATTGACCCATATTTGATTGCACCAGCGTTGAAGTTGGCTATGGCACAAAGACTTACACGAAGGCTTTGTGAAGGAGGGGAAGAGGTACCAGTAGATGAATCTATGAAGGTAGATATTGCAGAACAATTTGCTGATTTACCGGAAAAATATCGAAAGAATATGCCTGAAGTTAAAACTATTTTCCATCCAAAACCATCCCCTGGATGCGACACTGGTACTAAAGGTCGAGTGGCTATTAGTGAGGTTCTTCCGATTAATAATGAAATAGAGGCAATTATTTTGAAGGGAGGTAGTGATGAAGAAATGTACAAAGCCGCTCGTAAGCATGGCTTTATGACAATGAAAGAGGATGCTATTGCTAAGTCCCTACAAGGCATGATTCCTTATGAAGAAGTGGGAGCTTTTGGTCTTAGTTTGGAATTAGATGAAGAGTTGGGCGGACAAGAAACTGTTGAAGTGGAAGCGAAGCCGCCTACAGCTCCAGAGGCAATTGTTGAAACTGTCGATAACTCTAAGAAGGAAAGTGTCCCGGACGTATATAATGAAGGAGAGGAGTCGTTATAACTCGACATTAATTTATGAAATTATTACTACTTGATGACGACTTGTTTCTGCGAGACATGTACGCTACAAAATTTAAGGAAGCAGGACATGAGGTCGTTGTAGCCGAAGATGGACAGACAGCTTTGTCCAAGCTAAAAGACGGTGGCTTTGATGTGGTATTACTTGATATGGTGATGCCAACAATGACAGGGGTTGAATTTTTACAGCAAGCAAAAGCTATTTCGAATACATCAAAGACCAGGTTCATTGTCTTATCCAACCAGGGTGAGGATTCAGATAAATCAGCGGCCAAAGAAGCGGGAGCTAATGGTTATATAATAAAGGCTGAATCGATTCCTAGCGACGTTGTTTCAAAAGTAGAAAATTTCATTAAAACATAGATCATTATGGCATCAGTAAATTATAAAAAAGAATTGGAGGACTTGGTGGACATTGTGGTATCTGAAAGAGGTTCGGATATCCACTTCTCAGTTGGTTCTCATCCAATGATAAGGGTTGCTGGCTCACTTTTGCCTTTGGTTAAAAAACCAGTATTAACCGATGAAGATGCAAAAGGTTTTCTTGACGCATTAATCAGTGACGAGCAAAAACAAAGATTTGATAAAAACCAAGATGTAGATTTTTCTTATGCAGCATCAGAAGGTGTACGTTTTCGTGGCAATGCTTTCTATCAAAAGAACTCTATTTCAATCGCACTACGTTATATTTTAAATGAAATTAGAACAATTGAGGAATTAAATTTGCCACCCATTTTAGAAACTTTTGCTCAGCGTAACCAAGGTTTCTTCCTTTGTGTAGGTCCGGTTGGTCAAGGTAAGTCAACTACCTTGGCAGCAATGATTGAACTGATAAATAATACTCGTGCTGATCATATTGTTACTATCGAGGACCCAATTGAATATATTTTTACACCTAAACAATCTTTGATTGATCAGCGAGAAGTTCAGGTGGATACTGATTCATTTGACCGGGCATTAAACTCCGCGTTTAGACAAGATGTGGATGTGATTATGGTGGGGGAGATGAGAAATGCAGAAACCATTTCTACAGCAGTAACTGCTGCCGAGACTGGTCATTTGGTATTTTCTACTTTGCACACCAATAGTGCGGCTCAGACAGTGGAGAGAATTATCGATAGTTTCCCAGCTGGTCAGCAAGATCAAATTCGGGTGCAGTTGGCAGGTTCTTTGGCTGGTATATTTTCACAGCGATTAGTTCCTCGTATTGCAGGAGGACTAGTACCTGCTTATGAGTTGCTTATAAATAACAGCGCTGTTGCCAACTTAATTCGTGAAGAAAGGACCCATGAAATACAGACTGTTATTGAAACAGGCTTGGAACATGGAATGATTGATATGAATCGTTCTTTAACCGAGTTGGTTAAGAGAGGAGAGATTACAGTAGAAAATGCCTTTGCTCATTCACATAATCCAAAAGGGCTCGAAAGACTAATGTAGAATACTAAGTAAAATATACAACATGCTATTTTCCTATAAAGCGATTGATAAAAATAATTCATCACGAGAAGGTACCGTGGAGGCTAGTAGTGTGGACGCTGCTATAGCTACTGTACAAAAACGTGGCTACACAGTAATTTCAATTGATTTTGTTGAAGAAAAGAAAAATCTTTTCAATTTGGAATTCCATTGGTTTGATCGTATTTCAAACAAAGAAATGGTCATTTTCTCTCGTCAGATAGCAACTCTATTTGAGGCCCAAGTATCTGCTTTACGTGTCTTTAGACTGTTAGCAGCAGAAAGTGAAAATAAGCAACTGCAAGGAGTTTTAAATAAAATAGCTGACGATTTGCAAGGAGGTAGTTCAATTTCTAGAGCGTTGTCAGCACACCCAGATGTATTTTCTCCGTTTTATATAAACATGGTGCGAGCCGGCGAAGAGGCTGGTTCATTAGAAAAATCTTTTAGTTATTTAGCAGACTATCTAGATAGAACCTACCAAGTAGTTAGTAAGGCTAGGAACGCACTCATTTATCCTGCCTTTGTGGTCGGGGTGTTTGTACTAGTGATGGGTTTGATGCTCACGCTGGTCATACCGAGAATCAGTCAAATTCTTACTGATTCAGGTCAAGAGTTACCGATTTACACCAAAATAGTATTAGCTATTTCAAACTTCCTCACCAACTATATTGGAATTATATTTATCCTAGCTGCTCTAGCAGGTTTTGGTTTTTGGCACTTCACAAAAACTGCAGTAGGGAAAAGAGCTATTGATGAACTCAAGCTCTCGACTCCAGTAGTTGGTAACTTGTATCATAAACTTTATCTAACACGTATTTGTGACAACATCTCAACCATGCTCTCTAGTGGTATTTCTATGGTTCAGTCTCTCGAAGTTACAGCAGAGGTTGTAGACAATCAGGTGTTTAAGGAAATTTTAAACAGTACAGTGTTGGAGGTTAAAGGAGGGCGCTCGTTTGCAGACTCAATAAGTGAGTATCCGGAAATACCTGGAGTGTTATCTCAGATGGCAAAAGTGGGGGAAGAGACTGGTAACTTGGGTGAGATTTTAAGTACTTTAGCTAAGTTCTATAGACGAGAAGTTAATAATGCCGTAGACACAATGATTAGTTTGATCGAGCCGATAATGATTGTGGTGCTTGGTATTGGTGTTGCTGTATTGCTAGCTTCTGTACTAATGCCTATCTACAATCTCACAGCTTCGATTTAGTCTTGTCCACACTTTGCAGACTAATTATTGCTGATAAATCGTATAATAATAGTATTCCCTAGAAGAACGTAGGGCTTTGGTTCGAGGTAAACAGCTGTATCCTTGAACTATGATTATTATTTAAAAAACAATCTAATGCTTAAACAAACACTCAAAAGAGGCTTTACATTAATCGAGCTTCTAGTTGTTATCGCCATTATCGGTATCTTAGCTTCAGTTGTACTTGCTTCACTAAACAGTGCTCGAGACAAGGGTTCTGATGCTGCAATTAAGGCAACTGTTAACAACGCACGTGCTCAAGCTGAACTTTACTATGACGACAATAGCAATAGTTATGCTAGCGTATGTACAACAGCTGCTTCTGGTGGTGGTCTGGCTGACGCTTTAGCTAACGCTGAGAGCACTAACGGCGACGGTACTGCTGAATGTAATGACAGCTCTACTGCCTGGGCTCTGGCTTCAGAATTAGTTGGTTCTGCTGGTGATTATTACTGTGTTGACAGTACTGGTGCCGCAACTACTGATACTGGAGATGTTGGTTCTGGTGGTGACTTTGACGGTGATACAGTGTGTCCATAACGGATACTTTGGCTTTGCCAACAAAAAACACCCTTCTGGGTGTTTTTTGTTGGCAAATGGATTCTTGTCACTTTCAGTAGGTTACAATATGTCTTATATGTTAATACCATTGTGGTTTCAGTTTTTTTGGTTGTTTTCACTAGGTAGTGTGATTGGTAGTTTTCTTGGAGTAGTTAGTTATAGATTTCACACTGGACATTCCTTAGGTGGCAGTTCTCATTGTGAGAGTTGTGCAAATGATTTAGCTTGGTATGAGCTAGTACCCGTCGTGTCCTATTTGGTTTTGCGAGGTCGATGTCATACCTGTGGATCCTTTATTACAATTAGACATTTTTTGATTGAAATATTAACGGGCTTTCTATTTATGGCTGCTGGTTTTTATATTGTCGATTGGCGTTATCTTTTCCTAAGTCTAGTTTTAATATCAGTATTAATTGTAATATTTGCTTATGACATTAAGCATATGATTATTCCTGATGAGCTTATAATTGTATTGTCGGTGTTGTCTTTAGTTTTATTTGCATATCAATACTATGGCAATTATACTTGGGCCGCTGTTTTTTGGGCTTTAGCTGGAGCAGCCGTCGCTTCCGGCTTTTATGGTTTGATATGGCTACTTTCAGGTGGGAAAGCAATGGGTTTTGGTGATGTTAAGTTAGCATTGCCTCTAGGTTTTATCGTTGGACCAGTCGGGGCTTTCTCAATGATAATTTTTTCATTTTGGATTGGAGCGGTGTGTAGTTTATTAATCATGTTTTGGCCTAGTATAAAAGATGTGTTTAAAAGCTTATTGAGATTACTACATCTTGGTTATTCTAATTCGCTCGTAGAAAAAAAAGCTAGATACCTTACAATGAAGAGCGAGGTACCATTTGCGCCTTTTATCGCTGCAGCTTTTCTGCTTACATTTTTGGTAAAAATAAATGTACTAGAACTAACTAATTATGTATTTACTTGGTTCACTAAAATATAAAAATAATAAATCAGGATTTACTCTGTTCGAATTGCTTATTAGTATGGCAATCATTGGTATTGTTACTGCTATCGTTGTACTTCGCTACGGTGCTTTCTATAGCTCTGTGCTATTGAAAAGCCAAGCTTACGAGTTGGCTTTGGATATTCGTGAAGCGCAAGTATTTGCAGTAAGTACACGATTGCAGTTTAGTGAGTATCGTGAGGAGTATGGTATTTATTTAGACACCTCTTTGCCGAATACTTACCAATTATTTTTAGATAACGGAACGTCTGAGCCGGCGGCTTATAATGAAGACGAAGAGATTGGTAATGCCTTCGTTATAGATTCCCGTTTCAGGATATCTGGTATATGTGTGAACGATTGTTCTCAAACAGTTAGTAACTTATCTCTATCTTTTAAGCGACCAAACTTTGATACTATTGCGGCTTATAGAAATGAGTCAGGGGTTGCTGTTCAAGTTAATAATGCTCGTATAGAAATACAGAGTGTAGTTGATGAAGAGGCGATAATGGCTGTAGAGGTAACTGCTACCGGGCAAATCTCTGTTAAAAATGATGCTATTTAATATGGTGAATCTAAATAAAAAACAGAAAGGTTTCTCATTGATAGAATTGCTTGTTTCTATATCACTCTTTTCAGTGGTACTCACCATAGCAGTAGGTACTTTACTGGTTCTAGTTGATGCAAATGGTAAGGCACAAAACATGCAAGAAGCTATGACTAATCTTACTTTTGCAATGGATAGTATGACTCGAGAGATCCGTACTGGACGAGGTTATTATTGTGACGATAATACATTCGATAATGATGACCTCACAAATTCAGATACGCGGGATTGTTTAACTGATGATCCCGGTATCCAACTTTCTTTTGTGGAAGGTGGCTCTAGTCTTACTAGTGGACAAGGTTCAGATCGTATTTCTTATAGATTTAATCAAGCTGCAGGGATAATAGAAAGACAAGTTGGTGATAACGATTTTGCACCCTTAACTTCTGACAGTATGAATATTACTGATTTGCGCTTTACTGTATCTGGTTCAGATACGTGGATTGCAAATGATAATTCTTATCCTCCAGTGGTTACAATATATATTGAGGGTAGTGCTGGTGTGCTTGAGGGTATCGATACTGGTTTTGAATTACAAACCACTATTACACAAAGAAGTTTGGATATATAATATGAAATTTAAAAGTAATCAATTGAAAACAGCCGGGTACTCCTTTGTGGAGGTATTGGTGGCGATTGCCATATTACTCATTGGTATCGTTGGCCCACTGACAATTGCTTCCAAGGGTCTTCACAATGCTTATTTTGCTAGAGAGCAGAACATCGCCTTTTTCTTGGCGCAAGAAGGTATAGAAAGTATTCAGTATTTCCAACACTTATATGCTTTGGAGGATCTTGATTCTGGAAACAATGGTGAAACTACCTGGGATTGGATAGATAACCATATTCCCACAGAGTGTCTTTCGGAGGGTGAAGCTTGTGGTTTCTTGTCCGATGATAACTTTATATTTGTGTGTGGTAGTAGTTCTAGTGATTGCCAATTGAGCTTCAATGATAACGGTAGTCGTTTTCCATATCGACACGAGATTGGAAGTGAAAATGAAACTATATATAAAAGAGAAATTTTCTTTGATCAGATAAGTGATGATTCGATACGGGTACGCTCAGTCGTTAGTTGGGCTGCTGGTAGTGTGGGAGGTAGTACTAAGACCGTAGAACTAGAGGCTAATCTTTTCAATTACTACAAAAACTATTTAGACGACCCAGAGCCTGCTGTTTTTGAATATGATTCAGATATAATCTTTCTTACATCAGGCAGTTCCTGGACAGTTCCTTCTGATTGGAACTCGACCAATAATAAAATTGAGGTTATTGGTGGTGGAGGAGGAGGTGCTGTATATTCCGACGATTACGGTCATGGTGGTGGAGGAGGAGGTGCTTACTCTACAATAAGTAATCTATCATTGACTCCTGGTGAATCGGTCGAATATTCAATTGGTGGAGGTGGGGCCAGTGGAAGTGACGGAGGAGATACATATTTTAATGGCTCGTCACTATCTGTCTCTTCGGTCGGAGCAGTAGGTGGTTCAGCCGGTTTTGAATATGATGGTGGGGCTGGAGGACCTTCTGCCTCATCTGTAGGTACTACCAAGTATTCTGGTGGTGATGGTGGTGATGCGGTTGGTTGGGCTGGTACCGGAGGTGGAGCTGCAGCAGGTCCTTCTGGAACTGGCGGCGATGGTGGTACTGTAGGGAGCGGTGCGCAAGGAGGATCAGGAGGCGGAGGTTCAGGAGGTTCAAATGGCTCATCAGGATCATCTTTTTCTGGCGGCGATGGAGGAGGAGTTGGAGGTGGAGACGGTGCTACTTCCAGTAGTGTAGATGGCGCAAATGGTACTTCAGGAGGCGGAGGAGGCGGAGGATATGGTAGTTCTACGCATACCGATGGTGGTAATGGGGGTGCTGGTATAGATTGGGATTCTACACATGGCGCCGGAGGAGGTGGTGGCGGCGGGGGAGACACATCTTCTCAGGAAAGTGGTGTTTCAGGAAATGGTGGTAATTATGGTGGAGGTGGAGGTGGGGTATCTGCTGACCCTGGAAGTACTGCTGGTTCTGGAGCACAAGGAATTATTATCATTAGATATATACCTTTGTAAATAAATAAAATATGAAAGTTATATCAATTAGTATGAAAAAATCACAAGGCTTCGCTCTACTGTTAACTATGGTAGTTGTTAGTGTGGTTTTAGCTATCAGCTTGTCGCTGCTTAATGTGACTCTAAAGCAGTACACACTGTCTGCTACCTCAAGGGATTCTGAGATTGCCTTTCATGCCGCTAACACTATTATGGATTGTCTTAGATTTTATCGGTCTGATTCTAGTACGGCCAGTGGTTTTTTAAGTAGTAGCGGCCCAGCGATTGATTGCACGGGAGGTGGTAGTGAATCATCTACTAACTCATCAGCCTTGTCTGCAGATGGAGAAACTATATATAGACATACTTACACTTTTAACATTGGAGAATCTCCTAATTTGCTTTGTACTGACGCAAGTATTTATACCGCCGCAGCTGCAGATAATGATATAGATTACACTTTAAGCAACGAAGGTTTGGGTGACTTTGAATGCCCAGCAGGTACCACTTGTACCTATATTTTTGCACGAGGCTATAATCGCCCATGTAACGACCTGTCATCTATTAGAACAGTACAGAGAGAGTTAACTGCTCAATTTTAAGTAAGTAGCTGTTATATAGATTGGCTTTTCGTTATACTGTAGTTAATTATGCCTAACGAGAATCAATCTGAAAGGATAAACAAGCTACGAGAACTGATTGCACACAATCAGGTTCTTTATCATGAAAATGACGCACCAGAAATATCTGATGAAGCTTATGACTCGTTACTTAACGAGCTTCGTAGTCTAGAAGGTTCTAACGACGATAGTTTAGAATCAGTAACTACTGATGTGGGAGGTAGACCAAGTCAAGCTTTTTCTAAAGTTACTCACCAAGTGAGGCAGTGGTCTTTAGGTAATGTGTTTACCGAGAAAGAATTATATGACTGGGAAGAGAGAATAAATCGTCATTTGGAGTCACAAGACGTTGGTGTAAATAAAATTGAGTATATCGCTGAACATAAACTCGATGGCTTAAAACTCGTGCTTAGTTATCAGAAAGGGAAGTTGGTTCGAGCTGCTACAAGAGGGAATGGGATGGTTGGTGAAAATGTGACACATACTGCAAAAACTATTACCGACATTCCTCAGACTTTGAATGAGTCAATAGATTTAGAATGTGTTGGGGAAGTCCTGCTAACTTTTAAAGAATTTGAGCGTATTAATAAAGAGAGAGCTGAAAATGGCGAGCAGTTATTTGCTAATCCTCGTAATGCGGCAGCTGGGACAATTAGGCAACTAGATCCAGAGGTGGCTGCTAACCGCAGGCTGTCTTTTTTTGCTTACGATATTGACTCGATAGACACAAAGAGTTCCAAGATTAAAACGCCGACTACGCAAGCGGAAGAATTATCATTATTAAAAAAACTAGGATTAGTAGTAAACGAATATAATAAAAAGGCGAAAAATATCAAAGACGTTTTGGATTTTTATAATCAATGGAAAAAGAGACATGATAAATTGCCTTTTGGAGTAGACGGCATTGTTATTAAAGTTGATGATATAAATTTGCAAATAGCACTTGGCTATACTGCCAAGTCACCTCGTTTTGGAATTGCGTATAAGTTTCCAGCTGAACAGGCTACTACTTTAGTGGAAGATATTCAGCTTCAAGTGGGGCGCACTGGAGTGGTGACTCCAGTAGCTCATCTGACACCGGTGTTGGTTGATGGTTCGACTGTGTCTAGGGCAACTCTTCATAATGAAGATCAAATTAAGCGCTTAGATGTAAGGTTGGGAGATACTGTGATTTTGCAAAAAGCTGGAGATGTAATTCCTGAGATAGTTTCTGTGATGTTGCCGCTTCGCCCTGAAGGTAGTAAGCCATATCGATTCCCGAAGAAAGCTCTTGGTTGTGGAGGTGATGGTTCTGTGGAACGCATTCCGGGCGAAGCGGCTTATCGCTGTAAGGTTGTAGATTCAGATTTTTTACACCGTCAAAGATTATATTATTTTGTATCTAAAAACGCCCTTAATATTGATGGTGTTGGGCCAAGAATAATAGATTTGTTATTAGATGAAGGTTTGATAAATGATTGGCACGATCTTTTTACCTTGGAAGTAGGAGACTTGCGAGATCTGCCGGGCTTCAAAGAAAAGGCCGCCGAGAATGTAGTGAAGGCGATTGCAAATGCAAAGGAAATACCTTTATACAGATTACTAATCGGGCTTTCCATTGATAACGTTGGTGAAGAAACAGCCCGTCTTATTGCTGAACATTTTGGCTCTTTGGAGGAAATCAAAAAAGCAAAGGTTGAAGATATTGCCACTATATATGGAGTGGGAGAAACAGTCGCTAAGTCACTAGTTGATTGGTTTAGTTCCGAAGCCAATCAGTCTAGGTTAAATAATTTAATTTCTCACATAGAAATAATAAAGCCAGAAAAGAGAAAAGTTAATACAGAGTTGAGTGGAATGAGTATGGTTTTTACAGGTACTTTAAAAACCCTCACTCGTGACGAAGCAAAAGACATTGCAAGAAAAATGGGAGCTACTGTAAGTAATAGTGTTTCTAAAAATACAGACTATGTAGTAGTTGGTGAAAACCCTGGTAGTAAGGTGGCAGAGGCTGAAAAATTTGGAATAACAATCTTGACTGAACAAGAGTTTAAAAACATAATCCAGCTTTAGTCTATTTGAGATGGATTATAGGAAGTGCTATGATGGCCCGTATATGGCAATTACTAAAGAGGACATAATGCATCTAGGAACACTTTCTAGAATAAAGCTAAATGACGAAGAGGTAAGTCGTTTGCAGTCCGAAGTAAGTGATATTATCGGTTATGTTAGTACTGTAAGTAGTATAGTAGCTGAGAGTGACCTGACTAAGCAGGTTGGAGCAGTTTATAATGTGTTCAGAGAAGATGAAGTAGAAGAAAAAGTAACCAATCCTGATGAACTTATTGAAGCTTTTCCAGAAAAATCTGACCGATATCTTAAAGTAAAGAAAATACTATAAAATGACAATCAGCGAACTAAGAAAAAAATTCATAACTGGAGAATATACTCCTTTTCAGGCTTGGCAGGACTTTAAGTCTGTTATTGAAGAGAAAGACGGAGAAGTACATGCTTTTTTAGAAGTGTTCGCAGATGCCGAGGAGCAAGCTAAGGAAGCAACCGAACGGTTTAAGAAAGAAGGTGCTAATGCTCCTTTATTGCTGGGTATTCCTCTGGCTATCAAAAACAACATTCTTATTAAAGATAAAAAAGCCACAGCTTCTTCAAGAGTTTTGGAAAATTATGTAGCGAGCTACGATGCAACTATTATTAAAAAACTAAAAGAAGCTGGCGCTATTTTTGTTGGTAGTACTAACATGGATGAATTTGCCATGGGTTCTTCAACGGAGAATTCTGCCTTTGGTCCCACAAAAAATCCCCATGATACATCTAGAGTACCTGGAGGTTCTTCAGGTGGTTCAGCGGCATCAGTTGCAATGTCAGCTGTGCCTGCTGCCATTGGTACTGACACTGGTGGTTCTGTTCGACAGCCAGCCAGCTATTGTGGTGTTGTTGGTTTCAAACCTACTTACGGAGCAGTTTCTCGTTATGGATTGATTGCTATGGGTTCATCGCTAGATCAAGCTGGATCACTCACAAATTCAGTAGAAGACTCTGAACTTTTACATAATATTATGTCAGGTACTGATAAGAATGACATGACGACCATCAGTGATGACACCTATCCAGAGGTGGAGGTAAAAGA
>Ga0222673_1000302_pt1 | contig 25851 bp, 24 predicted proteins | sample AntAcemetagen801_FD_179845 | JGI IMG/M metagenome (GOLD analysis project Ga0222673, IMG submission 179845) | Saline water microbial communities from Ace Lake, Antarctica - #801 | ecosystem: Environmental > Aquatic > Non-marine Saline and Alkaline > Saline | place: Antarctica: Ace Lake...
ATCAACGATTTGGCGGACTTCGGTTGATCGCTCCGCGGAAAGCTCGCTCAACACCTTGGCCGGTTGAGAAATCTTTAGGCCATTCATTTCACCACTTGCCTGATACTGCCTTGCCCAATCAACTACTTCGGTGAGCAAATCGGCCAGCACTGGACCCGATGGGTATGGTTCGGTGGTGAAAGATTTTTTCTGGGAGAAATACAGCTTTGATCGTTCGAGCAAGCTGCAGACTCGGGACCACTCTTTGGAATCAGGGCTCCAGTTTTGACCGTGAGCATGTGCCATTGGTAATTCGCGCAGGGCCACCCAAGCATCCATAACCTGAGGGTGACGAATTACGTAGGGAACCATGCCCAGTCCGGTTGCATTTCCGAGACCCAAGAACCTCCGCCATGCTCGAGCCAGTGGCACGGCACTTGCCGACTTACTTTTAGCGCAGTGCTCCGCAAGATCAGCGGAGAACTCTCTTAGCAACCAGGCCGCAAGCATCTGGGCACGATAGGGAACACCGAGCGGGTTGCTGGCGCCAATTCCTTCGAAATCACGCAGGCCCCATTTGCCATTTCCGTAAAAAGCCGTGCTCCGCAATATATACGCCGCGTCGCTAACCGCATCGGCTTCGGGCTGTAGACCGTTAGCGAGTCGATCAGATACGTAATCGAAGAAGCGCTGGCTGCGGTTGGCCCTGGCCCAAATCAAAGTCAGGTCATCGGCACGACCATCTTCTTGCTTGGTGACGTGGTTTCTAAGAATCTCAAGCCGCTCTGGACTAATCTCGCCCTCGACCAAGGCCGAGGTGACATCCCAGTCCTGAGCAATTACTCGGTCGGTTCGCATTTCCTCATCGATAACCTGCGAGAAAACAACTAGCTCCGCGACGTGGTCGCCAAGCTCAACTCGAATAATTGCGTGGCCTCTGCCTTGGCCATCTATTTCCCAGACTCGCTTGGAGATTTTCCAACCTTCTTGCGAGGCATGCCTAACTAGAGCGCGTGAAAAACTGTGACGCGTTTGTCTCGCTGTTCCAAGCTCATGAGGGTCCATCGCTAATTCGGGACCCCGAGCGGTCGACTTCAGTGTTGAAATCTTGGATGAGTGCGTGATGCTCATGGCTGCCTCCTGGGAGCAACTCGTCGGTAGACGCTTTTTGTAATAGTGAAAAACTCTGCAACGCTCTCGGCGTTCTGCTCTCTTGGGCCTGGGAACGTTGAGCCCTTCAAGCCACCAAACGGAACGTGCAGTTCAGACCCGGTGTTTGGAGCATTGATCTTTATCAAGCCCGCGATAAGACCGGTTGTCGCAAGTTGGATGTCTGCATCGCTCGCAGAAAATATTGATGCGGTCAATCCAAATTCGGTGGCGTTGGCCATCTCAATGGCCTCTTCGAGGCTAGCCACGTTCATAACGGTGGTGATTGGTCCGAAGACTTCTTCCTTGCAAGTCCGAAGTGTCATATCACCCTCTAGCACCGTAGGCGCAACGTAGAACCCTGGTCCTGCTGGAAGCTTTGCCTGAGCGATAATTTTGCCGCCCTGTGCAACTGCATCTGAGACAGCCGCTTCAATCTCCTTCTTTGCTGAAGCGGAGATTACCGGTCCGGTTGTGACTCCTGCTTGACCACCCGGGCCAACAACTAGTGCCTCAACTTCGATCTTAAGAGCCGCCACAAAACTTTCATGCGCATCGCCGACGGTGATTATTCTTCTGGTGGCAGTGCACTTCTGACCGGAGCCCGACATCGCTCCAACGGTTAGCTGCTTAGCCGCGAATACCGAATCCACATCTGGCATAACAATCGCTGCGTTGTGTCCGCCTAGTTCAAGCTGAACCTTGACGCCGCGAGCGGTAGCCGCCTCGGCAATTATTTGTCCCACTGGAACTGAGCCGGTGAAGGACAGCGCCCTTACGTGCGGGCTCTGGACCATTGCAGATGCCACTCTCCCAGAAGCCAAAATCAAATTGAGAACACCCGCTGGCACACCGGCGTCGTGGAATAGCTTTGCAAACGCGTGGCTAATTGCTGGAATATCACTGGCAGGCTTCCAGACCACGGAGTTTCCCCACAACAATGCGGGTGCAATCTTCCAGGCAGGAATTTGAGTTGGAAAATTCCAAGGCGTGATGACCCCAACAACACCGATTGCTTCTCGAACTTGTTCGATGTGCTCGCCAGGAAAAGAAGACGGGTAGGTCTTGCCAATTGGGTTTCTTGAACTGGAGGCGTGATAGCGAATAGTCTCTGCCGAGCCATCGATTTCTCCAAGGGCCTCTGGGTAGGTCTTGCCTTGCTCTTGAGTCATCAATGCCGCAAGTTCCTCGCGACGCACAGTCATTAGATCCGCTACTTCGCGAAGAATTGAACCGCGCTTAATGATTCCAAGTTCTTCCCAGGAGGGCTGAGCCGTTACTGCAGCTGAGACCGCATCATCAACATCTGCCGGACTGCACTGAGGAAAACTCGCTACAACTTCAGTCGGATTTGCCGGGTTTATGCTTTCGAGCATGTCACCCCGTCCTACAAGCCACTGACCCCCAATTAGATTCATGGGAGTTTGTGCTTCGTTCGAACTGATTACTGACAAGTAAGCCCCTTCACTGCAGTGTGGTTAGCCAAAGTTACCTCACAGCATTCTTAATAACTACGGCAATATAGGAATGTTATCCATAAGAGATTATGATAAATAGCATGAACATCAATTCTCTGGCCGCATTTGTCGAAGTCGCCGAACAAGCCCATTTCGGGCGGGCGGCGCAGAACCTAGGGATCACCCAATCTGGACTGTCCCAAATGATAAAAAAACTTGAGCAGACCTCTGGGGCAAAACTGATAGCTCGAACCACCAGAACCGTCTCGCTCACCGAGGTTGGCGAAATCTTTTTGGAGCACGCCCGTGAGCTTCTGCTCGCCCACGAACTATTTAGCCAGCGGATGGGCAGTGCCATCCATGGCGAAGCCGGGACCGTTCGCTTGGGATTTGTGGCGTCGGCAGCCCTAGGAATTTTGCCGGAACTCACAGCCGAACTGCATCAGCGTGCCCCGGGCATAAAGCTCTCCCTCGTCGAGCTGACATCCGAAGAGCAGTTGCCCAGGTTGCGCTCCGGGGAAATTGACGTCGGTGTTCTCCGAGAGATCAGCCAATCACCAGGGCTAGAGATGAGCCTTCTGCTTACTGAGCCGCTGCTTCTTGCAGTTCCAAAAACACACGCACTGGCATCTCAAAAACACGTGACGCTAGAAGTTCTGAAGTCTGAGGGCTTCATCATGTTTCCAAGAACCAAGGTTTCCTACCTCCACGATCACATCTACCGTTTGTGTAATTCAGCAGGCTTTACTCCTCAGATTGTGGAGGAGGCTGTCCAATTCGCAACAATCCTAGGGTTGGTTTCAAGCAACGCTGGAGTGGCGATTGTCCCGAAAAGCCTGACTGCCATCCAGCTACCCAATGTGAGTTTTTTAGAGATAGACCACAAGGACGCCTTCTCTAGAATCTATTTGGCCAGGAGGATGCAAGAAAAATCTTCCCCTGCGGCTAAAAAAATGGTTGAGATCACTACCAATTTCGCCAATAGCTTGAAGGCCTGACTTGGCGCCAGCACGATGCCAAAAGTAAAAACCCACAACCCAGCGAACTGGGTTGTGGGTTTAGAGCGGAGACGGAGGGATTCGAACCCTCGAGGGGATTTTGGTCCCCTACCCACTTAGCAGGCGGGCGCACTAGACCGGGCTATGCGACGTCTCCATTTGCTAGCAAAGCCTACAAGATACTGGTCACTATCCCAAACTTGAGGTCAGGCTAATTAGAGCAACTAGTTGTTGCGGCGTTGGTTCCCTTTACCCAGTCTGGTAGATCAGTAGATGCTGTTCCATCAACTGGCTGCCCGGTTCCGTCTGGGTTAGTGGTCGATGTTGGGGTTTGGCTTGGAGATGGAGTTGCAGTGGGAGTGGCAGTTGCTGAGTCTTCAGCAATCACCGCACCTGTGCCTGGATTAGCCTCTGCCAATACAAGTGGCTGGTCACTTTTTATTAGGTCAAATAGCTCTTGGGCGCGCTCGGGAGACGCTGCCACCCTGCCTGCATATTCGCCGTCTAAGTCATAGACCGGAAGCTGGATAAAAGTAATCTTGTCTAGGTCGACGTTGTTGACCTGTTTGGCAAGCCCGTATATAACTCCAAGATCGGTCAAGCTGTTAGAAAGCGTCATGTTTGAAAGCGCTGCGGTTCCAAGCTGGAACATTTTAAACGGATTAGCGAGTGCGCCTTCGTCTTTCAGTTTTCTCATCAATGAGGTCAGAAACACCTGCTGGTTTGAAATCCGGGATAAATCAGAACCATCACCAACACCGTGACGGGTTCGAAGGAATGCTAGGGCCTCATCACCAATAAGAGTGTGATCGCCTGCCTCTAGATAGAGATTCGTATATTTGTCATCGATTGTGTTCGCGACGCAAACATCGACCCCACCGATTGCTTGGCTCATTGCAATTACACCCTTGAAATCAATCATTGCCAAATACGGAATCGCAACCCCGGTTAGCTCCTGCACAGCAAGCAGTGTGCAGGCAGGGCCCCCTTTGGTCATGGTTGCATTTATCTGAGTAAAGTCCTTGGCCGGGAAAGCTTCTCCACCTTTTGGATCTGGGCACTCTGGGACCGAGACCATCAGGTCTCTCGGGATGCTCATGGCAACAGCGTTTTTGCGGTCTTGGGAAATGTGGACCAAAATTATGACGTCCGCGAGCGCTGATCCGACTGGTCCGTAGGAAGTTGAACCCTGATCAACCCTGGTATCAGAGCCAATCACAAGCATATTTATCGGACCGTTTATGTCTGCTGGAGTTGGAAGATCGAAACTACTGCCATCTGTTGAATAAACCTCAATGCCCGAAGCACTTAGTTGACCGGTTATGTAGAAATAGCCGCCGGCTGCTACTGCAACAGTTCCCGAAAGCAGGGCAATCAATACCCAGACAATTGCCTTTAGCCAGCCGCGGCGTTTAGGTGTTGAGTCTTCTAGGAACTCGTATTCGGAATCAGTCACTTAGGTCTTTTCCAACTAGTGTTGTTTACATGTCTGAGGATACCCGTGCTACTCAACTATTGGAAAGAATTCCAAGCGAATTCACACTTGGGGTCGCAACCGCGTCTTGGCAAATAGAGGGTGACAGCCAAGGCAGAGGGCGGTCGATCTGGGATGATTTTGCAGATATCCCTGGCAACATCAAAGACGGAACCAAGGCGGATCCTGCCTGCGATCACGTGAACAGGCTTGAGGAGGACCTAGACATCCTTGGTGATTTAGGCGTTGACGCCTATCGCTTCTCGGTCTCCTGGCCGAGGGTAGTGCCTGGCCACGAGGCTCCAAGTTCTAGTGGCATCGACTTCTACAACCGATTGATTGATGGCCTACTGGAGCGAAACATCAAACCGGTGCTAACCGCCTACCATTGGGACCTCCCGAGTGAGCTTGAGGCTAAAGGCGGCTGGCTAAACAAGGACATCCACATCTACTTTGCGGAATATGTGGATTTACTAGCAAAGAACTATGGCGATCGGGTTGATCGTTGGGCAACCTTCAACGAACCTTGGGTCAGCGCGTTCCTGGGATATGCCACAAAGATGCATGCTCCAGGTCTTGGCGTTCCTGCCGCAGGGCTCGAATCTGCTTATCGCCTAATGGCCGCCCACGGTGCCGGTATGAGCGTGCTTCGAGACCACAAGGTGAAATCCCCCGGACTCGTTCTGAACCTAACCACTGTGATTGCCGAGGATGAGGGCGCCAAGGCGGCACGCGACCACATCGATAGCCTGCAGAATGAATTCTGGCTAGACCTCCTTGCGGGCAGGGGGGTTTCTGCCGAGCTAATAGCAAGAACTCGAGACATAACCGACTGGTCATTTGTTGACCCAGATCAACTAGCAAATATTGCTCAGCCAGTTGATTGGCTTGGAATCAATTACTACACGCCCATCAGGGTGACTGGCGAGGTAAAGGGGGCGGAGCCAAACGCCCAGGGTCAGGACTTTTCTCTTTACCCAGGCACACCATCTGGAGTGAAGATGGCTTCGCGGGATCCCCGAACGAAAATGGGCTGGGAGATTTATGCTCCTGCGATGACCAGCACCCTGCTTGAGACATCAACAAGATTGCCCAACGTGCCGCTGTTTATTACTGAGAACGGTGGCGCCTTCGATGACAAGCTTGTTAACGGCGAAATTCACGATCAGGGCCGCGTCGACTACTACCTAAGCCACATCGCGGCAGCGCTTGATGCCAGGGACCAAGGAGTTGACCTTAGGGGCTACTTCGCCTGGTCAATGATGGACAACATCGAGTGGGCAGAGGGTCTAGAAAGGCGTTTTGGCATCTACTACGTAGACCCTTTGAACCAAGAGCGGATTGCCAAAGACAGCGCCAAGTTGATTCAGTATCTAGCTAAAAACCGCTAGCCCTTTACCGAACCTGCAAGCAGTCCTCTTACGAAATAGCGCTGGAGAGCGAAGAACACGATCAGTGGCACGGCCATTGAAATAAAAGCGCCTGCTGTCAGAACTTCCCAGCCAGAGCCGCGGGTTCCAACCATTTCAGCAATGCGCACGGTCATTGGTGCAACCTCTTTAGAACCGGCTCCAAAGGTGAGGCCAACCAACAAGTCGTTCCAAACCCAGAGGAACTGGAAGATTAAGAATGAAGCAATTGCCGGCACCGAGAGCGGCAGCACGATCTTCGAGAACAAAGTAAATGGCCCAGCACCGTCGACACGAGCAGCTTCTATCAACTCTTTAGGAATCTGACTGATGAAGTTATGCAGCAAGAAGATTGCTAGCGGCAGCGCAAAGATAGTGTGAGCGATCCAGATGGGAATGTAGGTTCCAGTAATTCCAAGGTCGGGAATGATCGTGACATCACCTATTTGAAGGCCCTTGGCGAACAACTGAAGCAGCGGCACCAGAGTCAGCTGCAATGGCACAACCTGCAGAGCAAAGATTCCGAAGAACAAAGCGTCGCGGCCCCTGAAATTAAACCAAGCAAGCGCATAGGCAGCAAAGACCGCCAGGGTGATCGGGAAGATAACCGCTGGCAAAGTAACAGCTAATGAGTTGAAGAAGAACTGGAACAGTGGAGGGTTTGTGGTGGTTCCCTCAAACAACACCTTTCGGTAGTTCTCGAAGGAAATATTCGGGTCAGAAAAGAAGGTCCACCAACCAGAAGAGTTGATGTCTTTTTCTGGCCTAATAGATGAGACCAAGAGACCGAAGGTTGGGACAGTCCAAACAACAGCGATAATCCAGGCCGCCGCTGATGCAATCGGGGAGCTAAAAATGTTCTTCGCACGACCCTTAGCGCGCACGGACGCAGCAGATGCAGTCATTAGCGCTCGGTCCTTTCTAGGCGAAGTTGTCTGATGTTGTAAATGATCACCGGAATCATGGCGACGAACAGAATGATTGCCAATGCCGAGCCAGTTCCGTAGTTCATCTGCCTAAAGGCCTGTGAATACATCTCGTTTGCAATCACGTTGGTCTGGAAGTTTCCACCTGTCATCGTTCTAACGATGTCGAAAACCTTCAAAGTTCCAATGATGATCGTTGTCAAAACAACAACCAACGTTGCTCGGATCATGGGAATTGTGACCCGAAATAAGCGTTTGATCGGAGTCGCACCATCTAACATGGCGGCTTCAACGATTTCATCAGGCACGTTCTTCATTGCAGCCGATAGCACCACCATTGCAAACCCAGTCTGAATCCAAACCATAACCGCGATCAGTAAGTAGGTGTTTCCGGGAGATTCCAACAACCAGTTGGGGGGCGTGCCACCAAAGGATTTAACGATGGCGCTCAAAAGACCAATGTCGGCCCGATTCTCATTTGGTTCGAAGTAATACATGAAACGCCAAATGACACCGGCTCCAACAAAGGAGATAGCCATGGGCATAAAGATTAAGGATTTGATGATGTTTGGTCGCTTCATATGATCTGTCATATAGGCGATGGAAAGCCCGATCGCCGTTGAAAAGAACGGGACCAAAAAGACCCACACGGCAGTGTTACGAAGCACCACCAGAATTTCTGGGATGGTGAATGCCCAAACATAGTTATCAAGGCCAACGAAGTTTTCACTCTTGGCGTCCATAAAGGAAAAGATGATGGTTCGAATTGTCGGGTAGATAAGACCGACTAGAAGTAATAGCAGCGCGGGAACCAAGAAAACCAAATACTTCAGCCACTCTTGGGCCCTAACGGTAGCCCTGCCGGCAACCAGGAACAGAACAACCACGACCGAAGCGAAGGCAAGCAGCGCTGCTGCTAGCAGCGTGAAGTTCTCGCCGATGATGTCCCACGGTGTTTTTCTTGCCGCGAAGATCGCGAATTGCATCATTTTCAAATCCTAGAGTAAAAACCGTGGGGCCCGAATTTCTCCGAGCCCCACGGTTTTCTAACTAATTAGCCTTAGTAAGGCCAGCTTGCGTAGATAGCGTCTAGAACAGCCTTGTCAGACTTGTCCTCAGCCACCCATGCGGTCATCTCGGTCCAGAAGGTACCTGCACCAACAGCTGCTGGCATAACGTCAGAGCCGTCGAAACGGAACAGGGTTGCATTCTGAAGGATCTCAACTGCAACCTTGTTTACTGGGTCAGCAACGTTTGCAGTGTCTAGTCCCTTGTTAGCGGAGAACCAACCACCAAGAGCTGCCTTGGCGTTGTTCCACTCAGGGGTGGTCAGGTAAAGCTGAACAGCAGCAGCAGCTGCAGAGTCAGTGAATCGACCAACGAACTCGCCGCCACCTAGGGCTGGCTTGTTGTCAGCTGATACGCCTGGGAAGTAGAAGGTAGTAATTCCACCCTCAACATCGGTGTCTTCAGGAGTAACGATGGTGGCACCGTAGTCGCCCACCAAGATTCCACCTAGGAATGATGCCTGGCGGTGCATTGCGCATGAACCGTCAACAACTCCAGCTCCACCCGCTGAGAATGAGGTGGTGGCAATTGCCTGCACGTTACCTACATAGTCGGGGTTCTTGATGATCTTGCCAGCTTCGGCTAGAACTTCAGCAACCTTAGGGTCGTTGAATGGAAGTGAGCCGTCAACCCAAGCGTCATAGGTCTCGCCATCCTGGAATCTAAGCATTAGGTCTTCCATCCAGTCGGTAGCTGCCCAACCGGTGGCTCCACCAGACTCGATACCTACACACCAAGGCTGTACGTTGCCCTCGGCTGCGATGGTGTCAGAAAGTGTTAGAAGCTCTGCCCAAGTGCTCGGGATGTCCCAGCCGTTGTCAGCAAAGGTCTTTGGTGAGTACCAAACGAATGACTTTACGTTTGCACCTAGAGGAGCTGCGAAGAAGGTTCCGTCAGCAGTTCCATAGGTCTTCCAGTCAGGTGAGTAGTTAGCATCAACTGAAGCAGTGAGGTCTGCATCCGCAGGAACCAAGCTGTCAGAGAATGAAGCCAGTAGGCCTGGCTGAGGGAAGATCGCTAGGTCAGGTGCAGTTCCACCCTCAACGCGAACAGCAATCTGAGCCTCAAACTCTTGAGTACCGTTCCAGTTAATGGTGATGCCTGTGCACTCTTCAAACTCAACGAATGACTCGATGAATAGTGATGCTTCTGGGTCAATGATGGTGGTGTAGATCTCTACTTCAGCACCTTCGTTGCCTGCATAAGCTGCATATGCTTCACAGCCGGCTACGGTTGCATCGCCGGTGTCGGTGGTGCCTCCTGCTGTGGTGGTCTCTTCGTCGCTCGCTGCACATCCAGCAAGAACCAAAGAAGCCGCAATCGCCGTTGCGCCAATCGCAACAAAACGAGAACGTATTGTCGACATTTTTGTCCTTTCGAAATTGATTCGGGTGTAAAAGCCCAAAGCCCCCATCAGGAGGATATCTAAATCATAGAGACGCAGGGCAGACTTGAAAACTGAAAGCGATTACATTTGAATAACGAATGCTATGCGGCAGGTAGCAGTAGTCTTTACATTTTTTACAATTGCGTGCTGAGCACTAGAGGTCTCCTACGGAAATAAGAAAAACCAGCCTCAACTTTTGTTGAGACTGGTTTATATCTTTCTGGCGGAGGCCGTGGGATTCGAACCCACGAGACATTTCTGCCCACTGGTTTTCAAGACCAGCTCCATCGGCCGCTCGGACAGGCCTCCGCGGAAGAGTTTAGCGGTTATTGAATAAACTCAAGTCCCTCGAGTGACATGAACACTTGAGCGACACCGTCTTCAGTAACGGAAGCTGTGACTGCACTTGCAGCAAGTTTTACTTCTTCCGGCGCCTGGCCCATGGCAAAAGCATGGCCGCCGAGACTCTGAGCCCACTGGAACATTTCAATGTCGTTCCTGCCATCACCAATTACGACAACACGATTAGAGGTGTGGTTGTAGTGATCTCTTAGTTGGTTTAGGGCGTGACCCTTGTCAATGCCCTTTGGGGCAATGTCTAGCCAGGCGGTATATCCAATGGCGTAGCTAACGGACTGCAAACCAACCTCATCCATGATCTTCAGAAACTGATCAACATCGTGGTCCGGTGACAATACAACGACTCGGCTCACTGGGTGGTGAAGGAGTTCTTCTAGGGGTGTTTCAACGTTCTGGTCCCCAAGCGCATAGCTTGGGAAGGGTTTATTAAACCGATAGCCCCCGTCCAGGTCCTCAACAGCGAAGTGCGCATTAGGAACAGTTTCAATAAGCCTTGCAAGCACCTCAGCCGGGTCAAAGGTCTTTATATCGTGGATTGAAAAGCCCTTGGGGTGAGCGCCATCAATCTTTATGGTCACTGCACCGTTAGAACAAACCGCGTGCCCGGTGTCTATACCAAGCTGCCTGATAACCGGGTAGGCGTTTGATGCAGCCCTGCCGGTTGCAACAAAGACATGGTGCCCCAAATCACGAACTCGGTTTATCTGAGCAAGCACATTTTCTGAGAGGAAGCCGTCATCGTGAACCAGGGTGCCGTCTATATCGATGCCGACCAACCATTTGTTATCTTCAACCATCTAGTTCTTCGGCCCAATCTTGTCGACGCCACCGAGGTATCCACGAAGCGCGGCTGGTATCAAAACTGATCCATCCGCCTGCTGGTGGTTCTCCAAAATTGCAACCAGCCATCTGGTAGTTGCGAGGGTGCCGTTTAGGGTAGCTGCGACAGCTGGTTTGCCATCTTGATCGCGGTAACGAGTGTTTAGCCTTCTGGCCTGATAAGTCGTGCAGTTTGAGGTTGAAGTCAACTCGCGGTAACCACCCTGGGTTGGAACCCATGCCTCGATGTCGTACTTCCTTGCTGCACTTGAACCGAGATCTCCGGCTGCCACGTCGATGATCCGATAGGGCAACTCACATTTCTGAAGCATCTGCTCTTGCCACTCAAGTAACTTGGCATGCTCGGCTTCAGCGTCCTCAGGTCGGCAATAAGAGAACATTTCAAGCTTGTTGAACTGGTGAACCCGAAGAATGCCCCGGGTGTCCTTTCCGTGACTTCCGGCTTCCCGGCGATAGCAAGTCGACCAGCCGGCATAGCGCATTGGGGTTGTTAGATCATCAAGTATTTCTCCGCTGTGATAACCGGCGAGGGCAACCTCGCTCGTGCCGGTTAGATACAAATCATCGGCGGGAAGGTAATAAACCTCGGCGGAATGCTCTCCTAAAAAGCCAGTACCCTGCATGATCTCGGGCTTTACCAGAGTCGGAGTTATTAAAGCGGTGAAGCCAGCTTCACTGGCTTGATCAAGCGCGAGCTGCATGAGAGCAAGTTCTAGCCTTGCTCCAAGGCCTTTCAAAAAATAGAACCTAGAGCCAGAAACCTTGGCGCCGCGCTCGATGTCTATGACATCTAATGATTCACCCAGAAAAACGTGGTCCTTAGGTTCAAAAGAAAACTCAGGCTTATTGCCAACCTCTTTGAGAACCACAAAGTTTTCTTCGGATCCGGCTGGCACTCCTTCAAGAACGACATTCTCGATTCTGTGAAGAACTGCCATCAGCTCTTGGTCAGCGAGGTTTGCCTCAGCCTCAAGTCTTTTTACATCGCTAGACATTTCTTGGGCCTGAGCCACAAGCTCTGCCTTTTCTTCCTTGGGGGCCTGAGCAACCAGCTTGCCGTGGGCATTCTGCTTTGCCCGCATGGCTTCGAACTGCTGCAGCGCAATCTTTTTCTGTTCCGCAAGCTTCACAGCTAAATCAACTAGCGCCTCGTCCGCGCCGCGAGCAGCCTGAGAGTCCCTAATTGCCTGAGGATTTTCCCGAAGTAAATTGATCTCAATCACGGGCTCAAGCCTACCTGCTCGCTAGGCGTTGCTTGGGATTAGCGGGTATCCCGAAGCTTTTGAAGCCAGGTTTGGGCCGACTGATAGTCAGGGTTTGCGTTATTACCAAGGTGAACAGAGTCAGAGTGGTCCGCTCTGGGATAAGAACCCAGAAACACCACCTTGGGGCTGAACCTATGAAGACCCATCAAAGCCTCGCCAATAGCCTCGTCATCCAAGTGGCCTTCAACATCGATGTTGAAGCGATACCTGCCGAAGCGGTCGCCAACTGGCCTGGACTCAATTCTTGAAAGGTTGATGCCCCTGGCCGCGAACTGCTCAAGCATTTCTAGTAGCCCACCAGGACGATCATCCGGTAGCTCAACCACCACGCTGGTTTTGTCCTGGCCGGTCTTCGCAGGTGGTGTTCCAGCTTTACCTATTTCGTAGAACCTGGTCTGAGCATCTTGGTTCTCGCCGATGTCGCTCGCGATTATCTCGAGGCCGTAAATTTCGGCAGCAGCGCTTGCCGCAATTACGGCGTGAGCAGTCGAGCCGCTGGACAGCGACCTAGCGGCAGCTGCAGTTGATGCTGCCGGTATGTGGGTGTGAGACTCGAGGTTTTTACTCAGCCACTTCCTGGACTGGGCGTAGGCAACCGGGTGGGTAAGTATCTCTTGAATGTCTGCAATTACGGTTCCCGGCCTAACCATAAGGTCAAATTTCACAGGCACCAGATATTCACCGTAGATCTGGGCACCCGCAATTGTTGCAAGCGCATCGCTGGTGGCACTGACGCCGCCCTCTAGTGAGTTCTCAATTGGCGCCACTGCTCGATCCGCTAATCCAGACAGAACAGCGTCGATCGCCTCGGTAACACTTGCCATCGGAACCAGTTCGGCACTAGCTGCCCCAGGCAGCATCTTTGCCGCCATCTCAGTGAATGTTCCGGCTGGTCCCAGGTATGCAATCTTGTTGTCTTTAGACATGCTTCAAGATTAGGGCAGGCGAGAAACCTCGGATAGCAATACGATGCGTTTATGCATAAAAGAGGAGATGTTCAAAGACTGCGGGGCGTGCTGCGATTAGGCGCCTTAGTCTTTGCAATTAGTTCGCTGGTGCTGTTCATCGCACCCCGTGTATTCACCGATCTTCTTGGAATGCCCGGTTCTTTGAACCTCGATTGGTCGATGCAGCTATCTGGTGTGACAATACTCACCCTCGGGGGTTTGATGTTTGTGATCGCTCAGGCAGGAAGCACTAATGGTGTCTTATGGGCTGCCAGGGTCATGATGGTTGGTGCTTTTGGATTAGGCGTCATGACGCTACTGATTCCTACCGGCGTTACTTGGTTCGTAATTCTCTACGCGCTAATAGGTTTTGGTTTTTCAGCTGCCTACTTGGTGTTCCTAGCAAGGCGTAACCCCCAGATTGATTGAGCATCAATCGATCTTGGATTCAACAACTTCCTCAGGGTAGAATTCGGCAGCTGGCAAAGACCAGAACTCTTCGAGAGTATGTATTCCCTTTTCGGAATACTCAGCCGCTAATGCTTCGCCGACAAAGCGCAAGTGCCACGGTTCATAGCTGTAGCCAGTAATAGCTGTTGTCTCTTCCTCGTAGCGAACAATGAACCCAAATCGCCAGGAGTTGGCGGCTACCCACTTACCTCCAGCAGTTTCTCCAAAGCACGTCATAATTGCGCAGCCCTGAGCCGGCACAGAAACATCAACGGCCAAGCCGGTTTGGTGCTCTGAGTGACCGGCCTTTGCGCTTCTCACAAGAGCTCCTGCCAAACCGTACTGACGAGTCTTTGATTCAAAGAGTTCCACTTGATAGTCATAAGTGCGATAGGCGGAGTTCACAAACAGCTGACCGAAGCCCTCGGCGGACATTTGCTCAGCCATTAGAACCAGCGCGCTGGCAGCCGAAGGCGCCAACACTAACTTTCTGGAGTTGTCCAAGAAGTCACTCGAGGGCATGATGACCAGACTCGAAGGTGCGAAGTCGATGGGGTCTAGTCTCCGCAGCTTGTTCACAACTACGTAGGGCTGGTTAGCTGAATCAATCGTGAGTCGCGGATAGAGGTAATCGGTTAGCTCGGGAGTCGGGGGCACAAGGCCCTGAACGGCATTTGCTGTGATTTGCTCGTTGACCATCTCGAGCTTGGGGCTCGCAGAAGTTCCGGACTGAACCAGCAAGCCAACTCCCAAAATTAATAAAAGAACCGGAGGCCCAAAAATAAATATGGGACTCCGTTTCAGGGGCGTAGAATTGGACATCTCTAAACCCTAAATCCAGGAGACTAATTGGCCACGAACACCTCTCGGGATGCCGCAAAAAAGGCAGCTCAATCCGGCACTATGACTCCAAGGCAAATCTGGATAGTTCTCATCGGGCTTATGTCCGGAATGTTTTTGGCAGCCCTAGACCAATCTGTGGTTGGAGCTGCCATGCGCACAATCGCGGATGACCTTTCGGGTCTCTCGCTACAGGCGTGGGCTACCACCGCTTACTTGATAACTTCAACTGTCACCACCCCTATCTACGGCAAACTCGGTGACATATTTGGGCGCAGACCATTGTTCATGATTGCGATCGTTATTTTCATAGTCGGCTCAGTGACAGCTGGTTTTGCAACCTCAATGGCTGAGCTTGCCGGCTTCCGAGCACTGCAGGGCATGGGTGCCGGAGGATTGTTCTCACTGGCCCTAACAATTGTTGCCGACATTGTCCCTCCAAAGGAAAGAGCGAAATACCAGGGCATGTTCCTGGCGGTATTTGGCACTTCGTCCGTACTGGGCCCGGTGGTCGGCGGAGCCCTTGCAGGAGCCGGCGAGATTCTGTTTATTGACGGCTGGCGCTGGATTTTCCTGATGAACATCCCAATCGGCGCCGTTTCCCTATTTATGGTGGTTACGTTTTTGCACATCCCACATAACCCAAGACCCCAAAAGATTGATTGGTGGGGGGGCGGTAACAATCGTGCTGGCCGTTGTTCCATTTTTACTGATTGCGGAGCAGGGTCGCGAGTGGGGCTGGTCCAGCCCAATGGCTATCGCAATGTATGTCACCGGAGTGCTTGGGATTGTCAGCTTCATAATGATTGAAAAGAAGATGGGATCTGCGGCGCTAATTCCTCTTGCTCTGTTCAAAGAGCCGACTTTCGCAAGAACCCAGATTCTTGGCTTCATTATTGGTGTTGGGATGTTTGGCGGAATGATTGTGCTGCCCTTGATTATCCAGGTTGTCTACGGTGCCAGCCCAACCGAAGCTGGCTTTTTGATGCTGCCCATGGTCGCCGGAATGATGACCGCAACTATTAGCTCTGGACGAATTACATCTAAAACCGGCAAATACCGGATCTTCTTTAACACCGGAACCGGAGTGTTGTTCTTGGGATACCTATTCATGCTTTTGATGATGGATGCTTCGACCCCAATTTGGGTCATCTCAATCGGAATGGTCATGATCGGCCTCGGCTTAGGACAGCTAATGCAGACCACAATGGTTGCAAGCCAGAACTCGGTTGCCGCGAGAGACATTGGCGTGGCTACTAGTTCCGCAACCTTCTTTAGGCAGATGGGTGGCACCTTTGGTGTCGCGGTGTTCATGTCGATTCTGTTTGGTCAGGTTGGGGACAAGATAACCACTGCCTTCGAGCGCACAGACGTTCGTGAGGGAATTGCCAGTGCTGTTGGTGACCCCCAAGTACTAGCGAATCCGGACAACAACGCGATTATTGACATTCTTCAAAGCGGACCGTCTGGTGCAAGTCAGATAACACTTGATTCGTCGTTCTTGATCGGCGCAGATGACAGGCTGACGTTGCCCTTCAGAATCGGCTTTGTTGAGTCGTCTCTCACCGTGTTCCTTGTTGCGATTTTCTTTGTTGGGGCAGCCTTTGTAATTAGTTGGTTTATCAAGGAGGTCCCACTTCGGGAAAAGAGCGCTTCGCAAGAAGTTGCTGAAGCCGCGAACTCCGCGAATTAGTTTTATCGGTTAGGCTTTTCTTGCAACACACGGGAGTTCGGTAAACCGGACTGAGAGGAAGACTAGAAATAGAGTCTTCGACCGTCAAACCTGATCTGGGTAATGCCAGCGTAGGTAGAGACCTCTAACCCGTGCCTACTTATAACTAAAAGGCACGAAAATGAAGAAACTAGCAATATTGGCAATCGGCGCTTTGGCCCTAACCGGTTGCAGCGCTCAAGACATAACACTGGTTCGCCTAGCAGCCCACGACTCTTTTGTCATAAGTGATGAACTTGTGGCCGAGTTCGAAAGCGAAACCGGATACGAACTAGAGATAATCAGGCTCGGCGACACCGGGTCACTAACAAACCAACTAGTGCTGACTACCAACGCGCCTGTTGCAGACGCGTTCTTTGGCATTGATAACACCTTCGCTGGAGTGGCTACCGACAACAACATTGTTGACGGTGAAATGCAAGCAATCGACTACTCGGATGTTTGCTTCAACTATGACCTTGACTGGTTTAGCCAGAGCTCAGTTGCCCCTCCGACTTCTTGGCGTGAACTAGGCCAAGAGCAATACAAGAGTCTTGTCGTTGTGACCAACCCAAACTTCTCTTCCCCAGGGCTAGCATTTCTGGCGACCACACACGCCGGATTTGACACCAGCGCTGAGGTCTTTGCCTACTGGCGCTCACTAAGAGACAACGATCTCAAGGTAGCCGCCAGCTGGGAAGACGCGTACTTCGTTGACTTCACTCGCTACGGCGGCGACCGACCGATTGTCCTGAGCTACGCGTCATCACCCTCGGCCGAAGTGAAGGAAGACGGGACCCCCGGGTCGGCTGCACTTAGAACCGAATGCTTTAGGCAGATTGAGTATGCGGGAGTCTTAGAAAATGCCGACAACACCCCTGGAGCCCGAGCAATCGTTGAGTTCTTGCTAGGTGACAGTTTCCAAGCTTCAGTTCCTGAAAACATGTATGTCTACCCAATCAACGAAGCCATCGAGGTTCCAGAGGCCTGGGCAAAGTTTGCACAGCCCGCAGATAGCTTGCTGGGTGAAGGCTTAGATATAAACGCAAATCGTGACCAGTGGTTGACCGATTGGTCGGACGTATTTGACAACTAACTTGGAGCTGTTTGCAACCACCGCATTGATTGCACTATTCAGTGCGGTGGTTGCAACAATCCTTGGCTATCCGATCGGAAACTGGCTGGCTGGAACGGGTCGCAAAACAAGGCAACTGGTCTCAGCATTTTTGCTAGTGCCCTTCTTGCTGCCACCGTTTCTAATTGGAATCACCCTGCTGCCCCTCCAGCCCAATACCTTCAATTCCATTACTGGAATACTTTGGATAATTTTGGCTCATGTTTTGATGAATGCGGGATTCATGGCAAGGGTTGTTTCGGCGAATCAAGTACCCGCCGACCAACTCGAGGCAGCGTCGCTTGATGGGGCGAGTGGACTTAGAAAGCGCTTTGCAATCGAACTTCCGCAGCAACTTGCCGGGATGCTATCCGCGGGTTTGTTGGTCGCCCTCTACAGCGCAACTAGCTACGGGCTTGTGCTGACGCTGGGCGCAGGCAAAGTCGACACCCTGGAAACCGAAATAGCAACGGCGGCGCTCAGGGACCTAGACCTGAACTTTGCACTCACTCTTGCGCTATTACAAACAGCACTGACTCTTTGCTTCTTCTATCTAGCAAGATCAATCGGTGCCGAGCCGGCTCCGTTATTCGGTGAGCAAGAAACAGCCTCGAGCGGATCCAAACTGGGCGGTGTGTTGGCGACTCTATTGTTAGCCGCAATAGTGATTGTGTTTGCAGGGGTTTTCGTGAGAGCTGTAACTTATGGACCAGGTCTAGTTGAGAATTTTGCAAACCTTGCCGGTCGAGGCAGTAGACAGATATTGAATATTTCAGTTGCCGAGGCTGCACTTAACAGTATTCGAAACTTGATAGTTGCGGGACTGATTGCACTGCCGGTGGCTTGGTTTGCCGCCGGCAGGAAACGCACCAGCTACTTGGTTTTGCTGCCAATCGGTATTTCACCGGTCGTCTTTGGTTTGGTGTTTTTGGTTCTGAGCGGTTACCTACCCTCGGTACTAAGTGGCACTTGGCTTTTAGTCCCGATTGTTCAAAGCTTGTTCCTAATCCCACTTAGTTACCAAGTGCTGAGGCCAGCTAGGCAGTCGGTTTCCACGGATATAAAAGATGCAGCGATTCTTGACGGAGCTTTTGGTTGGCAGATGTTCTCTCAAGTCGAGGGCCCGCTTGTTCGCAGGCCACTAAGTGTTGCTGCAGCCTTTGTCGCGTTGGGCTCGCTCGGAGAATTTGGGGCAGCGAGCTTTCTTGCCTACGGCTCACAAGCGACATTGCCACTTGTGATGTTCAGGTTGACTTCAAGGCCGGGGCCAGAAAACTTAGGAATGGCGATGGCGGCCGCGAGCCTATTTATTGTTGTTGCTCTGGTGGTCGTCTGGGTTATTTCACTTGAAGCACGTACTCAACGCCAAGAGCGTTGAGCCGATTTGTAATTACTTCAATGGACTCTGGGTTTTGATCCACAACAACAAATTTTCTTTGTAACTCAAAGGCCGCTTGAGCGGTAGTTCCGGAGCCCGCAAAAAAATCAAGCACCCGATCACCCGGTCTTGAGCTGGCACTAATTATTCTTCTAAGAATGCCGAGTGGCTTTTGGGTTGGGTAGCCGGTTTTCTCTTTTCCAGTGGGCGAAACGATTGTGTGCCACCAGACATCGGTGGGGAGCTTGCCGCGAGCAACCTTCTCCGGAGTTACTAGACCGGGTGCCATGTATGGCTCACGGTCGACGGTAGCGCTATCAAAAAAGTACTTAGCGGGGTTTTTCACGTAAACCAAGATGGTGTCGTGTTTCGCTGGCCAGCGACTTTTTGACTTTCCGCCGTAGTCGTAGGCCCAGATTATTTCATTTAGAAAACACTCTCTGCCAAACAGTGCATCCATCAAAACTTTTGCGTAGTGGGCCTCTCGATAATCGAGATGCAGATAGATCGTCCCGGTTTCATTCAGTAGCCGATAAGCCTCGATGAGTCGAGGTTCTAAAAAGGCCCAATAATCGGCGAAGTCATCATCGTAAGACAAAACCGATTTGACTACCTGCTCGTATCTCTTGCCCTGAAACCCTAGGTTCCCCGTCTCACTCGAAACAGAGCTCCGGTTTGTTCTTACCTGAGGGCGCCCCGTGTTGAAGGGCGGGTCGATGTAAATAAGCTGAAAAGACTCGTCGTGCATAGATTTAAGTGCGGCGAGGTTCTCCCCGTTGATAACCTCGTTAGTAGCCATAAGAAGAAAGATTAACATCATGAGCACACAGGTAGTGCACGATAGCGATAACCACCGCTTTGAAATTTTCTTGGATTCTTCTCGCGTCGGGCTGATGGACTACGTAATCAATGACGACGAAATTCACCTGGTCCACACCGAGGTGAACCTCGAGCATCAAGGCAAAAACCTAGCGGCGATTCTGGTTCGCGAATCACTTCAGGAAATTAGAGACGGCGGAGACAAAAAAGTTGTTCCGGTCTGCTCCTACGTGGTCAGATACATGGAAAAACATCCTGAGACCCACGACCTACTAAAGGGAAGCATCGAGGAAGCTGTTGCTTCTTGCAGGTGGCCGGGAGCCAACTAGTCCCAAGTGCTGGGGGCTGGTTCTTTTCCTTTTGGTAAAGCGGTGTCTTTTGCCCATCTGGTAATCCACTTTGGTAACTCGGGTCGTTCTCCGGGCCAGCCGCCGGAACCATCCATGACTTCCTGCGGGGTTAGGGTTCCCCAAGCGCGCTTCAGGAACCGTCCGCGCATAATCGCCTTGGCATAGATCTCGCCATTTCGAACAAATCGCTGTTCGATGTAAACGGCGATGTCGTCCCAGCCGACCACCTTGGTTTCTAGATCGAACTTCTGCCAGGGCTCAAGGGACTTGCGATAACTGATCGTTGAGTTGACAACTATCGGGTACCAGCCTTTTTTGTTCCAAATTTGCCAGATACCTGTTCTTAGGCCCTGGTCGTATCGACCAAGGTCCATAAGCGTCAAAAATACGCCGTTGTTCATGTGGTTGTAGACGTCTAAGTCGCTTGGCATCACGCGGAGGGTCACCGATGAAACTTGGTCGATGGTCACCTTTGCTCTGCGACGCCAAGTCAGCTTGATGAAAAGGATTCGAAACCAGAGCTTCACCAGATAACCACGCGGTCTTCTGGTGCAAGCCACATTGGGTCTGTTTCAGTGGTCTGGAATGTCTCATGGAAGATGTCCAAGTTTTTCACAACCTGGTTGCACCTGAATTCGGCCGGGGAGTGTGGGTCGGTGGCCAGACGCTGAATAGCAATTTCATCCCGGCTGATACCGCGCCAGCACTGAGCCCATGAGAACAAGAACCTCTCGGCAGCAGTCACTCCGTCTATGGTCGGTGGCTCCTTGCCGTCAAGTGAGATCAGGTAAGCCTTCCAGGCAATACCGAGACCTCCAAGGTCACCGATGTTCTCACCGATGGTGAGCTCGCCGTTTACCTTGTTGCTGTCATCAAGCTGAATCGGACTCAGCTCGTTGTATTGATCGATAAGAGATTTTGTTCGCTGCTCGAACGCTTTTAGGTCTGCCTCGGTCCACCAGGACACCAACTTGCCATCTCCGTCGTACTTCGCACCTTGGTCATCAAAGCCGTGACCAATTTCGTGACCGATTACTGCTCCAATGCCGCCGAAGTTCATGGCGTCATCGGTCTCTTCGGAGAAAAACGGAGGCTGCAAAATTGCTGCGGGGAAGACAATTTCGTTGAGACCAGGATTGTAATAAGCGTTCACGGTCTGCGGCGTCATGTGCCACTCCTCGCGATCGATTGGTGATCCGATCTTCTTCACCTGAAAATCAAACTCCCACGCGGAAACATTTTGAATGTTTTGCAATAGATCTTCTCGCGAGATAACGATGCTCGAGTAATCGTGCCACTTAACCGGGTACCCAATCTTCGGTGTGAACTTCGATAGCTTCTCTTGAGCCTTTTCTTTGGTGGCGCCAGTCATCCACTCGAGCTTGTCGATACTTTGACGATAGGCCTCAATGAGGTGAGCCACCAAAGTGTCCATTTGAGACTTTGAGCTTGCTGGAAAGTGCTTGTCAACATAAATCTGACCGACAGCTTCGCCAAGGCTTCCCTCGACCAAACTGACCGCACGCTTCCATCGCGAACGATTTACTGGCTGACCAGTCAACTTTGTTCCATAGAAGCTGAAGCGCTCGGCTACAAAATCGCCGGAAAGATAGGGAGCGTGAGCCCTGATGTATACCCAGCTCAGCCATGCCCTTAGAGCATCTAGGTTTTCAGCTGTCAACACGTCGGCGAGACCCTCGAAGAATGAGGGCATCATAACTACATTCCATTCCAGGAATGAATCGGTTAGACCTAGACCCGAAAGATATTCGTCCCAGTGAATGCTCGGTGCGAGGGTTTTTAGTTCTGCGAAGGTTTTGAGATTATAGGTTTTTTCAGCGTCTCTTGATTCGACCCGGCTCCAGTGCTTGGAGGCAATCTTGGTTTCGAGCTCCAAGATTTGCTCCGCTTTGGAGTCAGCCTCTGCTTTACTCAAGCCAGCCAAAACCAGCATGCGCGAAATGTGCTTTGGATATTCTTCACGAACATCCTTGTACTTCTCGTCGGTGTAGTAATCCTTATCCGGCAGACCTAGGCCACCGTTATAAAAATGAACCAGGTACCGCTTCGGGTTACCAGGGTCATTATCGACGTAACTTCCCCAAAGTCCGCCCACACCCATACGCTCAAGGTGGCCCATCAAACTGTGCAGCTCTTTCAGGTTAGAAACTGCTGCGATTTTAGATAACCCCTCAACCAGTGGAGTAGCCCCAAGCTTCTCAACTCGATCTTCGTCTAGGAACGATGCGTAGAGATCTCCAATTTGCTGGCTTACGCCTGCAAGTGGATTGTTGGCTGCCTCTTCGAGGATCTCCTTAACAGCAAGTTCTGAATCGTCTGCCAGCATATGGAAACTACCGAATACAGCTTTGTCCTCGGGAATCTCGGTTGAATCCAACCAGCTTCCGTTCACATGGCGGAATAGGTCCTGGGTTGGTTTGGTGGTTTTACTTAGTTCGGCTTTATCTAGCCCCGGTTTCATTGACATGCTTCCTAGTCTAAGACAGTGCATTGTGACTAGGCTGACAGCTAATGCCCCTCAACAAGATCATCCTTTACTACGGGTTCGCACCGATTGCGGATCCGCACGCAGTCATGCTCTGGCAGCGGACCCTATGCGAGACACTTGAACTGAAGGGCCGGATTCTTATCTCCCCCCATGGGATAAACGGAACCCTCGGTGGCAAGATGGAAAGCCTCAAAAAGTACGCCCACGCCACCAAAGAATTCAAAGGTTTCTCGAAAATAGACTTCAAGTGGTCTGCCGGCACCGGTGCTGAGTTTTCAAAACTCATGGTGAAAGTTCGAAAGGAGCTAGTGGCCTTCAATACCCCGGACGAAGTACAAGTTGACATCACAGGCGTGGTCAATGGGGGTAAGCACCTAAAGCCCCAACAGGTCAATGAGCTAGTTGAAAAGCGCGGCGACGATGTTGTGTTTTTTGATGGCAGGAACGCCTTTGAGGCCGAAATCGGTAGATTCAAAAATGCCATTGTTCCAAACATTCAGACTACTCATGATTTCGTTGCGGAAATCGAATCAGGCAAGTATGACCACCTTAAAGACAAGCCAATTGTCACGTACTGCACCGGTGGCATCAGATGTGAGATTTTGAGCGCGGTAATGCTAAATCGCGGATTCAAAGAGGTCTACCAAATCGAGGGCGGCATCGCGCGCTACGGACAAAAATACCGGGACGCAGGACTCTGGGAAGGCGCCCTCTACGTATTCGATAACCGCATGGCCGTTAGTTTTTCGGAAGACGCGTTGACCCTGGGCACTTGCGTGAACTGCCCGGAAAAGACTTCGCAGTTCCGCGATTGCGAAGGACCAGGGTGCAAGGATTTAGTGTTGCTATGCGACGAGTGTTTCACCGACCCGAAGAACCTGAGGTGTGACGAAAGTCACGTCCGGGGAAGAAAAAAGCTTGAACAAATAGGTTAAAGAAAAAACCCTCGGGTTCTTGCCCGAGGGTTTTCCTATTAGGAGGGTATGCAATCTATGAGAATCACATACCTAAAACAATAAAAGCCGAGCGTTGCCGACCGAGTAAAAGTCAGGGTTTCAACATCAAGCTCTCAGTACTTTCTCAGCTTGGAAACTACTGTGTCTGGGTCGACAGTATCTTCTTGCTCTTGATCTCTGCCACGGCTTCCTTCTTCTTTGCCATGTGTTCCTTCTTAGCCGCGCTCAGGGCGCTTTTCTCTGCAGCGGTCAAAGGGTGGGCTGGCTTCGTGCTCGAAGCTGTGCCTGGCGCCTTTGCCATCACTTCCGGCTTACCACCAAGCTTGCGCGGCTTTTCATGGTTGGCTCCCTCGCCCTTAGCCTTGTCACCATACATGCCGGCCTCAACGCCGGGCTTTGTGGCAGCTGCTCCCTCTTGCTCCTGGGCCAGCGAGGGTAGCGTAAGTGCCATGGCGCCGACTGCCAAGCCGGCAGTTGCGACGATTGAGATCTTTGATTTCATGCTCATTTTCAATTCCTTTCCATTGATGCAGACAATTTTGTCTACGCGCAACAAGTTAGTAATCGGACTTGTGAAAATAGCCGAATTTCAGGGAATGCGGACGCTTCTGCCAGCTAGCTGCCAGATAAGGCGTGTTTCTGGCATTTAGCTGAAGGCTAGAGGTAGCGCCAGCGGAAAAGCTCGATTTTGAATCGAACCGCAATTAGCCTGATTGCAACCATCAAAATTGCGGCGATCGCGACGTCTAGGTATTCCGGGGTATTCAAATAGCCAAGCAGCACAAGAACCCAACCGCCAGCAAAGGCGATTGCGGCGTAAGGCTGGTGGTCATGAAATGCCCTAGGGACTTCATTAACTAGGACATCCCTCAGCACACCGCCGGCAACTGCAGTGATGACGCCCATCAGAACCGCAACCATGGGGCTCATGCCAGCAACCAAGGCGAGGTGAGTACCGCCGGCTGCAAAAATTCCAAGGCCAACAGCGTCGGGGATCACAATCGCCTTTTCGGTTAGCGCGATGTGGTTTGCCCTGAAGAAAAATGGCAGAGCTAAGCCCACCAAAATAAGAGCCCAGACCCAAAACTCTTGCTCGACCCAGAAAAATGGCCTTCTGTCTAGAAGCACATCTCTAAGAGTTCCGCCCCCAAAGGCAGTGACCGCACCGATCATCACAACGCCAACTAGGTCAAACTGCTTTCTGGCCGCCTCCATAATTCCGGACAGCGCAAACGCCAGCACTCCAAGTGCTTCCAGCGTTATTAGAAATGTTTCTAGCAATTCGCTTCCCGATTTAGGTTCCCACTAACCCTAATAAGGTGGAGCCCGGATTGGCAAAGATTACGGGGGAAATAGCCACTCAGCGGTAGACTGACCAAACCTAAGAACCGCTCAGGGAAGCAGGTAACGTGGGCTTTCTAGACAAGGCCGAGGCGCGCATTGAGAACACGGTTGTCTCAATGTTTTCCAAGCTATCCAAAAAACAGCTGCAGCCAATTGAAATCTCTCAGGCTGTAAAGAACGCAATGGACGTCGCAGCCACCGCTCCAGGTAGAGACCGGAAGCTAGTTCCTCATCGCTACCTAATAAAACTGAGCCCCCAAGACAAAGAGAGCCTCTCTGATCAACTCCTTCGCGCCATAAATTCGGAGGTCGCGAACCACGCCGGGCAAAAAAGCTACCAACTAACAGGCGAGCTTGAACTGAAGGTTCTGGCGGACCAAAAAGTCGCACGGGGTCGAATTCAAGTTGGTTCGGCAGCGGTTGGTAGTTTGGTTAGCTGGAAACCAATAGTCTCCTATGGCGACCAGCGCCTGGAGCTATCAGGTGGAACTACTAGTTTTGGCAGGGACGCTAGCGCAGACGTGGCAATCGACGATCGCGGTCTGAGCCGGATCCACTTTGAGATCGCCTTCAACGGCGATGTTGCCGCAATAAGAGACCTGCAATCGACCAACGGAACTTTCGTCGATGGCTCGAGAGTGAACGAGGTGGTTCTTAGATCCGGGAGCAAGATAACTGCCGGTAGGACAGAATTTGATTTTGAGCTACTAGCCCTGACAGGAGAGCCAAGTGAGTGAACTAGCGCTATTCCTGATTCGTATCGGTTTTGTTGCGGTGCTCTGGGTGTTTATTTTGAGCCTGCTTTCCGTTATTCGCGCTGACCTATATGGCAGGCGAGTTATCAGTCGCATTGCTAAGCAAAACGCTCCGATGCTAACCGCGGGCTCGGCTGCGAGCCTAGGGATCGATGATGGCGACAGCTTTGACCCGACCGAGATTGCTGTGCTGACTGGTCGCACGGCTGGAACCAACATCCCGCTCGAGAACAAAAAGGAAGTTCTAATTGGCCGCGCTCCGAGTTCGGACATGGTAATCAGCGATGAGTTTGCTTCCTCGATGCACGCAAAGCTTGTCCATGTAGGGCCCGACTGGGTTTTGCAAGACCTAAACTCCACCAACGG
>Ga0222673_1000304_pt1 | contig 25664 bp, 27 predicted proteins | sample AntAcemetagen801_FD_179845 | JGI IMG/M metagenome (GOLD analysis project Ga0222673, IMG submission 179845) | Saline water microbial communities from Ace Lake, Antarctica - #801 | ecosystem: Environmental > Aquatic > Non-marine Saline and Alkaline > Saline | place: Antarctica: Ace Lake...
CCTGGCCAACATCCGCGAGACCGACATGATCGCCGAGGTAGTACGAATTTTTGAAGACTCAGACATCCACCATGTCACTGGTGAGGTAGACCCCATGGGTGACATCGAAACCATCAACCTAGAACTAATTATGGCGGATGCAGAGTCGATCAGTAAGCGAGTAGGAAACATTGAAAAAGATATCAAGGCTGGTAAAAAAGAGGCGGTCGCCGAGAAAGACTTACTCGAGCGACTACTGGTGCACCTCGATGGTGGACAGCTTGCAAACTCGATGGACATAACTAGTGAGGAAAAGAAGTTGATCAAGGGCTTGAATTTGCTGACGCTTAAAAAGTTTTTGTATGTTTGCAACAAGAAGCAAGACGCGTTCAACCTTGATGAACAAAATGATGATCGCTGGCAAGAGCTGGTTGCGTTTTTTGAGTCGACTGATTCGGAGTACGTACTGGTTGATGCTGCCACCGAACACGAGCTGAAAGATATGGACGTGGACGAAAAGGACGAGTTCCGCCGTGAGTATGGAAGTCAGGGTAACGGGGTAGAGGGGCTGATTCGGGCTTGCTACGATGGACTCGGACTCATGAGTTATTTCACTACCGGACCCGAAGAGACACGCGCTTGGACAGTTCCAATTGGCAGTACTGGGCCACAAGCGGGTGGTGCTATTCATAGCGACTTTGAAAGTAAGTATATCCGCGCCCAGGTCGTATCATTTGCAGACCTGGTCACCTCAGGCAGCAAAACAGCCGCGAAAGACGCTGGCAAAGTACGCACCGAAGGCAAAGAGTACATCGTACAAGACGGCGATGTGATCGAATTTTTGCATTCGTAGGTCTGCGTTTGGGTTGAGTCGACTAGCTCAGTTCGCGCGGCGGGTTGGCTCGCTGCACCGGACTGACCACGTTGGGGTCCCACTTGGCGTTAATCTCGCCATGTTTAGACTCGTATTCACTAATCTGGTGAGTGAGGTACTGCTGTAGTCGTTTGGTGTGCTGAGGAGTCAGCGTGTAAATAGTAGCCTGGTTACCAGACGCTGGCGCCAAGACAAAGTATTCGGGTGTAAACGCCACGTTGATACTTTCACAAAATACCTTGGGAGCTTTTTTAAGTTCTTCTTTTTTCATACGGTATCAGTATATCATTGCTAATATAAATTGTTTTGTTACTGTAGACTTAGAATCAATACAACAAAGGAGGTAGCCATGCTACGCATAGGGTTCTTTAACAACTGGGAAGGTCAAGCGCGAGGCTATAAGGAATGGATGAAAACAGCCTTTGGCCAATTTGATCTTACTGGACTAAGTGAAGTCAACAGTCACCCACGGTCCACTCCAAACGATCACGTTGTGTTTCCAAATCAATTTGAACAGATACAAAAAACCTGTCAAATGACACACCGGGGACATTTCGCCACGTCTGCAACAAGTGCCCAAGGGATCGATTATGGGCTAGCCTTGTTTCATCATTATGACAAAAAGGTGTACGGAGTACAGTCAGACGTCATTCATGGACAAGCTGGTGCCTACTGGGTGAAACCGCGGCTGATCACCAGCTGCAATCAAATCCAGTCAGCTTGGCATAATACTGGCACAGAATGGATATTGTTTGCACATCTTCATGGCTTGTGGCGTCAATCTGGCAAGCACGACTGCGTTGAGCGTGACGTACAAAGTGCTAAGATACTGCACCATCTAGAACGTCGACTCTACGACGTTAATACACAAGGCAAACCAATCCACCTGGTGCTTGGTGGAGACATGAACATGACACGTCGACTAAGGTGTCTAGAAGCAATCCGCAGCAGCGCACTGTTTGGAAAAGAGGGTGGTATCGTGCTCAATGATGCCGTCGATGGCGGATATGACACACGCACAAAGCTGTACCCGGCAAAAAAGGAGACCCGTCAGGCGGATTTTGTAATTGTAAGTAGATCACTTGAAAAGAGGGCGATTCTGACTATCGACAGAAAAGTTCCATCTGACCACGCACTGCTGAACGTTGCTATCGAAACCTAGTACCGCAGCCAGACACTAACACTGTCTGGCTGTTTCTTTTTATGTCTGACAAGAGTATTATATAAAACATGAATAATCACACCGCCAAACACTTCGTCTTACAACTAGGATCACTTATCAGTTTGTACCTATCGCTGGCATTCTTTTTGGTTCTCACGTTTGGATTCATCAACTTGCGATTTCCAGATGCACTAGATGGTGTCTGGCAGCTCGAGAGTGCTGCCGATAGTATCCGGATTGGTTTAGCGATGGTGGTGGTATTTTTCCCTACATACTTAGTATTGACCCGAATGGTTAACCAAAACCGTAGAGCCAGCAAAGACAATAGTTACCTCAGTCTTACCAAGTGGCTCATTTACCTGTCACTTCTGGTGGGTGGACTGGTACTACTTGGTGACCTGGTGGCAGTGATTATGGGGTTCCTTGAAGGTGAACTAACGTCACGCTTCCTCCTCAAGGCGCTAGCAGTATTTGTGGTCACCGGAGCCGCGTTCTTCTACTACATCAAGGACGCCCAGGGGTTTTGGCTGAAGCGAACCAACAGCTCACTGATCTACGCAATGGTGACTTCAACCCTGATTGTCGCGGTACTGGTGTCTGCACTATCATACATCCCCAGTCCAAACACAGTACGCGAGATGAAAGCAGACAACGAAATCGTCAACGTCCTACAGACTATCCAGTGGCAGATTGAGGATCACTACGCCGAGAACGAAACCCTTCCAGAAACGGTAGCTGAAATGTTTGATGAGTTTGACCGCCTGCCTGATTCGTCAGAGTTGGCCGCATACACCTACACAGTGGAAGACGATACGACATACCAATTATGCACAACCTTTAATCACGACAGCAACGAGCTAGACACGCAGTACCGCCCGTCTATGATGATGGCAGAAGATTCAATCCGATGGAAGAACAACGATTGGAATTTTAAGGCCGGTGAGTGGTGTTTTGAACGGGAGGTTGAGCAGAGAACCAAATAGCCTACTGTTGAGTCACAAAATACCATCTGGCCAACCGGCTGAATGGTTTTTTACATTCGACGCATTGCATGGCACAATGAACCCAGCACTTATCACTAACCTTGGGAATTATGCACCGGAAATTTGATCACAAAGCCATTGAGGGTAAATGGCAGCAAGACTGGGTAGACACGGGTATCTACAACACAGTTGAAAACCCTGACAAACCAAAGTGTTTTGTGTTGGACATGTTCCCATACCCGTCGGGCGAAGGGTTGCACGTCGGGCACCCCAAAGGCTACATCGCCACTGACATCTATAGCCGGTTCAAGCGTATGACTGGACACGAGGTACTGCACCCGATGGGCTGGGATGCCTTTGGCTTGCCGGCCGAGAACTACGCGATCAAAAACAAAGTACACCCGCGAGTGGCGGTTGAGAAAAATGTCGCCAATTTTAAATCACAACTGGCGAAACTTGGTTTTGACTATGACTGGGGACGAGAGATCAACACCACCGACCCAGAGTTTTACAAGTGGACACAGTGGATATTTATTCAACTGTTCAAGAAAGGTTTGGCTAAAGAAAGCTACGAACCGATCAACTGGTGCCCGGGCTGTCAAACTGGACTGGCAAATGAAGACCTTGAAGCTGACGGTACCTGCGAACGTTGCGACAGCGTGGTAGAAAAACGTCCAATGCGCCAGTGGGTGCTGAACATCCGCGCCTATGCCGACCGCATGCTCGCTGACCTAGACACTCTCGATTGGCCAGAACATATTAAGGAAGCGCAACGCAACTGGATCGGTCGCTCAGAGGGAGCTGAGATCGATTTTAAGCTATCTGTAGACGAGGTGGTGACTGTCTTTACTACTCGCCCAGACACACTCTATGGTGCGACATACATGGTGCTTGCGCCAGAACATGAACTAGTGGTTAAACACCGCGAAGCTATTTCTAATTGGTCAGAAGTAGAAACATATATTAAGGATACAAAGAACAAAAAAGAAATGGATCGTCTTGATGACACCAAGGAAAAGACAGGGGTGAAGCTGGAAGGAATCACTGCGACCAATCCTGCCAACGCCGAAGAGATTCCGGTATATATCGCCGACTATGTGCTAGCGAGCTACGGAACTGGCGCAATTATGGCGGTGCCGGCGCATGATCAGAGGGACTTCGAGTTTGCGACGAAATATGGGATTGAGATTAAGAATGTTATCTCACCAAAAACAGGAATCACACAGAAGAATCCGGAACTACGAACGAGTATTGTAGCAATTGTACATAATCCAAAAACAGATTTATACGGGACAATAAACTGGCATAAACCCAAAACAACCTTATTTGTTGGGGGAGGAATTGATGAAGGTGAATCTGCTCGGACTGCTGCCGCAAGGGAGATTCGTGAAGAAACTCCATGTGAACATATCAAATATGTTTCAGAGACAATGCCGTTTGAACACTCCTACTACGCACATTCAAAAAATGTAGCTAGAAAAATTAACGGTACAGGTTTTTTGTTTCAGCTTACAAATGACGAGGAAACGGCTCAAGCACTCGAAAAAGATGAATCTGAACAATTCGAATTCAAATGGAAAACTGCCAAGGAAATCGAAACAGAAATTACTGACGAACTACATCAAACAGTTTGGAATTTGTTAGTTAAGAAGAAAATATATTCTGGAAACGGACTACTCATAAACTCTGATACATTCAACGGTATGGATTCTGAAGAAGCCGGGGTCGCCATCGTTGAGAAGGTCGGAGGACGAATGACTAGCACGTACAAACTCCGTGACTGGGTGTTTTCTCGTCAGCGATACTGGGGAGAACCAATCCCGATTGTGCATTGCGAGAAATGTGGACCGGTGGCAGTGCCAGAAGACCAGCTGCCGGTAGTCCTGCCTGAAGTGGAGAACTACGAGCCGGCGGGTGATGGGCAATCGCCACTAGCCAACATCACGGACTGGGTAAACACGACGTGTCCCGAGTGTGATGGTCCTGGAAAACGAGAAACCAACACTATGCCGCAGTGGGCGGGGTCGTCGTGGTACTACCTACGATTTATGGACAATAAAAACGACCAATCGCTAGTGAGCAAAAAAAACGAGAACTACTGGGCACCAGTTGATGTATATGTTGGCGGTGACCACGCTGTGCGCCACTTGATCTATGCCCGGTTCTGGCACAAGTTCCTCTATGATGAAGGGGTTGTCAGTACGCTTGAGCCATTTCAGCGACTGGAGTTCCTCGGTTTCATCCTGGCCGAGGACGGCCGCAAGATGTCAAAGCGGTGGGGGAATGTGATCAACCCAGACGATATAGTCGAGCTGGTCGGTGCGGACACTTTGCGGGTATACGAAATGTTCATGGGGCCGTTTGAGAACACCATTGCCTGGTCACAGGACGGCCTGGTCGGTGCACGCCGGTTTTTGGAGCGGGTCAATGGCCTGAACGAACACGTACTGGATGGTGATGTAGATGAGTCACCCGAAACCCTTCGCCAACTACATAAAACTATCAAGAAAGTAGGTGAAGATATCGAAGGATTCAAGTTCAACACGGCCGTCAGTGCCATGATGATCTTTATTAACGTCGCTGAGAAAGAAGGATTGTCCGACTCAACATACGCTAGCTTCTTGCAACTACTAGCACCATTTGCACCACACCTAGCCGAGGAACTGTACCGTGGCCACGGCATGACTGACAGTATCCACCTCAGTGCATTTCCCAGTTTTGACGCTGTACTTGCGCGCGACAACGAAGTGACTATCGGAGTTCAAATTAACGGCAAAGTTCGTGGCGACATCACTATTACACCTGATGCGACCCAGGAACAGGCAGTTGCAGCAGTGGAGAATAGCCCTGCTTTACAAGCTAAACTAGAGGCTGGAGAGGTTGTCAAAACAATTTATGTCCCCGGACGGATTCTCAACTTCATCATAAAATAACCGGGGACAAGCTGGTGTTGACCTTTTTGTGCACCCATGTTATAAATACATCCACGCATTGAGTTACTCACCCACAAACGGGCAACTTACAACAACCAATTTAGAGATATGATTTCATTCAAACCAGAGCAAGTCACCGCCACACTGCTTGAAGCGCTACCCGACCGGGCGCGTGATGTCTTGCAAAAACGCTACGGCTTAAATAAAAAAGGCGAGACGTTTACGCTTGAAGCCATCGGCCAAAGTTACGGGATCACTCGTGAACGAGTCCGACAAATCGAGAACTACGCTATCCAGACTATTCAGAAGTCTGACGTGTACACCAAGCACACCGAACTGCTTGATGAGTTATTCAAACTTATCCAACAACTAGGTGGTGGGCTAATGGCTGAGCATGTCTTGCTTGATGAACTGTCTGCTGACCCAATTATCCGCAACCATCTCTACTTCTTGCTCGTGGTTGGTGATCCCTTTTATCGTAGCAAAGAAAACCCACACTACACCCACCGTTGGTTCACGGAACAAAAAATGGCTGATAACGTCGAGAAGGCACTACGTGGTGTTCGTAAAGGCCTCAAGCGCGACGAGCTAATCAGCGAGACCGAAATTGTCAGTCGTTTCCGCACCGAACTAGCAGAGTTAGCTGAGCACCATAATGAAGACGTTCTGATGCGGTGGCTCAAGATCAGTAAGCAAATTGGGCAGAATCCACTGGGTGACTGGGGTCCATCTGACAGCCCAAACATTCGAGTCAAGGGTATTCGTGACTATGCCTACCTCGCGGTCAAGCGTCACGGCTCACCGATGCACTTCCGGGAAGTGGCGGCTACTATCAACGAATTGTTTGACCACAAGGCCCACATCGCCACTACACACAACGAGCTGATCAAGGACGCCCGGTTTGTCTTGGTCGGTCGTGGGCTGTACGCACTATCCGAGTGGGGATACACCGCCGGAGTGGTCAAAGAAGTGTTGCGTGAAATTCTCGAAGCAGACGGCCCACTGTCACGCGAAGAAATTATCGACAAGGTACGCAAGGAACGGTACGTCAAAGACAATACGATCTTGGTAAACCTCCAGGACAACAACTTGTTCAAGAAGCTGGCTAACGGCACGTACACCATTGCCGAATAAATGAGCCATGTACGCAAACAACCGGCGGGGACAGTGTCCCCGCCGGTTGTTTGCTCTTGGTGGTACAATAACAACAAATCATGAAGGACTTTTTTGATAGTGCATTTAGTGTCGTGTTGATCCCAATCTGTTTTGGGGTGATTGCTGTGGTGTGGTGGGTACTGTTTCGCAATACTGACTGGTCACTAGCTACAACGCTTGGGTTTGCGCTGGTTGTATTGCCGCTATTTTTACCATTTGTATTGTACTACTTGACCTATGATCGTTGGATGGAATTCGTCAACACAATGTTTGGTTATGAACAAGGTCGCACGACACTACGGATCAAGCTCCCACAAGAAGTTCTCAAGTCGCCCGAGGCAATGGAAAGTGTCTTCGCGCAGATTTTTAATCCTAATGGCTCTGACACGTTGTGGCAGGCGTACATCGACGGTAAATGTCCGCTGGTAAGTAGTTTTGAAATTGTTTCCATCGGGGGAGACGTGAGGTTTTATGCCAATGTCCCCAAGAAAAAAATCAAGAATGCACTAGAAGCACAGCTATACGCGCAGTACCCAGGCATCGAGATAGAAGAAGAGTTGCTCGACTACACCGCCGAGGTACAGTGGCAAGAGGGTGAGATGGACCTGATGTCTTTTCATGTAGTTAAAAAGAATGACGATATCTTGCCAATCAAAACGTACATCGACTATGGACACGACAAAACCCCTAAGGAAGAACTCAAGTTTGAACCAATGGCGCCATTGATCGAGCATATGAGTAAAGCCAAACCTCACGAGCGACTATATGTCCAGATTCTCTGCACCCCGCACGCCAAAAAGGAATTCAAAGGCGGCTCACGCGTAACCAAAGGTACTTGGGAAAAGGATGCGGAAGCCAAAATCAACGACATGCTCAAACGTGACAAGCCACCCAGTGCTGACCCAGACGAGCCCGACGATCGACCAACCTTGACCATGCATGAGCGTGACACAGTAGCCGCCATCGAAAGAAATGTCGGTAAATACGCTTACGAAGTCGGCATCAGGGCAATGTATATTACGCTCGATGCCACCCAATTTGACGGTGATATGATTGGCCCGATGCTCAAATCATTTTCACAGTACGACATATTGAACCGGAACGGACTAGCTGTACGCTACAAAACCGAGATCGACTACGCTATGTTCAAAGACTATTCTGGTGGCAAGCAAAAGGGTATGAAGAAAGCTGAACTGGAAGCCTACAAAATGCGTGCGTACGGGCCAGATGGTGATGCAGATGTGGCTAAAGTCATGTCAGTCGAAGAGCTGGCTACTATTTACCATATCCCAGGCAGCTCAGTTATAACTCCTGGCCTCAGCCGTATCCCATCAACTCGTCGCAACGCCCCAAGCAACCTACCAACTGGAGAATTACCGATCTAAACCTACCGTATGGAACCCGAAGTGCTCACACCACCGATTGTCGACCTACCGACAGAACCACAAACAGAATTGCCCAAGCGGCGTCGCTGGCTGCGTTTTTTGACCTGGTTTGTTGTGATAAAACTTACAACAATCACTATTGCCATAGCGATTCTATACCTCCTCTACCAACCACCAGCAGACTTTGAACCACAAACTTTCACCATTGAGCCCGGTGAAAGTCTGTTGTCCATCGCGCACCAACTAGCCCAGCAACAGATCGTCCAGTCAGAACTTATGCTGTTCACCATCCTACGTTTCTGGCAAGATCCCACCCAAATTAAAGCGGCCACCTACACATTTGATGAACCCTATACTGCACTTGAAGTCGCGCAGCTACTAGTAGAAGGGGAGTTTGGCAATAACCTCACTTCACTTACCTTTATCGAAGGTATGCGAGTGCAAGAGTTTGCTTGGACTGCAAGCGAACTGTTGCCCAACGTGACCGAGGTCGACTTCTTGGAACAGGCGACCGGGCTAGAGGGGACACTGTTTCCAGAAACTTACTTTGTACCGGCTGACTTCACCACCGCTGATTTGATCGAACTCATGGCCACTACACACACACAACGGGTAGATGAACTTTTGGGTGACACCATAAACACTCTTTCAACCGACGATATCGTTATCCTGGCATCCATCGTCGAGCGCGAAGCCAACACACCGCAGTCCAAAGGTTTGGTGGCCGGAGTGTTTATGAACCGCTTGGCAATTGGTATGCCACTACAGGCGGATGCCTCCATCGAGTACGTCATTAACACGCCACTGGGCGAGCTGCCACCAGGACAACTAGCAGCCGAGTTGCGAGAGCTTGATAGTCCGTACAATACCTACCTATACAGTGGACTGCCGCCAACCCCAATTGGTAACCCAGGTGCTGTGGCACTGGCGGCCGCGATCAACCCGACACCGTCAGACTATTTCTACTACATCACCGGAAACGATGGAGAGTTCTATTACGCCGAAACATACAACGCACATCTAAATAATATTGAAAGACATCTGCGATAATGCTACCCTCCGCCTATGAGTAACGCTCAAAAAATAGTATTTGTTGGACTCTCGGGTGGAGTTGACAGCTCGGTCGCTGCCAAACGGCTGATTGATGACAACTACCAAGTGGTCGGAGTATTTATAAAAGTCTGGCACCCTGACTTTATGGTTTGCAATTGGGAACAAGAACGCCTGGACGCCATGCGCGTGGCAGCCCACTTAGATATTCCGTTTCTTACGTGTGACGCCGAAGCAGCCTACCGCGACGATGTCGCGCATTACTTCATCGAAGAGTACCGCGCCGGCCGCACCCCTAACCCCGACGTCATGTGCAACCAACACGTCAAGTTTGGACGTTTTCTTGACTTTGCGATCGAAAAAGGGGCTGACTACATCGCCACCGGACACTACGCCCAAAAACAACCACCTACACCAGTTCGAGGTCTTGCCGCGCACAAACTCGTAAGTTCGAGGCAAGACCTCGAACTGGCTGAGTTGCACCGTGGTGTGGACACCAACAAGGACCAAACGTATTTCCTCTGGACACTATCCCAGGCGCAACTTGATCGCACGTTATTCCCAGTAGGAGATACGCCCAAAGACCACATCCGACAAGAAGCTGAGGCTGCTGGTATTCCAGTGGCGGCCAAGAAAGACAGCCAGGGTATTTGTTTCTTGGGTCACGTCGATATTCCAGAATTTCTGTCACACTATATTGACCTTAAACCTGGAGCTGTTTTGAATACAAACGGGGAAGTGGTAGGTAAACACCAAGGAGCACTAGTGTATACCCTTGGACAGCGCCATGGCTTTACCCTGACTAATCACGACACCAACCGTCAGGCACAGTTTGTCGTAGCGAGAGACGTCAAAGCCAACACCATCACTGTCGCGCCAGAGATGCTAACCCTCAACCAAACCGTCAACATCAAACTACATAACACCGTACTGCGCACTTCGTTGTGCGCTGCAGATACTGTCGAACTGCAAATCCGCTACCGACAAACCCCAATCAAAGCAACGGTGGTTAGTGTAGGCGACCAAACGATCAGCCTGCAGCCGACACAATCAATGGAACTGCCGGCTGCTGGTCAGTCCTGTGTATTGTACCGAGGATCGTTGTGCCTTGGAGGTGGTATCATAAGCTAAGTGCCAATCAAGATCACCAAAGCCGACGGGACGGTCGAATTTTTTAAGTTAGAAAAACTGCGGCGATCGCTGCGTCGTTCTGGTGCGCGCCCAGAGGAGGTTAATCGGGTCATTGCACAAATCACCCCCACGTTGCGTGATGGTATCACCACCCAGGAAATCTACCGCAATGCCTTCAAACTTTTACATGATAGCGATTCGCCCGTAGCGGCACGCTATTCACTTAGGCGGGCACTGTTCAACCTCGGGCCAACTGGATTTCCATTTGAGAAGTTTCTGGCGAGACTGTTTGCCAGTGACGGTTACGTCACGAAAACTGGCACCGTCATCGCTGGTAAATGCGCTGAGCACGAGATAGACCTAGCAGCCTACAAGAGCGACCATAGTTTTGTAGCTGAAGCCAAATTTCACGCTCGCCCAGGAGTTAAATCCGACCTCCAGGTTGCACTGTATTCCTATGCTCGACTGATTGACTTACGTGAAAATAAAATTTGTTTCGATGATATCTGCGGAATTAAAGAATTCTGGCTGATCACTAACACTAAGTTCACCTCAACCGCCAGCGCCTATGGTCAGTGTGTAGGACTCAAAATGCTCAGTTGGGACTACCCTAAACACAACAATTTGCACGACCGCATTCAACGTGCGGGTATTTATCCCATAACGGTCCTGGAAGGTCTTTCTGCCAAACAGGCGCGTATCCTGATCGAGCGAGACATTATCCTGTGTAAAGATTTGGTCGAGCAACCGCACGTACTTAATCAGCTACATCTCAACAGCCGCAAGCACGAACACGTACTGCAAGAAGCACGGGCACTGTCCAACCAGAAAAAGTAATCCACTCCAAAAACTGCTGCTTGTCAATACTTTTGTCGAAATCAGCCTGTGATATACTCACGGTATTATTTACAGCAAATCATAACATCTACCTATGGCAGCAGAAGAAACTCAACAAGACGGTTCAAAAACATTAGTATCATTTGTCGTCGGACTTTTGATCGGAGGCATGTTGGTTTGGGCATTTTCTGGCCCAAGTGCTACAGCCCCCAGTGACGTAGCAGAAGACAGTAGTGAAGCAAGCGAAATGGCAGCAGGAACTACTGACGAGGCAACAGAAGCTGAAGCAAATTCAGACGAAGAAACAGCAGTCGACGCTGCGCCAGTACTACCAGTTGGAAACGGATCAATCGTTGTGAACGACCAACCAGCCGGCGCAACTGTGGCTCTGGAACGAGCAACCTACCCAATCGAGGAAGGTTGGATCGGAGTACGTGACTTCAACAACGGTCAACTTGGATTCATCAAGGGAGTTGTACGTTTCAGTGCCGCCGGTGCTCAAGTCCCAGAAAGTGTCATTCTACAAAACGCTACGCAAGCCGGACAAGAATACGCTGTAGTAGTATTCTCAGATAACGGCGACAACGCATTCAACCCAGCCGGTGACGTACAAATCGACCAAATTTTTGCAACTTTTACCGCGCAGTAAGTTGAAGTTGTAATAAAGCCAAGCCAAAAGAGCAGCGTCCACAGACGCTGCTCTTTTGAATCAAAGTTGTCCAACACTGAGTGTAGGACATGCGTAGTTAGCCATTATATAAGGACAACAACCAGAAATTCCGTTTGTATTTGCGATCACCAACGGTGGTGTAGTGCGTCTCTCTGGTCAACGAGCTGATGGTGAAATACTGTCTGTACAGCACCCGAATATCAACCTCGGTAAACACCCGTTCGACCAGACCCCAGTCTGGTTGCAGGTAGGTGTCTGGTTCTACCCCTGGATGCAGTTTCAATAATTGTTTTGCGTTAGTGTCACCATCTTTACACAGAGCTCGAACAAACATCTGTCCGCCAGGTCGCAATACTCGGGCTGATTCACGCAGATACACATCCCGCTGCGAGTCGGTTAACGAGTTTGATGATGTAATATCTATAATCAGGTCAAATGTATCAGACGGCAGACTGTATGGTGCGCCGATAGAACCCTGGATAATCCTGACACTACCGACTGACGAACCGCCATCACCTAGGTCAGCTTGCTCTATCCGCTGCCGGGTGGTCTGGACGGCATTAACAGCGATTTCGATTCCAGTCACACTCGCTCCTAACTCTGCTAGGTACAGCGCGTTTTTACCTTCACCACTACCAAGGTCCAGCACCTGCAACCCAGCCAGCGGAAATGCAGACCCACGCAGGTTTCGTTGCTTGATCACTTGTTTAACCCAGTTCAAGAATGATTTGGCCGGTTTGACACCAGTCATCAGACGCCGGTTGGCGTATTCTTGTTCCCAGGCTTGCTTGGCGGTTTTCATGCTAGCGATTGTATCAGCATTATTCTGTTATACTAGTCACATATGGCTGGCTACACATACAAATACAACCCCAACCGATCAGCGCAGTGGAACTATGGCGGCGAGAAATGGAAATTATCACGATCAAAAATCGATTTCTTTATGGAGTGTCCACGGTGTTTTTGGGTTGACAATGTGCTGGGTACCAAGCGCCCAGGGTTTCCATCCTTTAACCTCAACATAGCAGTGGATGAGCTATTCAAAAACGAGTTTGACACCTACCGGGCGGAAAAGAAACCACATCCAATCATGGAAAAATACGGGATTGACGCCATACCTTTTGCGCACCCCGACTTGGACACCTGGCGTGACCCGTTTGTAGCGATTATGCATCGACATGAACCCACCGGTATGATGATCAGCGGGGGAGTGGACGACATATGGGTTAATCCAGCCGGAAACCTGATCATCGTAGACTACAAGTCCACTAGTAAGGACGGTCGCATCGACAAGTTGGGTGACAGTCCGTGGGAACAGCAGTACACGCGCCAACTAGGAGTCTACAAATGGCTCCTCGAGCAAAATGGCTTCACGGTGGAAGACACAGGGTACCTGGTCTACGCCAACGCGGACAAGTCACTCCCAGAGTTTGGTGATACCCTCAATTTTGAAACCACAGTTATCCCAGTCGAAGCCACCACAGATTGGATCGAGCCAACCTTGACCGAAATCAAAGCGTGTCTAGATCAAAAAACCATTCCAGAGACCGGAGAGAGTTGTGAGTTCTGCCCATATCGCCAAGCTTGCGGGAGCAAGTTGCTGAAGATTCATAATGAAGGGAAGAAGAAATAGTTCTTTATGTCCGGCTTCACCCCAACCGTCAAAACCATCGTCGCTCAGATCCCCAAAGGCTCGTTTATGACGTACAAAGAAGTGGCTGTTGCTGCTGGTAATCCGAAAGCTGCCCGGGCTGTGGCGAATGTCATGAAGGCCAACTACGACCCTGACGTGCCGTGCCACCGTGTGATCCGATCAGACGGCGGACTGGGTGGGTATAATCGGGGTGGGGTCGAGGCTAAAAAGAAGCTTCTTTTGTCTGAAGGTGTAGTAGTATAAACGCATGTATACTCACAAGGTCGAACAAGCCATCCAGGCGGCGGCCGTATTGCATCAAGACCACATGAGAAGAGGTATGGTGCCAATCCCGTACATCACACACCTGGTCGCCGTTATGCTCATATTGCGCGACTACACCAACGACGAAGACACGCTAGTGGCGGCACTGTTGCACGACACCCTAGAGGACACCGATTACACCATAGCTGAAATGACTGTCGATTTTGGAAAGACTGTAACTGATATTGTCCAAACTCTGACCGAACCAACATACGACAATGACGAGCAATTGTCTTGGTCTGAAACCAAATACCGCTATGCCAAGCAAGTCAAAGCCGGATCTATGGCTGCGGTACACATTGCTGCAGCCGACAAGGCTCACAATTTTCGGAGTGTAGTCGAGGAGTATCACGATGATCATAATCGCTTTATGGCTGACTTTGGCACCAACCTAGACGAGCGACTAGACGTCTACCAAGCCATCGCCAACTCTATCAACAGCAGGCTCAAAGATGGTATAGTTCACGAATTCAACCACACATTTTCCGCCTATAAACAATTCATCCTCAATGTCCAAGCCAGTAAAGAAGGAAGCTAGTTTCGCTTATACCCCAAAGAACGACCTACCAAAGTTGCCAAACAAAATCCCGACGCAGTGGGACATGAAGGGTCTGTATTATAAGTCGATCAGCGATCCACAGATCGAAAAAGATATTGCAGCAACAGAACGAGTGTATAAAAAGTTTGTTACAAAGTTCAAAGGTACAGACTTTACAAGCAACCCTGTCACACTACTGGCTGCTTTGACGCACCTCAATACCCTGGAAACAAATCCAGTCACAGCCAGGCCAGCGCGATACCTAGGCCTGCTTTCAGCGCTTGACTCCGACAATGACGCTGTGACCAAAAAACTAGCATTACTGGACCAGCGACTTACCAAAGCCAACAACACCATGTTGTTTTTCGGACTAGAGCTAGCACAAACTAATAAAGACAACCAAATGAAGTTGTTGCGAGCACCAGAACTGAACGATTTTAACTACTATCTCAAGGGAGTATTTGAAAACGCCCGGTACCACCTAAGCGAATCCGAGGAAAAGATTTTACGTCTTTTAGGCGACTGTTCGTACAGCATGTGGGTCGATGCGACCGAAAAAATGCTTGGTCGGCGCGAGATTACGTACAAAGGCCAGACCATTCCCGTGAATGAGGCTTTTGGTAAATTGTCCAGTCTATCATTTACCGAGCAACCCAAGCTTTGGCGCTTGATTATGAAAGAGGTAGCAACGCTTGATGAGGTAGTCGAGAACGAACTAACGGCAATTTGTTCTCGAGTCAAGATTAACGATGATCTGCGAGGCTACAAAAAACCATACTCTGCCTCGGTCATCAGCAAAGAAGATAATGAGAAGAGCGTTGAAGCACTTATTGACGCTGTCAGCACTAAGGGTTTTGACTTGAGTAAAAAGTTCTACAAGCTCAAAGCCAAGCTGCATGGCGTCGATCAGCTGCAGTACGCTCAGCGCAATGCATCGCTTGGTACCGCGCCCGTCATCGACTTCACTCAGGCCACTGAAATCTGCCGTGATGTATTTTACGGTGTCAATCCTGAATACGGCGCAATTTTTGACCGCCTGCTGACCAATGGACAGATTGATGTGTATCCCCAAAAGGGTAAGCGGGGCGGGGCGTTCGTTTCAGCTGAAGTATCACAACCTACCCAGGTATTCCTCAACCAAGTTGATACTATTGACTCACTTGAAACCTACGCCCACGAGATGGGACATGCAATTCATTCTGAACGATCCAAAACCCAACCAGCGCATTATGAAGATTATTCTCTAACGACTGCTGAGACTGTTAGCACATTGTTTGAACACTTGCTATTTGAAGCGGTAATGATCCAGGCCACTGATGCACAAAAAATAACCTTGATTCACAACCGATTGCAGCGAGACGTCTCGACTATTCAGCGACAAATTGCCTTTCACAACTTCGAGCTCGAAATGCACCTCAAGGTTCGCGAGCAAGGCGCGATTACCCGAACGGAACTGAACACCATGATGCGGCAGCATTTGCGATCGTACTGTGGCAACGCCATAGCAATTGACGAACTTGACGGCCATTCCTACATTTACGTTGGACACTTCCGTTACAACTTCTACGTCTATACCTATGTGTTCGGCATTCTTATGAGCAGCATAATGGCTGAAAAGTTCACCGCGGATAATAGCTACAGCAAACAAATCGACCAATTCTTGACTGCTGGTGGTAGTGGCAGCGTAGCCAATATATTCAAATCTATCGGTATCAACACCAAAAAGATCCAGACCTTTGAGTACGGTTTGACCAAAATGGAACAAGAAATTAAGTTACTACAAAAATTAACTACATAATAGTGTTATAATCGACTGTATTATGAACTTACTCTTTTGGGGACTCACTGTCAGTTTGGTTGGCAAGGTGCTACTGGTAGCCGGTGTTTTGTTGGCTCATGGCAAAATCGCCCACGAAAAGCGGATTGATCGAGCGGTTATCCATAGTTTCAAATTGGAGCAAGTCATTACTCTATTCGGATTATTACTTGTTTTGATTGGATACGCTATGGAAATATCCTTCTATGGGTTTGCCAATTTGCTTACCTGCGAAGGGCCTGAGTGTGCGGCGATGATCGAAGACATACTACTACCAAATTAACCTGATGTCTGTTATATTCTGACCATATGACTGGGAATGAAATTCGAACCAAATACTTAGCCTTTATGGAGCGCCGTGGCCACGCTGTGGTGCCGTCTGCCGCACTGGTACCAGAAAACGACCCGACCACACTGTTTACCGGCAGTGGCATGCAGCCGTTGGTGCCATACCTGCTGGGCGAAACACACCCCAAAGGCACTCGACTCACCGACAGCCAGAAATGTTTCCGGGCCGAGGACATCGAAGAGGTGGGAGACACCAGCCACACAACGTTTTTTGAGATGCTGGGTAACTGGTCGCTAGGAGATTATTTCAAAGCTGAGCAAATTCCGTGGATTGCAGAGTTTTACCTCGACGAGATTGGACTTGATCCAGAAAAGTTCTATGTCACGGCCTTTATAGGTGATGAATCAGCTGGTGTACCCAAAGACACCGAGGCGGTTGAGCTCTGGCAAGATGTCCTACATAAACGGGGTGTCAGCAATGGCGTAGCAGAGCTAGGTTCAGCAGACGATGCCAGCAGGCGCGGTATTAAACAGGGTGAACGGATCTTTTACTACGACGCCGCCGAAAACTGGTGGAGTCGCGCTGGCAAACCAGAGAGTATGCCTGTGGGCGAAATCGGCGGGGGAGACAGCGAGATGTTTTATGATTTTGGCACCCCGCACGACACCAAGTACGGTGAACACTGCCACCCTGCCTGCGACTGTGGCCGGTTTATGGAAATCGGTAACAGTGTATTTATGGAGTACATCAAAACCGAAACTGGTTTTGAGAAGCTACCGGCCCAGAACGTAGACTTTGGCGGGGGGCTGGAACGTATCGCCGCAGCGAGCATTAATTCGCCAGACGTATACAAAGTGGACGTCCTCTGGACAGTGATAGAGCAAATCCAGCAACTATCAGGGAAGCAATACGAAGACCACCTAGAAGCGTTCCGAGTCATTGCTGACCACATCCGCGGCGCGGTGTTTATGATCGGCGATGGTGTGCTGCCCAGCAATAGCGAACAAGGGTACTTTGTGCGACGGTTACTACGTCGGGCTGTGCGGTTTGCTGACCAACTCGACATCCCAGCTGGGGAATTTGCCAACTTGGCCACTAGCGTCATTCGTACCTACGAGAGTCACTACCAGGACTTGACCGAGAAAGAATCTACCATCATTGCTGCCATCAGTGGCGAAGAAACCCAATTTCGTAAAACACTAGAGAACGGACTCAAACAATTTAACAAGATTTCCTTACAAGTTCACGTGACCAAAGAAGAGCTGGTTGCTGCCAAAGCGGCCGGCACAGACCTACAGACTACCGGAGTAAAGTCAATCAGCGCCCAAAATGCCTTTGACCTATTTACCACCTTTGGCTTTCCAATTGAGTTAACTCAGGAAATTGCGCAAGAAAAAGGCCTGGTGGTCGACACTGGTGGCTTTCAAAAACTGATGGGCGAGCATCGCGCACTGTCGCGCTTGGGTGCCGAGCACAAATTCAAAGGTGGACTGGCTGATGGCTCAGACACTGTTGTGCAGTACCACACCGCCACACACTTATTGTTGGCTGCACTACGGCACTTTCTGGGTGACCATGTGCATCAGGCTGGTAGCAACATTACTGGCGAACGGCTGCGTTTTGACTTCACTCATGGTGAGAAAGTTGAACGCGACGTATTGGACCAAATCCAGAACTGGGTAAACACCCAGATCACCACTGGCGGGTCAGTCACCATCGAAACCATGCAAAAAACTGAGGCTGAAAACGACCCGACTGTCGAGGGTAGCTTTTGGGATCGATACCCAGACGAAGTCAAGGTGTACACCATGCAACTAGCTGATGGTACGGTAGTTTCGCGTGAACTGTGCGGTGGTCCACATGTACAGTCGCTGACAGAACTTACCCCCACTTTTGTTATCAAAAAGGAAGAATCAAGCTCGGCGGGCGTTCGGCGCATCAAAGCCGTGCTGCAATAACCGTCCCCAGCTACCGGGTACCACCCCATTACAACAGCCAGGTAGTTGTTATACTGGAGACATATGTTTTTCCATAATCCGTCGAGTAACTATGTTCTGCTGGTTGACGTTGGGTCGGGCAGTGTTGGGCTAGCGATCTGTGCAACTACAGGTAGCAAGGACTTGATTTGGCTACACCGTGAACAGGTGCCGCTACGAGTCACTCAAGCAATTGCGGACAGCCGTAGAGCAATTTCTACTGCCATTGCCAGTAGTATCCTACAATTTGAAACCAAGGGTCAGGCGGCACTTCTCAAACACGACAGCTCGGCACGGATCACAAACCTGCAGGCAACGGTCAGCGCGCCCTGGTCTTACACTGTAACCCGCTGTGTGACACTACAAGAGGACGAGCCATTTGAAATAACTGATGACTTACTCACTGACCTAACAAAAGCATCTACCGAGCAAGCTCAGGAGAGCTTTTATGCATCACATTCCCTACAAGAACAAGAGATAGTTGCCACTAGTCAAACAATACTTGATATTCAAGCTAGCGGATATCGTATCAAGGAAATGAACCTGCAGCGCGCAACCGAACTGAAAATTACCCAGGCAAGCACCTATGTACAAGCTGACCTAGTCGCCAGCCTGCAACACATGCAAGATAAACTCTGTCCGCAAGCGGATCTAGAAATTACCTCGTTCATGTTGGCAAACTACTACACTACCTCTGCCCTGGATCAGGTAACTAACGACTTTTGTCTGGTGGACGTGACCAATGAAGCCACGGAGTTAGGGATCGTGCGTAACCAGACATTACGCTACTGCACCCACACACCTTTTGGACGGACATCACTCGCCAGAGAAATCGCAGCAGCAACTGGGGTACCACTACCAGAAGCCTTTACCAGTATGTGCAACACACAGACAACCAAAAAACTATCGGCAGACGTACAGCACACCCTGGAAGCCTACCAAACCAAGTTGCATGATTTATTTAATGAAACCGAGGACAAACTTACTATCCCTAATCAAATATACCTACACACAGATGCCGGCCTAGCTGACTTCTTTACTCCAATCATTGAGGCGGCGGCGCAACAGGTGTACCTGGGGTCGGTACTGGTTACCACACCAGTATCTGTGCAACCAAACCATAACCCCGCCAAAAAAACCTTTGTTGACCGCTCAATCACAGTTGGACAAAACTTTTTCCACACAAAGGTACAGCGACCTACTTTTAAGTACGTATAAAAGCTATACTATAAATATATGTCGCAAAAATGGAATCTTCAAGATATTCGCCCCGCCGGAGAAGTGCGCCCCAGGCGTCGACCTGCACAACGCCCAAAAACAATCACCAAACAACCGACCCCTAACCAAGCTGGGGCAGGTGAGCGACGCCCTGCCACTGGCCCATCTGACATGAGCGATCAGATCACTATCAAAAACAGAACTACAGATAAGCACAACCGCGTTGTACTAGCGGCAATATTCTCCGTTGTAATTATCGCTGCTGCCGCCCTTGTAAGCGGGATATTTGGTAAGACAGAACTGACAATCTATCCTGAGTTCCGTGACCCAAACATAAATGCAGAGTTCACCGCCATGCCTACACCAACTGTCGACGCACTCAGCTATGAGATTATGACGCTGGAAGAAACTAGTGAGAGTCAGGTTCAAGCCAGCGGATCAATCAATATCCAGGAGCAAGCTACCGGAATACTCGAAATCAGAAAAAGCACTCCGGGCGCTGAACGACTGATCAAAAACACCCGCTTTCGCAGTCCTGACGGGCTGGTCTACCGCATCCAAGAGTCGGTTGTAGTTCCGGGCGCCATTGATGACAAGGCAGGTACTATCCAAGTTGAAGTGTTTGCGGATGAAGTAGGGGAGGAATACAACCTAGCAGCCGGTACAAAGTTTGACGTGCCCGGCTTCCAGGAGGGCGGGTTTACTGGATTATACAACGCAATCACGGCTACTAATCCAACTACAATTGTTGGTGGATTCAACGGGCCACAATTCCAAATAGACGATGCAGAATTAAATACTGCCAGACAGGCTCTGCAGACCCAGCTACGAGACTCTCTGCTAGAGAAGGTTGCGGCCAGCAAGCCTGCCGGGATGATTGCTTTTCCAGGAGCAGTGGCCATCGTCTATAGCCAGCTACCCGCTATCGAGTATGGTCAGGACCTAGTAACTATTCGGGAACAGGCCACCTTACAAATTCCTCTGTTTACCGCTAGTGACTTTGCTGCTTTTCTTGCTCAGGAAGCCATCGCAACGTATGACGGAAACGCAATACGGGTAGAGGACCCTGCGTTACTGGTTTTCAATTACAGTTCATCCACTACCAACAACAGCCTGTTGGCTAACGAGCAAAACCTCACCTTTACCCTGACTGGTAAACCGCGCCTAATTTGGGAGTATGATGCTGAACAGCTCACTACTGACCTGGCTGGACTGCCGAAAACTGCCATTAACAATGCGATCACCGCCTACCCTGGAATCGACCGTGCTCAGGTCAAGGTTACGCCATTTTGGAAGCGAACCTTCCCTGAAGACCCGGCAGACATCTCTATTGTGGAGTTAATCGACGACACTAACTAACAAATTGCTGAGTTATACCAAGTCGGCCAGTTGACGCGTTTGCAGGCGTCTGGTACACTCACCCCGTTCAAATGGATCAAGAGACTAACATCGAAGCTGAGGAGCTGACATACGGCATTGTAGAGGAAGCGTTACCGAACACGCATTTTCGAGTTGCTGTAGAAGGTGAACCTGAGCCAGTGCTTGCGTATCTCTCTGGTCGCATGCGCCGCTTTCGTATCCGCGTTCTCGTGGGTGACAAGGTAGGTCTAGTCATTGATCCATATGGAGGAAAAGCGCGCATCACTAAGCGTAATTAAATCATTATGAAAGTACAATCATCAGTCAAAGCCATGTGCAAGGATTGTCAGGTAGTAAATCGCAAAGGCGTAGTTCGGGTTACCTGTACAAATCCGCGACACAAACAGCGTCAAGGCTAACAACAACGTATTATGAGAATTTCTGGTATCACCATTCCCGACGAAAAACACCTATCATACGCGCTTACTGCCGTGTATGGTATTGGTCTAACACGGTCAAAGAATCTGTTGGATGAACTCAAAATTGAGCGCACCACCAAAGCCACTGATCTAACAACTGACCAAGAAAACGCTATTCGAGAAAAAATCGAAGGCTTTACCATCGAAGGAGAGCTTAAACGAACTGTTTCTGGAAACATCAAGCGTCTAAAAGATATACAGTCGTACCGCGGTTCTCGTCACGCCAAAGGGCTGCCCGCTCGCGGTCAAAACACCAAAACCAACGCCCGTACCCTCAAAGGTGCCAAGAAAACGATGGGTAGTGGTCGTCGTAAACTAGAGAAGACGTAGGATTCTTTTCTCACTTTAATAATTTTGACATCAACCTATGGGTAAAAAAAGAGCAGTCAACAAATCAGGCGGATCAGCAGTAGCGGGAACTTCTCGTGCGCTAAACCGCGTCCCCAAGCGCAAGTTGCCAAGTGGCACACTAAACATCTTGGCGACGTTCAACAACACACTTCTAACGTTGTGTGACCAGAAAGGGAACGCTGTGATGTCAGCCTCATCTGGCGCACTAGGGTTCAAAGGCGCACGTAAAAGTACCCCTTTTGCCGCCGCGAAAGTCGGTGAGATCATCGGTGAAAAAGCTGGACAGATGGGTATGAAGGAAGCAGATGTAGTTGTACGAGGAGTTGGAGCTGGACGAGAATCTGCGCTACGCGCTTTTTCTGGCCAAGGCATCGGTATCACCAAGATCACCGACCAAACTCCAGTACCATTTAACGGCCCGCGGCCACCTAAGCCTCGTCGCGTTTAATTTGTAATATATGATCATCGGACCGAAATACAAAATTGCCAAACGACTGGGTGCTCCCATCTTTGAGAAAACAAAAACTGCAAAATTTGAGCAGTCTTTGCAGCGTTCAATGGGTAACCAGAAGCGAGGACGACGACCAGGACAGATGTCTGACTACAAGCGTCAGCTCATCGAAAAACAAAAGATGCGGTTTACATACGGCATCTCAGAAAAACAGCTCCGCAAATACGTTGACGAAGCAGTTGAAAAAAGTAACCAACCGGTAGCCTTGTTGATGGACAGACTAGAGTCACGACTTGACAACGTTATCTACCGACTAGGTCTAGCCAAGTCACGGCAGATGTCAAGGCAGATGGCTTCACATGGACACTTCTGTGTAAACGGGAAAAAAATGACTATTCCTTCACACAAAGTGAAACCGGGTGATATTATCAGTGTGCGTGAAGGCAGCCGTCAAAGTGTACTATTTGTCGGATTAGACGAATCGTACGAAGCGGCATCAGTACCAGCTTGGCTGATGTTTGACCTCAAGAAGATGTCAGGCGAAATGAAAACTGCCCCGGTATACAATCCGGCCGAGACGCTCTTTGATCCAGAGCAGGTGATGGAGTACTACAGTCGATAGAAATAGTAGTCATTAGTAAAATAAGCAATTGCATTATGTTGGAAACAAACGTCACACTACCATCAAAGCCTCGCGTAGTAAGCGAAGAAGATTTCAAAGGAGTATTTGAGATAGATGGTCTGTACCCTGGGTACGGTCACACTCTTGGTAACTCGCTACGGCGGATTATCTTATCGTCTCTACCTGGAGCAGCTATTACACAGGTCAAGATCGACGGCGTCGAACACGAATTCTCGACCCTAGCTGGTGTCAAAGAGGACGTACTGACAATTCTACTGAACCTGCGTCGCGTGCGTTTGCAATTGCACGGAGACGAACCAATGACTATTTCTCTGAAGTCTAACGGCGCTGGTGTCATCACTGCCAAAGACATTGACGCACCATCCCAAGTAGAAATCCTGAACCCCGAGCAACACATCGCGCAGATCACAAACAAAACCGCCAAGTTCAACATGGAAATGACCGTTGAAAATGGTCTAGGGTACGTCCCTCGCGAGGTACACCAAAAAGGCAAGATGGAAATCGGAACTATCGCTCTTGATGCAGTGTTTACTCCTATCCGTCGGGCTAACTACGAAGTAGAAAACATGCGGGTCGGTGACCGTACTGACTATAACCGATTACGAATGGTAATCGAGACTGACGGTACGTATAGTGCCCGTGAAGCACTTGAAAAGTCTATTGAAGTAATGATTCACCAACTAAAGTCAATCATCGGCTTCCAGGACCAGGTCTCAGAAACAGTACCAGATAAGCCAGCTATTCAAGAAGAAACCGCCAGCAACGAGCCAGACCCTGAAGTACTTAAAACTCGCATTGAGACGCTAGACTTATCTGCTCGCACATTACAAGCCCTAGAGGAAGCCAGCATTCGAACCATCGGCGGACTTGCCAGAAAGAAAAAAGATGATATTCTGGCGCTCGACGGCATCGGACCCAAAGGAGTGGAAGAAATTGAAGCACTCCTGGCGAAGATGGACCTCACTCTTGAAGCATAATTATTATGATGCACGCAAAAAAGAACCGAACCCTAGGACGATCGCGCTCACAGCGTACAGCTTTGTTGCGCGGTCTCTCAGTATCTCTTATTCGAGACGGTCAAATCACTACTACCTTAGCCAAAGCCAAAGAAATCCAGCCGACCATCGAGCGGCTTGTTACTCACGCTAAGACGGACAGTGTAGCTAGTCGACGACACGTTGCTAGTAAACTAGGTGAACCACAAGCAGTCACTATCAGTAAATTATTCTCTGAAATAGCACCCAAGTTCGCAGATCGTGACGGTGGTTACACTCGTGTGATCAAGCTTGGTCAAACTGGTGGTCGCCAGGAGGCGGTAATTGAATTCGTGGCCTAACACTCTTTCTATGACTAAAAAAATCGAATCATTCAAAAAAGCCACTGGCGACACGTACACTATCGACGCGGCTGACAAGCGCATGGGCAAAGTAGCAACTGAAGCCGCAACCATTCTCATGGGTAAAAACCGAGCCGACTTTGCGAAACACGAAATGTCTGACGTCGTGGTGACTATTGAAAATGCCAGCAAGCTCGACATCCCAGAGAAAAAACAAGGGGAAATCTTTCAATCTTTCTCTGGCTACCCCGGAGGACGGAAAACTGAAACACTAGAACACCTACGTGTTCGACGTGGTATCGCCGAAGTAATGAAGCGAACTGTCGGTGGCATGTTGCCCAACAACAAGCACAAAAAACGTCTTATGAAACAATTAATCATCAACGAATAATATGGCTGACTCAAAATACATCGAAGGCATCGGCCGACGTAAAACCGCTTCAGCCCGAGTTCGTCTGACTCCAGCTGACAAAACTACCGTAGTAGTTAACGAAAAGAAGCTGGAAGACTACTTTCCAGTGCTAGCACACCAAAAGGACATCATGTCAGTGCTTGCCACCCCAGACGCCGGTATCGAAAACTACACCATCACTGCCAAGGTAAGCGGAGGAGGTACCTCTTCACAGGCGGAAGCAATCCGACTAGGAATCGCGCGATCATTAGTAAAAGAAAAGCTAGACCGCCGCGGAGTCCTCAAGGCCCTAGGATTCCTCAAGCGAGATCCACGATCAGTAGAACGAAAGAAACCGGGATTAAGGAAGGCCCGAAAACGAGCAGCTTGGAGTAAGCGTTAAACGCTTACTCCGGTCCCAGCGAGAGCTGGGAATCGGCGATGTTTACGAGACGATAGGAGGGAAGAACGTCAGTCAAGTGACAGGCGTCCAACGAAGCCACCAAGTACGGTGGTTTTCGTTTACTCCGGTCCTGAAGGGATCGCCGATATGAAGCGCAGCGGAAGCAGGCGAAGGTGGGAACCGAGTCTAAAATTTCGCTGAAGAAAAAGAGAGTCACCAGGCTCTCTTTTTCTTTTATCGTTTTGTCCGATCTGGACGTGAGTCCAGAATTCTCGCTGCCGTCTAGGCAAGAGAATAG
>Ga0222673_1000307_pt1 | contig 25445 bp, 50 predicted proteins | sample AntAcemetagen801_FD_179845 | JGI IMG/M metagenome (GOLD analysis project Ga0222673, IMG submission 179845) | Saline water microbial communities from Ace Lake, Antarctica - #801 | ecosystem: Environmental > Aquatic > Non-marine Saline and Alkaline > Saline | place: Antarctica: Ace Lake...
TTAGTCTATTTATCAAGTTAAACTGAAAGTGATTTTCTGCCATCTTTATTAGTTGTATTTAACTGAAAATAGGACTACTTTGTATTATTTAAGCTTTTGCATAGTGTTTCGTCATACTTTCTTAACTAAAAAATAAACTCAAAAGCCCAATTAACTTAACAATGTAGTTTTATTGTTTCTTTTATATATTATCCACATTCTTCTTTCTCTACAATCCTTACAATATTTACAATATTTACCCATCCCTTCTTTAAATTCTTGACAATCATTACACCATTTTTTAGTTGGCTTTCTTGGTATTGTTGGGTATCCAGATGGCATTAAAATTTAACCCCGAATTTCAAACCATATACATAACCAGCAATTTTTACTAATTCTTTCTTCTCATCTGTTGTAAATGTTGTTTGATGAAAATCATTACAATTCTTTATTCCATGTGCCATTGATATTGCACTCCAAATACCACCACCACTTCCACATCTAAAACAATACCATGTATTTTTTGTAGTATCTATTGCAAAATTTGATCCACCTTGGCTTCCATGAATAGGGTGTGATCCTTGTATAATTGATCCTTTTTCTGTAGTTTCACCTGATGGATATATTATTTTTGATATTGGTATATTGTTTATATTGTCACCACTCCATGATATTGATTCTAAAACTTCTATTTCTACAATATTTACTTTCTTTTGAAATTTTTTAAATACTTTCATAAAATTTTCAATTTCTATTTCTATTATTGGAATATCTTTTATAACTTTATAATGTTCTCCACTTGGATGTAAACTCCCTGCACCAACACATTGTTGTCCTTTACCTTGTAACTCTCCTAAGTGTTTACCATCTTCACTATATAGTATTATTTTTTTGCCATCCCATCCCTTAAGTTTTATATAATAATGTCCTCTAACTTGAAATGTTGGTTTAAAATGTTCATCATATAATTTCAATAATTTTTGGTCTGGTGTATCATCATCTAGTATCCCAAGTTCTTTTATTCCAGTTAATACACCATAATTTTCCTGTGGAAATATTTTTGATATAAAAGTGTATGAATAGTTTTTGTTTTGCCAATTACTTTCATATGGAACTTTAGTACCACGTTTTACTTTACAAAACTTATATTGTGTTAATTGTGTTGGAATCACTTTTTAAAAAACCTCATTGCACTGTCTTTTGATATTTCCCTTAATTTCTCTCTTATCTCTTCATTAATTGATTTTAAATAATGAGATATTTTAGTGAAATTATAGTGTTCATATTTTTTGTGACATTTTTTACATAACCAATGTCTACCATCTTTATCAGTTCCTCCTAAATAAAATGGAACATCGTGACTACTTTCTAAATCTTTTTCATTAAATGTTTGTTTACATTTTCTACAATCCATATAATATTCTGTCATTCTATCCACTTCCAATTATTTTTTGTTTCTTCAAATATTAATCCCTTTTTTTCTAATTCTCTAAGATTTTCTACTGGAGTTTTTAATTCTTCTGTAGTATAAGTTTTTGTTGGATTTGTTTTTAGTATTGCTTGGTATTCTATTTTTTTTAACATACTTAATCCAAATATACAAGTAGTATTAACTGATTCGTCTTTGTGTGTAACTACTTTACTTTTAACTTCAAATCCTTCTTCCCTTAATTTTTTTGCAACATATTTTACAGATACTATTCTTAATCTATTTTCTTTCAAATAATTATTCAAATTATTTACAAACTCTTTTAATATCATAAAATTTTCTAAATCTTCATTGCAATAGTCGTCTATAAATCTTATTATGGGATTACTTCTATCTTCATATTTTTTTATCCTTTCATCTATAGTCCCTTCATTAGTAAATTTACTATTCTCTAATAATTCTTTACATAGTCTTACACATTTTTTTGCAAGGTTTTCAAATTCTTCTGAAGGTATTTCTGAAATTATATCTCTACCAACTGGAAATTCATGTGGGAAATCTATTATTAAAAATCTTCTATAGAACCCTTTTGATTTATCTGGAGTATTTGGCATAGCGTTTGTATTCATAAAACAAGTAGTTGATGATGCTTCTGTGAATGGAGTCTTACCTTTGAAACAATATCTTATATCATCTTCTCCAGATAATTTTTTAATTAGATTGGTGTTTTCCATATCTTCTGCATTTACTTCCCCCATAAAACAAGCTTGTTTTTTATATAAGCCAGATGATTCAAATTGATTATTTGCCAAAACTCTTAGTTCAGTTGAACATACATTTTTTTTACCTAATAATGTTTTTAATATTGATAAGAAAACTCCTTTACCATTAGAACCACTTCCTACAAACGCAAACATTCTTTGTAAAAATTGTTTTTTCATACAAGAATATGCAATAATTTCGTATAATGTATTAACATAACTTTCATCTTGTAATCCTTCTTTTACTACCCATTCTTTAAAATATTTATCAAGTGTTGGTGTATCTTCTGATTCTCCTATAGAAAATGGTATAGGGTTTGTAATAAAATATTTAGGACTTGCTGAAAAAATTTCTCCAGTTTCTACATCTATTATTTTATCTTTAAATTGAATCCAATTTTTTGTAACTTCTTCTGGTGCATTCTCACGACCAACTTGTTTTAGTGCGTTGATTAATTCTGCTTTTTCTTTTGAAGAAACTGTATCGTGATTAGCTAATCTTATTCTGTTAAGTATATCTACTTCATCACTCATTTCCCAACAAGTATCTTCTTTATTCCACATCCACCAAATATTTCCTCTGTCATAAAACATTGGTTGTTCTTTTATAAAATTCTTTACTGCACCAATCTTTCCAAACATTGAGAATGGATTATCTTCTTCATCATTATTTCTCATACCTATATCTTTTTGATATTGTTTTAATTCTGCTCTAATTGTTCTTTCTTTAAAATTTGATTTTGAAATTAATTCTTTTATACTTTCGTCTTGATCAAGTGGTTTCTCTTGTAAAATTCTGTGTAGTTGTTTTCTTATATCTAATATTGTTAATTTTCCATCACTCTCTTTTTTTTCAATCATTCTAATTCCTCTTTGTACTCATCAAATTTAATTATGTCTGCCCAATATTTTTGTATCTGTTCACCTTTATTATTTCTTTTAAATGGTTGAAATAATAATTTATCTTCACCAATAATTAAAATATCAGCCCAAAAATAAGTATTATTAGAATCTTTTATAAAACATCTTTTATTATCTTTTAGAAGTATTTCAGCTTTGATTTGCCATCGTTGAATTTGTTCTCGTAATTCGTTCATTGTAATAATTTGTATGTACAATTATATTTAAATACTTGTATTAACTTTAGTGTGGTTACAATCTAAATCATTCAAATCATTCAAATCATTGAAATCTTGTACTCTACCCCTATAGAGAGAGTATAGAATTTGAATGATTTGAATGATTTGAATGATTATTTTTACAATATAGTTCGTATAATCACACAAAAAGACTAAAAAAAAAAGAATAATAATAAGTATAATCAAATATTAATACGCTTTAACGCATAAATATTTATTATTCTCTGATTGAGTTACTGTATTTAATGTTTTACCAATCAAGTCATTATATGTTTCAACATTATAATATTTCAATAGTAAAGCAGTAGCAGAACTCTTTGAAAGGTTTCCATCTTTATCAAGGTTGTACCATAAAGTAATTACTTTAAGACTATCATTAAGAAGTAACTTAACATTTGATAATTCAATAGTTTCATCCTTTTCTGGATGCTTACAAATCAAACCAATTTTTTGTCCAGCAACTTCTACTGTAGATCCTTTTTTAAAAACGTCAATTAATCGTACTCCTTGAACTTGAATATCTGCAGGTTGCAATGATTCTTGTTCAATGATTCCGATTCCTTTATTTAGAAAATCTTCATTCATCTTGTATTCCTACCTCCATTTTCTTTGTATAATTTTAATCTTTCTTCCATTTTATCTAATGTAACATTTAATTCTGCTGTAGCATATTCAGAACAATATATATGATAACATTCCTGGCTACATATATTAATAAGTTTTGAACTTAAAAAAGGTTTGTACATTGGTATTATTTTTGACTTACCACAGACAAAACATTTCATCTCATTAATACCTTTAGTCTTTCAGTTTTAGTTTCAAGTATTTTATCCTCTCCCTTAATCAAAGATATACCATACTTAACCATACGGTCAATCCTAGACATCTGTTTCTTATTTGCCATAACTTCTTCACGTTTCCTATCTTCATCCATTAGAACCTTTAATTTAGCTTTCTTTCTAACACGATTCTGTTTCATATAACAAACATGACAAATTAACATACCATCATCAATACTCTTGCGTAAAGAACAAGCAGAATGTTTTAAACCACATTTAGAACAATTATCTTTTAATCTCATAATCCATTCCTCTTTATATTCTCACCATCAAAAACAATCTCTTGTTCTTGATCATCAAAAATTTCATAATAGAATCCTAATCCAAATTTCATTGAAGTTAAAAAATCTCTAGCAGAAGTATAAGAAGCAAAGTCTAATAATTTATAATTCATCCTCTTAATCTTCTTTGTTTCTTTATCTTTTATTATAAATCTTTTCATACTTTATAGACGACTAATTACTATATATACTTTTATATTAATTAGACAATGACAAATAAAAAAAGAATTAGTGGGAAATTAATCCCACTAAAAAAGAGGTGAAATATAATAAAATAATAATAATTTAAATACTTTTATGTTTAAGGTGCTGTTGAGTTCATTATTATAGTTCCAGCTGTCTTAGATGTTTCTGCAAATGCTCTCCATGCAGATGATTCTCCTTTGGCAAAGTTGAATACAATTATTAGAGATATAATCCCAAATAAAAATACTCCCATAGCAATTAGTAAACTACCATTCTTTTCTAACCAACTCATAGTTTCTTTTCTTTTTTCCTCTAATATTTGTATTGCAGCATCTCTATAATCTGCTGGAGCAATACTTGCTAGAAGTCCAAGGTTTTTAATCTCAACTTTATTAAGTGGTACTAAAATTTCTGGATCATCATCCTTTCTTTTACAAAGTACACAACGTCTATTATTTAGTTCGTGATAATCTGTTGAAGAAATATTATGAATTTTACGTTTTCCATCTTTACAAATAAATTCTTGTTCACCACCAGTTTCAACTAATCCAAAGAAACTTCTATGTTTCTTAAACCAACCAGCTTTACTTAAATATAATGAAACTTTACCTTGTCCTAAAGCAATCACTTCAATACATGGTATCTTAAATTTTCTTCCTTGTTTAAACTTTAGTAATGCTGTACCTACAACAATAATTAAAATTAATACAATAGCCCATGTTAATGTACTACTTAGTAGTCCCATCATACCTGCACCAATTCCTCCTAAATCTATTCCCATATTATTTTAATCCTCCTTTATTCATTTTACCTAAACATCTTCTTCCCTTTTATTTCTCCAACTTGTTGTATGTTTCTACTTTCAGAATACATTGATGTAATCATTTTTCTTATTCCTTCTGCATCTGCCATCTTCAAAGTAATTAATGTAATACTAAAAACAATTTCTGCAACATAACTTAGTTGTGCAGTATTAGTTATTCCATACTCAATCCAATTAGAAATAAGTTTTTTAACTGCAACTTCTGTAACAGAGTATGCTCTTTTACGAATAGTTTTATCATCAAGTTTTGATAATGATGTATTAGAATTTGATACTGATAATAATAAGTTAGAAATATCCCATGCTCCAACTTCTGTTATTGAAGATTTTTTTAATGCTTTTACTTCTTCCCATTTACCATTTTCTGGATTTAAAGCCATACCCATTAATTTCATACGAATCAATTCAACGATTTCTGATGGTTGAACTCTTTCAATTATAGAAGCTTTATCGTTGCTTTGTCCATATCCATTATCTGGTGCAACTCCTTGATAATTTTCATATTCTTCTTTTTCCATCTTACTCTTATTATTATTATACTAATAGAGTTTAAATACTTTTATTTCTTTTTAGATTTCTTCTTTGCTTTTCTCTTCTTAACTATTGCCCTTGTTTCAAATCCAGAATAAACTTCTTTTCCACCAATCTTTATTCCCTTACTTTGTTTGGTTGCAGTAATACCAAACTTTAAAGCAGTAAAACTAGGTGTATATTTAAACAACTGTGATCCACCAACATTTCCAACTCCTCCAGCAGTTCCAAACTTAGGTTTAAATAATGGTAGTATTGGAATGAATGGTGTTCTTGGTGTCGGAGTTGTCGGAGTTATACCACCAAAGCTAGAAGTAATAGTTGGTTTAATAGTAGGAGTTGCAAATGTCCCAGCTTGTACAGTATCTGTCCCAGTTAATTGTGAAGTAATTTGTTTAGGTTTAAACTGTTGTAGTTGAGAAGTTTTAGTTAATTGTGAAGTCCCTAATTTAAAACTTGGTAAAGCCATACTTGTTAATCCAATAGAAGTTGCAGACAAAGAACTAACACCAAAGCTAGGTTTAGTAATTGAGAAAGGTTTTGAAGTTAAAATTTTTGTTTCACTAAATCCTTTTTGTAATATTTGTCCAGTTTCAGAAATTTGTTTAGTTTGAATATTTGTAGTTGGTGTTTCCATAACCAAACCATTTTTAGAAGTTGGGAATTTAATCTCTGGCACTTTTGGAGTTTCAACTTTAATAGTATCTAAGAAAGTTTTACGACCAGCTTTAACTTTTGTAGCATCACTAACAAATGATTCAACTTGTACGTTTGGTTTTGATAATGCTTTAATATCTGTTGCATAACTAAATCCTTTAACTTCTGGAGTAGTTGAGAAACTTAATTTACCAGTACCAAAATCTACACTAAAAGTTGGAGATTTAAACTGTGAAGTAATAGTTCTTCCTTCACCTGCTAAGTTAGTTTGAAATTGTCCAGGTTTTCCTAGTGTCCCAAACATTTCTCTATTTGCAATCCTTCCAGGTTTTATAATTGTAAAAGTTGATTCTGTTGGTGTAAATGTTCCAATCCCAGTAATTCTTGCAGTTTGAAATCCTGCAACCTTACCACCTTCAGTTGCCAATCCAACACCACCAATATCAAAAGTTTCTGCACCAATAATTGTTCTACTTGTATCTGCACCAATAATTTTAGCACCAACCTTTGGAAGTCCAGTTAATTTAAAAGTTCCACCATAAACTGATTCACCAGTTGCCTTTGGTATGATACCCAATCCTTTTCCTAAATCTATCTTGCTTCCAAAAATCTTTCCTGCTCTACCAAATCCTAAACTTTCTTGTGTAAATCCTTGTGCAAATTTTCCACTTCCAATATCAACAATCTCACCAGTAATAAGTTGAGATTCTCCAAGATTAGCAACTCCTTTACTAACCCCTCTTGATAAAGCTTTTTCAACTGCGAACTCACCAAATGTAACACCAACTTCTCCAATCGGTGCAGCAATTAAACCAATCTCACCAATTTTAAACAATCCTCTTTCGGCAACTCTTGCCCTAGTATCACGACCCTCATAAATTCTTTCATATAGATTTACACTTTCTTCTTTAGTTCTTAAACTCTTATCTTTAGCATAAGTTTTTGGAGCAGCAATCCAACCCCTTTCTGACGAAATAAAATCACCAATAGGTTTAAAGAATCCATCATCACTAAATCTTGCAGGATCAGAATACAATCTAGGTACATCTTTAATACTTTCAAACTTTGTTTGTGCAGCTGCAGTTGTAGATTTATATTCTGGACTTGCCATAAAGTTTTCTACAGTCATTCCACTTCCTTCAAATTGTTTTTGAATATTACTTTGATATGTTCCCTCAACTCCAAATCTTTCTAATTCTCTACTTGTCTGAATTTCACCTTTAGTTATATATTGGGTTTTAATATCACCACTTGTTCCAAATCTTGGAGCAAGTGTCCCAGCTAATAAAGCTTCTCTTTGTAAATCAGTTCTTGATCCTGCAACTTGAACATCTGCAGGTTGTATTTGAGTACGCCCATCAATCTTTCTTGTTACACTTCCAGAAGGAGTTATATTATATTGAGAAGGTTCACCTTGCATTTGGTTAAGTGGCTGTGTTACTCCAGTTTCTCTAAATTCTTTTTCAGAAGTACCAAGTGGAACAGGACCAGAAAAAGAACGACCACCACCAGAAAAAGAACGACCACCACCAGAAGATCTAGGTGGAGTTGTTGTTGAAGGTGCTGTAACTTTTGTTGATTCACCAGTTTCTCTAAATTCTTTTTCAGAAGTACCAGGTTGAACAGGACCAGAATAAACTGGAGCAGGTGCTTGTTTCTTTTCTTTACGTTTAAACCAATCTCGAATTGCCATTACAAATAATACTACTCTTTCATTTAAATACTTTTATTAGTTAGTTACTTAGAAGTTATCTATCAACTCATCAAAGTCAATTTCTTTTGGTACTCTTTCTTCATCTGCTTTTTTTGGTGCAGACGATTTTAGATAATTAAAAAACCCTACCAAAGCAAAATTAAAAATAATACTAGCAGCCGACGATACTTTACTCCAAAAAGTTATCATACTCCAAGCATGAAATAGATTAAAGGAATTAGCAAGTGCTATTACACCAAAACAAATCATACCTAGATTATAAAACTGAACCATATTTATTTGCATATCTTCAAATTTCATTTCTTTCTTCCTCCATAAGCTTGTATCTCTTTTGTAATCTTCTTAGCTATTGAAGCAGCAGACAGACATCCATATTTCTGTATAGCTATAATTTTTCCGTCCCTATCCTTTGCTATTTTTATTTTAGTACCTTGTGCAGATTCAACATTAACTAAGTTCTTTAATACTGTGTCATTACTCATCCAGGTTATTGCAAAGAAATCTTTACACCAAACTTTAACTAATACTTCATCTTTAAGTTTCTCAAACTTCAACTGAAATGTTAGTTCTATTGGTTTTTTCATTTTCCTATTTGTGTATAAAAATCAATACTAAAATATATTTGTTGTCGTGAGATTCTGTAACAAATTATTTCGTTATGTTTAATTAGTTTACCAAGAGATTTAGTTAAAGAATCTCTGCCCATATTATCTGACAAGTCGCACAACTCATTATGAGTTGTAAACTTCAAAGAATCAATAAGCTTCAGAACTTCCCCTTGTCCCATCATCACACTCTGTATTTAATTGATTTCTAATCTTAACTTTTGATCCACATCTTGGACAAGAAACATAAAACATTTTACTTTTAGTTTCCCAAGAATATTTACATTTCAAGCACTCTACTTTTATAACCATAATAATAATAAGTATAATACCTTTAAATACTTTATTGTTTATAGTAAGTTATTCTATAAAAGTATTTAAAGGAGAGTATTATAATAATAATAAGAGTAAGATGGTATATAATAATGAAAGTGATTCTAAAGAAATAGCGTATGATTTAAGGCAAAGGTATGCAACACAGATTGGAGATTTAAGAGAAAGATTATTACAAGCAAGGAATGATAGAAATTATAGAGATTGGTTTAATCTTTTAGATTCATTGTTTATTGAAATATCACACAAGCTTGATAAGAATGAACAAGAATATTTTGATAATGAATCAAAAGTATTGAACATAGTTATTAAAAATAATCGTTCTGGTTATGATGGCAAAGGGAATGCAAGTAAAATATATATTCAATTAAAGAAAATGAATATATGGATAATGGGAAAGATGGAAGATAAAGATATATTTGGAAGTAAATATATAGACGATGGGTTATAGGTGAGTAGTTTAAAATGATGGTGACAGATAAAAATTATTATATGGAGAGGAAGTTAGTAGAGAAATTAGATTTACTTTGTGACAGATGTACTACTCCAAATAATCAAGATAACTTACTACTTATTGATGGCGATGAAGGTTCTGGTAAATCAAACATAAGTGTAGAAGTAGGATATTATATGGCACAAAAAACAGGTAGAGAGTTTAGTGTTGATGATGTTTACTTTGATATTGAGAAATTAGTTGGTGAAGCAATTAAGGAAGGAAGTTATGATAGAATATTTATTTGGGATGAAGCTGCACTTAAAGGAATGGCAAGTGATTGGCAGAACGCATGGCAGAAAACTTTAATTAAAATGTTAATGGTTGCAAGAAAAAGAAGGCACATATATATTTTTAACATTCCAAAATTCTTTAAGCTAAATGAGTATATTGTTATTGATAGATCCATTGGAATGATTCATACTTATTTAAAGAAGGGAACAAAGATTGGTTTCTATGTTTATTGTAATAAGAATAAAAAAGAACAGTTATATAATATGTATCGTAAAACTAGAAAGAGAGCGTACAAAATGTTCTTTAGTTTTAGAGGTGTGAGTACAGGATATCATTTACCAATAATAATCAATGAAAAGAAGTATGAAGATAAGAAAGATGAAGCAATTATGAGTTTAGATAAAGGAAAAGATAAAACGGACACACGAAAAGAATACTTAATGGGTATGCTTGATAAGTTATATGTAACAGATTTAAGAAATGGAATTAAAAATACTCAAAAATATTACGCAGAACTGATGAAATTATCTCCCTCAACTGTTGCAAACTATTTAATTGAATTAAAACATATAGAAGCACCCGTCCGATTTTGAATCCAAATCACAAATCCAATTATTATAATAATAGTAATATCAAAAAAAATAAAAATCCTTGCAGCACAGAGCCAGACCGAAAAATGAAAACAATACTAGAAACAATAAAGAATAACCAAGCAGCTATATTAACTATAGTAATAGTATCAGTTTGTACTATAATAGGAGCATACTTCGTAATGAAGTTGATGTTTGGTGTACATTTACTTCAAGATCCCTGCGACTTGTGTGAATCATTTCAAGCTGCCCAACATATACCACTTAACATAACGCAATTAAATGGACAACTAAATATTCCAGTAGGGTTAGGTGATTGTGTTGGACCAGTTCAAGTAGATATGAATGAAAGTCACTTTAGAAATACTTGTGAATACGTGTCACTATCAGATTAATAGAAATGTTTATATAGTTATTATTATACTTATTATTATGGAAACAACAATACAACAGTCAAAAAAAATAAAAGGGGAACAAGTCCTGGCAGATATTAATTTGTCTGCTTGGGCTAAAACTGAAACCGAATCAAAGTATCAGACACAAGCTAATAAAATTAATGAGGAAATAAGAAATGATTACTGAACAACAATATGAATCAGAGTATAAGAATAAACTCATGCAGCATAACTTAACTAAGAGAGCAGTATCAAAAATAAATTGTGAACTCTCTGGATCATATCAAACTTACTATAAAGAGTATCAAGAATTAAAAAAAGAGGAAGATGACCAATACATTTTGGTATATTAAAAACACAAACTTTTAAAATAAACATGGCAAAAATAAAACTACACAACATATGGCAAGGAACAAACAAAGATAATTTGCAAACTTTAACTAAGAAAAAGTCAAAGGTTCAATTATTAATACTTACACCATTGGTAATTATTGTAGAAGAAATGGTTGAAGAAAATAATAATAGAAGAAAAGTAAAGGAACGAAAACAATGAAACCAATGACTAAACTACATAAACCAGCTGCAGGATGGGTGCAATCATTCTATAAGGAAACTCAACAATATAAATTAGCAGGCAATGGACAAAGTGTTAATGTTGTTGCAGCGATATTTAAAAAGTTGTTCGCATTAAATGCCAAAGGAGAACAAAGATGAGTGAATCTTGGTTTATGTATTTATTAGGATTAGGAACTGGATTATTTTGTGGTTTTATTTGGGCATGGTGTATTTTTGATAAATCAGACGTCTTAGACAAGGAGAACAAAAATGACTAGTTATTATTATTGTACAAATTGCAAAAAACTACTTGGTGTTACTGAAAAAGGAAAAGTGGGAGTTTGTGAATATAAATTATTAGGAGAATGTTGTTATGATATGCAATTAGTTTTAGATGGAGAGAATAAAAGTAGGACACAGAGAGGTCTTCAAAAAGAAAAACTACAAAAATGCGTGATAGATGCGATTCACGCAGAGGAGAAGAAAGAATGAGTTGGTCAGATTATGAATTATGTGAAACGCATAGTGTTATATGTCCATATTGTCAGAATGAAGACGACTATTCTTGTGACCCATTAGGTGACGAACAGACAACAGAAACAGAATGTGGTTCTTGTGGGAAGCCAATTGTTGTAAAGATGAGTGCTACTTATAATCATCATTGTTATAAAAAAGAGGATTGGAATGAAGAATGAGTGACTTTAAAACAAATGTTGATAGAATTATAAGATATATGATTGAAATTAATGGAATAATAGACCATAAAGAATTTTGTATGGAAATAAACACACAAAAGTTTGTAGGGTACATAGGTATGAAGATAAATGATTGTAAATTAAATAACAAAATAGATAACGTTGTTATAGATAAAGATTATAAGGATTCTTTTTATGAAGAGTATGGTAATAAAAAAATAACGGACTGTAAAATATTTATGCAAGGTAAACCAGGAACTTTCTTTATATTAAATAACGGAGAAATAATCTCCACAAAAATGTTTATTTAAAATGGCAAGATTAAGAAAGATAGCAAAATATGGAAACGCTGACATCATCAGATTAAAGCCACATGATAGAGAAGATTTAGGTTTAGACTATGATGATATAGTTGATATTGATAAAATAAGAAAACAAAAGAAAAACAATGAAGATTCTTTGTGTTGTGATATGGCAGAGAAAAGCGTGAAAGAGGAAGATGGTGAATAAAATGGAAGAATATAATAAAGAAATTTGTATAAGAGAAATTAATGAAAACATAAAAAGGGTTTTTAATGATGAACCCCTAACAAGACCCCTAAGAGTCTTAAGAAATAATTGTGAATTTAAAAAAAGATATGATTTAGCCTTTGATTTAAAATATAATGTTAGAAAATGCTTAAATTGTAGGAAAGAGTTTAAAGATATAAACGAAGAAGGATGTTGTTCTACTAATTGTAAAAAGGAATATAGAAAAAATCATCCTAAAAAGAAGATATTAACTGAACAAGAAAAAAAGGATAAGATTGCTGAGAAAGGTAAGGAGTATCGTGAGAACAACAAGGATAAGATTGCTGAGAAAGGTAAGGAGTATCGTGAGAACAACAAGGATAAGATTAAGGAGTATTATGAGAACAACAAGGATAAGATTAAGGAGTATTATGAGAACAACAAGGATAAGATTAAGGAGTATTATGAGAACAACAAGGATAAGATTGCTGAGAAAGGTAAGGAGTATCGTGAGAACAACAAGGATAAGATTGCTGAAAGAAGAAAAAAAAGATATGTGGAAAAAAAATTCGCCTTAGTATCAGATGAGGAAAACAATGAACATTAACCATACACACCATTATATAGCAGATGGGAAATGTTACAAATGTGAATGTGGTAAGAAGATTCTAAAATTCCATGAAAGAGTTGGGATAAAGTCTGACGGATCAACATGGACTAAGAAAGAGAATCAAAACAGATTCTTATTCCCAGATGAATGGATGAAGATTGAAGATAAGCTAAAACCTAAGGCAAAACATACTGCTAAGGTCCTATTACATACTGGTATGCGACATAATGAAGGGTTGAGAGCGTTAAAAACCGATTTGTTCTACGATTCTAAGGGTAGAAGTCGTTTTACTGTTAGATTCGTTAAAACTAAGGCACGAAAAGGAGAGTTTGGTGGTGGTAAGATGCGACAGATACCAGTTTCTAAGAGATTTGCTAAATATTTGAACAAATATCGTTCAGATTCAGAAACATTTGATTTACTAAGTAATTCTGCATTTAACAGAGCGTTCAAGAAAGCTGGTGAAGAAGTTGGGATAAAAGAAGAATTAGTTAAAGAATTAAACGAAATGATTAAATTCGCACTAGACAAGGAGATTGCAAAATTAGACACAGACAATGCCATTCCCGTAGAGGATAAAGAATAATGGGAGTAGATTTTGATGAAGGACTTAGTCATGGAATTGAAGAAGAACAAAATAGAATATTAATTTTATTACATAGATATAGAATGGCATTAAATAAACCAAGTTTGGATTATATATTTAATAACATAATAAATTTCATAAACTCAGAGGAATGCGTCCAATGAAATTAATATTAGGCGATTGTTTAGATAAATTAAAAGATTTAGAAGATAATTCTGTTGATTCAATAGTAACTGACCCCCCTTATGGTTTATCCTTTATGGGTAAAAAATGGGATTATGATGTACCAAGTGTTGAAATATGGAAAGAATGTTTAAGGGTTCTAAAGCCAGGTGCAATGTTATTAAGTTTTGCAGGAAGTAGAACTTATCACAGAATAGCAATTAATATTGAAGATGCAGGGTTTGAAATTCGTGACCAAATAATGTGGATTTATGGAAGTGGATTTCCTAAGAGTCACAATATTGGAAAAGCAGTTGATAAATTAGAGGGGAATGAAAGAGAATTTATAGAAAAAGGAATAAGTGGAGCAAAAGAAACTCATAAAACTTATAATATGGCTTTTGAAGAAGGAAAAACAAGATCATTAATGGGTGGAGAATATAACATAACAAAAAGAACTTCGCAATGGGAAGGATGGGGAACAGCATTAAAACCTGCACACGAACCTATTGTTGTAGCAAGAAAACCATTAGGAGAAAAGACAGTTGCAAAGAATGTTTTAAAATATGGAACTGGTGGAATTAATATTGATGGATGTAGGGTTGGAATGTCTGAAGAAGATGCAAAAAAGACTAAGAATAATTGGAAGCCAGAAAACGGACATGATTCAACAAATACAATTTATAAAAATGGGATTAAAGAATTAGATACTCATCAACATACACAAGGAAGATTCCCTGCAAACATAATCTTTGATGAAGAAGCAGGAAAGATTTTAGATGAACAAAGTGGAATAAGTAAAAGTAATAAATTAGATGGTTCATCATTTAAGGTTGAAAATAATGGTGACTATAAATCAAATGTTTATGGAAAATATAAAGCACAAAATACTATAAGAGGACACACCGACAAAGGTGGAGCAAGTCGTTTCTTCTATTGTGCAAAAGCAAGTAAATCAGATAGAAATGAGGGGTGTGAGGACTTGGAAAAACAATCTGGAATAAGAACAAATGCACCAAGAAAAAATGAAGATGTTAAAACTCCTAGTAGGAAAAACAATCACCCAACAGTTAAACCAACAAAACTTATGCAATATCTTGTGAGGTTAGTAACTCCAAAAGGTGCAGTATGTTTAGACCCATTCATGGGAAGTGGTTCAACAGGCAAGGCTTGTATATTAGAAGAAATTGATTTTATTGGAATTGAAATGGATGAGAATTATATGGAAATAGCAAAGAAAAGAATTGATGCCGTATTTTTAGGGAATGACGTGATTGGAGAAGAAACAGCACAATGATAACTTATGAACAACAACAAAAAGAAATATTAAGATGTTTATTTGCCCAAGATGTATGGGATTTTAGTGCAATTAAAGATTTAGAAAAATTATCAAAATTAAATATAATTGGAAAGTTACAAGCTGATATTTGTTGGAAATTAATATTTATTAAATTAGATAAAATTATTTGGGACTTAGAACATGACAAAGACGCACAGGAGAAGAAGGAACAATGAATATGATTGAATTTTGGAGAGATAAATTCCCAATAATGGCTTTAGTGTTTGCAGTTACATTGGTATTAGGAATTTTAATAATTAGTCCTAGTACAGATTTAATAACAGAAAAGAAACTCACATGTATTGAAAATACAAGAGTTATTCCTTGTGAAAACTTTACCTATGACGATCATTTTTGTTTAGATGGTTTATGTGTAGTGGATGGTATTTGTCCAGGATATTATGACATATTAAGTAATAAAACCGTTGAAGATTGTCTTATAGAAGCTAAGGAGGACGCCTTAACTGCAAATGAAGAAAGAAATTGAAACTGATTATGTAGAGGTACAAGAACATGAATAAGGTAGAAAAACAAATTCTAAAGAATCAAATACAAATACTATCTAGTATATGTGCAGGAAGTAATGGTGAATTAAGAATAAATGAAACACAAGAACTTCTTAATCCAACTAATAATAAAGAAGATTGCTGTGATATGTCAGAAAATTACGCCTTTGAGGAAAAATCAGAATGAAAGTAATTGATTATCAATTTAGTGCAAAAGAAATGGGACATATAATTATTTGTAAAGATGCTCTGGGTAACTTTTACAAGGGAATAATTAAGGTAGTAGATGAAAAAGATGCTAGAGGAGATATAAATGAACATTAATCATTCTCACAACTATCAACCATCAGGCAAATATTACAAATGTGAATGTGGTAAAAAGATTCTGAAGTTTGAAGATAGAATTGGTTTAAAGTCAGACGGATCAACCTGGACTAAGAAAGAGAATCAAAACAGATTCTTATTCCCAGATGAATGGATGAAGATTGAAGATAAGCTAAAACCTAAGGCAAAACATACTGCTAAGGTCCTATTACATACTGGTATGCGACATAATGAAGGGTTGAGAGCGTTAAAAACCGATTTGTTCTACGATTCTAAGGGTAGAAGTCGTTTTACTGTTAGATTCGTTAAAACTAAGGCACGAAAAGGAGAGTTTGGTGGTGGTAAGATGCGACAGATACCAGTTTCTAAGAGATTTGCTAAATATTTGAACAAATATCGTTCAGATTCAGAAACATTTGATTTACTAAGTAATTCTGCATTTAACAGAGCGTTCAAGAAAGCTGGTGAAGAAGTTGGGATAAAAGATAGTAGTGATTTTTCTGCACATACATTAAGAAAGACTTTAGAGGTATGGTTTATGGCTTTGAATGTGGGAGATCTAAAAGTAGTTGCTCATTTAGGACATGATATTAAGACTGCTGCAAGTCATTATGTTTCACCAGATATTTTTGGTTGGGATGATATTAAGAAGATTAGACAGATTATTGGAGATTTATATGAAACAGGGCATTAAACTTGGCAAAAAATAAATATTTATACTATGATTATAATTCATATAATTAATAAACACAAACTTTTATTATAAACATGGCAAGAAAACTATACAACAATAAAGTATTTAAACTCTATTGGTATAATAATAATATAAAATGATGCAACAAAAAGATTTTGATAAACTTCCTCAACTTGACAGGATTGAATTTAGACAAAGATTAGAAATTATAAAATCAACTTATGAATCTAGCCAATTTTGTTCCTTATTATATATATTTGTGCTTCTTACTTTTTTATCCTCAATATTAGTTGCAGTATTGGGTGGTATAGATGGGTTAAACATCTTTGTTAATAATTTAGTTGATAGTATGTTCTTTATTGGTGTTATTTTTGTTTTTACTATTATAGTTGATATGGCATTTATTATTAAGAAAAATAAAGCAGTAAAAGAATTGTTTGATAAATATTTTAAGATTAAAGTAGAGGTAAATAAGAGTGGAAGAAAAAAAACAAAGTAATCCCTTTAGTGGTTTTTTTGCTAATGCAAAGAAAAGTTATGAAGATGGATCTAAGCCAATGAATTTTTTTGGATTAAGAAATGATGATGTTGTAGAAACAAAAGTGGAATCCAAGAAAAAAGATTATTTAGAAAAGAGTATAGCAGAAATAAAATTAGAAAAAATAAAGAGGATATTAATAGAATGAGTTTTATGAATGGTTTGCAAACTGGATCATTAGTTGTTATTATTATTATTTTTGTTGGTATAGCAGGAAGAGAAATATATTCAAGATGGGAAGAAAGTAATATTATTAGAATGCATAAAATGAAAAAATTAAAAGAAGATTTAGAAAAGGAGGAATAAATAAATGGGTAGAGATACATCAACAATAGAGAGTGAAACAAATGGCGTTGAAGAAATAGTAAAATATAAAATTATTACTGAAAACGAATTACTGAATCATAAATTGGATATTATTATAAAATTATTAACACCAGTAGAAGAAGAAGTAAAGACAGAAGAAAATTCTAAATAATTAAATTAACAAATCCCTGGGGAAAAGAGTAGAAACCCCAGGGATATTTTTTATAGTAAAAAACTATAACCTTATATTGAAAGTTTCTCTCTTTATTTTATTCATTGACTTTCTTTTATATTTGGCTTTTTTATACTTACCCCGTAGTCCAACTTTCTTTTTTAAATCGCTTAGAACCCTTCTATCATTGAGTTTTTTGCCTTTTTTTATCCTAATTTTTGGCTTTTTGATGATATTTGTTTTAATGGATTTAACACTATCAATCGCCTTAGAAGTTGTCGTATTTGCTCTCAAATCTTTCTTAAATTCTCCTTTCGCATATTTATATGTTGATTTTATATTTTTGAATATTTTCATTTTGTTCCTCCCGACTTTTGTATAATTTTAAATAAAAAAAATAAATTTGAAGAAATTGGAGTGTCAATTAAGTTCTCTCCACTATCTTCGTTTAGTTTGCGTTCATCCCTAACGCTGTCTTTGTGTAACCTTAGTAAGATTAAATAGTTCTTCCTTTCTTGTTCAAGAATACTCCTAAAAAGAGCATTCCTACACTTAAAGCAATTATTGCTGGTGTCCATCCTGCTAATCCACTTGTACCTAACTGAGTTGTTAAGTATTGCACGTTAGTTCCAGCAGTATTATATGATGCTGTATTAGATGCGTTAGCAGTTTCGTAACATTCTGCTCCTCCACCCATTGTTGCACTTTCGTTGAAAGTGTACGATGTGGCACATCCTACTGATGCTGTGAACTTTTGTAGTACGATTACTCCTACACCAATAATTATTGCAAAGGTTACTAAACCATATCCTAAGGTTGAAAGTTTATCAAACATTTTAATAATTTAAAATGTTATTAAATACTTCTTCCACCTTTATTTAGGAATACACCTAGGAATAACATTCCTACACTTAAAGCAATTATTGCTGGTGTCCATCCTGCTAATCCACTTGTACCTAGTTGAGTATTCAAATATTGTACAGTTGTGTTTGCAGTTCCTCCTACTGAGTCACCGAACTTAGTAAGCACGATAGTACCTACACCAATAATTATTGCGAAAGTTACTAAACCGTATCCTAATGCTGATAAATTGTTAAACATTGTAATTGATCCCCCTTTCTACATTCTATATTTTTCATAGGTAAGTAATGTCAAATATCTTTAAATACTTTTATTCTTTTGTCATTAGAGAGTTACACATTAGTAACTAAATAGAAACTATGTCTTTTTCTGCCAGGTTATATAAATAATCATTACAATTATTTGTGCAACAAAGAACATTAGCCACGAGAAACTTATCAATCCTAAGTAAGTAAAGAATAATCCTGCAATCAAAGCTATAAATGCTGATGCTAAAATAGCTGTTTCAAATCCAAAACCTAGCATAGCAATTAAAATAATGATTTGCATCATTACTAATAAACCAATATAAGTATATCCACCAGTATTAGCATTTGCTGCACCCAACATTCCAGAAAGTGTATTGACACCATCAAAGTTATTTGTTACGTTTAAAAATTCAGTCATATTATATTCTCTCCTTAAATAATACTCTTAGTATTATAAATCCTAATGCCACTACCATTAATCCTCTCATAAGTTGCCCAACTATTGATGGTAAATGTAAGTATGCAAATAGTGTTTCTATCCATCCACCAGTTATGAATGACATCACCATTGTCAGTACACCAACTAATACATCCCATGAAGTTGAAACAGTTAATCCTACTGATGAAGTAAAAGAAGCATCACCTGTTGAAAGTTTTTCTGATTGTGAAGTTTGATAATTGTTAAATGTTGTTTCAAGTCCAGCTGTTGGTAAACCTTCAATTTCATAAGATTTATCATGTATTCCATTCATACCAGAAATTATTATTGCAAAAACTATTACAAACATTATTGAAAATATTGCACCTTGTGTCCAACCTTCAAATGTTGCTCCTTTCTTGTTTTGTGGGATTATTTTTTTTAAGTTCATTTAATCATTTGCCTTCTTTATATAATGTATAACTATTCCTGCAAGTGTTGCTATAGCCATGTAAATTGTAAGGTTAATTGCTCCAAATACTAATGCTGGTAACATTCCTATTATTAATAATACTATTGCTCCAACTGGTGAAAAGATTCCTATAAGTCCTGTCAATAAAGCAAAGATACCAGCTAAAAATAGTCCGAACGTACTTTCAACACCAGTTCTTATTGAATAATATAATGTTTGGAGTATCTGTGCTGGGGAAGCACTACGATATACTTTGGCATAAAAGTTTCCAGTATAATTTCCTATTGAACAAGTTAGAACACCTGTATATCCAGTTGATGAATCTTGACATATTGCAATATCTTGTGATCCTGTTTCTTTGTAAACTGTTAAGTTCATTAAACTTGTTTTTTGACTTACATCGTTATACTCAAATACAAATCTTCCAAGTGTCGTATCAAATTCTAAAGTTCCTTCTACATCTAATTTTGAAAAGTAATCTGTCTCTTCTTTAACAATCCTTTGTGAATATGTACATGGATTTACTAAACAAGCCATTCTAACTGGATCAGAAAGTTTAATTAGACTTCCATTAGTTTCATAAACCCCAACGCGATAATCTACATCCTCAACTTCAACTTTCATAACAGTTTGTCCAGTTTCATCCGTTACTGCCATTTCTGTAACTTTATATTGATCTAATTCTGGATACCATCTCAACAAAGATAAATACTTTCCAGTATAGGGATTTAGGAAAGTATTCTTAATTTCAAAGATGAATGAAGTTGCACTTCCAGTTAATAAATTATATAATGTATAAGCGTCAGTTGAAGAATTACTTAGTGTTTTATTTTCATACATATAGAATCTTCTATTAGTATATCCAGTATTGCCATATTGTAATTCACCATATCCTAATTTATAACTATCAAATGTATTATTTATACAAACTCTTAATACTGTTACTCCAGTTACTTCTCCATAAGCTGTTTTTAATCCGTAATTATCTAAACCATATTCAAAATTATATTTAACATTCTGTGTAAGTGCTGTTAGATTTTGTGCATCGCCGAAAGTATAGTTCAATGCTTCAAATGTTCCTGCACCACAAGCCGATGAAGTTACTGTGATTGATGGCAATGTTTTTACTAATTGAGTTTTTGCTGTTAGGTTTTGATAATTAATACTTCCGTTATCATAAGTTATAGTCCAATAGAATGTTAAATTGGTTTCTGCTGAAACTTCTGGAGCATACATATCATATTCTGCTTTGTAATAATTGGTTGAAACTGTTGTTAATGTTCCTAAATATTCTGTCCCATTATAATTCAAATAAGCAAAATCTAATGTATCGTCTGTATTTAATGTTAAATAAACTTCATAAGTATTAGCTTCTGTTTCATAGGTTTCAGTATCATAGGATTGGGAATTTTCTATTATACTATATTCCCAATTATATACTTCACTCTCAATATTTCCAAAAGTATCATTTGCGTAGAAGGTTAATGTATTATTTCCACTTAAATAATTGAATGTTGTTGTGTTTGCTGTGCAAGTTACTGTGATATTTGTGGTATTATAATTATACCAACATTTATCTAAATTATCATCTGTTACTGTCCAGTTTAAATTTAAAGTATCATTAACTGTTATAAAACTTGCTATAACTGGCGATGTGATTGTTATGTTTGGCGCAGTTGCATCATGATTTATATGTCTTGTTTCTGTTGAATTACATTTTCCTGTATCTGAACAAACTGTAACATCATAATGATAATGTGCATCAGGCATATCTGTAAAGTTAATATCATAAGTTTCTGTTTCATAATAATCAGTATAATTTGTACCATTTACATTTCTCAAAGAATAAGTGATATTTTCAAAATATGCTGTTGTAACATTAACTTTCATTGGGATATATTCCTGTGATATATTTGCATAATTAACCAAAGTTGGAGGAGTTAAAAACTCAACAAAAGGAGTTGTATCAATTGTTATTCCAATTACCTCTGTAACTGCTGTTGCACTCTCATCATCAACTGCCTCAACATAAATCTCATACTCTCCCTCTGCCAAATTAAGATCAAATAAATAATCTGTATTATTTAATCCACTTGAATTTGTTTGGTTAAGTACATCATCAACATAAAGTTTAACATAATCAACTGCAACTTCATCAAATACAGTAACATTAAATGTTATCACTTGTAATGAGTTATATGTTGTATTTTCTGTTGGTGAGTTTAATGTAATGTTTGGATCTGTGTTAAAATTATTTATTGATGTAACCTCTGTTTGTGTTAATGTTCTACTCCAAATATTAACCTCATCAATATATACATTTGTTGCAGGAAAAGGAGATCCATCATCTATAATTCTCCCCAAATCAAATTGGATGGAATCATTTTTACCACTTGCACCCTGTGGTAATATTGCAACATTTATCCCATCAACATACATATATGTGGATGCACCTGATCCATGAGATGCAACAATATTATGCCATTCTCCATCAACAACATCCTCTCCATAATATTCTGAAAGTAATGACCCTCTCCCCATTGTTGATAATTTTAATGAATTATTTGCAAGAATATCAAACCAAACCTCAAAAGAAAAAGCATCCCAACCACCCAATCTATCAGGATGAGAGTAAAACAGGTGTCTATTACTCGCATCTGTGGATGATGTTTTAAACCACAATGATATACTCCATGATGCATCTGTAATAAAATTAACAGGTACTGCATTTGATGTAAAATAATTTGCAGTTGCATAAGTACCCCTTGCACTACTGATCTTTCCTGATGCAGTTGTACCAACTGATCCATTCTGTGATAAATTATAAGTAGATGTACCATCAATTGCATTGCCTGATGCCTCATCTAAATTGTAAGAGTGTGCAACATCATCCAAACTTGCAATCCAATATGCCCATTCAGGCACTTGCTTTCCTGCAAACATTGGTATCCAATCTCCATGATCTCCTTTTTCAACATCAACAAAAATCCCTATCTTATATTTTGTATTTGGATAAAGATCAACATTCTTGTTTTTAATTGGTTTCCATTCTCCAACTATTTCCATGTGTGATCCAACCTCAACATTACCACACTCTGTTAAGTTTTTGGGATTGTTTCCACATTGCCACTTATAATCATCAACACTCTCCTTTTTTTCCAAATAAACTTTATACTGCTCTCCCCTGCTTATCATTTTGCCATTCTTTTTACTTTCCAAATAAAGATCACCAAAACTTGCCTTTACATCTGCCTCTGATGTTTCATAATCAAACCAACCAACTAATTTATCCAATCCTGTGCTTGTTTCAACAGTATCAGGAGAATTTAAACTTGCAGTAACCTTTACATCTCCCTCAATTAAACATCCAACAACCCAAAGATTACAATTATTTATTGTAAATGTTCTTGAAATTGGATTATATTCTCTCACATCATCAAACTCATAAGCACTTGCGAATGGAATTATTAAGAACATTCCTAAGAGTGTGAATAGTAGTATTTTTTTGTTCATCGTTGGAATCCAGCATTGCTCCTCCATTTTCCATACATAACTACTCCAGTTAAAATTATTATTCCTAATACTATTATATCAAATTGATTTATTATGAATCCTACTATTGGCAGTTGTAATACTTCTGTTGAGAAATCCGTCATACCCATGATCTGTTCTATTGGTGCAACAAATGTATGACTAAACATCATAATAATAATTGCTGATATAAAATAGAATAGTGCAAATATCGGATGAGTATCCACCATGAATGAGAATACTAACAATAAAATTACATTTACTAAGAATGCAATAGCAATTAACCAATCCCAGAAAGAGGTGAACGTACTGTGGATATAAGTTACATTGTCTGCTGCAAGTTCACTTGTATTATTTAATGCTGTACTAAATGCACCCAAAGAAGTATTAACAATCTTTAACATTACTGGTGCAAGAATTAAAAGAGCAATTACTACAACTATGAATGCTGTTATGTCTGATTGTCCTTTAGTAAACTTCATTTTTTTGGTTTTATTGATACTGCCTTCTCCCAAGCTTTAACATTGAATATCATATTTGGTGTTTTCATTTCTGCTGCTAGATATTTTTGAACCTGTACCTGTGTTGGCTTTGGTACTTTAAATCCTGCCCTTCTTGAAATTTCTGATTGTATATTAGTTCTTTTAAATTCCATGGCATCATCCAACTCTCTAAGAATCTTCTTTGGATAATAACCTTTATTTTTCATTACCATCTATTCCTCCTTTTATGTAAGTCATAAAGAATGCTATGATTGGTAAGATTACAGTTGTTAATGCACCAACACCAATTAACCACATCAAGAACTCATCCACGAATGAATTATTTAAATATGTTTTACTTAGAATATAAGTTACAAATACTACAAAGTAAACTGAAACTGAAATGATTAAATCCTTCGCATCAAAGTTCCATTCAATCATTTTAAAGATTGTATATAATAACAAGCCAAGCATACCACCAACAATTACTAAGAATAATAATAAGAACATTGCTTGTGTTATTCCACTTACTGGTTCTAATCCACTTAGTGTTACATAAAATGTTCCCTTAGCTTCTCCACCAAGATTAGCAGAACTATCATTACACCATATATAAAATGAATGAATACCTAAATCTGAAAAATTTCCACCACCAGAGTTTAAGAATATTTCATGATCATAATTATTTTCGTCTTTAACTAATATGCCACTTTGAAAAGTATGATCTCCAGTAGAATTATATAAATGTATTCTACAATCAACAACATCATTCGTTAATGGAAATCCATTTGATTTATTTGAAATGTGTAGATGAAGAGAAAATTCTGCGTTTTGTTCTACAAAATCAAATTCTGGATAATATATTTGTAATCCATTATCACCAACATTAACCTGTGTTGTTTGTGCTGCACTTACCAATGGAAATAATATTAATATAAATACCCCAAAAAATATATAGTAATTTTTATTCATGGTTATAATTAAGCCTCTTTCGTTTAAATACTTTTATTAGTTACTAAATAGTTTTATTGTACTCTGTTAAGTTAATTGGGCTTATTGGATAGGTTTTTATAACTCTATTTCTAATCTGAATTATGTCGGACTTGCAGGAAATAGATATTAAGGCAGAATTAGAAAAAATCTTTAAGATGTGCTTGAACTTTTCTTGTGCTTAATCCATTATAAAATAAATCAATAGAAGCGGTTATTTTCTGTGCGTTGTTTCTCATTCTATAAAAGCCAGTTCTAATTATAAACTTTTTCCCGCACTTCTTACAGAAAAATCTTTGTTGCTTTCCGTGTGCTTTTGTTTCAAATGTCCCACGCTTAACGACTTCTTCGCTTCCACAATTTGGGCATTTTGTTTTTTGTTCTTGTTTGTTCATCTTATAGTTATTCGTCCTACTTTGTATAAATATAAGATATATGTAGTATTTAAACCTTTTGT
>Ga0222673_1000312_pt1 | contig 24781 bp, 44 predicted proteins | sample AntAcemetagen801_FD_179845 | JGI IMG/M metagenome (GOLD analysis project Ga0222673, IMG submission 179845) | Saline water microbial communities from Ace Lake, Antarctica - #801 | ecosystem: Environmental > Aquatic > Non-marine Saline and Alkaline > Saline | place: Antarctica: Ace Lake...
TTTACCTTGCTCCATGTCTTCCAGTCTTTTTTGGTCATATCTATTCTTTAACGATTAAGCTGTGTAAGAAGTCTATTGTTTCTTCTGGTTGGTCTTGGAGAGGAGAGCCTAGTTTCCATCTAGCCTCAAAAAAGAATCTCGGTTCACCGCCAGAGTAGTACATAATTTTACCGTCTGTGTCCAACATAAACCGCCTTGAGTTTTCACTATTCTCTATAGCCCTCAACACATCATCAAGTGTTATTGGTCTTCCTATTCTATCTAACGAAATTTTAACCATTCTCTCAACTAGCTCTCTTTTTGGTTTATTCGTTCCATCTGTGATTCCTAATTTTCCAATTATTATTGCCTTTGAATTACCAAGAAATGCTTCTGTCAATTCTTTCCTAGTAGTCCCCATCACTTTCTCTGGTACTGCCTCTTGTATCTCTGCTTCTAGTTGTTGTAGTTTATTCATATTACTCCTTTATCACTTTATACCCCTCCCTCTTTAACAACTCCATTGCTTCTTCCATTTTGTCGTCTTTTGCTTCTGTATCTATTCCTGTAATTTCTTTGAAGATAGTAGATGAGAAGTTTGGTAATTCTAAGAAGTCTTTATGTCGTTCTGGATTTTCATTCCACCATATTTGACATGCCTCCTTAAACTCCAGTGTTTTTAAATAACCTCCCATTTGCTTTGCTTCTGGGAACTCTTTTATTTCATCTTTAGACATGTTTATTTCACATATCCATCTGTTTAGTGGAATATCGGCATAGATATTATATTTATTTTCAAATTCTTCATGTGTCATGTCTACCCATTGATTAAATATTTGGATTTTATCTGGTGAACCTGTATTGAAGTAACCACTATTCCAGTGACCACTATTGAAGTTACCACTATTCCAGTTACCACTATTCCTGTCACCACTATTGAAGTTACCACTATTCCTGTGACCATTATTACTGTTACCAGTATTCCAGTTACCACTATTCCAGTCACCACTATTCCTGTGACCACTATTCCTGTAACCACTATTCCTGTAACCACTATTACTGTCACCACTATTCCAGTTACCACTATTCCTGTCACCACTATTGAAGTTACCACTATTCCTGTGACCACTATTCCAGTAACCATTATTCCTGTTACCACTATTCCTGTAACCACTATTGTCTATTCCTGTGTTGTTTTTGTTCATATTGTTTAATGTTATTCTCTCTTTTATAATCTGCTACCCTCTCTGTTCTTTAGTAATTGTTTCATATCTATTTAGTTAGTTTATTATCTTAAAACATTAGAAACTTCATCTAGTTTCTTTTCTAACCATTCTATTTCTGATTGTTGTTTTTTTAACTTTCTTCCAAATGCTTCATTTATTCTTTTATCTTCCTTGAAATTATCCCAATTTTCTAAAATAAATCTTGCTATCCCTTCTTTCCACTGCCACTCAAAAGAATAATCCCCGTGAGTATATTTCTGAATAACATTCTCTACTGATTTTTGTATTGCTTCGTCAGTTAAACTTTTTGTTAATGATTCTTTGTTTTCTTTAAACATTTTTTCACGCAGTTCTGCAAACTTATACTGTTTTGGGTCTTTTACATACTCCTCAGTAATTGATTTTATAAGTTCTGTTTCTATTTTCCCTTTGTTGTTTTGGTAATGTTCGTAAAGATAGCCTGAAAGTTCATTATATACGCTGTCTCCTATTTGCTCTTTTACTTTGTCTCTAATAGAAAGTAAAACTTTCTCAGACAACTCTTCCACTTCTTTTTCTTCATATATATTGTTCATATCTATTTAATGTTATTCTCTCTTTTATAATCTGCTACCATCTCATGCCATTCGTTCCATAACAGTAAGCCGACACGCATACCATTTGGGAAGTCTCTTATAATGCTTTTAATCTCTTTTACTTCTAAATCTTGCTGTGCTTGTAGTTGTTGTAGTTTATTCATGTTTGTTTTCTATTTTATCTTGTTTCTTAACACACCTCACGTGTGCTTCGTATGCCCTTTTGTTGTAATACCTATTACCTTCTTTTATTTCCCTATTACACAAGGTGCATCTAAATTTGCAATGTATTACTTGGCCACTTCTCCTTGCGATCTCATTTTCTCTATAGATTGGGTTTTTTAGTTTTCCCATACTATTTTTTAACCGCATTCTTAAGAGTAACGGAAGGCTTAAAGCTCACGTATGTCTTATCTCTCACCTCATGTCTGTCGTGATGTGGATTGTAGATCTTGACACCCTTCTTTGTGTTAACTTTCACCCTTCCAACTCCCGAGATTGTTAGAGTTCCTCCTTTTTTCAAGACCTTGTAGGCCTCAAACCTATCATCTTTATCTAATTTAATTATTTTTTTCACTTTGATTATTCAGTGTTATCATTTGTGTAAACTCATTACACTCATTCGTTACGTCTTTCAATCTTGAGTACTCGTCTACAAACAACACATCTTCTTTTGTCAATTCAATCTCTCCGTTGTAGTAATAGCTCAAAACCTCTCTAAAGAGCATCTTCTCTTCGCTCTCGCTGTGCCCCATACCTATGTGACATCCTTTGCACACAGTGGCAGCATTTAATGCAGATCCTGACACTCTTCCTGCTATGTGATGTAATTCCAATCCTCCGCAGTCTGTTCCGTTACCAGAACAAACAACGCACTCCCAACACATGAACCACAAATCTCTTACTCTTGTGGAGAAAGGATTGCGAAGCTTCATATTTTTATGTAGTCAGGATCATTAAGCGGAAGCCAAACATCTTGAAAATACCTCGCACCAACATCTGGTGCTGAGTCTCTCCAAGTTTTGTACTCCTGCGGATCTGGTACTGGGATGCCGTTCTCTTCCATATAACAAACAATCTTATCTATAAACTTACCAAATCTTGCATTAGACATGCTGTTTGTACTTCTTCCCAACTTCTCAGACTGACCCTTAGAATTAACAATCATTGTTCCGTTAAACTCTCTTTTTAAGATCTCTCTCATCTCACTTACAGCGTATGGGGGATATCCAATCTCAACTCTTTCTTTATTCTGAAAATGATGAAAGGACTTCAGAAGTGCTCCTTCGAAGTACCCTCTCTTTTCATTACTTATTTCTCCTTTGTGTTCCTCAAGAACGACTCGTATTGTTTTTCCTCTATTCTTATACAAGAAGTCATGAACAACAGCTCTGTTTTGATGATCTAGTGATAGATCCTCATTAACCTTTGCTATACTAATCCGTTTAGACATTTATCTCTTCAACTACCTCTCCCTCTTCGTAGTTCTCCAGTGTTTTGTCTGGATGTGTTAGTAAGTTGACTGTCTGCATTGATCCCGCAACAAGCATTTTGACAAAGTTAACTTTCGCATCTTTGCCAGCCCAATCTTCGGTATCTTCTCCGTAATCTACTGAAAGGTTTTCGCATGAAGTTGCGTTGAATGGCATTGCAAACTCTCCTTTCTTCAATTTAACCTTGAATACATTCTGAGGTCCAAATTTTCCTTCAACTTCTTTTCCGCCATCAAGAATTGTGAATACGTCTCCGTCGTTGTAGTCCTGTTTCTTAATTGCAAAGTTTCCTACTTTAGCTGATTTCTTAATTATCATTTTATTATTGTTATTTTTAACGTAGTTTATTGACTTGCGGGTCAGACTATTTATTATTATTTACAAACCGATAAAGAGTAAGTGCTGCCAAGAATGCTTCCCTTAACTCTCCCGTGTTATAAACGTACTTAACTTTAAGTTTTGCATCACCATTTTTCTTGAACTCCTTTGGTATATTAACAACGCAGTAGCCGTGCAAATCTTCGATCTTACCCATTTCTTTCAGACATATGTGATATCCAGCCATCTGTACGTAATTCGTGTTATAAATGTCCTTAGCCGTCTTCAAATCGCCTATGTACTTCTTGCCGTCCTTCTCAAATACAAAGTCAAATGTCCCTGCATAGAAGTGCTCTGCTGAGTATACTTTTTGCTCAGAAGCCAGGAATTTAATACCCTCCTCGTCTGCCCATTCAACAAATTTGTCAAACATTTTCTTCTGATCCTCGTCTTTAATCTCAGGGATTACTCCTGTCTTTGTGTAGGTTTCTACATAGTCATGGACTGCCGTTCCGATATTACCAGCTTTGTCTCGTGTGGTTCTCCAAGCAGTCTTTGCTCCGTCCAAAGTCTCGGGAGTTACCATTCCTCCTCCCTCTATTTCCGAATATGAGTCAATTGGCTGCGTCATGTTCTCTCTCACGTAATCAATAGCCTGTCCAACTGCCCAATACATAAGAGGACCAGACTTGTCAATGATTCCAATAATTGTTGTTACACCAGTTAATCTTTTGCCATCTAGTGTGTAGGCGTGGTTCTTTTTGTTAAATTTGAATTCGCTCATGTTGCATGTAGTTAAGTATTTCGTTTAATCTTATGTCTGCCTCTCCTGAAGTTCTGAATATGTTTCCTGCCTGAAGTCTCTTAAAGTCATTCACTTTGCCATGCCAGATGTCGCTCTTTACTTCTGCGTCACCCAAACTGATCCACTCATATCTTTCTCCAGTGTCTGGCATTATCTTTTGCTTCTTTATTGATGTTGAGATCATATACTTAGTATTGTGATTACGGCCAACCATAAGATGATTGCCATTATTGCTCCGATTAGTAATGTTTTTAGTACTTCTCCTCTTTAACTTCATCTATGATTTCGGACCGGCTTAGAGTTTCGGCACATATTACTAACCCCATCGCATTATGAGCTATCAGTAGGGCGTGCATCATTAGGAGAATGCCCAGCCCGAAGAATACCGCTGAAACCCAAAATGCTGTTCTGATATATCTTGCTTGTCTTAGCTCCACTAATCTCTTTTTTATTTCTGATTGTTTTATTTTCATATATTTAGATTAAGTTGGTTTTTCCGCATACAGTACAGTGACCATCTGTACCATCTATATTACCTACTCCGTTTGTTCCATCATCACAATCATGTTCCCCTGTCTCTGGTTCTTCTTCCATCTTTAGGCTGACAATTATGTTGTCTAGGTTCTTTTCAATACTCCTCATAATTTCTACATGTTCTTCTAACAGCTCTATTGTTGTTTTTGTCATATTACTCGTAGTGGTTTATTTCCATATCTGGTATTGCATCTGCTTCGACCTCATCATCGTGGTTTCTGTCATCATCTTCTTGGTATTCATCTTTTCTTGCATCTACTGATTCTTCTTCTTTCATCATAAATTCCATCTCTTTTACTTTTGCATCTTCTTGTGCTTCTCTTAGTTCAATTAAATTGCTCATATTTTTGTTTGTTGTTATTTGATCAATACCCATATCTTACATCCTGTTTTGATACTAGTCAAGCATCTAAATGGGAGTTATGCACACCTTATCAAATCTCCTCAAACTCGTTATCTTCGTAGAATAACCCGCAATATGTCTTGAATTTAAGCTCTATGTCTCTGATGGGTCCGTGTCTATTCTTTTTAATTGAACAAAGAACATTAAATGGCTCCCTATTAACAATTTTCTCATCTCTCTCCTCTTTTGTTTCATTTGGGATAAGCTCAATTGCAAGATCGGCAGAAGCTGCTATTGCTCCAGAGCCCTTGAATCCCATAACAAAACTATTACCACCTCTCGCCGCATCATTTGATACCTGCGAAAGCATTATGACGCTCACTCCATTCTTCCTACAAAAGGCCTGAAGTTGAGACGATGTCTTTCTTAGAGTTTCGTACTCACTAGACTTTCCATCTTGAACCAATTGGGCATAATCAAGAACAAAGACTCCAATGTCTTCTTTTAGTTTCAAGAACAACATCGAAGACATGATCTCATCCAAAGAAGACTTCTCTGAGTAGCAGAAGATCTTATCTTTTAAGAGCTCCTTTGCCTCAGTTAACTTTTTACTTTCATCTGGCGCCAAGGATCCTTTTAATAGCTTAATGGAAGAGATTTCTGTAATAATTCCCAACAATCTACCAACAATGTCTTGCTTGCTCATCTCGAGAGAGAAGATCGCAGTCTTCACATCCTGCTTTAGGAGAGAGACTACCAAGTTCAAAGCAAAGAATGTTTTTCCCATTGATGAGTAGCCTCCAACTACCCAGAAGTGTTCCTTTCGTATTCCATCAATTATGTCATCCAGCTTATCAAAGCCAGATGAATGTCCAATGAGAGTTTCTCCATTCTCAATCTTTCGTGCTTGCTCTGCCTGAGCCTCTCCGTACAACTTCAGTAATGCTTCCGAATCACTTTGTTCGTCCTCTGAGGAAGATAAGATATTCTGCAATCCTGCCATAAGAGTCTCTGATGTTTGTTTTGGTTCTGATATGTCAATCTTATCTATCAACTCAGCCAACTGTAATGAGGCAAAGTGCTCCTTCATCGTAGAGAGACCTCTGTCAAATTCGTGACTGATCACATAAGCCTTCTCCATACACAAAGCAGAGAAGTGTCCCAACTTGGCTTTCACAACAAGATTTCTTAAAATCTCCTGCTCCGTACCAGACTTCTTAATGAGCCCAAACATCTTTCGCGTTTCGCCATTGAGAAACCATTCGGTCCGAAGATCAGATGAGGCTCTTAAAGCCTTTGATGACTCAAGAATACATGCTCCTATCACTCCCATCTCATTTATTTTTGCTTTGTTGAATAGATCTCTTGTTTCCATATTACCAAGTTAATTTAGTCTTTTCTGTCTTCTCGTCAATCTCGTCTTCCCATCTCTCTTGATTGAGATAGGTCCCTGGATGTGGAATGAATTGTTTTTCTGTCGTACTCCACTCTCCTTTTATTCTCTTTTCCAATGCCTTCATTATTTTCTCAGTAAGCTCCTTGGAGGGATCAATCTTATTCCAATGCTTCTCTGCCAACTTTCTGCCTAGCTTTCTGGGATAAAGTGCATAGAACTCATCAAAGCCGATGACTTCCCTGCCTTTTACCCTCTCTCTTTGATGTCTGAGTCCTCTTTCGTAGGCAATTCTCAGCTTCTCCTCCATGAATTTCTTAACCGTTGTACGATTAAACCTGATTTGTAATATCTCTTTCGGTACTCCTTCCAGCTCCTTCATTATTTACCTTTCTGATACTGTCCATCGTACATTGATGCTGAGTCTGCTTCGTGGAAGAAGATCTGCGCAACCCTTGCTCCTTTCTGGATCTCAACTGGCGCTGTTGTTCTTAGTACTGCTCCAATTTGATTCTTAAAGCCGCTGTCGTAAAGACCTGAGATGATAAAGGCTCCCATTCTATTTAGAGTGCTTCTGTGAACAATCTGCGCACACATGTTCTCTGGAATAGCCACCTTTTGCTGAAATTCAATTGCGTATGAGTGTCCTGGGTGAAATGCGAAGTAATCCGCTCTATCCATCTCAAGTTCCGTATTGAGCTTCATCTTCTTATCATCAACACCCAGAGCTCCTCCGTTTATGAGTGATGCACTCTCAAGTGTTAGATCAATTCCGTTCTGTTGAATCTCAAACTTTCCTTCGTTTATGTTCTCAACAATCTTTTCTGCCTCTATTTGTTTTGGGTTAATTATCATCTTTAATTGTAGTTATGACTTTGTTAAAGTTGTTTATAATTCTATACTCTGATGCCACATCGATATTCTCTTGGTCAAAGTCTACCTTTGTCTGGATCTTGCCTCCTGGCACCTCCAAGAGTTCTCCCTCAAGCTCTTGTCCAAAGAGTCCTGACTGGAAACAACACGATGTATCATTTGATACCACCCAAGGACAGTTATCTCTTGCGTAAATTACGTCTGCGTATGAGTCTCCCAACCCAAGCAGATGACAATCCTTCCACACAACTCCCCTCTCTGAAAGCTTGATCATTTCCTTAAGTAGAGCCAATCGACTTTCCGTGACATCAAATTTGCCTGATTGCTCCTCGTATGATTTTGGAACTGCAAGTATTGAGATCCCAATAAGATCAATGTGTTTGTTTGCATTGAAGACTAGTAATTGCTGAATGTAGTCCTTTACGTTGTCGGCTTGTACTACTGCTCCCATTTTAATCTTTAGATCCTTAGACCTTCTAATTGCCCTATCTACTTCAAGATAAGTTGCTTCTGTGTCGTAAAGAACGTCTGGTGCAAAGAAGTGTGTCGCTCCTACTCTAACAGCTTTTACGAGTACGTCCTCAATTGATTCTGGAACACCATTTTCAAATAGACCATTGTCCATAACGATTGGTTTTCCGAGTTCCGTGATTGCTTTTTCATAATCATTTTCCTCCCTCTTATCCATCAGATGTGAAAGTGCTAGGGTAAAGTCTGACGACCCTCCGAACTTTGCCACATATGCTGTTGGAACGATGAATGCTAGCTTCATTTTTGTTTTAATTTATTCTCATAATTTCCTCCCTTCCACTTCCAAATCTGTTGTGCGTTAAAAACCAATCCCATCTCGTGCTCCTCCTTAGGATCAATCTTTTCGCTTGCAAGATGATCTAGATACTCTTTACTTACCGGTCCGTACTCAAGCTCCATCCAAAGCGTAATTGTGTGCCTTAGAAGCGACTCAAGCACCTCCTTTGGTGGCATTCCCCCCTTGAAGTTTGCGGCACCGTGTCTTATCTCACCCTTCTTCATGTGCTTTCCGTAGGCAATCAAGAAGTCGGGATAAAAGTAGGATGCATAATTCAATTTGTGATCCTGCTTATCTCTCGTAACTCCTTCTGCATACTCTGTCTTCTCTGCTTCGTCTTTGTCCATCAACGCATTGTGCTTCTTGAAAAGCTCTTCAACTTTTCCCTCTGCCCACTTCTTAATTCTTAGATATCCAGGTCCTCCAAACTCAGATAGCTTTCTGATTGAGGTTCCTTTTATCATTGTCTCCTCACTTATCTCTGCAGCAATTTCTGAGTTTAGAATTCTCCACATATAAACTATGTATGCAATTCTATCAGTTGGATTCTGCGGATCCCGCTTCGTAAATCTTTTTTTATTCATTAAATCTCTCGTAGTTGTTGATAACGCCAGCATTCTCTCCGTCCTCTGACACCTCTACCTCAATATGACTTTTGCCATAGTCGGCCTCAAGGTAATCTAGGATGTATTCTGCCATATCCTCACAAGAGTATTCGGTCCTCTTTCGGCCTATTAACTCTTCTATAATTTCATCGATGTGTCTTTGAACTATAAAGAATTCCAAAGCTCTCTCGTTGTGATCAACTGAAATCTTGGTAGTTACCTTAAATAGGTGCCTATGCAGATTCCTTAGAAAGTTGACCTCATCAGGTGCGTCTTTCCACCTGTGAAATCCTTCAAATTCATTTTTAACTTTAATGTATCTCATCTCTCTATTTGTTAGTTTATATAATCTCTACTAACCCAGTATACATTATAAATACATGCCAGACTAATAGTTGTGCACACTAATACCTACTTTGATCAATTAGATTGAAGAACTCCTGTCTAGTACCGACCTCATTAGTCCAGAAGTATCCAGAAAGTTCTGATGTCTTCATTGCGCTGTCGTGCCTCACTCCTCTACAAGAGACACAAGAATGCTGAGCTTCGATAACTACAGCCACTCCTCTATTTCCTTCACACAAGCGACCAATGTGATCGTGAACCTGCTTAGTAAGAGACTCTTGAATGTTTAATCTCTTGGCATAGAAGCCAACAATTCTATTTAACTTACTAAGACCAATCACTTTGTCAGTCTTTTCTTTTCCTGGGATGTATGCAACGTGTGCAACTCCGGTAAAGGGAAGGCAGTGATGAGCACAAAGACTTGTCACTGGTATTCTTGTTTGACAGATCAGTCCCGTGTAGCCCTCGTCATTTGGAAAGGCTGTCACAACTGGCTCCTCGTCCATTGATCCTGAGATCAAATCTCTCACCCACGACTTTGCTACTCTTGTTGGAGTATTTTGACTGTGAGGATCCTTGTCCCACTCAAGTCCGAGCTCTTTCAAAAAGCCTCCAAAGTGAACTGCTGCTCTCGCAATCATCTTTTCCTTCTCCTCTTCTGTTCGTGGTGTGTTTGAATTTATTTTTTTCATATTAGCTTTCCCATGGGAATATTAAATAATAATCATGCAGAATCTCTAGTCCCGATAAGTCTGGCTTTATTTCTGAATTATATCTCTCATAAAGAGAAACAAATGCCAAGTAAGGATATCTAGCTCTCCACTTTTTCATTTCTTTTCCACTATCAACAATGTCGTCAACAAGTAGAGTCTTTCCTCCTATTAGACTTTTGTCTATTATTAGAGGTATGTCTAATCTATGAGAAAGCATTACGCCAGCGACAAGTCCTCCTCTTGGTATTGCGTAGATGTTTTCGAAGTCCAACTTCTTAAGATTTGGAACCATCTCCTTCACACATCTCATTATTTCTGCCCAAGAGATTTGCTTAGTCTTTTTCATAAGTAGCGGTACTTGTTGGAGTCTCCCAAATTCGTACATGTTTAATTTTAATGTTCCTCTCCTCAAGCTTTGGCTCGATTAAGTCGTAAATATACTTTGCGATATTCTCTGCAGTTGGAATGAATGGAGCATAGATGAATAGTTTTGATTGATTCTTCTCAACTAATTCATATGCAGGTCTATTAACGTCTTCTTCCCAAAAGATTGCATTGTGATCTAGTCTGCCGTCTATCTCTTGCATCATTATTTCTTTTAGATCTCCAAAGTCAATTACCATTCCCTCGTCACTTGATCCTTTGTCTGTAATGATTTTATCGTCTACTCCTACCTCTATCTTATATCGATGTCCGTGTAAATTTGAACACTTAGACTTATGATTTGGCACCCTATGTGCTAGATCAATCTCGATGTGCTTTGTGATTAACATTGTGTTATTTTTTTGTTAGTTTATAACGAAAAAGAGGACGACCGGCGACAGTCGCCCTCTAAACTAAACTCCTCTCTTACCTCCGAACATGTCAATGTGTAGACGGTCCGAATACATGAGTCCGAGTTCTTCTGCAAGGCTTGCGGTACGCAGGCTGGTCATGCCGAGCTCTTCTCTCGTTTTGCCAAGTGGCATTAGAAAGACTCGATACTTGTTGAGTTTGAAATTCTTGATGTACTCTCTGATCTCAGGAATGTCATCGACACCAGATATCACAAACTTGAAGTAAGTGTTATCCATTTTCGCAAACTTCTCCATTGCCCCTCTCACAATCCGTGAAGATCTAGAGTTTTCAGAATTCCTTAACTTTGGTGAGCAGTTGAACTGATCAGTCAAAGCAACGATTTCGTCAGTAGGAGTAATGGTTCCATTTGTCTCAATCTCGATCCACCAATCATCTTCACGAAGAAGAGTAAGAAGTGGGACAAGTGCTTTCTGTTGAATAAGAGGCTCGCCACCAGAGATGACAAGCGACTTCAGATCGCCAAGCTTTCTGAGTTCCTCAAGAATGTCTTCAGGACTCATCGCAATTGTTTCACTCTCTCGATTGAACTTCTCAGGATGAGCAAAGCTCGTTCCTTCCCAGTTCCAAGTATGAGGAGTGTCACACCAAATGCATTGAAGGTTGCATCCGACAAGTCGGAGAAACAACACTTCTTTGCCTGCAGTTTTGCCCTCACCCTGAATGGTAGGACCAAACATCTCGTTTACTTTTATTTGCATATTTGTTTTCATAATCTTTGTACTGTTCTGAGACCATTATACATACTTGACTAGTAGCAAACAAGTGCATAACTTGTGTATAATGTGTGCAAAACATTCATATAGAGAGTGTTGCCTTATTTAGTGATGATGATATATAATATAGCCAATGTTCATTCTAACTCCACAAAAGGATATTTCAAAAGAAGTATCTTTCTGTGGAGTGAACACCACACTTAAACCTTCACTTTAACGAGTGAGGGTTTTTGTGTTACAATTCCAGAACTAGGAGCTATCAGTACATTCTCCTCAAAAACTATGACTGTAAAGATGGAAGTCAGTTGCAAGTCGTTTGACTTAAAAACATTAAAGTGTTCGCTCTGTCCAGCCCTGACAACGAACGACCTCAACTGATTTTCATTAAGACATGTTTAGAGTAATTGGACTGTGATGAGGGCCAACCAAATAAACAATTTCTGGTTAAATAAAAAGTAACATGAATCCCTTGTGATGAGGGATATAAAGGGCCTATTACTTATAGTAAAGAAGTAGTTTAATACCAACACAACATGTATAATGTATGTATAGGACAAGCCACTGACGGTCCTCTTGCAACGCACAACACTCCTTTCAATCTCTCTAAGATCAACACAAGGCGTTAGCAATTGTCGGGTTCGACTCCCCAAGTGGCTCATGATGAATACAACTTAGATATTCTCATAATTAACACACAACAAAGTTTATGAATGAAGCAGAACCAAAGACACAAGTCAGAGAGCTGACAAAAGAAGAACTCCAAGCACTAACCGACGACCTTCAGGTAGTACTAGAGAAGCACGGAGCAGAGATGGGAGTAACCTCATCAATCAACTTAATGAAGAGAGAGTTAGTAAAAGAAGAACCCAAGAATGACAAAAAATCCAAAGAAGAGACAGAACAGGAAGAGGGCGACAATAAGACAGACTAAGGCAGCAAACGCCATCTTACTTAACGTTGTTTCGGAGAAGCCGGTAAGTACTGGAGAGGTGCTGAAGAGGGTTGGCTATGGCATAGGTTTACAGAATTCGCCACAGCGAGTATTGGAGAGCGAAGGCTTTATAGAAGCAGCAAAAGAGATTGGGCTAAGAGAAGCTCTGATTAAGGAAGGAATAACTACCAATAAGATTGCTTCTAAGATCAATGTATTACTTGACGCAAAGAAGAAGACATTCAGGAATAATACGTCAACTGGAGAGATTGAAGAGATTGGAGAAGAAGACGACCACCAATCAATTGACAAAGGGCTAAGACACGCAACTGCCATTCACGGAATCACCGAAGACAAAGTGAAGACTGTGAAAAACACTTACAACATAATGTTCTCTCCAGAAGTGCAAGGCAGAGTTCGCGACATCAATGCAGACATTAAAAGAATACTAATCAATGGACCAGATGATCAAAAGGATTAAAAGGATTTGGCATTCCGGAGACAATACTGAAGACATTAAGAAGACCAAGAAGCAGAAACCTAACGCCGTATTCTTCGACGAAGGATCACAAGAAGAGCACGTGGAACAAGAGAGAAAGGACAACGGGATGTCTGGTTGGTATAAAAGGCTAAGAAACTTATGAGCAAAGAGACGTACGACACAGAAACAAAATGTAGTAATTGTGGAGATGGCTCAGCCTTAACAATTGCTAAGGGGACCACGACCGCCGACCACCTTAGAGGAATAAGATGTTATGTTTGCGATTGTGCAACACTAATAGGAGTAATTGATTAAAGTAACCCAAAGACCCAATGAGGAGACACGAACCTAAACCAGAAATAGAAAACCATCCACATATCCAAATGTTGATTGACACTCAAGAGAAGAGATCAAAGGATAGGATCGCTCATCAAGACAAAGACAAGATGAATGCGGAATGCAACGATGAGATCAGAAAGAGAGAAGCTTTTGGCATCATTGAATTCTTCTGTGACAGATGTGATGAGGACTTCGCTAACTTTGCACACAAGCACGTAGAGCAAGACTGGAGCAACTCATCTCAGTATGTCGCTTACTATAAGAGTAAGCACGATTGTGGCAATTGGGTCATCAGGCACATCACAGATAAGAACAGCGATGCCTACTGGATGAACTCCAAGAGTGTTGCACAGGACAGAGGAAAGCATCACAATGACCTTTTGCAAAGCTTTGAAACAGGGTATAATATGCTATATGGAAGAAAAAACACATAGAGGAGTACATTATTACAAACGAACAAAGCAATGGAGGGCTCGAATACATGTAGATGGCAAAGAGATAAGTCTAGGTTATTACATAAATAAGTCAGATGCTGTTGAAGCAAGAAAGAAGGCTGAAGGGAAGAGCTACATTACTAGAGGTAAACATCCCAATAGTAGACTGAACAGTCCATACATTAAAGGACATGAGGGGATGAGGAAAGAAGCAAACCCCTCATGGAAAGGAGATGATGTTGGGTATTCAGGACTTCATGAGTGGGTTAAACAAAAGCTTGGTAAGCCATCTCGTTGTGACCATTGTAAGTCAACAACAGAAAAGTGTTACGACTGGGCAAACAAGTCACATCATTATAAGAGAGAACTTTCTGACTGGTTACGGCTATGCAGGAAGTGTCATAAAAAATACGATAAACAATAAATTATGTTAAAAATACTAGGCAACAGAGTCCTCCTATCCAAAGTGGAGAAGGAGAAGAAAGAGGGAGAGTTCGAAGAGGTAGAGGTTCAAGACAGTTTTGTTTACAAAGGAAGAGTCGAGCAACTAGGAGGAGGACTTCAAGGAGAAATACAAATAGGATCAATCGTCCACTTCGCCAAGTACTCACCACACACACACGATATTGAAGACATGAAGGCAGTTAGATTGGAAGATATAATCGCAATAGAATAATGGCAAAAGAATCAACAAGAGGGGCAGAAGGAAGAGCTAAGGTAAAGAAAGGGATTGATGAAGCAACTCTCGAAGTAGCACCAACTCTAGGAGCAGTAGGAATGACGGCAATGATTGAGTATCCAGGTCTTGATCCACTTGATGCCGATGATGGTAAGACAATCCTTAACAGTCTTGAGTATGAAGATCCATACATGGAGATGGGACTGAAGAGACTGAAGAAGGCAGCCAACCGGACCAGTGAAGAGGGAGGTGATGGAACGGCAACAACAACAGTCATCACTCAAGCCCTAGTTACCGAAGCATTCAAGCTGGTAGAGAAGGACTCATCCATGATCAGAGAAGTTAAGGAACGACTACAGTCCGGGCTTACTGAACTGATGAAGGAACTAGAGAAAGGAAGAAGAGAAGTGAAGGAGGATGATGTGGAACGCATCGCAACCATCTCATCACTTGATCCTGAAGTAGCAAAGTTAATTGCTGAGGTCATCAAGGAGATCGGAGTCAATGGAGTTATCACAGTAGAGAAGGGAGCTAAGATCGGTTACTCATCGGAGGTGGTGAAGGGAGCTAAGTTCGACTCAGGGTTGATCTCTCCATACTTCATCAACGACCAAGAGAGGATGCAGACAGTTTTAAATGATGTCTACGTCGTTCTTGTTGATAGGAAGGTGAGCATGAATGAACAAATCAAGCCACTACTTGAGTCTATCGGACAGGGCAATGACGTTATGTTCATCGCCACAGATGTTGACTCAGTAGCACTTGCATCACTAGCTCAGAACGCAGCCAACGGATTGCTTAACTGTGCATGTGTTCGTAACCCATACAACGCAACACCGGCTAAGGACTTCCTGTTTGATATCGCAGCATTGACCGGAGCATCTGTCATCTCAGAAGAGAGAGGAATGAAGCTAGAGGATTGTGGTATCGAAGTATGTGGTAGAGCAGAGAAGGTGATAGTGACCAAGGACTCAGCTACCATCATTGGAGGTGTGGCGGGAGATGTACTTCCTAAGAGGATCGCAGAGATCGAAGCAATGATCGAAAGCACCACATCATCATTCGACAAAGATAATCTAAAGGACAGACTGGCTCAACTGACTGGAGGTATTGGAGTCATAAGGGTTGGAGCATATACAGACACTGACTTCAATGCAAAGCAGTACAAATTCCAGAACGCCATCAATGCAACACAGGCAGCACTTCAGGAGGGAGTGATTGCAGGAGGAGGGATCGCACTACTTAATTGTGAGGTGAAGGAGCCAATGTTCCAGAACATTCTATCTGTACCATTCAGACAGATGGCCAAGAACGCTGGATTGAAAGAGAATCTTCAGTTCAATACCTCAACGGAGGGTTATGATTTCAAGAATAAGAAGAAGGTCGACATGTTCGAAGCAGGCATCATCGATCCATTCAAGGTAACTCGTCTGGCTCTTGAGAGTGCAACAGCCATTGCATCATCGCTAGTAGGAACAGAGACAGCGATAGTGGCCAAGAAGGAGAAGAACTTAAAGAGCTAATAACTAATCACAAATAATATGACAGACAATATCACACGTAAGAAAGAGACAAGACAAGAATACTTAGAAAGAAGTATAAGAATGTTAGTTGCACCCAGCTTTCAATTAGAGTCAGATGAAAAAGCAACATTAAGACGTTGCAGAGAAGAACTTAAAGAGCTAATAACTAATCACAAATAATATGAAAAAACTACTAGAAGCAGCATGGGGGTTGATAGCAAATGCAAACGAGGGAGATTGGGATAAAGCTACCCTAGAATGGAAAGAAGCCGCAGAGAAATGGAGAGATGAATACTTCAAGGAAATAACCATGAGTAAAGAAACAATGAAAGATAGGTTTGATAAAGAGTTTAAGGAAGGAGACAGAAATAGTGTTCACTGTAAGGCTCACGATGTATATGCCACACCTGGTGAAATAATTAGGTTCATAAACTCAGAGCTACAAAGAAGAGATGATGAGATAGTGGAGATGGTAGCTGAACTCAGGGAGGAGTGTACTCAAGACTGCACAAAGCAAGACAACTGTATTCACTCTTGGTGTTGGTCTACTGGATACAAAGCATTGGCAACAGAAATTATAAACTCTATAAAAGAAAGATAACCAATGCCCAAGCAGCCCAAACAATACTACTCGATTCTCCAATGGATAGTTGAAGGAGGAATCGTTAATGAGAAAGGAGATCCTTTTGACTACAAGGACAGAGCCTTTCTGTTAGACATACTAACAGACTTCGCTCCCAATCTTGCAATCACGGCCTGCGCTCAGGTTGGTAAGAGTGTTACCTTCTCAATCAAGTCATTGTTTGCCATCAAGTACCTTCATTTCAACATCATCTATACGATGTCCTCAGATAAGGATGTTAGTGAATTTGTATCTTCAAAATTCAATAAGATTGTCCAAGCGAACAATCATGAGTTTGCTGGTATGCAAACCGATACGATCGAGCGTAAGGAGTTCAATGATAGGTTTATCTTCTTCAAAGGAACAAACTCCGAAACAGCAGCCATCTCAACAACAGCCGATCTATTGATTCATGATGAGATCTCAAGATCAAATCAAATTGCTATTGAGACATACAAGTCAAGAACAAAGGCGTCAGAGTACAAGGGACGTTGGTTGTTTAGTAATCCAGGAGTGGAGAGAGATGAGCTCGATCTAGCATTCATCAAATCAAATCAGAATGAGTGGTGCATCACTTGTCCTCATTGTAAGGATCGACACGAGATGACATTCCCAGCCTCTCTCGACCTAGAGAAAAAGATTTATATTTGCAAGGAGTGCAAGGAGCCAATCGAAGATGATGTGAGGAGGAAGGGAGAGTGGATCCCTCAACAGCCATCAAAGACATACCATCCAGTAGACAATCCAAGAGGCATCAATGGTTATCACATCTCTCACTTAATGTGTGCTTGGATAACAGCCGAAGAGGTTATTGATGATAGTGAAGGAGATCCAGAATACTTCAACAACTTCGTTCTTGGTAAGGCCTACAGTCCTGGAGACCTATCTGTGACAAAGCAGACCATCCTAGATATCTGGACACCAAGAGACCTAACAACTCCAAATATATTCCTTGGAGTCGATGTCGGTAACATCAAGCACTATGTCGTGATGTCTGATCATGGGATATTAAAAGTTGGAAGGTTTGGAGACTGGAAAGAGCTCGATGATCTTATTAAGACCTGGAAGCCGACAGCCGGAGTAATTGATGCAATGCCAGACAACACGGCTGCCAAAGCCTATACGGCGAAGTATACGTGGCTGAGGATGTCATTCTTCCAGGAGAACAATAACAATCCTCAGACAATTGTTTGGTGGGGCAAAGATGATAAGAAGACAATTGTATATTCTCACAGAGACAGAATCATCGATCAGATGCTAACAGAGATCATTGAGGCGAGGTTCTTAATTGGAGTGAAGCCAGACAAGGAGTTTCATTTATTCATCAAGCATTACGAAACACTACGAAGGGCAAAGGTCACAAACAACAGGGGTATCGAGAGATACGTATGGGAATCAACGACAGGTGAAGACCATTACGTCTTCGCAACTCTCTATGCCTACCTCGCAAAACTAACATTGGGCTCAGGAGAGTTCTTTGCTGAGCCGTTGACATCAAATAGGCCTAGTGTTATAAGTGCAGACAATGTTTACGACGTAACTGAGCAATTTAGACTCAATAATGAATAAAATACCAATATACATAGCAGACGAGGAGGCAGAGAAATTTCTCTTATTCCAGCAGTACTACGCGACATTTCGCGTACTCTTGGAGCATGATGTCTTCGACGTTCGCAATGGAAGTGTCACGATGCACTTCGACAAGAAGGGAGAGATAAAGACCATCAATCGATCCGACATTCTTTTCTCCTCTAGACACAACGACTAGTAAGGTGGTATAATATCAACGTAATCTTCAATAACCCTTAACACAAGGCGAAGACTCTTTTGAGTCATCGCCATTTTTTATATCCTATGAAAATCGACATCAAAGCACTCTCGGAAATCCAAAAGATCCAGCTTGTCAACACAAGGTGGAAGTCATCCTCTGAGGTATGGGAAACAGTCGATCAGGTCTATAAAACGAACACGGCAATATATGAAAACAAGGCGAAGTGGATAAGTAGTATTCCTCAGAAGAGGAAGGGAAAGACTACGCAAGCCAATAGAGTTTTTGTAAACATGGAGGCAGTCATCAACTCTTTAATAGCAAACCCTCCAGGAATAAACATCCTTCCAGCCAGAGATGGGGAGGAGGCACAAGACTTCGCAAGGAAGCTTGAGAGCTTCTATAGAAAGAAGTTTAACGATTTGAATACAAAAGAAATAATGCGAATGGGACTTCGTAACCTTTACTTTGCAAGACTGCTTGTCATCAAGGCATTCTGGAACCCAGTCATAAATGATTTTGACTACAGAGCCATCGACCCACGAAAGGTTCGCTTTGGAAGGTATGCAAGAAAAGAACAAGACTCAGAGTTTGCTATTGAGGAGATCGAAGATAATCTGGCGTCAGTGATTGAGAGATTTCCTGCAAAGAAAGAGGAGTTGATGAAGAAGCATGGCATCGCCGATGACAAAACTCTTTACGTAAAGAACCCAGAGATTAAATATCAAGAGGCATGGATCCAAGACTCAGTCATCTTTAAGTACGGGAACATCATTCTCGATTGTATCAAAAACCCTTACTGGGATTGGGATGGAATTCTTGTTACTGAAGAGGAGGAGAAGGAACTTGACGAGACTGGAGAGGAGGGAGGAGAAACAAAGGAGGGCGAAGAGCCAGCAGGACTAACTACTGAGGAGAGAAGAAGGAAGATCCAAGATATCAAACTAGAGCAAGACGAGCGTAAGGCAGCAATGTCGCCACAAGTTAATCCTGAGACAGGCGAAGAGGAGATGTCAGAGGAACAGTACAAATCTTATTACTTCAACTACTTCGATAGTCCAAGAAAGCCCTACATCTTCGCCACAATTTTTAATAACGAAAACAGTCCAGTCGGAAGAACAGACATGATCACGCTGTCTGCTGAACTTCAGAGAAGTATCGACAAAAGAAAGATGGACATAGACGAGAACTGTGAACTAGCTAACGGAATTGTCAAAGTCGATGCAGAAGTTATGGGCAAAGATGATGCACAAAGAATTCGTTGGGAGACTAAAGGAATCATTTGGGGTAAGGGAGTTGTCAATGGAGTACAACGAGAGACAGGACAAGCTCTACCATCAATGGTCTTTGATGACATGCTTGATTCAAGATCAGAGATAGATAACATCATGGCAGCAACTTCAGCCTTCAGAGGTGAGAGAGAGGGTCAAGAGACTAAGGCAGGACGATTGGCTTTGATCCAACAGTCATTCCTACGACTGAACGAGCTGGTGCAAGTTGTGGATTACGTATCACTTGAGATGTTCTCATGGGGAATGCAACTAGCTAAGACTCGATACACTGAGTATCACTATGCGAAATGGATGGGGAAGGAAGGAGCACGAGAAGTTATTGAGATCATTCAAGACGACTTCGAGACTGGATCAGAAGTAACGGTCATCGCAGGAAAGACTCTACCAGTCGATGATGAGTTCAAATATGAACAAGCTCAGAACGATGTAAGAGAGGGATTCATTGCTCCATCTGATTACCTTGAGATTGCTAAGTATGACAATGCTAAGGAGCTTGCAAAGAATGCAGTTCTATATCAACAGAACCCAATGGAGGCAGTTGGGCTAAAGAGCGACGAGATGCCACTACCATTTAAGCCAGGAGCACTTACTCCTGATCAGGTAGATGGAGCTCCGCAAAGAGAAGCAGGACAACTACCAGGACCACCCATCCAATAGAAGTTTGACCGTGAAGTCACTAAACTATTTACAAAATAATTTGACCAAGCGGTTTGTAAGCAGTCTTCGGACCAAGTTTATAAAATGGCAGTCGTAATCATTATGATCCCAGAACCAATAGATGTGGCTCCCAGTGAGGAAAATGGAAATGTTCCATTGGACGCACCAAGTGAGGACACACCCGAAGTGAAGGAAGAAGATCCTACGGAGGAAACTCCAAAGGTAGAAGGTGAGGAAGCAGAGGAGGCAGTAGAAGATCCAGTAGACCCACCAGTCGCAGAAGAGCTCTACGAGCTTAGTGACGGCAGGAAAGTTACTGGCGCAGAACTAAAAGATCTGCACATCAACTTAAATTCCGAGTTTACTCGCAAGTCCCAAGAATTAGCGGACTTAAAACCAAAATATTTACCCGAAGCTCCGAAAGATAATCCGTACGCTGATCCTGATTACACTCCTGAAAATTACGAGGAGATAATCAAGGCAACAGAAGCAAGAGTTCTTGCAACGGTCGCACGAGGAGAGCAAGACAGAATTCAAGCACAGACAGATGCAGAAAATGCGGTTGTCGGACAATTAGATGAAATCAAGAAGATTGATTCTAGCTTGGATGAAAACAAACTCTTCCAACATGCGAACAAGTATGGATTCCGAGATCTGAAGCAAGCACACCAGAACATGCAAGACATGTCGGCAGTAGTGAAGACTACGCAGAAAGATACTGCGAAGAACATCGCTAAGAGAGCTGACCCAGTCTCAAAAGCTCCAGGTGGCTCTACGGGATCGGCACTTGATCCTGCAGGATTTGAGAATGCTACGGCATATCTAAGGAGTCTAACTTAAAATTAAAATGATTTTTAACCAAGCCGTTACAACAACTACAAGGGAGTATATTCTTCCTAAAGTATTTGATACTGTAACAACTGGTACACCAGGTCTAATGACTTTCTTGCAAAAGCCAAAGGAATGGACAACTGGAACATCATACAAATTTGCTATCAAATACCAAGACACTACTAATGGTGGAAACATGGGTATTGCTGACAAACTTGATACTGATCGACAGAACGTGCGTGTACAAGCAGAATTCAATCTAAAAGCTACTAACAAACCAGTTGTAGTTGCGATTGCTGAGACAACAGCCAACATGGGAGATGAGCAAATTGTAAATCTTCTAGATACTGAGTTTGATTCACAATCTCAGTCTCTTATCAACGTTATGGGCGAAAACCTATACACCGGAAACGGTACAGGAAATGACTGGGACTCACTTCTAAACTGTGCATCTGATTCAACACTATTCGGAACTTACGGTTCTCTTAGTCGATCAGCATACACATCTTGGGATGGTTACTACCTAGCATCTACTGGCGCATTGACACTAGCAAAATTGGCAACAGCCGACGACGCAGTGACAGTCGGCGTAGACTCACCAGATCTTGCTCTTACTACAAAAGCAATATGGTCAACTTATGAATCACTACTAACACCTTCAGTTAAAGCTAATTTCTCAACAAGCGGATATCCTAAGATGAACGCATGGGGAGGAGTTTCTACAACAGCAGGTCTAGGAGCTCAGCAAGGATTCGTTTACCTATCATTCAGAGGTACACCTATTGCTAAGGACGAACAAGTTCCAGCAGGAAGATTCCATCTTGTAAATAGTAAAGGATTCGGATTTGTAGGATTCAACTACGAAGATGATTCAATCATGAAGGCCAACTTCAAGAAGACTTCAGACGCAACTCCATCAGGAGTACCAGGAAACGTTAAGTCAACTAGAGGATTCCAGTTCAGAAAGATGATGAGTCCAGTTGATCAACTTACTAAAGTTGGTTACTTGATTTACGCAGGAAACTTCTGTGGAACAAATCCACGTCTAACAGGAACTCTTAACGCAACTACTTAGTAGCTAACTAGAAAAATTATGAGTGAAGACAAAAACGAAGAGGTTGTAGCAGAAGAAGTTGTAGTAGATGCACCAACAGAAGAAGTTGTTGCAGATGAAGCTCCAGCGGAAGAGGCTCCAGCAGAAGAATAGATTATAAGAATTGCTAATTCAAATAGCCGGAGGTTAAGAGCCAAAGGCTGAAAAATAAAATTATGAACAACATTACATTTCAAGACGTATTACAAACTTCAACAGCAGGATCATTTCAACTCGGAGAACGAGCATCTACTCCTGATGGACGAGAATGGCAGTACGTTAAGGCGGCATCAGCACTAGCTACATCACTTGTAGCGGTACCAGATGCAGTTGCTACATCAGATCTTTACTCATCATCTACTGATAACCAAGGAAGAATTGTTTACGCTACACGAGCCACAAACACTCTTACAGTTGGACAGTACGAAGGTGCTATCGGTCAGGTTGATGCAGGAACAGGGATCGGACAAACATTCAAGATTAGGACTAACAACGCTACTACTTTCACTCTATACCCAGAAAGTGCACTTACAACAGCATTGTCAGTATCAGACTCAGATCTGACTTACATTAACTTGAACTATGTTGACCCAGCAGCAGTAACATCTGACATTCAGATGGCTCAAGGAATCGCACAGGCATCATTTGCAGCAGCAGACTACGGTTGGTTGCTAACAAATGGAGTAGGACGAGTTCTAGCTGGAGAAGCACTAGTAGTTGGTGCTGGATTCAAAACAGGTGATGACACAGTAGGACAAGTTATTAAGGCAGTCACAGCAGAAGGAGCGTTTGACTTCCAAAACCTTGGTTACGCAGTTATTGCAGGTGCGGCTGACGGTGGTTGCACAGTATTCGCAAACATTCGATAGTTTATCGCTTCTATCTCTCATTCGTGGGAGGTGGGGTGCGGTACGTTACCGTAGAGGAATGGCAAAGCCTCTTTATTAAATTAAGGACAAAAAACAAATGGCAAATCCACAAGTTTCAAATCCAAACGATCACAAGGTAGTTACGTTTAAAAACTCTACAGACCTTGTTTTCACTCCTGCGTTGGGAGCCATGTACGATGGCAGACCTATCTTTGGTACGACAGGAACATCAATTAAACCTGGTGAAAGTCTCGTACTCCCATTTCATGTGGGAAACCTACTAGCAAAGAACCTAGCTAAAGCTGTTATCAACGGTCAAGCTGCCGAAACAGACAAAGCAGGAGTTCCAACAGGAGTTCCACTTTGGAGTGAAGAAAGTTTGATTGAGAGGCAACAGTCCTTCCTTACAGAAATGTACAGTGAGGAAAAGGCAGCTCCTATGTCAGAGACAGATATTTTGATGGCAAAGGTAGAAGAGTATAAGAAACTGGTAGAGAAAGTTCTTCCAGAGTCTGAGAAGGAAAGTTTAGTTGAAGATACTTCTCCCAAAGAGAATGATTCAAAGGATGAAGCTCCAAAGGAGGAGAAAGTTTACAGCGATAAGGCAGAAGTGATCGCAGAACTAAATAAGCGTGATATACAATTCAACGCTCGACTAAGCAAGGCTAACCTTGAGAAGTTGCTCGCATAACAGCGAAAGCTAGTGTGCATAGACAACAGGAGGTGCAAGCCCTCTCACTAGTGATATGGAAATAAAAATCATAGACAAAGAAAAGATGAAGGTTATGGAATCTCTAGCAAAGACCAATCTTGAAGTTTCTGCAATGAAAGCTACTCTAGCTGATCTAAAGAAGGATGAAGATGACTATATTGCGAAAAGAGAAAAAAAGGCGTTATCTAGGATTGAAGTTCTTCTTAAAGACAGTAACGACACCCTAAATGACGCTTATAAAAACTATAATGACATCCATAATCTATCTAAAAGCTCTTCAGAGTTCGTGGCATTCCTTACCGAAGCTCACGACGATGTCAAATCTTTGGTTGAAGCCTTCGATAGGAAGACCGAAGCATGGGAAGAAAACATCAAGGGGCAAGAGGATAAACTAAAGGAGGTAAGGAAGAAGATTTTAGTTGATCAGGTCCAGTTGAAGAACGATCAGACCTCTATAGACGTGAGAAACAAGGAAATTGCGTTGGAAAAACGCAAACTCAGGGACGAAAGAGGTACTTTGGAGAGAGCCATTACTAGACTAAAGGAAAACAATATATGACACAAGCAATTAGAGACAAAAATCACATAGCAACAAAATTAGGAGTTTTATTCTCTGATGGTACTACTCTAGTACCCATCGGAATGGATGGATCAAGTAACTTGATGATTAACGAGACGGATTCAATCGGATTCACTCCTGATCAAATAGCAATTAGAGATGAAAATTATCAACACGTCCTTATGGGAGTGGACTCAACTGACAGTACGAAGTTGTGTCCAGTTTATGTGGATGCCGCAGGAGCAATTTTAATAGATGCCTAATCAATAAATTATTATGAGCAATGCAACAAGAGATCAGAATCACGTAACGGTAGTCTTGGGACAGGACAGCACAGATGCTACTAACACCCTTCCCATGAAGATAGACCCAGCAACAGGGCGAGTTCTTGTTGATTCGGCAGCCGGAGG
>Ga0222673_1000315_pt1 | contig 24715 bp, 38 predicted proteins | sample AntAcemetagen801_FD_179845 | JGI IMG/M metagenome (GOLD analysis project Ga0222673, IMG submission 179845) | Saline water microbial communities from Ace Lake, Antarctica - #801 | ecosystem: Environmental > Aquatic > Non-marine Saline and Alkaline > Saline | place: Antarctica: Ace Lake...
TCACGATGTCACCGCCATGTCGGCGAGCGCCCGGTCGAGCACATCGGTATCGACGTTGGTGGTGATGTGGCCCGTGTGTTGCTGGAATAGGTCAACGGCCCTGTGTGCTGTCGACAGCACGGCGTTGAAGGCAGCGTCGGCGGCAGCGGCGGCGTCGGCGGCGGCGTAGGTGGCGTAGGCGGCAGCGTCGGCGGCGTAGGCGGAGGCGTCGGCGGCGTAGGCGGCAGCGTAGGCGGCAGCGGCGGAGGCGTCGGCGTCGGCGTAGGCGGCGGAGGCGTCGGCGTAGGCGGCAGCGTAGGCGGCGGCAGCGTAGGCGGCCTTGGCGTAGGCGTTGGCGGCGGAGGCGGAGGCGTTGGCGGCGGCGTAGGCGTTGGCGGAGGCGTTGGCGTTGGCGGCGGTCACCGTTCCGTCGCACCAACCCTCGGCCGCCAAGATCGCAGCCATGACGCGCGGGTCGGTATTGAGGTGGGCAACATCGCGCGCCAATGCCGCAGCCACACGCACCCAGACCCGGTGCCTGTCTGCGTCTGTGATGTCGAGCGCGTCGCCGGTGCCGACGATGCGGTGCCCCAGGTCGAGCACGAGGAGCGAACACGACGGACACAGCAGGTCGCCATCGCGATGGGTGCAGATCTTGTCGTTGACTCGTTGCACGATGCGGGCGAGCATCTGGTCGGCGCACGGTGGCATGTCGGTGATGGTGGTGTCTCCGTTCTCCCATGAGATGACGTTCATGGCGCAGCCTTTGCCGCTGCCGGCCTTGTGGCTGCCGACGGCAAGCCGGAGTGGGTGTTCGGCGTTCATGTGGTGTGTCTCCCTTGGTTGGATGTGTTCGGTGGTTGTTCAGAAGTTCGGGCGTAGGCGTTCGAGCAGTTGTGATTCACGATGTCACCGCCATGTCGGCGAGCGCCCGGTCGAGCACATCGGTATCGACGTTGGTGGTGATGTGGCCCGTGTGTTGCTGGAATAGGTCAACGGCCCTGTGTGCTGTCGACAGCACGGCGTTGAAGGCAGCGTCGGCGGCAGCGGCGGCGTCGGCGGCGGCGTAGGTGGCGTAGGCGGCAGCGTCGGCGGCGTAGGCGGAGGCGTCGGCGGCGTAGGCGGCAGCGTAGGCGGCAGCGGCGGAGGCGTCGGCGTCGGCGTAGGCGGCGGAGGCGTCGGCGTAGGCGGCAGCGTAGGCGGCGGCAGCGTAGGCGGCCTTGGCGTAGGCGTTGGCGGCGGAGGCGGAGGCGTTGGCGGCGGCGTAGGCGTTGGCGGAGGCGTTGGCGTTGGCGGCGGTCACCGTTCCGTCGCACCAACCCTCGGCCGCCAAGATCGCAGCCATGACGCGCGGGTCGGTATTGAGGTGGGCAACATCGCGCGCCAATGCCGCAGCCACACGCACCCAGACCCGGTGCCTGTCTGCGTCTGTGATGTCGAGCGCGTCGCCGGTGCCGACGATGCGGTGCCCCAGGTCGAGCACGAGGAGCGAACACGACGGACACAGCAGGTCGCCATCGCGATGGGTGCAGATCTTGTCGTTGACTCGTTGCACGATGCGGGCGAGCATCTGGTCGGCGCACGGTGGCATGTCGGTGATGGTGGTGTCTCCGTTCTCCCATGAGATGACGTTCATGGCGCAGCCTTTGCCGCTGCCGGCCTTGTGGCTGCCGACGGCAAGCCGGAGTGGGTGTTCGGCGTTCATGTGGTGTGTCTCCCTTGGTTGGATGTGTTCGGTGGTTGTTCAGAGGTTCGGGCGTAGGCGTTCGAGCAGTTGTTCGAGTTCGCTGGCCTCGCCGGTGTCGGGGGCTGCCTCGGCGATCGTCTGGCAGCGCATCGGGTTGTCTGTGAGCGATCGGCCGCGGATGGCGACGAGCAGGTCGTGCTCGTCTTTGGTGATGGCGGTGACGATGTTGGTGGTCGGTGACCTCACGGCCGGGTCACCTTCTCGACGATGACCATTGCGACGAGAATCGCCACGAACACGGCGAGGGCGATGGCGTCTGCGTTCATGCTGCGCCGTCGGTGTCGGGTGTCGGCCGATGGCTCGACGGGTGCAGTCGGCGGGACTGACCGCGTTTGGCGGCGAGCTCGTCACATCCAGCCCACTCGATGTGGGCGGCGAGCGTGGCCGGTGTCATGGGGTCGCCGCATTCCGGGCAGGCAATGAGGGTCACGGCGTCACCTTCGGCGGATTCGTGAGGGCGTCGAGCAGCCCGCCGACGGTGGCCGCATGTCCCTGCCACCGGTAGTAGTTGCGGGCGATGGTGTTGACTGCGCGTCGCTCGGCGTGCGACAGTTGGTCGACATCGGCGGCGAAGAACTGGGCGTACATCTCGTGCGTCACGGCTGCACCATTTCGGGCCAGGGTGCGTGGACTGCACGATGGTGGCGGCGGGCGACCACCGGATGGGCGATGATGTAGCGGATCAGGCGCCAGGTCATGGCTCGGTCCCGTCGATGATGGCGACAGCGATGTTGACGGCGCCGACTGTGCCGACGGCGAGGAGTGTCCACCAGGCGGCGACGGTCCAACCGTTCAGGATGGCCGGTAGTTGCACGGCGATGACTGCGGCGGTCACGATGGCGACGAAGCCGAGGGTTGCGCGGATCATGTGGTGACCCGTTCGATGCGGTCGACACCGTCGGCGTCGGTCCAGATGTGGACGGTGGCGATGCGACCAGGCGTGGCGGTAGCTTCGGCTCTGTCTCTCGCGCCGTGGAGGAGGACGACTGCTTTGTTCGGGTAGAAGTTGGCCCACCTTTCGGGCAGTGGTGTCGGTGTTTCCACCTTGATCCACTCGCCGATGCTGAGGAACATCGTGTGCTCATTGTCGTTCTCGTCGTAGCCGACAAACACAGAGCGACCGACGTAATCGACATCGATGTACTTCGGGTTATCCCACCCCGCTCGTCGCACGCGGTCGCCCTTGACCGGGACGTAGGGGGCGGTCATGCTGACACCGTCCAGATGTCGCGCAGGATCTCTTTGCCTGTGATCCGCAGGGCGTGGGCGTGCTGGTGTCCGGCTGACCACGGCGAGCCGACCTGGGCTGGCTTGCCAGACGGGCCACATCGAACGCACTCGACGCTATGGACCTTCTCGGCGGTGGCGAGGCGTGACACCTCGTACACCCGCCGATACGGCCAGCAACAGTCGTCGGGGATCTGGTGGCAGGCGAGCAGTTCGAGTGTCGAGCGTCCCGGTTCCTTGACGGCGTTCTCGGCCATCAGGTGCAGCAGCATCTTAAGCGTCGGTTTGCCCTGTGCGGCGAGGTCGTCGGCGGTCATGCCCTTCCACTTGCGGCCGGGTGCGCCGTGTCCGCAGAACTGCCAGAGCTGGCCGACGGTGCGATCATACGGCGGATCGACGACGAGCACCCGGTTGGTGCCGGTGCCTTCCCAGTGGTGCGGGGTGGCGTGTACGGGGTGTCCGAGGTGGCCGAGGAGTCGGCCGAGCATGTCGATACCGATGCCGGTCGACGCCTTCTCCCAATTCTTGATCGGCTCGGGTGCCATCTTGCGGAACGTGCGCCGCAACATCAGGCGACAGTTGTGCTCGGTGGTGTGGAGTGCGGCGATGTGTGCGGCGAAGACGTCTGGGTCTGCACCGCCACGCTCGGCGCGGTTGACGTTGGCGATGCGTGATTTCTGTGCGTCGTCGAACATTTCGGCCCACACTCGAAGTTCCAGCCACCCACCCGGCGACCGCACCTTGGGTGTCGATTCTTGGTTGGCCGGTGGGTGGCTAGGGGAATCGCCGACAGCGACGACGCCCTTGCGATGGGTGTCGTATGTCGCCTGGTCGTCGCTGTCGGTCGAGGGGTCCGACCCGACGCCCAACCGATGGGTTTCGTTCGTCGAATGGTCGGGTCGGAGATCGTCCCCACCGACGACGCTAGCCCCGTGGGTTTCGTTCGTCGGATGGTCGTCGGTGGGGTGAAGGGGCGCAGCCAGCGCGACGAGTATGGGTGTCGTAACAGCTCTGGCTGGCTGCGCGATTGGGGTGAGCAGATCGGTCATGCCGACACCAGCTCGAGGGCGGCGAGGTTGTCGGCCCCGGTGTCACGGAGGTGCTTGGCGACGGTGATGCATTCGTCCATCGTCTTGGTGATGCCTGCGACCTGCGCCCCGAGGAACACTGCACGGGCTTCCCATTGGGCTGCAGTGGCGTCACCCTTGTCGACGTACCCGTGATCCATGCCGCAGAACATGCGGTCGGCGAGGAACACGGTAACGCCGTCGATGTGACACACCCGACACGGAGCATCGATGGCTGGCGTAGCGACCATGGTGTCGGGTGTGTCGAACTGGTCGTCGTCATCAACGCCACGCTCACGGCTGCGGACGACATTGCGAGCCGAACGGCGACACTCGTCGCGAACGACTTGGTAGAACATCTTCCGCCACTTCTGCGGGACGCCGGCAGCGGCGAACACTGCTGCGGCGGTGACATCGGGGTCCGGATCTAAGTGATCGGCGATCAGTTCGGCAAGCGTTTTCATGGTGTCTCCCTTGGTTGTGTGATCGATCGTCATGCCGCTGCCCTTTGCGTGGCGAGGTCGATGACGACGGCACGTTCGTACAGGTAGGCGCCGGTCGCTCCAGGCATCTTCTGAACGGGGTCCAACATGCCCGTCTTCGTGAGGTGCTGCACGTTACGTGTGGACGTCTTGAGTATTTCGGCGGCTGCTGCCGCTCCGATCAGGTCGCTCATGGATTGCCACTATGACGCAATTACGCAACGCTGTCAAGGGGCGTGTTCGATATTTCTCGTGGGCTGAAAGAATCTCGCGAATCTGTTGACACTAGCTAACGATGTGTGTATGGTAATGGACATGACCTACACCGAACTCCACAACTTCCTAACCAACCGCCCGAGCGCTTCGGCCATGCGCCAGGCACTCCGGCAGGAGGGTGTCAACTACGGCTCCCTCACCAAGCCGGGCCTGGAGGGCCTCATCCTTGACCTCATGGCGGCACGGAAGTGACCGCCGGTCAGGCTCACACCCTGCACTTCACATTCGCCGATGCGGCCAGGGTCGCCGCCATCTCCTCCAAGGCGAGCGGCGAGCGGTGGGCGGTCACCGCCCGATGTGCCTTCACCTCTGGGTACGGGCGACCCACCTACGCCACTCGCCGCACCTACTCGGTGTACTTGTGAGCGGTTCCGCCGAGTACGCCCGCCGCTACCGTGACAAGGTGCGCGGCGGGCCACCACGCCAGCTCACGCCGTGCCCGTCGAGGGCTGCCGCTGCCCGCCATCGCCGCCACGGTGAGACGGTGTGCGACGGTTGCGCCGAAGCTGAGCGTGCCTACTTTCGGTCATGGCGGTCGTGAGTAGTTCGCGTGTGTGCTGTGTTACTCATGGCGGTCAGGCGAGGGTCATTGACCTTGTCGATGACCTGTTTGACCACAGGTGCGACAAGGCGCTACTGCGTGACATCTGGCCGGACGACTGGCCCGAAGTCTCGGGCAAACCATGCGCGTATGAACGTCGGTTGACGGCCTGAAAACGCCGAACAGCCCGCCCCTCGCCGAAGCAAGGAGCGGGCTGTGGGTCGCGCGGAGCACCAGGGGGACGGATGCTCGGGCGATGGGGTGGCCAACAATGCGTTGGCCGAGTGACGTATTATGCGGCGATCTCGCGTTCGATGAAGTGGTCGACGATGAACCCGAGCCACAGCCACAGCGCGAACCGTCCGAACCGGAAGCGGCCCGACATCTTCACGATGGCCGTGATCGTCGGGACCCTGTCTGTGGCAACGGCGACGATCTCGTACGTACAGCCGGCGACGATGACCCAACGGCCGAGTTTCATGGCTTGAGCGCCCATCGCACGACGCCGCCGCAACGGTTGCACGTCGACGTACGGTCGGGGCGTCCCCACGCCGACAGATGGCACGGCCAGGAACCGCCGCAGTCGCTGCACCGGGCAACACCGAGCGGCGAGCGATGGTAATGCGACTCGGCGTCGGGGTGCATCACTCGTCACCTCCGTAGGCATGGAACATGACGGCGTCGTGAGTCTCGCTGCTGACAACGAACGTCAGCTCCATGGTGGTGGCGTCGATGCGCCGCCATGCGTCGAGGCCGGCGAGCAGGTCGGCGAACACTTCAAGGGTGCGCCCGGCCTGGCGGACCACGTCGGGGTCGAGGAGCTCGGGGCAGTGCTTGGCGTTGGCTGCAAGTGCGGCGCCGTCAATCATCACAGCACCGCCAGATCTGTCCAGCCGCGTGCCGTGGTGGCGTCGGCGACGAAGGTGAGCATTCCCGACGGCGACGACTGGCCCGTCGATTCGGTCCACCATCCGCTACCGGGGTCCATTGCCGGGCATTGCATCCATGTCCGCCCGGTCGACTCGGAGAGTGCAAGGTGGTGGTAGTGGCCGGTGACGAGGATGCGGGCATCCGCCACGGGCTGATATCCCATGACCTGCCCAGTCCACCATTTGGCGAGCTTCGCCTCGGGGGTCGCACCAGAGCCAGCCTTGTGGCCGTGTGCGAAGCCGACAGGGACGCCTGCTATGTCGAGGCACATCGACAGCATGGACGGCAGGAACGACGACACACGGTCGCCGTAGCGGTCGGAGTTCGACGCCATCACCTCGGCAACCTGCTCGATGACGGCGAGGTCGTCGTTGTCGGTCGGGTCCGTGATGGCCTTGCCGTCCTCACGGTTCTCGCCGTGGTTGCCGGCGACACCGGTCAACACGATCCGGCAGTCGGTGCGATCGACGAGGAGATCGACGGCGCGCAGGACGAGGCGGCGTGCGATGCGCATCTGTTCGCGCCTGTTGAGGTCGGTCGTGAACGCCTGCGACGGGTAGTGCCCTCCACATTGTTCGACGAGGTCGCCCATGCCGACGAGGTAGACGGCGCCAACGGGGCGCTTCATGCGCTTCAACTCGGCGATGCGCGCAACCGTTGCGTCGATGCTGGCAATGATCCGATCGACGGTGCCCGCCGTGCCGTCACCTTCACCCTTGCCGAGCTGCCAATCCGAGAACGCCACGACGAGCGCACGGTCGACGACGTCGATCACTGGCGCCTTGCGAGGTTTGCGCTTCATGGCCTGACGACACAGCGCTTCGATGTCGGCTCGTCCGATACTGTTCGATACGTCGCGACGGCGTAGCCTTGCCTTGTAGCGCTTCAACCGTTGGCGTTGGTCGGTGCCCTTGATCGGCGAGTCCCAGCCGATGAGTTCGATGGACCCGTCGACGATCTCGAGCAGCGTGGCGTCGAGTCCCCAGTCGGCGATGAGTTCGGCCCAGATGGCTGCGGTCGGCTCGCCGGCAAGGGCGTCGGTGACGATCGTCCCCTCACCCTTTGCCGCCGAGTAGCGAACACCGGGCTCCCACCCCTTCGGGACGTCTACCGGTCGCTGTGGGCGTGCGGGTGGCGCTGCCTGGGCGAGGGCGTCAGCGAGGCCCACACGAGCACTCTCCGTTGATGTGACGACCGACGGTGGTGGCGCCGACAGTGACACCTTCGGCCTTCAACGCTCGCGCCAAATGCGAGTAGCCGATCCCCCTGCCGGGTCCGCAGTCGGCGAGGGTGTCGACGAGGTCGGTGTGATCCTTGCCGGTGAACGTGGCAAGCGCTGTGCCTACCCCGCACTTCGATCCTGGTTTCTTCGCTGCACTGGTGAGCGCGTCGGCGAATGACATGGCGGTGTCCCCTGTCGGTCGGTGTCCGGTTCAGTTGTCAAGGTGCGGGTGACCGCTTGGAATTATGCGCGAGTGGTCCTTTGGGTTAGGCGGCTGTGCCTGGGAGTGATGCGGGCCATGCGTCGTTCGTTTCGGTGGACTGCGATCACACTGCGCTACCCAGCAACGAGGTCGGCCATGCGGTCGTGGTCGCATACGAGGTCGCCATATTCAGGTCGGCCGACGTGTTCGCAGCGATGAGCGCCCCCGACGTGTTGAGGTATCCCTGCAACACTGTCGGCGCTGCCGATGATGTTGATGCAGCGGTATACAGAAAGACGTGCGTGGCGTCCGGCGACCAGTTGTCGGGGATCGACGTTCCAGCGACGAAGATCGGGTTCGTGGCCGAAGTCGAATCAAGCGCAGCAACACGCCAATAGACGACATAGCCGATGCGGCGCACATGCAGACGGGTCGCCGTCCACCCGTTGGCGAGCAGCGACGAAACGTCCCGCCACCCGGTATCGCCCATCTCGACCCCACCCACCTGCAATTGCCCTGTGGCTGCGGTGATCGCTGACACTTGTGCGGCGTGAGTGGCAGCGGTGGCGGCGGGGACAATGACGGCACCGCTGAACGTGCCCGTCGAGGCATCGATCGGCCCCATCGCGGCCTGTGAGTGGACGAGCACCTCACCATCGGCGGTGGCGTCCTCGGCCACCGTGTTCCCGGTGAACGTGGCGTCGTTGATCGGTGCGAACACCGTCCCGATCGCCGTCTTCAAATTCGCCCAGGTGATCTTCTTCGTGACCGAGGTGGCGGTGACATCGATGATCGGGATCTCATCGGCGTCAGCGATCGTCACGGCCGAACGGCCGGAAATAAACGCAGTGAACTTTGGCATGTCAGTCGCTTTCTTCTCGAACGATGAGCACCGGTCTCGTAGACCCCTGCCCAGGATAGGTGGTGATCGATGTCCCGGTGGTGGTCTGCCACTCCAAGGTGTACCGGCCCGCCACCAACGCCGCCGTGAACGTCGTGACCACGGCCCCGTTGGCATCCCCACTCAGCCCGGTGATGATCGTGGCCACCTCGGTGGTCGAGTCGACCTGATGGCACTCGATGGCATCCACAGCGGTCAGGTCGACCACGACCCCGTCGTCGTACAACGTGCAACCCAAAGCACGATTCACGTCGCCGGACACCCAATAGATCGCCATGTCAGTCCCCCGTCACAGTCACCGTTTGAGCATGGACGGTCGGATCGAAAGCGAACAACTCCGCCCCGTCGTCGTCGGTCAACGCCACCCCGTCATCATCCAACAGCACCGACTCGGTGCCGGCCGTTACCACAACCGTGCGGGCCATCAGATCACCGACGGCCCGGTCTCGACCTCGGGGAGGTCGGTGAGCACCGAGTTCAGCAGCGACAGCACACCAGCCAGAGCACCGGTCGACGCGACCAGCACCCAGTCGACACCGTCGATCACGGTGGTCGTACCGATCACGGCAATGGTGGTCTGGGCGACGGTGCGGGCTGCACGGATGGCAGCAGCGTGAAGCTTGATCATGTTGGGTCCTCCTGGTTGGCTTCGATGTGGTTGAGACGGATCTCGATGCGGCCGATGGCGTCGCGGGTGGTGGTGCCACCATTGAACCGCATCTCCGACTCGATGTAGCTCACGGACTGCTCGATACGTTTCGAAATCTTGTAGCCCCAATGGACAGACTTGCCGATCGTGCCGAGCGCCACGAGGACGGCGGAGGTGAAGATCGGGTAGTCGTAGATCGCCGCGATGATCACGCCCGCTGCGCTGTCCATGCGGCACCGCGAGCGGTATTCACCCACGGCGAGGGGCAGGCGGTGGTGGTTGCTGCTGACCGGATGAGCCCGTCGAGCTGGTTGTCGTCGACGGTCACACGTTGCACGTTGGCGAATCGGATCACCTGATCGGCGTGGCCGTTCACGACGTGAGCCAGATGGCTGCCGGTGTACGTCAACGCCGTCCATTCCGGTGTGCCTGGCTTGTAGTCGATGGCGATCATGTCAACCTCGTCAGTCGTTGTGGGGATTGTGGGGATCGTTGGGGGGGTCGCCGTCTGGCCGATGACGCCGCTACGTACCTGCCCCGTCAGACCGACGCCAGCGCACGACGTGTAATCAACATCGCCGTGAACGATGACAGCCCAGTCGGGGTGCGTGGCGATGATCTCGTTGATCGACTCGATGGCGGCCGGTGACGCTTCGTCGTCGTTCGCGACCATCACGAAGATGGACCGGGACACGTCGTTGAAGTTGCCGGCCACCTTGCGACCAGGGTTCGACGCCGGGTTGAAATCGTCGCCACGGATCTGCCACTTCGAGCCGTCCTGAGCGACACCCCACGAGTACCCGATCGAGTAGCCGCGACTGCGGACATAGTCGGCCTGGATGTTGCGGAGGTACCCGGCCACGGCTGTGCCGATTGGTGCCGAGCCGCCGCCAGGGTAATGGATCACCCACGTGTGAGCGGTACCCCTGGGGACGGGTCCGGTGATGCGGTTCGATGGGTCTTCCCACTCCGTGCGGGCGTGGACGGTGGTGACGCCGGAGATGGTGGTCATGCCGTCACCGAGAACGAGAAGACATACGAGACCAGTGCAGCGTTGGTTGCCAGGATGGTGACGACACCGTCCGACCCAATTTCGAGGGCGCACGCTATGAGGAATGTCCCAGCACCGTTACCCGGCCCCGCCACCGTGGCGGGCGGTCGGAACCCGACGGGGAGCGTGAACCCGGCTGCGTCGAGAGTGCCACCCTTGATGTTGCCTCGGAGCTGCACCATGTCGCCCACCTTGCGGTACTCGGCCTCCTGAAACCCGCTCCCGTAGTTCACCCACGAGTTCGAGAACGAGACCGCCGTCCACGCGGTCGCCATCGACCCCAGGATCAACCGGTCGGCACCCGTCGCCAACACGGCGCAATAATCGCCGGACACGACCGGTTCCAACGCTGGGAGTTCGACCGCCACTGTGGACCCGGCCACCAGCACCGTGTTGTTCGCTGTCGCCACCCCGTACAGAATCCGCAACGTCGGCGGACGATCAGCAATCAACTCCTGAACGAGCGACGGGTTCATGCTGCCACCTGCTGCGTACGCGACGTACCTGACATGCCGGAGTCGGCGCCCAGACCGATGGTCAACGTGTCGATGATGTGAAGATCGTCGAGACCGAGGGCTGTGCGGGTGATCTGGACCACGTCGGAACACTCCAATCGAGGATCTGGCAGGACACCGAAGTCGACCGAGCTGGCCACACCGATGTTTGCCGTGAGGATCGACGCAGCAGCCGAAGCCGCTTGCGCGTCTGACGCCAGGAACTCCGAAGCAAAGAACCGGGGCTTCTTGCCGAACGGCCCGAAGTAGTAGGTGGGGGACGCCGGGTTGTCGTCGGTGACAACACCTCGGAACACGTCACCGGTCGACGAGTTCGCCGATGTGGCGATGACCCTGTTGTACGCACCGACCCGATCAAGCGCAACGGAGGCGGCGGTCATGTTGACCCCTTCGGCAATCGAAGCAACCGGGGTAGCGGTGAACGTCGGCTCTGGGCGCATCGTCAGTCGGCCCAGACCATCGAACAGCAACTCGTTGCCGAGCGACTTCGTCATCTCCTGCGCCTTCTCCCAACGGTCCTCCTGTGCGGCGAACGTGAGCAGCGGGGTGGTGAACGTCGTTGACGGGAACAGGTAGGTGAGACCGGACACGCCCGCTTCGATCATCGACTGGATGGCGGTCACGTAGTTGGTGCCGGCAGCGATCTGGTAGTCATCCTCGAACCGTGCGTCGGACACCAGGCGGGAGCGGTCCTCGGCGGTAATCGATGACACCAACGTGACGCCGTCGACCGCTGACTGTTGGATCGGGAACACCCCGAGCGGGATCAACTCGTCGGTCAGTACCGGCGACGGGTGATAGCCGGGCAGGTACACACCACGCCACACGCCCAGCTCGTAACCGAACGGGGTCAGGATGTCATCAGCAGCCACCGGCAGGCGCAACGGGTCAGCAACGGTCAACGAGAGGCGTGCCAGGCGTGCAGCGTTGCGGTCGTAGGTGACCTGACCGGACGTGACAGCGATGCCCTGGAAGATCACCTCACGGTTGAACAGCACGTCGACACGCGTCGCCACCTGGTGTGACCCGGCGATCACCTGAGCGAACGCCGCGGTCGATGACCTCACGGCGCGCTTGCCAACGGGTCGCGTGGTGCGTCGATCTCGACGTACGGCACCGTCCACAACTGGTAGACGTGACCGTTGATCACCGTCGGCGTGAACGACACACCGGTGATCGAGATGTACCTGCCAACGGTGCCGCCTTCGCAGACGGTCGGATGGTAGAGCAACACCAGGTCGCGCAGCAGTGCGAGCAGCGTGATGTCGGACGGCTCGGTGCGGATCATCAGCGTCGACCCGGGCGAAGACATCACATCGGAGATGACGACGCGCTCCGCTGATCCGATGATGTCGAACACGCCGGCACGCACCGGAAGCGCCGTAGCGACGAACGGGGTGTCGATGTCGACGATCAGGTTCCTCGACGGGTTCGACGGCGACTTCAACCATGCCGAGGTTGATGTCCACGAGTCAGGGTCGGGTGTCGACTCCACCCATTCCCCGGTGATCGGCAGCGTGGACAAGATGCGGGTGGCCCGTGCCCGGTACACCACGGTCTGGGCGTTCGCCACTTCGTAGTCGACGACCTCGAAACTGTCGCCGGTCGCTGCGACGTAGGTGGCGCTACGCACGTCCGACCAGACGGTGCCACCGTCGGTGGATCGCTGAACCTCGATGAACTCCCACGCCGTGTCGGGCGTGGTGTCCCTGGCAGCGGTGATGGTGATGCTGGCGGTGGCGTCCGACTCGACCGTGGTCAAGGTTTCCACGATGGCGGTGGTGACTGTGACGGTGAACTCGTCGTAGGCGTATGCGCCCCAATGGGCCACACCGTTGACGGTCTGGGCAACCCTGACATACGCCCGGTAGGTGGTGCCGGTCGCCAACGCCCCGGTCGTCGCCGTCGTCGACCCGCTGAGTGTGTCACCGGAATCCCAGGTGGCGTCAGATGTGCTCGCATCGAACCCGCCGGCTCCATACTGGGCGGCGGTGAACACCCGCACCTGATATCGGGTCTGCGTCCCACCATCAGCGTCCAGCGTGTTCACCCATGTGATCGGCACAAGGTTCGACGCCGTGTAAGGGTCGGGGGTGACGGCGGTAACCGTCGTGACCGGGATGGGCACGTGGATGATGTCGACGTAGGCCTCGGAGACCTGCATGTCGGAAATCGCTGCCCCGGCCCAGACTTGTAGACTGTCGATCTCCGCTTGGGTCAATGAGACGGCGACGGGGGACCCACTGAACTCGGCGAAAGAACTGCCGGATACGGCGTCGTACAGGAACACAAGTAAGCTACTGAACGGGGTGCGCCTCACTTCGAGTGTCACGAAACCAAAGGAGCCGGAGGTGCGGGCGCGTGCCCTGACCGCGACCGACTTCGTAACGGCGCCTGCCGGAAGAGTGAATGTCCCTAAATCGAACTTGGGGAATGTGGATGGGGAACAAGTGAGGTACGAGGCGTCACTGTCGTCGTTCAACGCCAGGTGTCGTGTTGCTGCCCCGGTGACCGAGGACCCGCCGTTGTCGATCGTGCCGTCAGGTCGCAGTGTCGTCGTCGTCATCGCATGCCTGCTCTCAGTTGGGCCACCTGTGCGGCCTCGTGTTCGGCAATCATCGCCGTGAACGGGCGACCCTCGATGATCAACGTGATCGGACCGGCCCCCGAACTCATGCCAGTGTTCTGCGACGCCGGGATCACCCGTTCGCCGGCTTCGAGGATGGCGAGCATCTCGGACCCTCGCCGTCCGGGCACCCGGTCAATGCCCTCATGGAAGCGCTGGATGTCCGGGGTGCCGAACGAGTTCCCGCCGATCGTCTGACCGAACGCCGAAATACTCGGGAGCGTGAACTCCAGACCGTTCCACTTGTCGATAATCCAGTTCAGCGCCGAGCGGAACGCATCCTTGAACCCGTCGAACAGGCCCGACGCAGCCGACGAGATGCGACCCGGCAGACCTGTGACGAACCCGACAACATCATCAATGCGGTTCGACACCCAATCCTTCGCAGTCGTCATCGACGTGCGGATCTGGTCGAACATCGAATATGCCGCACCGAAGATGCGACCGGCGACACCGGTCACGAAACCGACGATGTCGCCGACAGCGGTGCCGACCGTGGTGGCGACAGTCGAGATCGTCGACCCGATCACCTGGAGCACAGGGATCACCTTGTCGTTGATGAAGTTCCACATACCTGTGAGCGCCGGGATCACCACGTTCATCACGACGTCTCTGAGGAACCCGAAGTAGGTGATGACGGCGGTGATGTACGTCTCGACCAGCACCTTCAAAATCGGGAGCACCTTGTCCTGGAAGAAACTCCACATCGACTGGAGCGCCGGAATCACCACGTTCATCACAACATCCTTGAGGAACCCGAAGTAGGTGATGACGGCCTTGATGTACGTCTCGACCAGCACCTTCAAAATCGGGAGCACCTTGTCCTGAATGAACTTCCAGACCACAGTGAACGCGTCGGCGACGGCGGCGAGGATCGGCGGCACGTTGGTCTTCATCCAGCCGAACACATCCTGCAAGATCGGCCACAACGTGTCAGTCAGGAACCGGCCGGTTGCATCGATCGCTTCACGGAACCACTCGACATTCTGGTACGCCCAACCAATCGCACCGGCAGCAGCAGCCACAGCGACACCGACAGCGATGAATGGTGCAGCAGCCGCCAACGTCGCCACCGCGGCCGCAGCAGCCGACACACCCCACGCCACGAACCCGGCCGTGATCGCCACCAGGACACCGACGAGAGCGTTGCGGTTGTCGTTGAAGAAGTTGTAGATCCCCTTCGCGCCGTCGACGATGCGATCGAACGCTGCCGTCACCTTCGGCACGACGTTCGCGACGAGCCAATCGAACACATCGCCGATCGCCTTGCGGATCTTCGGCCAGTTTTTCTCGAACAGATCCCGGACCTTGGCGACGACGGGCGGCAGCTTGTCCCGGAACCATCCGATGAGCTGCTCGACCTTCGGGCCAAGGGTGTCCATCGCGTCACCGACGCCGTTGAATACCTTCATCGCCAACGGTTGCAGCCCGACGAGGACCCTGTTCTTGAACAGCAGCCACTTCTCGGAGAACGAGGCGGTTTCGGCAGCAGCACCGTTGATCGTGTCCTCACCGTTCTGGATGGCGGCGAGCATGTCATCGATGGCGAACTTGCCGCCGGCGATCGCGTCGGCCATGTCCGGCCCGGCGCGTTGGCCGAACAACTCGATCGCCAACCCGGTCGCCTCAGTGCCCGGACCCATAGCGGTGATCTCGTCAACGATCCGGGAGAACGTCTCAGGGACGTCCTCGCCAGCCTTGGCGAGCTTGCCGACACCGGCCTTGAGTCCGGCGATCACGGTGTCTGTGTTCACACCGGTCTTATTGAACTGGGCGAGCAACGCAGCCGACTCGTCGAGGTTGAACCCCAAGTTTCGCAGCGGAGCGCCGGCTGTAACGATCGACTGCGACAGCTCATCGATGCCGATGCCGGACGCCTGAGACGCCCGATACAGCTTGTCGAGCGTCGCAGCCTGATCATCGACCGACACCCCCCAGTCACCGAACGTGCGGGTCAGGTTGTCGACGTTCGATGCGACGTCGGTGCCGGTGATGCGAGACAGGTTGATGAACTGGCCGGCGAGATCCTCGAGCGGCTTGCCGGTCAACCCCAGACGGGTATTCAGGTCCGCGATGGCCGATCCGGCATCCTCGAACGATGCGGGCACCGTCGATAGGACGTTATTGAACGAGTCCTGCAACCCGAGCAGAGCGTCACCGGTCGCGCCGGTGCCGACACGGATCTTGTCGAACTGCTCATCGAACGAGCTGCCCAACTTGAACAGGCCCACAGCGGCGCCGACAGCAGCGGCACCCACGGCGGCGGCGGCTGCGAGCCCGAGCTTCCCGATCTTGCCGGACCACGCGCCAACCTGCGATTCGGAAGCCTTCAGCGCCTTCGAGAGATCACGGTTGTCACCGAGGATCTTGACGTCTATCGTCGACTTCGATGCCATGACGTCCCCCTCTCAGCTACCTGCTCTTGTTGCGGCGGGACTGCACCCGCTCGAACGCTTCACTGAGCGCCGACACCTCAACGGTGGTCAGCGTCCAGTAGGTCTCCCATGGCACACCGGTTACCAGGCACACCTCCCACGCTTCTACGAGGATGGCACGCTCGGCGTCGGCACGGTCGGCACGGTCGGCACGGTCGGCGCGGGCAAAGGGTCTGCGTCGCCCGCTACCTCCTGCTCGGCGTCATCCGACAACGACAGCACCCATTCACCGGTGTCGGCCTTGGCGAGGATCTGCGCCTCGGTGGCGGTCGGCTCCCTGCGCTTCACCGCGCAGAACAGCAGCGCGAACCGTTCGTTCGGGCCGACGGCGCGAGTGAACACGCGGGCGATCGCCATCTTCTCGTCCTGTGTCGGTTCGTCCGGGTCAACCGGGCGCGGCATATCGGCGAGGTCAACCTCGACGGCATCCCAGTTCACACCGAATTTCGACGCCATCATGCGTCGTTCGGTCATCGTGATCGAGTTGAATGGGAGCGCGAACGCGCGTGGTGTTTCGGTGGTCATGTGTTCCCCTTGGTTTGTTGCACGATCTCAATCGAGGTCGTACTTCTTGATGAGTTCGCCGACACGCTTTTCGTACACGTCGATCACCTCTCCACGCCTATCGTCGAGGGCGTCGTACAGAAACGGCTGCGGGGCGATGTTGCGCTCCGGCCAGCCGAAGTGGATCGGACCGGCGTACGGGACGCTGGCACGCCCTGAGCGGACGACACCCTGGCGGGCCTGACCCGTTGAACGGGTCGACCCGGCCAGAGCACCAGAACGACGGGGCACCAACTGCACAGCACGCTGCTCGACGACCTTCGCCGACTCGGCGTGCGCCGCCTTGAGATCAGCACTGCCGTCGTCGAACTGACGTAGCGCCTTGCGGAGCTCGTCAGCACCGTTGACCGTGAGCGACGGCTTCGTCACGTGACGGCGGTGACCGGCTCCGCTTCGGTCATCACCGAGATGTCGATGACCATCCGATCACCGCGAGTGGTCGACGGCATGAACGGGATCGACGGCATCCGAATCGAGAACGTCGCTGACGGGTTCGTAGCGGCCACGGTGGCGTCTTCGGGCTTCAACACGACCGCGACGATCGTGTCGGCGAGTGCCGACAGCACGTTCCACGACTCAGCAGCGCCGTAGCCCAGCTCGATCTGTGCGGCGAACGTCCACTCCTGCTCACAGAAGTTGATGTAATCGCCCGGCTCCAAAGAGACCGAACGCGCCTTGCACTTGTACTCGACGCTGTTGATGAGGATGGACGGGGCATAGAGACGCTTGGCCATTTCAGGCCTCCTTCGGGGTTGATGTGGTTTGCGCCTCTGCCGGGGTGGCGTCAGCAGTCGAGCCCTTGCGGGCGCGAGCGGTGTCCGTCGTCACGAACCGATCACCGAAACGGAGAACGGCATCGAGCACGATCGGGTCGGTGACCTCGTCGCCGACAACGAAGCTGCGACGGGCGCATCGGAAGTCAGCAACGGCGATGTACTTGGGGCGGACGGTCATGATTCCTCCTGGGTGAAACGTGAGAACTGGATGCGGCACGCGAAGAACGTCGCGACCGGGTTGCCTTGCGAGAACAGAAACGGCGGATCGACCTCGACGGCACGCACCACCTCGTCGCCGATGGTGACGCCGGGGTGACCCATCAGGGCGGTGGATTGCACATCGAGCCAGCGGCCAGCCTCGATCGGGTCCGTCGAGCCGGCGACCAGGTAGGAGTCGAGACCGATCGAGATGCCACAGAACGACTCGTCGAGCTGCTTCCACGGATCGGCAGGTTCAACGAACGCCATGCGGCCTTCGAGCCGGGTCGGGCGGAACGGCACCGCCTGAGCAACATCACACACGTCGGCGATGGCGTCGGCAATCAACTCGGCCGGCGTCATTGCGCTGCGATCTGGGCGGCGGTCAACGCAGCGAACGGCGGCGCCACGTGCTTGCGCATCAGGATCTTGTAGTCGGGGTCCTCGTTGCTCACCCTGACGGCGAACTCGGCGAACCCGATCACACCAGACGGGGAGTCAGCTCGAGTGAGGAGGCGGTGAGCGAGGATGAACACGGCGAGCCGCACCCGGTGCGGGACCACGGCGGCGTCGACGGGCATGAAGTCTGCCCACACCTCGTCCTGCACCACCCCGAGGGCGGCTTCGAACGCGAACGGCACCCGGTTGTAGGACGTCGTCGTCGAGATCGACTGCCCGGACAGCCACCGTTCCATCTCGGTTGAAGTCGGCCATCCTGCCATCGTCTACCTCAGCTCTTGCGTATGGTGCGCTTGACGGACTTGTCAGCCTCGGGCTCGGCGATTGCCTTATCCTCGACCTTGTCGGCCTGCTTACGCTTCGGCGCCGAGTAGCCGTCAGGGATCTCGTCGGCCTCACCGCACAGCAACGTCGCCGCGGACGGATCGCCGTCCTCGACAACGTTGCCAGCAACATCAAGCCAGAGGCGACGACCGGTCATGACTGGTAGTAGTCCACGATCACTTCGGTGCCGTTGCTGGCACTGTTGAGATCGACCGTGTTCGACGACAGCGCCGAAGCGGACACGGCCACAGTTGGGGCGGTGCCTTCCTTGGCGCCTGCCCGGTATGCGGCGATCACCGTGTTGCGTGCCAGGTGCGCGCCGAGTCCGAGCTTGTCGGACGTACCGATCGACGTTGTAGCACCGGTGCCGTCATGCGGTGGGATGACCACCGACGTTACGGTCTTGAACGCCTTGGACCCGGTCACACTGCCGGCGGTGTTGACGGTGAACACCGGCAGCACTTCGGAGATCGCTGCGCCGCCAGCGTCGGTGCCATTGACCGTGACCGAGATCGCTTTGATGTCGGCGGCGGTGCCGCCAGCGGTTGCCGTGAGAGCCCTCGTTACTGCTGGGCTCGTGATGCCGGTGGTGACGGTCACCTCGACAGCAGTGTCTGTGACTGCTGCGAGCACCGCGGCGACCGCGGGGGCGGCTGGGCTGCCGAGTGTCTGGGAGATGATGCGTGTCCCGGTGCCGTCGTTGACGGCAGCCGATGGTTCGATGATTGCCATGATGTGACTCCTTACGAGGGGGTGAAGTGATCGGGTGAACGCGACGAGGGGGCAACGGGTTGCTGCCCCCTCGTCAACTCGCTCAGATGCCGGTGACCGTCGCGAACGCTGCCGGACGGGTGAACACCAGGGCTGCGCGCATGTCGGCGCGCACGGCCTGCTTGCCCTCGGTGAAGAACGTCGAGTGAGCGTTCGTCACCTGCACCTCGACACCACGCCGGACGGCGAGTAGCGAGTAGTTGGTGAAGTCGCCGACCACGGCGGTGTTCTCCGTCTGAGCGTCGGACTCGATCGGGCGTAGACCCCAGATCGATGAAGGCCCAGGCTCGTTCGGGTTGCCGAGGATGTAGATGCCGTCGGCGGTACGAGTCAGGCGCAAGTCCTGCCAGTCGTTCGGGTGGAAGATGACTGCACCAGGCATGGCCCGACCGGTCACCTTCACCTTGGTTGCACCCTTAAGGATGGCATCGAACACCGGATCGCCGCCCTTTGCCTGGGTCTGGATGCCGACGACGTTGTTGATGCCACGCAAGTTGGGGGCCGTGCCGTTGCCGGTCAAAATCTGCGCGTCGAGACGCTGGCGCAGCATGAACGGAAGACGACGATCGAGGTACGCCTGTGCGGCGGGCTCGTCTTCGAGCTGCTCGTCGGTCACAGGCACCCACACGCCGATCTTACGGACAGTGGAGGTCTGCTCGGTCAGAGCGAACGCAGCCTCGCCGTAGGTGCCGCCCTCGGCGACCTCTGCGGCGTTGTTCGTGAACGTGGTCTCTGCCATGTACACGTACGCCGACTGTGAGGTCGGGTCCACCGGGATGATGTCGGTCACCTGCACCGGGCGGGTGGCGATGTCAACGAGAAGACCGGAACGGGTCGTCTCGGGCGCCCAGCCGGCCGTGGTCGTCATCAGTGTCTTGAACTCGATGTCGAGTTCGCTCGACGATCCCTTGTCGGTGTACGCAGCCGACTTCACGAACTGCTCGCCGAAGGTGCCCTTCACTGCCGGAGCGGTGGCGGGTGCGTCGTCTTCGGGGATGTCGCGCGACATGTCGTAGGAGCGCTTGATCATCGCCAGGTCGGTCTGCTTCACGCCGAGCTCGGTGAGGTCTGCGTTCAGTTCGCGGACCTTTCCAACGACGTCGTCGACCGACTTGAAGCCGTCGACCTTCGAAAAATCGATGCTCTCGCCAGCCTGGGCAAAGATGTCGGCGAGCTGCTTGCGACGCTCGACGATCTTGCCTTCGACTTCTTTGAGTTCTGGGAATGTGGTCATGATGTGACTCCTTGTGAGATGGCGACGAACCGCAGGTATTCCCGTGCGGCTTCGTCTGTGTCGGCCGCAGGGGGCGGGTTATCCGACTCGGGGGTATTCGGTTCGATCAACGACTTCAACGACTCGCAACGCAACCCGAGGTCACGCAGCAGGTCCGCCGAAGCGGTACTGATCGTCTTGCCTTTCTCTGTGCGGAGAGCCACGACTTCCGCTGCCCTGACGGCGAGCCCGTCAACGGAGGCCAAGACCTGCGCTGCGTGCTCGGAGAACGTGCCCTTGCGGGCGTATGCGACGGTGCGGACCACTTCGGTCTGCTCGTCGGCGAACGTGACGGTGCCAGCGTCGGCGGTGTACTCGACCTGCACCAGATCGGATGACTCATCGGTCTCGATCGACACGATGGCGTACCCCTCTGTCGGGTCAAAATCTTCGACGTACACGTAGGTGGCGTCATCACCCCAACGGGCGAGCGCTGCGGCGCGCAACTCGTCGCGGGTGATCGATGCGAGCGCCTTCGTGGACAGCGTCGTGGTGTCGATCCCAGCACCCATCAGAACCGGGGAAACTTCCTTCACCCGGACCTTCTCGATCACACGGACCTTGCGGCCGTCGACGGTGTCCTTGCGTGACACGACGTCGGCGAGCGAATACGACCACTCCTGCAAATCCGACTCCGACAGTTCCTTCACGGTCTCCCACGTGTCGCGCCCGTGCGTCGTGTTCAGGAAGAACCGACCCCGCATGACGGCGGTGTCGCCCTCCTCGTGGATCGTGCCCTTGCCGACGGGGAGCAGACCCTCCCACGACTTGTGGCCGTACGCGGAGATCACCACGGGCGCACCCTCGGTGAACGCGCCCTTCACCGTGACGTCGCCGTCGAGATCGACAACGTCGAAACGGGAGAACACCGCCTCGATCTCACCGAGGTCAGCGTTCTTGATCGTGATGTCCGAGAGGGACTTGCGCATGGTGGGCCCTCCTTCGGGCGTCAGGATGAAGCGGGCACGTTTGTGCCGGGCTCTTGGAGTTGCACGCTGTAGAGGCCACCGTGCTGGCCGGTGAGGCGAGACAGGTCGTCGGCCTCGACGGCGTCAATAACTGCGTCGGGCGAGAAACCGGCGTCGACGAGTGCCCGGATGGTGGCCGCTGCCATCTGGAGGATCTCGGCGGCGTCCTTGCGGTCCTCTTTGAGGAACTCGACGTCGCGTGCGTCGTACCAAAGGCGGGCCCCGGACGGGACGTCGATGATCGTGGCCAGCGAACCGGCAACAGAACGCCACAGCGGGCGGATCGTCATGTCACCGAACTGGCGTTTCGCAGCACCATAGTTGCCGGCATTCAACGAAGAGCCCTGCATCCCCTCGGACAGACGGGCAATAATCGAACCGACACCGGCAGCGGCAGCAATGCGTGTCTCGCCTGCACCCTGAACAGCCTTGAAGTCGATCGACTTGAGGTCGGCGCCGAGCACAGATGCGTCGGCGCCGCCACCGAGGTGCAACGTTTGGTACGCCTTCGACGAACCCTTGTACGACTCATCGAACAGCGCCTTGTACTTCGGCAGGTCGGCAGTGCTCACCGACGCGTCGTACTTGATGACAACGTTGAGTGCTGTCCCGTTCTCGAAGTAGGACAGCTTGTGGCGTGTCGCGTGCGTGTCTGACTGGATGTCACGAACGATCGGGGTGAGCCACGACATGCCACGCCACTGGGCGAGCGGGTCAGGGATCGGGGCGTAGTGAACGACACGGGCCGGGCTGAGCAGCGTCGGCTCCATGCGCTTACCGTTGACGATGGCGGTCGGATGATAGATGTACCCGAGGATCTCGGCGTCGATGTCGTGCGCCGATGCCGACGGGTCACCACGGACACCGGAGAGGACCCTCACCCAGTCCGGACGCAACCGGCGGATACGCCCATCGATGACCGTCAGGAACGAGTTACCGGCAAGCGACGCATCCTGCTCCATGCGTGACAACAGGTCGCCGGTCGTAGCGTTCGCCCACGGGTTCTCGAGGATGCTGAGCGACTCGTTGCCGAACAGGCGCCCTGGGCGACCCGACACGAGCTGCTGGAACTGGAAGCGCACCTCGGAGAACGGCAACATGCGCGCACCAATGCACGCCGCCACGATCCCGTTCGCCTTGTACAGGCCCGTGACATACGAATCGAAGTTGTTCTCAACCAGCTCTTCGCCGGCTGCGACACCGCTGAACGGTCGCCACACCACATCGGTGTATTCGTTGGCGAACGCGTTGATATCGAACGCCTTGCGCTGTGCCTGCACCCGGTCGAGCAGCGACGCCATCAGGACGGGTCACTGTCTGGTGCTGGCTGGACGTCGACACGCGCACGCACGTCGGCAACACCGAGCTTCACGGCGCCAGCAGCGACAACGGCCACGACGACAACGGCGCCGATCAGTAGACCGATGACGTAGAACGGTGCGGCCAGGATCGTCAGGATGATGCGACCGACACGGAGGTCTGTGGCCTGCTCGACGGAGCGTTGAACGAATGTCGACACGTGTGCCCCTCTCAGGAGAATGCGAACCACGGCTCGGATGAGACAGGCGCCGAACTCAGCCGGCCGAGCGCCATGGTGATCGTGGTCAGGGGCGAAATGTCGCCGGAAGCGGAACGCCTGGACCACATCTGGCCACCGTCGCCCCACGGCTTCACGGCCGCCAGCTCCAGCGCTTTGCGGATCTTCAGGTCACCACGATGACGCAGCATCGGCGCATCGCCCTTCGTGGCATCGAGCAGCGCCCGGAACGCCTGCGCCTGCTCATGTGGTGGCATCAGGTACACGGTCAGCCCTGCGCGCTCGAGGTCGGGCGCCAGAGCCTCACCGGGCGAACCCTTCGGCAGCACCACCTCGGACACGCCGATCGTCTTGCACGCATCGACCAGGCCGGTCACGAATGTGGATCTGTCAGTATTCGCCACCAACGTGCCCACATGATGCTTGCCGGACGGTGTCTCGCCAGCGACGCCAGCCTCGTACCACAGGTCACCGAAGTCGGCGGCGATACGGGCGGATGACGGCACGAACGTCGACGTCGCCCGCTCCAACGAATCCCACACGGTGAGCGGGATGGGTCCGTCTGTGCGGGCTTCAGTTTCGTCCCGGTTCCAGTTGAAGAAGAACCTGCACGACTCATCCCAGTCGGAATCGGGGTCACGGATGTCGGAGACAATGCGATCGATGTCTGCCCACCACGAATCGCCGTACGCAACTTTCAGCGCTCGGCGTAGATGGTCGTCGGTTGATTCGAGGCCGATACCGACACCGTCGATCTCTGTGGGTGCCTCAACTTCGTCGGCGAACACGCCAGCGGCGCCCATCTGGACGGCCTTGAACGAATCCTCGGCCACGCTCTTAGAACCACGCACGAACGAGTTGGTCGTTTCGTAGGACCGGCCGTTCATCTTGGCCACGTTGCGGCGCATCGTTGCCGCCAGCTTCACGCCGCCGTTACGGGGTGTCCATAGGTGTGTCTCGTCGAGGCACGCATACGTGATCGGTTGGCCTTCGCGAGATCCGGCCGAAGCGGTCACGGGTTCCAACTTGGCGCCCGGACGATTCCGTAGAAAGCACCGAGTAAGACCGGCGTCGATTCCCAGAGCGTCAGCAGCGGAGCCATCATTCTCGGTGAGCAGGTAGTACACGACGGACCACGTGTTGTCTGTCTGGTCCTCGGATACTGCACCGACCTGCACCCACGGCTGTGGGTCACCAGGCCCACCCCACGGCCGGCCCACGGGCTCGCCGTTGGCGTCCCACCCGTCGAAGCGGACAGGGCCGGACAATTCAGCGATGACCTTTGCGGCCTCGACCGGGGACTTGCCCCAACCCTTCGAACGGCGAGAGTACCCACGGCGATGCGCGAATCGCTCGCGCTGTGGATCGATCGTGAACCACTCGACCAACTGCAACGCCTGCTCGTCGGTGAACCGCAACGACTGCGACGGGTCGCGCGGTGACGGCAACTGCTCGAACCAATCGAGGAGCTGCCACCCGAGCGACGGGAGCTCGCCATCTGATTCCGGGCCACGCCACGGCATCAGGCTGTCTTCAGGTGGCCGTACGTCTTGCCCTTCGGGGCGGAAGCCTCGGCCGGTCCAGCCGGTGCCCTCCATCGGCGATCCTGCTGACCCTTCGGCGTGATGCCGTAGGTGTCCATCTGGAGTCGCAGCTCGCCGGCGCGCTGGAACTCGCCGCGCTCGACCTGGTCGTACAGGCGCACCAGTTGCCGAAGTCCCGGCAGATCGGCCGGCGTCCAGAACGCAGCGAACCAAGCACCCATCCACGTCGACCACGCCGCGGCCGACTCGGTCATCAGACCGTCAGGTGCCGGCGGTGCATCTCCGTGCTGCCAGCCCTCGCCATCAGCGGTGCGAACCTCGCCACGAGTGGGCACGTCGCACTGGTTCTGGCGGTTCTCCTTCGGAGCTCGTCCTCGTCCTGCCATGATGTCACCTCTCGATCTGGGGGTTCATTGGATCGCCAGATTCCTAGACAATTCGAGAGAAGAGG
>Ga0222673_1000320_pt1 | contig 24207 bp, 24 predicted proteins | sample AntAcemetagen801_FD_179845 | JGI IMG/M metagenome (GOLD analysis project Ga0222673, IMG submission 179845) | Saline water microbial communities from Ace Lake, Antarctica - #801 | ecosystem: Environmental > Aquatic > Non-marine Saline and Alkaline > Saline | place: Antarctica: Ace Lake...
GACTACGTCACGGAGTACATGCAGGCTAATAAAGGAGCCGAGCCTACCGAGAAGCAGATGTCAGCGAAAGCTGTGTCGCTTATGACGGAGGTCGTGGTCGACCCGCCGGGCTACCGCAACAAAAAGACGCTGTACTTGTTCGAGCTGGAGAATATGTCCGACGAGCAGCGCGAAAGCCTCGTCATCCGTAAAGACGAGCGGGAGGTCGTCGACGGGAAGCACCCACCCCCCATACAGGAGAAGAACATCGACAAGTGGTTGAGGGGTCAAGGCTTCACAGCGGCTCAGATAAAAATGATCCCGGAGCGGGATCGCGGGCAGATCGCTGGCAGTATGGTCACCCGTAATGCCACGCGGCTCTCCGCCATCCTCGCCCGCCTCAAAGCGGTTCGCTGATTATGGAAGGTAGTATCCTCGGCTCGATCGACGATGCGATGCGCGACGACGATGATCAGAGTGTCGCCGCCGACAGCACCTCCGTGACTTTGGGGTCCGCGCAGGCAGAGCCGCCGGACGCGCCAGAAGATGCGGCTATGCTGCAGTCAATCGACACGGCTGTGGATGCCGACCCCGCCGATCGTCAAGCCATCGACCTGAACCTGACCACCCCGGCGCCAGAGGCGCGCCGTGCTTTGTCCCTGTCCCAGCAGACCGGCGTACCCGTAGACGTCGCCACAGACGCGCCGGAGGAGACCGAGCGCCTCCGTATGCTGCAGAGCATCGACGACGCTACATCCGACGCACCCGTGAGCCGGGGTATCGTCACGGATCCCGATCTGGGTCCCTACGTCACCGATGATATCGATTACATCGTGGATATGGAGCGCCTCGCGGATCCGCGATACGCGGAAGCGGAAGCGAGCCAAGGCCCCGGAGGCTTCACTGATAATGATCTGGTACGGGGTGTGCGCGCGCTGGGCCGTGCCGCCTATCGAAGTGGCCTGCGTATCGATAGTGGTGATAAAGCCGCCGCCGTCGAGATACACGCGCAGAACCTTCAGGACCAGAGCCGGTCGTTCGGGGAGATATGGGAGGATCAGCGGTCCACTCACACGCAGGATGATTTCGTCAACGTCCCCGGTCTGGACGACATTACGATCACGGCGTACCGCTGGATGCGTGCGCGTCTGACAAATGAGATCTCCGATCCCGAAGCGGACGCCCTCGAGGCGGTGGCCGCATCGAAGCGGGCGGAGGCACGTTTCGCTGCCGTCCCTAAATCCCAGACCGCTGATCGCGCGATGAAGGAATGGACACACGCTACGCAGACCAACGGCTGGGCGGGCGCATTCGATTATATGGCGGACAACCCGATGGGTATCGCCGCACTCGCGATCGAGACGGCGTTCGAGTTCGCCGTGCCTCTCGCAGCTGTGACCGCAGGGTCCGTCCTGACCGGCGGTGTGGGGGCGCCTGCGATGATGGGCGCCGCGTCGTTCTTTACAGAGCGGTATCAAAACCCGGCGGAGTTCTTCAAAGAGAAGGGTTTCGATACGAGCAAACCGGAGGATGTACTGAGGATCCTGCAGGACCCGGAGGTCATGCAGGAACTGAAGGATCAGCGGTTCACCAAGGCGTCGATCGTCGGCGCCTTCGACGCCCTGACGATGGGCCTCGCCGGTAAGGTGTTCGGCGGTCAGCTGACGAACATGGCGTCTCAACTCGCCATCCAGATGGCTGGCGGTGGTGGGGGTGAGTTCTTAGGAGAGTACGCTGCTACCGGTAAAATCAACCCGACAGAGATCCTGCTCGAGATGATCGCGGAGATGGTCACGACGCCTGTGGACATCGCCATCATGGGGATCGACGAGGTCGGGTCCAAACGTGAGAAGAAGCGTGTTGAGAAGGAGCAGACCGAGGCGGCTGTCGCTTATAAGGACCGCCTCACAGAGATTGTTGATCGGTCGGGTAAGACGAAGTTGATGACCGAGGCGCCGGAGCTGTTCCAGCAAGTCATCGAGCGCCTGACCGGATCCACGGACATGGCAGAGATCAACTTCAACCCGGCGGGCATCGAGGCGTTCGTGACGGCGATGGAGCAGCCCGAGGCGGCCAAGGTCTTCTACGACACGCTCGGCCTCGACGTCGCTGACCTCAATGAGGCGCGCGTCCTCGGTCTGGACCTTACGGTCCCGATCGACAGCTACATCAAGGCCCTGACGCAGCAGGGGGAGATCTCCGAGGATCTGCGTAATGCCGTGATCTCGAACACGCGCGCCGAGCTGGGCGCCGCGACGTTCGCCGAGGCAGAGGTCGCCCTGAACGATATGGAGGCGTCTGCCGCCGGTCGTGCTGCGGCTGCGGAGGCGCAGGCCGAAGTCGACGCCGCTGCCGCCCCGGAGGCTGAACCGCCGACCGAGGCCGCGCAGATCGAAGATAGTGTCGACACGCTAATGAAGGATATTACAGACGAGGCCGCCGTGACCGGTGCCGATCGTACGCGCACCCGTGCGCTCCTGACTGCCGTACGGGAGGCTGTACGCACCGAGATCAATTCCCGGACTGCAGAGGGCAAGGGGGCCGACGATCTACTCTCCAGCGTGCGCGCTCGCAACCTGACGCCTACCGTACGGCAGACCACGGCCCCTGAGATGGCGGACCCGGCGGAGCTGGATCAGCAGGCCGCAGAGTTCGGTGTGGACCCGGCGACACTGGCGGCGGAGCTGAAGGCCGCCGGTGGCGACATCACGCTGACGCCGCTCTTCAAGGCGTGGTTTGAGGGTAGCGAGGTCGCGCTGGATGACGGCACACCGATGGTCGTCTACCACGGGACGAATACGACCTTCGATGCCTTCGAGCAGAGCGAGGGGTGGTACGGCGACGGTACCTACTTCACCGCCGACAGTCGGTACGCGTCCGAGTTCGCCGACGACGAGGGCGGCAATGTTATGCCGGTATATCTCAGCATGCGGAACCCTTACTTCTTCAAACCTGAATTGAGCGATGTGGCGTCGAATACCCAATTGGCTCAGGAGTTGGGTTTCTCCGCAGATGAGGTTGACGCGGCCCTCACCGACTACGCGTTCGGGCACCTGATCCCTAACGCTCTGATGGATCTCGGGTACGACGGTATCATTATTCAAGACCCGTCCACGGCGACAGAGTACGTCGTATTTGACGGGAGCCAGATCAAATCTACAATGAACTCCGGTGCGTTCAGCCCGGACAGCGACAACATCCTCGAGCAGGCTGGCTCACACATGTTTGGCAACCCGCTCCCCGTCGAACCTACCGGCGGCGCGAAGGGCAAGACCGTAACGATCAAAGACATCGGCAAGGCCTTTGACGATAACCATCAGGCGGTTCACGGCGCGCAGTTGACCCCGGAGACCGACGAGGCGCATCACGCTGAAGTAATGAAGATGGCGCGCAGCGAGCTGGAGGCCCAGATGAAGCGCCCCAACTCCGGCGTGGGCTGGTACGAGCAGGACGTCGTTGACGCGCTGGTTGACACCGCCCAGATCTTTCCGACGCTGTTGACAGACAAGAGCCATCGCGATCTGTACCTAATGTTCGCGGGCGTATTCTCAAACGGTATGAACCCGGCGCAGGCGTGGGAAGCGTCCGCCGTGGCATTCGAGCTGTTCCTTCAGGACGGAGTTATCCCGACGACCCGCGTGCCTTTGAAAGGCGAGCCGCAGTTGTGGGCGGAGGCGTTCTACGACAAGAAGAACAAGAAGCAGGTACCCCGGCGCCACGTCGGTTGGGGTGTCCGTAATGCGGGAAACACCCAGCAGCTGACGTTCATGAAATTTCTGGTCGAGCGTGAGGGCGGGCTGCAGGAGGCGATGGATTGGATGAAGAACGTCCAGTCTCCGTTGGACATCAACAATGCTATGCGGGAGAGCGGCGCCTACAAGGCCAAGTACCCGCGCTTCACCAAAGCCGAAGAGGGCGGTGCGCCCACTTACGGGGCGCTGGCCTTCGGTGACAAGCTGGGCCGCTACACTGTTGGGCTGCACGGCATCGATATATCAGCGGGTGATACCACGAGCGATCTATGGTATACTCGTACGTTCAGGCGCTGGACCGGTCGTATGTTTGAGGCACCTCTCGGTAAAGAGGGTGTCGCCGCCCAGCCAAATAACGACGCAGAGCGTGACGCCGTTTTCCGCATCACCGGGGAACTGGCCCACGAATACGATTTGAAGCCGGGCGACGTTCAAGCCGTCCTCTGGTTCTTTGAGAAACGCCTTTGGCATGAACATGGGAGTGCGCTAGATGAAGGAACCAATAGCAAGGGAGCGAGCAATCTCCTTGGGAAAAGAGGCGTTCAGCCAGCCGGTGACGGAGCGGGAAGCTCAGGAGCGGATACGGAAGCTGATCGCCAAGGAGGAAAGCTCCGCCAAGAGCGGATAGACTTCAACGAGCGGAATAAAGCCGCCGACCCCGGCACCCTGTATCAAGGCGCGCAGGACCAGACCGACCCCAGCCTCGTCAACCAGCGCCTCGACGGTCCCCTCGGATCCTTCTCGCCGGAGACGCTGACGATCAACCTGTTCGAGACGGCTGACCTGTCGACCCTCCTGCACGAGGGCGGGCACTTCTTCGTCGAGATGCTGGGACGCCTGGCGCAGCTCCCCAACGCCTCGACGCGCACGATCGAGAACTACAACGCCATGCTCCGGTGGGCAGGCGCCCGCACGGCGGCGGATCTCGATGTGGCACTCTACGGAGACGAGGCGCGCGCCAAGCAGGAACGGCTGGCCGAAGCCTTCGAGGCGTACCTCAAGGAGGGCAAGGCGCCCTCGACCGCGCTTCGACGGGCGTTCGCCCAGTTCCGTTCGTGGCTCCTCTTCGTGTACGAGAGCGTCACCAGCCAGCGCCGGTTGGGTACCGAGATCGACCCGGAGATCAGCGCGATATTTGATAAGCTTCTGGCGACGGACGCCCAGATCGAGGAGATGGCCGTCCTCAACGAGTTCCATACATCATCCCTGTCGCCGGAGATGCGTGCGCTGATGACGCCTGCAGAGGCAGCGGCGCATGACGCACTGCTGGCGGAGGCCGACGCGATCGCTGCTGAAGACACAGCTGCGCGCTCCGCCGTCGAGGAAGCGAAGACGCAGGAGCAGGCATACAAAAAGGCGTTCGAGAACAACCGGGCGTCTGTCGAGGAGCAGCTTTGGTCGCGGACCGACTACGCCGCATTCTGGTATCTTACGCGTGGCAGCCATCGGGACGCCGACACGCCCTCCAGTATGGCGAACCGCCGCCTTTCCAAAAAGCAGCTCCTCGAGAACCACACCGCAGAGGAGCTGGCCGCACTTCCGAAGCACCGCCGTAATATTTTTACCGACGATGCGGAGACGGCAACATCGCCAGACCAACTCGCCAACTACCTCGGCTTCGAGACGGCGAGCGAGCTGCTCACAGTTATGACAAACCTTCGGGATCCGGCGACTGCCATCGACGAGGAGGCGGGTATGCTGACCCGCACCGAGATGGCCGAGCCTGAAGAGGCCGGTGCAGACTTCGAGACAGACCGTCTCTATAACGAGGCGCGCCTCAAGGCGATCGACATTGAGCTTAACGCCCTCGCCAAGGCGGCGGGCCGATCGGCTCCGAGCAAGGCGGCGGTCGAGCAGCTCGTCCTGAACGTCCTCGAGCGTACGCCCCTCAAGGATCTCCTGAACCCAGCGAAGTTCATCGCGACCGCCGTACGTGAGGCGCGCTCCTCTGCCGCCGCAGAGGCTAAGGGCGACCACCTGAAGGCGTTCACGCACAAACGTAAGCAGCTCATGAACCACGAGCTGGCCCGCCGGTCGATCGCTGCCCGCAAGAGCACAGACACGCACATCAAGTATCTGCGCCGGTTCGAGAAGCGGAACAAATGGAATAATATGGACGCGGATTATCTCGAGCAGATCCGCGAGATCACCGGCGCCTACCGTCTGCGGTCCGACATATCTGACAACAAGCGCGAGGCGTTCAACGCCGAGGCGTTCGCTTCTTGGGTGAAGCGGGCCGAGGCGGGCGACGGCGCCATCCTGATAATCCCGGACGAGATCCTCGAGGCTGACAGCATGCCTCACTGGAAGACGCTGACGATGAACCAGTTCAACGCGCTGGTGTCTGCGGTCAAGAACATCGACAAGCAGGGCCGGAACGCCAAGCAGTTGATCATCGAGAGCAAGCGGGTGGACCGAGAGCTTGCGGTCGCGCACATCCTGTCCCGCATGGACCGCCTGCCCCAGACCAACCGCATGGCGCGCAGGGCCGCAGGTAAGGAGGCGTGGTTCGACCCGGCACTGCATGCGCTCGCATGGGGTGACGCCGGTCTCCTGAAGATGTCGTTCCTGCTGGAGATGATGGATGGCGCCCCTGAAGGCCCGGCGCAGCGCGCGTTCTACGATCCGTTCGCGCAGGCCGAGATGGCAGAGAACCGGATGATCTATGCCTTCGGTAAGAACTTCGACGCTGCCTTCCAAGGATTGCCGGACGCGTCGCGCCGTGCGTTCAACCAAAAGAAGTGGGTGCCCGAGCTAGGGCATAACATGTCGCGCGCACAGATCCTCCACATGGCAGCGAACACCGGCAACGCGAGCAACCTTCAGAAGATGATCGAGGGATCCACGAAGAGCCGTATCGACGGCTCCCTTGTCCTGACCGAAGAGAAGGTCAGCGCCGTGCTGGAGACCTTGACCGCCGAGGAGATCGCGTTCGTCAACCAGCTGTGGCAGATGTTCGAGGATCAACGCGACGCCGTCGGTGATGTGTGGCGTAAGGAGCACGGCGAGGCCCCTATCTGGATGGACGCCCTGGAGGTCGAGCTGCCCAACGGCACGCTCACCGGTGGCTACATCCCCATGATGTACGACCCGACGGATAGCGCGCAGGGCGAGCAAATTGAGAACAAGACGGCGCTCGAGGCGATGCAGTCTGAGCAGGTAAAGGCGTCTGTGTTCTCCGGCATGACCAAGGCCCGCACCGGGTTCTCCGCGCCGGTCCTTCTGGACCTCACGCGGATCCCCGGCAAGCTACAGGAGACCGCGCACTTCGTGACGCATTACGAGGCTGTGCGGCAGGCCGACCGTCTGCTCGCGAATAAGGATCTCGAGAACGCGATCGTCAACCGCTTCGGCCCTGAATACTACTCCGCCCTTCAGGCGTGGGTGGGTACGGTGGCGCTCGGCGGGAAGGGGGGGACGATCCACCGGTTCGACGTCCTCGGTAAGATGGTCGAGCATATGCGTAATAACGCGACTGTCGCCATCATGGGTGCGTCTGCGACGACAATGCTGACGCAGCCCCTCGGTGTATTCACATCGATCGACACGCTCGCTCTGGGGGTCGATGGTAAGGCCAAGCCGGGGCGGGGTGCTCTCGCGTTCGCCAAGGGTGTCCTGAAGGCGTTCGATCGGGACGCGTGGAAGCAGGCGCTCGAGGCATCGTCCGAGCTGCGGTTCAGGATGGAGAACTCCGATCGCGATGTCCGGCACGCTATATCGAAGCTGCGCGGTATGAAGGGTACCAAGTCGGAGATCCAGCGGTTCCTTCTGATCGGGATCCCGGCGGTGCAGTTTGCGACTGTCGATATGCCGACGTGGTTGGCCGCATACAACATGGGTCTGAAGGAGGCACTGTCTCAAGCCGACGCCGTTGCCTTCGCCGATCGCACGCTCGGTAAGACGCAGGGTGGTGGCTCACCGAAGGATCTCGCGGCAGCTATGTCTGTACGCGGATCCGCGCGGGCCGTCACGATGTTCATGACGTTCTTCTCGACGCTCTACGGGATCCAGCGACGCTTGGGTAACCAGCGCGAGATGTCGGCGTCATACATGTACCGGCTCTTCGTCGGCTCGTTCACCTTGTACGTCCTGCCCTCCATAATCGAGGGGATCTTCCGCCTCGAGGCGCCGGACTTCGACGACGAGGACTACCCGGAGTGGCTCGCTATGAAGGTGATGCTGTTCGCCGGGTCGACGGTTCCTGTTGCGCGAGATCTCGTCAGCGGCGCGTTCTCGAAGTACGGGTACAGCCCGACACCGCTCGCCAGTATAGGCGAGAGCACGGCAAACTCTGTGACGGAGCTGCACAAGCTCATCGCCGGTGAGAAGGATATGGACGCCAAAACGCTGCAGAAGGCGATCGCCCTGCTCGGCTGGTGGACCGGCAGAATACCTTCCACACAGCTCAATCGCGTGGTAAAAGCCTTCGATAAGTACGACGACGAGGGAGGCCGCGACTTTAATTACTGGCAATTTATTGTCGGCCCGGACAAACGGGATGAGGAGAATTAAGGAATGACGGTCCCATCAGAAGTAAACAAGATTGTGCACGCAGGCGACGGCGCGACAGCGGAGTTCACGACCAGCTTCACGTTCGCCGCTGACGCCGAGGTGACCGTGACCCTCGTCGACGACCTTACGGCTGCCGAGACCTTATGGACGGCGGGCACAGAGTACACCCTGACCGGCGCAAACACCGGTAACGCCGGTGTCCTGACCGTCGATACCAGCCCGTCAGATTACACCCCCCTTACCGACGAGAGCCTCGTCATCGAGCTGAAGCCGGACTTCATACAGGGGACACGCCTTCCCCGGTCCGGTAACGTCAGCCCACGCGACGTACTCGAGCCGATGCACGACAATCGCGTCCGGCAGCTCCTGCGCCTCCTCGACCTTGTGAGCCGGTCTATCCAGATCCCTCTAACGGAAACCTCCATCGGCGACGTCCCGTCGGTCGCCAACCGCATGAACAAATTCTTCCGGTTCGACGCCTCCGGGGATCCCGAGGCGTATGACATCGCCCTGCTCGATGCGCTTACGTTGCCCGTCGATTTCACTGATGGCGGCACCGGTGCGAGTTATGCCAACGCGGCGGCGCTTCTGACGGGCCTCGGCCTGCGGACGGCTGCGGCACAGGACGCACTCGTCGGATCTACGGTGCAGCCTTACAGCGCCCTGACCGCGCTCCTCAATACGAAGCAGCCGTGGACGAACCAGCAGTATTACACGCCGAAGACCGATGATGCTCAGGCGGCGGGCGTCTTAACCGTGGATTTCGATGCGGCTGGCGCGTACCGGGAGATCACGCTGACGGCTGCTGTCACGACGATGACCCTCAACAACATGGAGCCGGGCGGCGTCTACCGTATCCGCTTCACCGGGGCGTTCACCATTACCGGGTGGGCGGCAGATGTCGTGAATGATTTCACATGGCCGCTCGATACGGAGCATGTTTTTGGTGTCACCGAATACACCGAAGTCACGATCATGGCGGGCAACACGACCAACCTGATCTCCGCCCTCGACTTCGGAGCCTGATAGAATGGTATTCGATCTCAAAAGCAGGGCCGGTGCTTCTGCTCGATCCATCGATCAGTCGGTGAGGGTCAATGCCGCCGATAGCGCACATTGGTCATGGACGCCCGGCACCGCAGGTAATCGCCGGACGTTCACTTTCCACGCACGCGTGAAGCGCGGAAACCTTACTGGGGCCAACCAGTGCCTTATGAGCGCGGGCGGGGATGATTGGATAATGTTTTTGAGCGCGGAGACGCTCGGCATAAACACTGATGCCACCGGCAACTACCGCCTCGTCAGTAGCGCGTTGTTCCGAGACACGACGAACTGGCTGGATATAACGATCAATTGCGATACGACGCTTGAGATCATGCACATATGGGTCAACGGCGTCGAAGTCACCAATTACGCCACGGAAACCACGCCGCTTCTGAACTACGAAACAGCCTTCAATAATACGACGCTGCACTACCTTGGGCGTTTGGTTGGCGGAACAGCATATTTTGATGGTGAACTGGCCGACGTTCATTGGATAGATGGGGTGGCGTATGACGCCAGCTATTTCGGTGAGTTCGATCCATACTACCCTGGATTTTGGCGGCCGATAGTTTTCAAGTCTTTCACACGCAACACCATCGGCACTTACGAAGACAGTGCTGGAGTAATTCGGACCGCTGCGATTGACGTGCCCCGGATAAATTATACGGGCGGCGTTCTCGACGGCGAGTTGGCGGAAGCCTCTATCACTAATTATATTCATTTCTCTGAAGACACCAGTAATGGTGTGTGGAATGTGGGCGGAACGACTGCGGTTACAGCGGGGAATTTGACCGGACCTGATGGATTGGTAAATTCTGCGGATACTATTACCGTGACAGGCGGGACCAACAACACACTTGAGCATCAACTTCGGACAAGCAACAGCCGCGCCCTAGAAGCAAATACGGATTATATTTTCAGTGGTTGGATAAAACTTTTGACGGGCAGCTTCGCGGCGGACGGAAACCTTGTTATCAAAAGTTACGGGTCTGTCGCTACCGTCGCCAACATGAATATTGGCTCGGATGTTGATGCCACATGGCAGCGGTTCTACGCGCTACTGACCACGGACGGCTCGCCTTCGGCTAACCACATGCAGCTTCGCGCAGACGAAGCTTGCACCCTGGGCGTGTTTGGTTGGCAAGTAGAAAAAGATGATGGTTCGGGGCTACCCACTTCCTACGTGCCTTCTTTGGGCGCGGCGAACACCAGCAGGGGCGCGGACCTACGGAACGAGGCTCGCTATGGCGAGAATGGTTTCCACCTCGAATTTGCGGACGCAAACGACTTTGGCCTAGATTCTGGCTCGACCGAAAACCTTGTTTATCCGAGCGATGATTTTTCCAACGCTCGTTGGTCGGCTATCCGTATGACCAAAGGGACGGTCGGCACCGAATTGGGCTTCGCCACGCAGGAAATGGTTGAAGACAATACCAGCGGAACGCATATCGTCGAACAGTCTTGGCCCGCCGTAAGTGGTCAAGTCTACCGGGCCAGCATCATCGCGGAAGCGACCGGCCGCGACTATATGTATTTTACGACGAACGCGCTTACGACTACCCGGACGTTCTTCAATCTTACCACTGGCGCGGTGGGGACTGTCGGCGCTGGTCATACCGCTTCTATAACCGACATGGGCGGCGGTGTGTACCGTTGCGATATCGTGTTCACCGCCACCGGCACCGGAAACAAAACCTTTGATTACGGCGCGGGCGATGCTGATAACAGCCACGGCTATACTGGCAATAGCGCGTCGGCCACCCGGATTTATGGAGCGCAGGTTGCGTCTGGTTCGGTCTATCGTGGTTGGAAAAAGACAACGGCTGCGGTCGCAGTCGCGAATGATATTACGCCCAGCGGTTTGACCACCACCGACCAGCTTGCCGACACGCCGACGAATAACTACCCCGTTCTGAACGTGGCTCACGAAACGGTTGGCGGCGCTGTGGCTATCTCGAACGGGGGCCTGAACCTGACCGGCGCAGCGTCAACCTCTTGGTGCAACGCATTCGCGACGTTTGGTCTTAGCACGGCGAGCGGGGGGAAATATATCTGGGCTTCTGAAGTAACGCTGACCGGCCAAGGCCACTGTCAGCCTTTTGTTGTTAACGAAAACTGGACGAAAGCCAACAATATAACGACCTCTGCAAACGCTTGGGGTATGACCTTCGATAGCACATCTAACTTTGCTAGGTACGACGAAGGGACCGCCAGCGTTCACACAATGTCTCCCGTTGCGGCTGCACTGGACTACAATCTATGTGCCATTGATCTGGACAATATGAAAATCTGGTTCGGATGGTATGATGTGTCGGCTGATGCGGTGAAGTGGGCAGATACCGGCACAGGCTTTACAGGTGATCCGGGTGCCAATTCTGGCGGCATGGATTTGGATGGATCCCATTTCCGTATAGGCTTTTCAAGCTACTCAGGGAGGTCCGGTCGCGTAGACTTTGGACAATCGGACCTGCTTTCGAATATAACTCTGCCGACCGGGTTCACTACTCTGTCCGCTAACAACCTACCTGACCCAGTGGTAAAAGATAACCGTTCGGAGTTCGTCACGGTGACGGATACAGAGGCGAACATCATCGCAACGCTTGCTGCGGCTCGATCCGGCTGGACCGATTACGTGGATATTTTCAAGAACCGGGACGCTATCGAAAGCTACTACGTGCGTTGGAGCGCGGACCCGACGAACTGCTTCAACACCGACGACACGGGCGCGAAGGAAACCTTCCCGACACTGGCTGGATCGGGTGCATGGCTTGGTTGCTCGATGAAGCTGGACGGTCTGGCGAATATCAAAGCCGGTTCTGTCTCGCATACGAACGGGGCGGACACGACCGTTACACATAACGCAGGCAATGCGCGTGCGTTGATAATTCTTTTCCATGAACTTGGTGGCTCCCGTCATATGTACCACCCAAGCCTGACAAGCGGGAAGCTGGTCTATCTCGATGCGACAACGGTGGAGACGACTGACGCTGCTATCAAGAACGTGACCGCCAACGCCTTCGACATTGACACGGGCGAGGCCACCGATACGATCTGGTATCTCGTAATCCCAGAGACGGAAGGGTTCTTTGACCTGAGTGAATACGAGGGTAACGGTCTGGATGAAGGCCCGTTTATCCATATGAACGGGAAGCCAAGCCTCTACAGCTCGAAGCGTATCTCCGGTTCGGCGGGCGGGCATTACACATGGAACGATCAGGCGGACCCGGAAAACCAAGTCATCAACCAGAGCCAATTCAATGATCCTGCCGCAGAGACTAGCACGGCGAACAACATAGATTTCTTGGCCGCTGGCGTGAAGGTACGGGACGCAACAGGCAACAATGTATCGGGCGCTCCATATTTGACTTGGGCGTTCCTATCCGAAGATTTCAAACACTCCAACGCAAGATAGGGAAACAGACGATGAAATTTTGCAAGCTGACAGAGACATCGCCGGGAGTTTTCGCGCTGCCTGTTGCGCGCATATTCAGCCAAGGCGGTTGGATGAAGGAGTATGTCGGTAGTCAGCGCGTTGTCGCCATGCCCGCCGATTGGCAGAACGCTAATGGCTACCGGGCGTTCTTTGATGCCCCGCCCAACGATCCCAATTGGAGTGCCGGTGGCTCTCTAGACACCGATAGTGGCAGCGCGGTCGATCGCAGCTACCCCAGCCCGCTGCTGAAGGACGACGCCATCTTGCTCGCCGCTCAACTCGAGAAGCTGGCGGCTCACAGGTGGGCAGTCGAGGTTGCCGGTGTCATGTTTAATGGCCTGCTGGTGCCGTCCGGACGCGGGGATCGTACCGCGCTCAAGCACGCGATTGATGGGTTTGATATGGTTGCTTCCGGCACCCCGCCCACCGTGCCATTCAAGGTGTCCAACGGCGCATTCGCCCGCATAGACAAGCCCACCCTTGAAGGGGCGTGGACCATGGTTCTGATGTATGTTCAGAACTGCTACACTGTCGAGGAGATGCACACCACTGCGCTTCAGGCGCTCACCGGGGAGGCCATTATCACTTACGACATCTACAATAGTTGGCCCGAGCTAGTGGGTGCAGCGTGAGGAAATTTGGCGGCTGGTGGTTGAACCAATGTGCTACCCGTCCGGTGGATCTAATCAGTGGCTGGGTGGCGTTCTTCTGGGCACTAGACCTTCTCCCCGATCCAGCGCCTGTCGCCCGCGTGCATCAATATATGGAGCAGCTCTTACCTCTATGGGCGTACGGCGCCGTGGCGTTGCTGGTCTTTACATCCTACTGGTTGTCAAACTCTTTGAGCTTCGTCACAGTCGGGGACTGGAAGCGGCACCATGCTCATATGTTTGCGTGCGGGTTCTGGTCGTTTGTTTTTGTCTCGTTCTTCTCGTCGGGCGGATCGTTGACCGGGCAAGGAACTTATTTTGTTCTTGCTGTCGCGACCGGCATCCACTCCTTAGTTCTATATACTGGTGAACCACATGACTGGCTGGATTGAGGAGAATATATCAGGGCCGATTGCGGCGGCACTGGTTACCGGCGTTGCGGTCCCACTTGTCCTAGCGATGTACCGTCGTCGTCGAACGATTGGCGAGGTGCGGGACAGCTTGTCATCGAGCGAGGCTAAGTTCCGCGCCGACCTCATCCTACGCATGAACACCCTGACCGAGCGGTGCGACCGCTTGCAGAGAGACAACCTTGAATGCGAGCGCCGTAATAACGAGCTGCAGGCTGAAATGACCGCACTACGGATCGACCTCCGCTCGCTGAAAACGGGCGATTGAGCTAGACCCCCACACTTCAGAATGAGGAGATAGACGATGTTCACCACTATTATGAAAGTCCTCGGTGGCGACAAAATCATCGAGAAGGGCCTCGAGCTTATTGACGATGCTTGGGAAACTGATACCGAGATCCGCGAGAGCAAGACCAAGGCCAAGATCGACCTGATGAAGGCCTATGCGCCGTTCAAGATCGCGCAGCGGTATCTTGCCCTGCTGTTCTCGTTCACCTTCATCTTCAGTTTCTTTCTGGTGCTCGGGTGCGTGCTCTCTGGGTACGGAAACGTCGCAGACATCTACGATGTGCTGAAGGCGTTCTACATCGGGGAGATCATGCTCTCGATCGTCATCTTCTACTTCGGCGGCGGGCTGACCGAGAGCGTAGGCAGATCACTTATCAAGCGAAAACAAAAAGACAACGGAGACGCCGAGGGGTAGGGGCGCCTACCACTTCAGGGATCCGCCGTCCGGTCGGCGGTTGGGGGGGGCGCTATCTCCGACTTGTCGGCGCCTCACCCGCTTCTAAAGTAATAAAAAACCCGGCGAGATCCTCGCCGGGTTTTTCGTGTTTACAGGCTACGCCATTTCTGCCGTCGCCGCTTGATGTACTTCCGTACGCTCTCGGCCTCCTCCTCGGGCACGGTGAACGAGATCTTCTTAAACCCGGAACTCCGTGATCGCTCGAGGTGCTGCGCCTGCCTCTTGGCGTGCTGCTTGGCCTTCTCGCGCTCTTCACGCTCTGCTTTGGTCAGTCCCATAGCTAGTCTCCTCTCAGGTAAGTGTGCAGTTCTTTTTCGGTCTTGTCCGCTGTATCCCGGAGGAACTGCAGTTCCCCGAGAACCCGGTGCAGGCCACCAAGCCCGGACGTCTCGCTTTCGATCTGTAGCAGATCCTCGTCTTGCAGGGTAGCGTGCCCGTGCGACATGTGGTTCAGATCTCTCGCCATAGCTAGTCTCCTTTGGTTGTGGTGGGGCAGTCTGGTTTCTCCTATTCGAGCGCGGCGCGCGCGGCTTCCCTTGCTTCAAATTCTTCACCATCATCTAGGTTGTTGAGCATCTGGTCCCAGTGGAAGCAAAGAGTTTTCAGCGCCGCCTCTAGCTGTTCGATGCGGCGATCTTTCGCGCAGATGTCAGCGTGCAGACGTGAGTTATGAGCCAGCGTCTCCTTCAATTCGGCTACTTTATTACGGCTCATTCTGGTTTCTCCTGTTCCACCTGCAACTTTAGAGCCACAAGATATTGCAGCATGTCGGCGCATTCCTCAATTGCGTGCTGAATTAATTCGGCCTCAGTCGGGCGGGTATTGTCTAGCGTTCCGCCGTATTTGCGAATGCCTTTGGCGTCCTGCTTGTCAAGGATACGGCTTATTTCGTCACGTACTTCACCCATTAGGTTTCTCCTGTTCCAGTGCTTCTGCCCCTGTCGGTCCGTCGATAATTTCTATCAGTTCATCTTTCTTGGACCGTATTAGAGTGAGACGATTGTGGACGTTGTCCCACTCATAGCTACAAACTAATAGCTTTCGCTCAAGCTCCACTTTATCCGCCTCTAGCTGTTCGATGCGGTCGCTTAGTTCAAGTACCTTTGCGTCGAGCCAATCAACATCTGTGATGCCTGTGGTGCGATGTGTATCAGGCATCACCGTTTTCCCCGGGTTGTCGTGGTCCGATAAAAGGCGTACATCAGCGCAATCCAAAGCCCCGCAGCCAGTATCCACGCTCCGCCCGGTGCGGGCACGGCGGTGACACCTTGAGCGATCCAGTATGTACCGCTGTCACCCGGCTGTGATGTCCAACCGCCCGCCGTGTCGAATAGGAACCGGGTTGCACCCAGCCATGCGAACGAGTTTACAGTGACGAAACTCAAGAAGCCGCTGTCGATGGTGAAATACGCGCCGCCGAATGACGTGTTTATCAATTTCAGCGGGCCAGTGTTATCGGACCAGAGATTGACGCCAATATCCGTATTGCTGGCGGCGGCTGACGGGCCGACGATCAGCGACTGTTCAATAGATATCGCGCCGCTGTAGAGCGGGATCGGATCGCCGTCGCGGGTCATGTTGAATATGCCGGTGATGGGTGCCGCGTTGGCCGGTGCGATGTTCACCAGCGCCCAGAGTGCCAGTGCGGCAAGCGCCATCAGGGGTATGTCAATTATCTTCATGGCGTTTCCTTTCCGTCTGTGGTGCGGACAGTACGAATAACAGGGTTCTCCGCCCGGTAAAAATTCGGCTGTAAATTATGTTCGGTCGCCCATCCGTCCAGGGTGTCAGCTACCCGATTTTGTAGGTCTTTCCCCGCTTCGGTGGAAACATTACCCAGCCAATTCGAGGAATGTTCACCTACAAAATCACATGCATGGTCCCTAAGTTGATCGATAATATGGGAGTGATGCAGGGCAAATGTTTTCATTGTGCACCCATCAACCGCCGCGATATAGACCGTATCGCCCGGCTGTAAATCGTGGTCATCTATAGCCACTTGGAACGCCATGTCTGGATCCTCCTCGCGACCTTCATAATCTTCCCCATTAATTGAATAACAATATTCCATCGTCTATCCCTTTCCGCCCGTAGGCTGGTCATCAATCTCAGGGTTCTCGTCGAGCAGCCGGTTGGGTAACCGATGCACGTCATCAGTGAGTTCACTGCCGTGATCCGCCAGCACCTCCACGGTGCGGTCTACAAGATACCCGATGACGGGGTTTGTGGCGCCGGTCTCCTGAGCGGCCCTCCGCTCCCGGATCTCGGTAGCCGTGATAGGGACGGTACCACCAAAGCCCCCACCGAAGGCCACATCAGGGACAGAGAGGCGCGCCGTAGGTGCCACCGGCTCGCCATGGGCGACCGTCGACCGTGGCCTGCCTCTACGCGGAGCCATCACTGGCCCTCCTTCAGCATACCTGCGGAGCGCAAGACCTCCATAGCGCCCCGCGCGGTGGCAGAACCCCCCGTGTCAAAGTACTCCGCCATTAAACGCTCCGCGTGTGTAACCTCGGTCAGGTCATGCCGATGACGTAGCTCGGTGTTGAATTTACCCTCACGCGTCCACACCATAGGGCATACGGCGTCCCCGAGGTAGCCTATGACCGGGTACGGATCCCGGCCTTCGGTGCTGGTAATCACAACTATTTTTCCGTCACGGTTTTTGTAGATCCTGTTCGTGAAGATATGCATCTCAGGCTCCTTTCTTTGCACACTCGGGGCCGATGCCGCTCGAGATGCTTTCGGGGTGGGTCAGGACGCGGTTGCAGCGGCAGCAGCGGCCCTCGTGGGCGATCGAGAGGCCCTCGGGGATGCTTCCCCGGTTGAGGTGCGCCCACGCCCAGCTGAAGGCTTTGAAGCTGGCTGCGTCGGGCTTACCTTTACGACCGGCGATCAGGCAGCTCTGGCCGTCTGCCTTGATGTGGCCGATGAAGGTGAACGCCTGCCAGTCGGTGTTGTCGGTGCCGCTCAGGACGTTGACGAAGAAAGGCGAGGCTGTGCCGTCGTCATCCTTCTGGGAGACCTTGAAGGTGAAGTGCGCGCCGGTCTTCTCCGACTGCATCGTGAAGAGGGCCTTGCCCCCGGTGATGAAGCGGATGGCGTCTACTGCGGTCTCAAATGAATTTTCCATCTCAGAACTCCTTCACGATTACGAGGTTGCGGTCGGTGGCGCAGATCATGTCGTCCACGCTGTGCGTGAAGCGGATCCGCAGCTCACCTTCGCCGGGGCCGTGGCCTACTTCACTGACGCGGCCAGAGGCTTCGCGACCGGCGATCTGCATACCGGGCCAGATCTGGTGGGCTTTGAGGGTCTTGGTCTCCATGGTCTCTCTCCTGCGGGTTGCTGTACACATAGATATAGTGTGTCAGCAGCTGATGTCAAGGGGACGTATACAGGAGGCTGCGCCAGCGCGTCACGGATCGCATGTGGTTATGGGGTGACGTCGGTATGACAGTGTCGATCTCCTCGATCCACCCGATCGATTTTAGAGACTTAGGCCCGGAGACCCAGACGTTGTGGTGCAGGCCGTCAGGCAGGCGGATCTGTGAGAGGTCGCATGCCCGTTTAAACAGGTCGCCGGTCACGTCAGGTTGGCTCAGGAGGAGCGCCTCCGACACAGCGAGGTATTGCGCCACGAAAGCAGGGGACGCCTCCATAGCGCGCGCCCAGCAGCGTTCTCCCAGCAGCATCGCGTTGTCCATACGTTCGCTCATCGCTCAATCTCCTTGTTGGGGTTTATTCCAGCTCGCCCCAGCTGGGGCCGTAGCCGCCTTCGACCAGCTTGTCGATGGGCGCATCGGGGAACACGTCGAGGTAGCCTGCGGTCATGTCCGCATCCATCAGGCGGAGCACGCGGGGCGCGTCTCGCTTCTCCGTCTCGTCGATCAGGGCGTCGTGGATGTTCGACAGGAACAACGTGCCCTTCAGCTTACCGGCGGCGCGCTGCTCGTCGAGGGTGTTCTTGTGCCGGGTGATGGCGAACGCGATGCACGACAGTGCGGCGCGCTGCACCGGGTAGTTGGCGCACTTCGGCATCTCCGGGTTCTTGCCCATGTAGATGGTGCCGCCGTCGACGACGCGGATGTAGCGCGACGCCTGCGCCTCCGCCATCATAATGTTGCGGTAATCGAACGCGCGGGGATAGCGATCGGCCCAGAAGTCGATGTAGCCACTCGCCTTGCCGACGCTGGTACGCATCGTGGAGGCGAGGCCGCTGGCACCGGCGCCGTAGATGATGCCGAAGGAGACGCCCTTAGCCGCCTGCCGCAGGCGCTTGCCCGCCGTCGTGGATCTGTCGATCGGTTTACCGGCGATGACGGCGGCGACCTCGGAATGAACATCGCCGTTCAGGATGTCATCCATCAGCTGCGGATCGTCGGCCAGCAGGGCGAGCATCCGCATCTCGATACCGCTGTAATCGAGGGAGGCGAGAACGCGTGCAATCTGGCGTTTCCGCTCCTCGACGATCTGCGCGACGAACGACGTGCGGACGCTGGTCTCCTCGCCGAGTAGCTCATTGTCGCGTGGTGTCTGCTGCAGGTTGGGACCGGAGCACGAGAAGCGGACCGTCTTGGCAGCACCTATGTTGTAGCGCGCGTGGATCCGGCCATCGTCGGCCAGCCGGGCCATGGTCGACAGGTTGTAGCCGAAGCTCGATATGTACTTCGAGATCTTCTTGTAGTCGGCCAGACCATCGAAGAATGTCTCGAGGGGAGTGTCCGGCACGGTACCGGCGAGCATACGCAGGACCTCTGACTTCATCGACAGCTGCCCGGTCTTCTCCGTGCGGGGCCAACCGCCGAGGAACGTGTCCGGCATATTGGTGGCAAAATAATTCGACCACTGCATGTCCGAATTTATGTTGGCGACCTCGTCGTCACCGACGAGCGTGCGGATGAGTTTGATCTTCTCCTGCTGCACCACCACCCACTTGGCGACGAGCTTATCGTGCCGGTCGGCGTCGAGGAGCATTCCGTTGGTCTGCATCTCCATCACCGCCGGGACCATATTGTTGATCATATGGAAGGCGCGCCAGCGGCCCTCGTCGCACTGGGCGGACCAGTGCTCGTACAGGGACCATGTGTGGACACTGTCATCCATGGCGTAGTCGAGCTGCGACTTCGTCAGCTTCTTGACGGACCAGTCCGACCGCTGCTCCTCCTTATTCATCTCGATGTCGAGATCCCACAGGACGAGCTGCTTCAGGCTGTAGGATCCGCCGCCGAGGATGGCTTTGCGGATGTAGGCGACATCCCAGATGACCGGCGCCGTCCCGGCGTCGTGGAACCAACTCAGCTCGAACCCGGCGTTGAAGACAACCCAGATGCCGCGCGCCTCGAACAGGTGGGCGCATGCTTTGAAGCCCCCCCGGATCCGGTTGAAGTCGACGAGGTATCGACGGCTCTTATTCGCGAGGGTGACGAGGCGGACCTTGCCGTGTTTTGGGTACAGAGAGGTGGTCTCGAAGTCGAGCGCAGCCGGGCCGGACCGCGCTAACGCAGCGATGGCGGTCGTCAGCGCCTTCTTGGTTGACAGTATCGCGTATTTCTTGGTACTCATAATGCGTCAAACCTCCCCAAATCCTGTGTACATGTGACCCGTTAAAGAACTAGGCCCCGCCGAGAGATCGGCGGGGCCTAATTCTGTCAGGCTACTTGCGTGCCCGTTTCGCCGCAGGCTTCTTAGCCGCAGGCTTCTTCTTCGCCGCAGGCTTCTTGCTCGCCTTCGGCACGTCATCTCCGTCGATCAGCGCACCGAGGTCGTAGTCGACATCCGCATCGAGGTACGCGTTGACCTCGTCGCGGGTCACCCACGCGTCGACATTGAGGACCGGCTTCTGGTTACCGTTGTCGTCGAAGACGACAGCGGCGAGCGTGATGACGGGCAGCTCAGGTTCACCGGCACCCATGCGGGCGGCAATCTGCGCCATCATGTCGGAGAACGCATTGCGACCGGAGATGCTCGACAGGGTGAACTTCACGTTCTCGTGCATCGCAGAGCACTGCACCATACCGAAGCCGAGCAGCCTCGACCAACCCTCGCCCTTCTTCTCGTTGTAGGGACCGTGGTCCTTGAGGGTGTCCTCGTCGATGCTGTCGCGATCGCGCGTGTAGATCGACCACTCGTGACGCTCGATCGGCTTGCTGCCCTTCCAGCAGATGTGGCCTTCGAGGAATGTCTGCGGCTCAATGATGAACCGCTGTTCCGGGTCGACAACGTCCTTGTTCTTACCCATGGCGTAGATGCCGGATTTACCGGAGAAGGTAAGGTAGTTGACGTTACCACCACTGCCTGTGGACTGCTCGTCCGACGTGGTGGAGAGAGCGGCGGCCATGTCGGCATTCGAGAGTGCCGGGAGGTTGGCCGTTTTGAGGTGGGCTGTGAGTGCGTTCATTTGAAATGTCCTCCTTCAGGATCACGTTACACGTTTCACATTGAGGGTCGTCGAGGCGGCCCCCGATATTTCGTAGATCTCGAGGTCGAGACCCACGTCGCTCGCCGCTGCCTTCGCGCCTTTTTTGTCAAAGCGTTTGGACACCGATGTGGTGATTGATACCTCGATATCACCGACATTGAATTTCGTTGTTTTGCGTTTCGCCAGCTCCTCGAGGATCTGCTGCTTCAGCTCGGCGAGGCGATCCTCCGCTGCCTTGCCGTTCTCTTTTATCTGCAGGTACTCGATGGCGACGGCGTCGAACTTGGATCCTTTGTTGCCTCTCTTGCGAGGCGCCGCATCGATCTCCGTCACGCCGCATGTCAGGCGGAAGGCACACGTCCGGCACTCCTTACCGCCGTCCTTCGTCAGGCCCTCACGGTCGAGGCGGTCGACCTTCTTGGTACGCATGATCTTCTTGCCGCGCAGATCATGCGTCTCGGTCAGGATGTTCCGGTCGCGATCGATGGGGAACTCGATGATGTCGTCGAAGTTTGATGCATCCATGTAGGTGAGGATCCCGGAGCGGACCTTGCCTTTGTATTCATCGCTCTTATCAATCAGCTCCATCGCGATCTGCAGCTGCTTCACATGCTTGGCCTGGGGCAGGTTGCGTTTGTTCGTGCGCGGATCGCTCGTCTTGAACTCCGGCACGATGACGTGGTCGCCGTAGTTGATGACACCGTCCGGCGTCGCTGAGTTCAAGGTCGCCTTGTCCTGCAGACTGAGCTGCTCGTCGCCGGTGTGCTCGATCGGCAGGTTGGTGCGTGCGAGAGCCTCGGTGATGTACCGCTCTCCTGCGTGCCCCCGGCGGGCGTAGCCCCACTCCTGCGGCTCCTCCGCCTCCGGCTGGTGCTTCATGTACCACTGGCGGCGGATACATGTGTAAGCCTCGCTGGCGTTGATCCACGCCCGGCGCTTCTCCGGGTCTAAGGCACGCTCGGCGTCGATGATGGTCATTCCGGTGATTACGTTTTCTTGGATGGTCACTTGTGGTCTCCTCGTGCTGGGTTGCTGTTATGACGGGTCAGGCGCTGATAGTCAATTAAAATTGAAGTTCGCCCACAAGCTCGTGAGCCATGTACATGAAGTCGGGGCCAATGCCACCGGCGCCGTCGGTGTAGTGACCGAGCAGGATGCCCTGCAGGACACTCAGCTGGTACCGGTTCTCCCGGTCCAACTCGAGGGCCTCGGTCGGCAGGGGGCCGTGCGGCTCGTCGCCGTATATGAATACTTTCATCGCCCGTGCTCCTGCCACATGACGGCGTTGCACCGGAAGTGGACGGCACCCTCAGTGAGGCCCGTATCGTGGTCGTGCTGGAGATGTATGGGGTGCTTCTGGAACCCCTTCGGGAACCGGTCCCAGTGAATAAGAGTGTTTGCGATACGCGCAGGCGGGTCCGCGTCGAGACGGCAGGCGCACCAGAAGCACATACCGTCTTGGCGCTTGATATACTCCTGCCGGACAACCGCGCGCTGATAGCGGGACAGGTCGTCGTACATGGCGGGTAGGGCTATGATGTGGTGGGTCAGGCGCTGATAGTCAACACTACCTACCCCCTGATCTCGAATGTCTCCGGGTTGCGAGGCGTCGACGATTGCCGAGTTGACTACTTTGAGGTTGAGTATGCGTAGCTGCTGGGGAACCTGCTTCACCGCCTTGGCGCATATCTGCTGTACGCGCGCAGTGGATATCCCCAGCATCCGGGCAATACTCGCCTGTGTGCGCCCCGCCATGTACTGCGAAACTATATACCGGTTACGCGCCCGCCTCGGGCGAGGGGATGGACCCCGGAGCGCCTTCGCCTTTGCAGGCGGCCTCGGTAAAACATAGGGTACGCTTTTAGGTGGTTTCGGGTACTTCGGTCGCGCGTGCCGCTTGGCGGCCTCGTAGAGGGCGTCTGCCGGATCCGTCATGACGCGGCCTCACTGAAACTCGGGTGCTGGTTCTTCATGTGCGCGGCGAGCTGCTTGAAGGTTCTGTTGCAGCAGGGGCAGACACCGGCGGCGCTCCGCCTCTTCATCTTGGTGACCTGCCCTTTCGCGGCGGCGGTGCGGCGGCGCTCGGCGTCGAGGTCTTCCCGGTGCCGGTCATGCAGCTCGGCTTGTTTCTGCTTCAGGCGGTCGCGCTCGCGCCGGAGCTTCTCGGTTTCCCCTTCGCCGAAGGTGAGGTAGTGACCGTTGGGGCAATGAAATGCGTCGCCGTCTTTTCGCCGGGCGGCGATGTAGGGCGACGGGGCGCTGAATAATATTCCGCACTCGGCGCAGGTCTGGTTCTCTTGGGTCATGATGCGGTCTCCATCAGGTGGTCGAGGTTGCGATCGGAGGCGCCGGTGAGCTTCGCGTGCTCCGCCGCCTTCGTCGCCGAGATCCGCGACAGCGCGTCGTCGATCTGGTTGTCGTGGCGGTACGTGTTGATGTGGACGTGCCGCTCCTGACCCATGCGGTACAGCCGCGCGTAGAACTGATCCATAATCGCCGGTGACCAGTCGCTCTCGATCACCTCGACGCGGTTGCCGCCCTGCTGCAGGTTGATCGCGACGCCCATGGCAGAGATCTGCCCGATGATGCCGTCCAACTCACCGGCGTTGAAGGCACGCTCGATCTCTGTGCGCTTCTTCGCGGAGGTGGATCCGTCGAGGATCTCGAACGTCGGCAGTAATGTCTTCAGCCCGTGCAGGACTGACGTGTGCCACCCGCCAATCAGGACGGGGCCGTTGCCATCCTCGATCAGCTCGCTGACAATCTGCGCGAAGGCTTTTACCTTGCCCTCACCGATCAGGCGACGGATCGTCGCGAGGACAGGATCCTGTCGCTTCGCCAGGGCGTCGATCTGGTCTGCGGGGATCTTGCGGAGGGCGCCCAGCGCATCCTTCAGCTCAGGTGTCATCGAGAGGCCGATCGGCAGCTCGGTCTGCGTCAGGGGCGGCATGGCCTCCCACACCTCCGCCAGAGAGCGGCTGATCGCCGCCGGGCTGTCGCCGCCGTAGACGACATCACCCAGCTCCTCCGTGCGGAGGTTACCGACGACGGTCTTCGTCGCGTACTTCTGATACGAGGAGTAGCGTTTCATCTGGGTGACGGTGTAGCGCAGGGTGAATTTATCGAACGACAGGCCGCCTGTCTTTTCCTTCAGGCCGTCGGGGTTGGCGTGGCACAGGAAGGGGAAGAGATCATCATTCCAGCGTGTCGTCGGTGTGCCCGTCAGCAACCACGCCCAGCCGTCATCCTTCGTGACTGAAGAG
>Ga0222673_1000321_pt1 | contig 24194 bp, 38 predicted proteins | sample AntAcemetagen801_FD_179845 | JGI IMG/M metagenome (GOLD analysis project Ga0222673, IMG submission 179845) | Saline water microbial communities from Ace Lake, Antarctica - #801 | ecosystem: Environmental > Aquatic > Non-marine Saline and Alkaline > Saline | place: Antarctica: Ace Lake...
TCCCCGGCATGATCGTCATCTTCACCCTTGAGTTGTTCCTTGCCCTGGCGGGGCTGGTAGCCGCTGTCGGCGGGTTGGCCCTCGTACCCGTAACCGTGTGGGTGAGCATCCGAGCGGCGCTTGAGCAGGGTGTCTGGGGCTACGTGGGTGTAGGACTCGCATTGACCTTGCTCCCACTGGGCCTCGGCTACTTGGGCGACTACTACAAGGCATGGGAAATCGGATACCTGGAACGTTTACAGGCTCGCAGAGAGCCAGAGGATGAGGAATGACTGAGGCAGCGATCCTTGCTATCGGAGAGATCATCGGCGGCATCGGAACCTTCGTGTTCTTCTGCTACATCTTCTTTGGCGAGATCCCCATCTTGGGGCCTTGGCTGAAGCAGAGGCACGTCGAAAAGATGGCCGACATCGAAGCCAGGCGACTTGAGGCTCAAGCCCGTATCACATCCAACGACCGCAACCGCGACTACATCGAGAGGGGCTCCTGATGGACGCCTACACCTTCGTCACCCAGCTACTCATCGGCCTCGCAATCTTCACGGCGGGTGTGGCGATCTACTTCGCAGCCTGTCAGGACGGTCTTGGGAAGATCCCCCTCCTGACTGACTGGATGAAGGCGCGGGAGCGTATTGCCCTTGCCGACAGCGAAGCACGCAAGCTGGAGGCTCAGGCCCGGATCGCAGAGGCCAACCGCTACATCGAGCGTACGTCATGAGTGATCCCGACAAGGCGGCAGACGACATCATCGCCCTCATGCACGGTGCGCCAGGACCCTACATGGAGACCGAGACTTCCTTCTGGGGCAAGAAGCGCGTCGATTCGTCCATGAAGGATGCGGGCATGGAGACCGACTGCGGCGGTTTGATGATCACCAAGACGGCCATGACCTACGGGGAGGCTGATGCTCTTGCTGCGTCCGTAGACCTGACAGGCTTCCCGGCCTTCCTGAAGGCGCTCACATCCAACTGCTACTGGAAGAGTCCCTACGAGGAGCAGCGAGACCAGCGCTTCCGTGGCGAGGTGTGGTGGGCGATCTACAGCTTCCTGGCAACCGAGGGCCACATCGAAGGTGACCCCAAGAGCTACAAGAATCAGATGGAGTACCTCTACGACGAGGTACTCAAACGTCTTGTCGCGGACGGAGTGTTCGTCGACGTGGCGGGTGGAATGTGGTTCACCTACGAGTGAGATCTCGTGTTAGAGTAGACCGAGGAGGCAGAGATGAAGAACACACGCGCTGACGGTTTCTTGTAGGTACGCATCCACGACTAAGTGGACGTGTCAGAGGCTTGAAGCCCATGGCCCGCACCTACAGGAACAGAAATAGTGTCCCGCCCGGTTGGACCGTCCGTGATGACGGAGACCCATACTGGAACGGCTGGGACGCCTACGGCAGAGAGACATTCGGGAACCCATCACGCAGAGCGTGGCGCTTTGCGGTTCCACGATACCGGCGCAACCGTTACACCTGCGAGCGCAAGAGCTATCGCAAGGCACACAACCGTCAGTACCGTGCGCGCTGCACGGATCTGATTAGACATGAGAAGTGGGAGGACATCCCCGTGTGGACACGCACGGGAGGATGGCTCACCTGGTAGCGACACAGAAGGACCATGAGAGAGATCATCTCATGGTCCTTTTGTAGTCAGGGCACTGCGTAAGGAGACGACTGAGTGCGACCCAGGGCAACGGCTTTGATGTAGAGGCGCTGTTGGCATATCTGGGGCGCTTGGGCGGTTCTAAGACATACACACACCAAGCGCAGAGACCCCAAGCATGGAACTCGCAACCACGATGCCAACCCCACCCGACATCAGTCCGCTCTTTCTGAGCAAGTCCTGGGAAGGGCTACAAGACTTGCATGAGACCGGGTTCGTTCAGACGGCCTTCGGGCCAGTTGACACCAATCCATTCGTTGTGCTCGTTTCCATCCCGCTTCGCTTTGAACCCGGCGTGCCCTTCTACCTCTACGTCCGTGACGCCAACCTGCAGATTGAGATCCTCATTGCAGACGATCCGATCGTTGACCTTCTACTGGTGACTGCACCGGGGCTTCGCACGTTCTTTTGCTGGGCCGAGATCTCCAAGGGCGGTCAAATCAACTTTGACACTGAGACGGATTGCCCCGGCTGGTGATTTCCCGTTGTCGAAAGACGCGGAGGTCCCCATGCTACAAGACATTCTCAAGAACGACCCTTCCATCCTATTCGTGACTGGAGCAGGCGTGTCGGCAGAGTCCGGCATTCCCACCTATCGCGGCGTGGGTGGGATGTACACTGACGCTGACACATCCGAAGACGGTATGACCATCGAAGAGGTCATGTCGGGACGTACCTGGCAGACGCAGCCCGAGATCACCTGGAAGTATCTCCGGCTGATGAGCGACAACTGCCGAGGCATTCAGCCCAACCTGGCCCACAAGTTCATCGCGGAGATGGAGCGTCGGCTCTCCCGTGTGTGGGTTCTGACCCAGAACGTTGACGGCTTGCACCACAACGCTGGCTCCAAGAACGTCATCGCCATCCACGGAGACGCCCAGCATGTGGAGTGTCTCGGGTGTGAGTGGGAGACACGCACCGACAACTACCGCACCCTCTCCGACTACGACTCCGGCGTTCCTGTGTGCCCAGAATGCGGCGGTACCATTCGCCCGCATGTGGTTCTGTTTGGGGAGAGCCTTCCGGACCGGGAAGTGGCTCTGTACGACCGCGAGATCGAGAACGGTCAGTTCGACATCGTAGTGAGCGTGGGAACCACCCATACGTTCCACTACATCGATGCACCGTTCTTCAAGGGCGCGCTCAACATCCAGATCAACCCTCTGGAAGTGCCCGTGATCCCGATGTTCGGATTGGATGCGGCTGATGTGATTGACCACCGCTACCTGATGGGTGCGTGTGAGGCCTTCACTCAGATTGCGGGCGAGATCGGCATCGACGTGGAGACCTTGTGATCCCTGAGCCTCCCACATGCCCACTCTGTAAGGGACCGACGTACCACTTCTACTGCGACCGGCGTGTGCGGCGAGGGGAGCGTATCGCGACTTACGAGTGCTTCTTCTGGGAGTGTCCGGACTGCCAGGACTTTGAGGGCCGAGAGGAGCCCTTCCGCTTTTCAGACGGTCCTTTGGGACGCTACAGTCAGAAGCTTGCCGAAGCAGCTTGGGAGCTGAAGTTCGGGGAGCCTTTCCCTACTCGACCGCCGCGTCCGCCTCGCGTGAGAGCAGCTCAGCCGCCAACCGACGACACTTCGCGATAAGGAACTCGGTCTCTGCAACGTGGTGAGCAGTGAGCGCTGCGTAGCGCACCTCCCACGGCTGAGTGTCATCATCCAGGTGTTGGCGGACCTTGATCCATCGGTACCCGCTGAGGATGGACCTCAGTTCCGCTTCAAGCACCGGCTTCGGCAACGTTCGACTCCGGCTCGTAGGCGGTCGCGAAGTCGATCTCCAGATCCTCCTCAACCTCAGCAGCCGGTACCTCTTCCCCTACAAGGGAGATGGCACGCTTGAGGTCAAGCAGCACAGTACGGAGTGCGGGAGCCTTCTCCTCGCCGCGCTGATGCAGCAGCCAGCTCGGGTGGTAGGTCGGAACCATCCATGCGCGGTGAGTCTCACCCTCGTAGGTCCAGCCTTCCTCGCGTAGTGCGGACAGCGACAGGTTGAACTGCTTGGCGAGGTAGTTGGCGCTCGAGCGCCCCAAGGCCACAATCACGCTGGGCTTCACGGCATCGATCTGACGGCGTAGGAACTTGGAGCAGGTAGCCGTCTCAAGCCTCTTGGGCTCCCGGCCATCACACTTCACGAGGCTGGTCGTGTAGACGTCCTCTCGGCTCACTTCGAGCTTGGCGAGCAGCTTGGTCAGGAGCGCTCCAGAGGAGTCGTGCGTGGCCTTCGGAGTGCCACCTACGAACATGATATCCGCATCAGCCTTCCCTTCCCCCACGAAGATGCTCTCCCGGTCTTTGCACATCGTACAGGCTTCACAGCCCTCAAGTTCGGTTCCGATATCTTCGAGAGTCTCAGGGTCTTGGCTCATGTGGCGTTCCTGTCAGTGCGGGTGTTGCTCTTAGAATGACCATCTACGAGCCAAACTGCTGATTCTTACTTCTACTTGGTCAGGGGGTCCGAGGAACTCGAAGGAGCACACATGAGGGAAATCCCATCCGTAGTCGCCGTAGTCATGATCTCAGGCAAGGTACTTCTCTTGAAGCGGCACCCATACGACAGGTCCTTCACTGGATGGTGCCTGCCGGGCGGAAAGGTGGATGCGGGTGAGACAAAGATGGTGGCCCTCGACCGTGAACTGACCGAAGAGACCAACTTCAGGCTGGGGCGGGCGTACCACATCGACGACTACGTCACTGAGAAGGGTGACCGCCGCTACACCATCTCGGCGTACCTCGTCATCTGCAAGTCGCCTCACCCCTTCAAGCTGAACCGCGAGGAGCTTGAGGCCCACAGCTACGAGTACCCCGTGGACGCTCTCAAGATGGACCTTGCGGGACCGACCACACGAAAGATCATGGAATGGCTGGGAAGTGTGGACCTGAGCGCCTTCATGGCCGAGACAGAAGTAGAAACCCTCTGAGGAAGGAGGGTTGGACACCGTTGGACGTGAGCAACTAAACACCGGAGCATGTATGAGGGCGACGATCAACGGCGTGGATGTAGAGGGCACCCCTGAGGAGCTCGCTTCGTTCGCAGCGGCGTCGACGGTTCCGGAGGGTGAGCCGTCGGACCCCCGAGCGTGGTTCACGGCAGACACGCAGGTTGAGAAGATCTACGACTACATCTGCGAGAACCCTGGGCTGACCGCACTACAAATCAGTAGGCACGTACTCGACCGGAACGATGCGGGTTCCGCAGGCTCTTCTGGAAACACTCTGTGGAAGCGCGGTCTTGTGGACAGGACCCCCGACGCTGACGGCGTCTACACCTATTTCCCGACGGACCTGGTACCTTTCCGCCGTGCGAAGTTTGTCAAGAAGACGAACGTCCGCAGCACGCCTCCAGTGAGGCCCCGGAAACCTACGCGCAGAGACTACACACAGGAGGTTGAAGAGGTAGCGCCCAGCGAAGAAGATGCCCGTGAGGTTCTTGGGTGGCTGAGGCACAACCCTGCAAGTACCTTCGGCTCCCTACAGCATGGACTGACCGCCTCAGTAGCACGGCAGGTGACCCAGATGGTGGAGAGTGGACGTGTTGCCGTAAAGGTGATACCGAACCCGATGGGCGAGAAGAGTCAGATCCTCACTATCAAGGTGTACTCCATTCCGGAAGAGGTGGGCGGACTCAAGGAGCCGGACTATCAGGGAACCCTCTTGGTGGAGAAGGTGTGGGAACTCGTTGAGGCGAACCCCAACATCACCCTCCTTGACATTCAGAGCGTGTTCGGGAAAACGTGCTCAAGCACCGTCACGGGCCTCTACCGAAAACGGAAGCTGCTGCGTGAGAAGCAGAGGGTGGGCACCAAGCTGATGTACTGTTACCGCGTCTCGCCCAACGACGAGCGCAGGATCCGGAAGGAAAAGGTGCGGCACGGTCTGCTCCGTGACCGACTACTGATCTACATCAGAGAGAACCCCGCCGCTACCTACCGAGACCTCACCCCCCGCTTCGGGCACGAGAGCATCCAAGTGCTCTCCGTCCTCACAAGTGAGGGGCATCTAAGGCGAGGGAGGATCCGGAACCCCTTTGTGGTTAAGAGGGACCGTGGCACCAGTACGAAGACTGGTTTGGTAGTGGCCTTTTGGGCGATCAAGCTCTGAGTACCTCCGTGCGTCCATCGTTAACTGGACAGCACGGAGTACATCATGCCCGCATACGACAGCAGCACCGATCCCGCCCTTGTAAACGCCATCCTCGCGGCGTTTGAAACCTTCATGGGGTACCCAACCTCGATGGAGAGCATGGTTGGCACGATCCGCATCGACCTACCACTCTTCAACGATGACCCCAAGTGGGCGAAGTTCCCCGAGGCCTGCGTGTACGCCACTCCCAACTGGGACGGCGAGCCCGACATCATCAACATCGCCATCGAGGCGAACGGGCAGTGGAGCCGCTACTTCAACATCCCGGTGAAGTGGAGCGGTGACATCGAGCAGGACACGGCGCTGTGGGCCGAGAAGATGGCTGCCTACTGGCCGCAGATTGCGCCGATCATCGAAGAGGTGGCCGCGATTCATGCGGCGGGCATCGGACCCAACGTGAACGACTGGCAGGAGGCCACCATCAACCACCCGGCCAGCATCACACGGACCGAGTTGCTGATGGTGGGCTGATACCTACCGGTTGATGCCGAGCGAGGTGAAGAACTCCTTGATCTCCCGCTTGCTGGACTTGCCCTTGAGCAGAGGGAGTAGCAAGCCTCGGATTTCCTCATGTGAGTGCTTGGCGGTCGCCATCTCCACAAGAGCGCCAACCGCCTCTACTTCGGGGCCGCTGAAGTTGTGCGCCTTCCTGTAGGGGTGATAGTCGTCCCAAGCCTCGTAGACGTTGGGCAACCAAGCCTCGACCATGTCGCACATGATCTGAGCGTAGACCCTGATCTCCTCCTGCGCGTGTGAGTCCGCGCGCAGAGCGAGGAAGTGCATCAGGTTCTTGAGGTCGATCTTCCAGTACCACTGCGTGTAAGCGCTCATCGGCAGGTTGATGCGAGCAAGCTCCCGAGCGAGGTTGTGGTCGTTGAGCAGCTCGTCGTACCCATCCCATGCAGCAGCAGCGTCCCGCTTCAGAATGCTGAGTACCTGTGCCTGCTGCTCTTCGGTGAGGTCGTCTGCGTCCGTGCCCTGCTTGTTGGAGGTGCTCTGCACGCCGAGCCGAGAGGCGTCTGGGACGTAGAATTCACGGTCCATCACCGAGTAGCGTCCGGAGTACTCGTTCAGGGAGGCGGTGCGATGACGTACCCACTGCCGCGCAACGAAGATCGGCATCTTGGCGTGGACCTTGATCTCACACATCTCGAGCGGGGTGGTGTGCCAGTGCCGGATGAGGTAGCGGATCAAGCCGCGATCCTCGGACACCTTCTTGGTGCCCTTGCCGTAGCTGACCCGAGCCGCCTGCACGATGGAGCCCTCGTCGCCCATGTAGTCCATCAGCCGGATGAAGCCATGGTCGAGCACGGGGAAGGGCTTGTAGAGCAGACCCTCCATCGCAGGGCTTGTGTCCCTGAAGGTGGTCTGAGGCGTAGCTCTGAGCTCGGCCTCTCCATCGAGTAGGAGTTGCATACTGTTGTTTTCGGCCATGTCTATTCCTTTTCTGCGAGTAGCGCGGATTCGGTCATTACGAGCGAGAGCTCGTAGGGGTCTGCGTTGGCACCTGGCCGACGGTCTTCGAGGTAGCCGTATCCGTCACGGGCTACCTGCAAGGGGATGCGGATGGCGGCGGTGCGATCACTGACGCCCCAACGGAATTCGGTCACATGAGCAGTCTCATGCAGTCCCGTAAGACGTAGCTCGAGGCCGTCTCCATAAACCGAAGTGTGCTCCTCCATGCGAGATCCGATGACGTCGCAGAAGCGCTCGATGGCCTTCATGCCACCCGCCTTGTCGCGTGTGCCCTTGGTGCTGATGTTGGTGTGCAGCCCAGCACCGTTCCAGTCGCCCGTGATAGGCTTCTGGTCAAGCGTTGCGTAGATCTCGTGGTCCTCGCCAAGGCGGTAGAGCAACCACCGGGACAGCCACAAGTGGTCGCTGACGAGCAGTGGGTCACCGTCCGGGCCTCCAACCTGGAACTCCCACTGGCCCGGCATCACCTCGGCGTTGATTCCTGTGCAGTAGATGCCAGCATCGAGGCAGGCGTGGAGGTGGCTCTCCACAAACTCGCGTCCGTACACCGAGTCGGATCCGACGCCGCAGTAGTAGGCTCCCTGCGCGGGCGGGAAGCGACTCTTCTCTGGGAAGCCGAGCGGGCGCGAGCCCTTGAAGAGCGTGTACTCCTGCTCAAAGGCGATCCAGATGTCCAGAGCGTTGCCGCCGCCGTTTTCGAGAACTTCTCGAAGTGGAGCGCGGGAGTTGGTTGCATGGGGAGTGCCGTCAGCGTTGAACACTTCGCAGAGCACAAGGTAGCCCATGGGGATCTCAGCAGAAACCCCACCGTCCGAGTACTCGAAGGAGGGGCGCGTGGGATCAGGTACCACCCTGACAGGCTTGAGAATGCAGTCTGACTTGTCCCCAGGAGCTTGCCCGGTGGATGAGCCATCAAAGGACCACTCAGGGAAGTCCTCGGGCTCTGTCGGGCTTTGGGTTGGTCGCAGGATGCGGGTCTTCGATCTGACTTGCCGGGTCGGCGTGGACCCATCGATCCAGACGTACTCAGCGTAGTAGCACGGGTTGTTCAGCATAGGGACTCTCGGGGTGTGGGTTTCGACTACCAATCAGACCCGCACTTTCACGCTCTCTCGGTGTTCTAAGAGTTGAAGCACCCGGAGCCATAGAGGAGCCCATGTCGACATTTACAAGCCATACCGTGCCCGACTTCACGGATGCGGACCTTGACGGCGTACTCGCAGGGGCCGCTCTGCTCGAGGACATCGAACGGTTCCGCAAAGTCAAGGTCCTGTTCGAGACGGACCAAGAGCGTGCGGAACACCGTGCCACCGTCACCCTTCCCGACAACATCAAGGCAGTGGGAGCCCACATCAGCCTGGAAGCCTGGATCACCGCTGGGGTGGATCCGCACGTCGAGATCGACAAGCTGATTGCCCGGCGCGCAACCCTCGACGCTGAGATCACCGCCACCTGTGAGGGTACGGCTGCCAAGAAGCTGGAACGGCGATTCGGCGCTTTGATTGACTTTCACTCTGACTTGAGTGCCCGTCTCTCCGTTTATCAAGCAAACCTCGGCACGAATACCACCATGGCGATGCTGTTGGACGACGGAGATGAGGATGGCGAACCCGACGGAAAACTGGAAGCACAGGCGTAAGCCCGGCTCGCCCTACGAGCCTGAGAGGAACATCGCCGCCCTCGAGCGGGAGCCCGTGTGGGACAAGGTTCGCGAGTGCTGGAAGAGCGTGTTCTCTCAGATCCTTGCGGACAGGCGCGAGAAGGTTCCCAACATGACCGGGCACCACTTCAACTGGGATGGCACCACTTACACCTCCACGGGTCAGAGCGTGATCTGCGACACCATGTTGCTCCGTGAGCTCAACTACTCGCGCCGGAATCAGCCAGGGCTACGCGCTTTCATCTGGGTCTACCTCGAGGAAGAGGAGGATGACTACCTATTCCTCGTGAAGGGACTGAAGTGAGTCATAGGGCAGAACATGACGACCATGCGGCTTGCACCGACTTCAGCCACATGGGAGAGGACTGCCCCTTCTACACGGAGGGGGATTGCCACTTCAACGGGTGGCAGTGGGCAGAGCCCATCCCCGAAACAGGTGTCTGCGACAAGACCGAGCCTGCGGTGCCTTTGGACGAGGTTCTGAAGTACGGGCTGATGGACGTAGAGCAGTGGGAGGCCATGCAGAAGCTACGGGACTCAGTCATGTTCAAGCGGTGGTGGAGCACGATCACTCACTACCGCTTCCTGCCCCGTGACGTCCGTAGGAAGCTGGAAGCTGACATTCTGTTCAATCAGACGGGGATGCCCAACCTCCGCGCCTTCCGGAAGCTGTTCAAGCCGAACGAGCGAGACCTACGTCGAGGTGACTCTGGTTCCTTCAGGACACGCATACTGGATTTCCTACATGCGCGGCAGCCAATGGAGTCCCCAACGTCAGGGACGGAGCGCGTGGCGCTGACCGTGATCCGGGCAACGAACTTCGCTCCAGACCCTTTCCGACAGCCCTACGAGTACTGGCACCCCGTCTTCCTGACGCGGTACTCCGCGCTTGAGCGGGTATGGCGGAAGGAGTACCACCGGCTCGAGGCTTTGCTGGGTGAGGTGTTTCGAGAGCATGAACGTGAGGCCATTCTTGTTGAATGGGACTGGGGCATCGGCCCCAATGAGAGCGGCTGGCGCGCTCAGACCGCTCAACTTGTGAGAGTGCTTGATGCCCTACCTGAGACCCACGACAGGTAATCCGGCGACAATCGGATTCCCTATACCTATCGTCCTGAGCACTCGGGTCACCTTCCACAGGGGCCAGGGCTACGTGGTAGACCCGGAAGGTCGGACTCGACGATTCGCGATACCTGTTGTGGTGTACGGGGCTGAGGAAGAGCTCAAGGTGTGGCACTTCTCGCAAGGTATTTTCTTGGAGCTGCGTGACTTGATGCGGGCTGACGGGTCCATACCCGACGTACAGCTCTCCAGAACAGATGAACGCTTCCACCCGTGGCATGTGGAGCGCCCGTACCCCGGCAACGACCAGTGGAGGATGTTGGACCAGGGGCGAATGGTCTACATCTTGGAGCACCAGCCCTGGGTGGTGCGCGCCCGAACCCTGATGAGAGCCCTGCCCATGTGGTCCGGCTTCACAGACGAAATGAGAGCATCAGGCCTCGCCGCCGCTGACCACCACATTGACCTAATGTACCGTCGCGGGCAACCACCAACGAACCACATCACAACGTCGATTATCTCTGAGATTTCAACGCATCAGAGCGTTGAGGGGATAACACGGATACAACTCCTTCTTGAGGGCTAAGACCACATGGAACGCATTTTCGGAACCGCAAAGCTCAGCATCGTGACCGGCGACCTGACCAACTCCCCCGACCTCGACCTCATCGTGAATGCCGCCAACGAGCAGCTTCGGGGCGGTGGTGGAGTTTGCGGCTTCATCTTCAAGGCTGCCGGGTGGAAGGGAATGCAGTACGCCTGCAACGGCCACCTCGCTGACATCAGCGGTGTGCGCTGCCCCACAGGCGAGAGCATTTCGACCCCGGCTGGAGAGCTCCCGAACAAGGGCGTCGTTCACTCGGTTGGCCCGCGCTTCAACCAGCAGCTCGAGGATGACTGCCTCGACGACAGCTACATGAACCAGATGCGGGATGAGCTTGACGCCGCCTACACGAGTGCCCTCGATGAGGCGGCTCGGCTCGGCTTCGCAAGCATCGGCTTCCCGGCGATCTCCTGCGGCATCTTCAAGTACCCGACCGACGTGGCCGCTGAGGTTGCCGCCACCGCCTGCCGCGCCTGGATGATTGCCAACAGCGGAAGCACCGTGCAGGAAGTGCGCCTGGTGTTCATCCCCTTCGCCGACGGACCCGCCCTTCAGGACCTCGCCGAAGCCGCCGTGTTGGCTCTCCCCTCGGAGCCTCACACCGTTGTGAACGCCCCGATCTCCGACGGCCTCGTGAACGCCGCTTTGCTGCAGGCCGGAATCGTGCCAGCCTCGATGCAGGATGGAAGCGGTGGAATCATCCAGAGCTGCGACGACTGAGAAAACCTCTGAGGAAGTACCTTAACTCCTGCGTTGGTAAGATGCAGAACCACGCAGGAGTAGTACCATGCTGAAGCAGATCATCCTCATCGGACAGGGCATCGCCATCGGCGTCCTCTGTACCCTGATCTTCCAAGAAGTGACCACGGACGAAGCACCGGAGCAGATCTACATCGAGCTCGCTGAGTGCCCCGTGGACTGGAACAAGCCCGAACCCGTGGTGACCTACACGGAAGGCTGCACGCACGCACACCCTGAGAAGTTCGACAAGCTGTTGGAGCAGGCTGCGGCTGAGTTCGACGTCAACCCGCGAGTACTCGCCGTGACCGCATGGCGCGAAAGTGGGTGCTCCGCAGCCGCCATTGGTGGCTCGGGCGAGATCGGACTGATGCAGATTCACCCTGGCGTGTGGGGGCCGACGTTGGCCGCTGTGGGCATGGTTGACCTTGCCGATCCACGTACCAACCTGAGGGCTGGCGCGTTGATCCTGGCCGACCTCAGGGGCCGCAGTGCTACTCCTCAGGTTGCAGTGCGCAGGTACAACGGCTCCGGACCCAAGGCTCGCCGGTACGCGGCTGACCAGATGGCGACGTACTTCGAGGCCTGGGGCGAGCAACTCGAAATCTGACATCAGCGCCTCAAAGGTGTCTGAGTATTTCAAGACATGCACCGTTGAAGGGATGCAAGGAGATACATGCCCACTCTGATCCTCATGTGTGGCCCGCCCGGATCGGGTAAGAGCCACTGCCGCAAGCGCGACCTGGAAGATGCCCACGTCATCTCGCCCGACGACATCATCGTCGAGTGGGGAGACGGGGTGTACCTCTGGACGCCGGGCAAGGCTGCTGCTGCATGGCGCGAGGCAGACACCCGCCTCGAGTGGGAGATGCTTCTCGCGGCAGACGGTGAGGGCACCCACGAGACCATCGTGTTCGACGCGGTGTTCGACCGACCCAAGCGGCGCAAGAAGTACGTCAAGCTCGCTCGACAGTACGGTTGGGACGTTGAGACCTACTACGTCAAGACGCCCCTCGACGTGTGTCTGGAGCGCAACGCTGCTCGACCCGAGACCCGACGGGTGCCGGAAGAGACGTTGGAGCGCATGGCGAGCAGGATGCAGGCACCCACACGAGCGGAGGGCTTCGATCGTGTGGTGACCGTGAGTGGTACCCGATGAGCTTCAAATGCTTCTTCGGGTACCACGCATGGTCTTACGTCGGGCGGGAAGAGCTTCCCACCAAGCCGGACGGAAAGTGGGACCCAAGACCTCACTACTTCCCCTACACCATCTACCCCATCTACACCTGCGGTCGGTGTAGCAAGAGAACCAACGAGAGTCTCAGCGTGGACTCTGACAAAAGGGTAGCCGACATCGTTGAAGACTTACTGGGGCGACGCCCGCCCGAGGTGCAGGTGCCTGAGCCGCCTGACAGAATCGAACTTTTGATGGAGGGCTCCTCATGAGAGCAAGACTGGACATTGATCATCCCACATACGAGTGCTGCGACCTGCTGTACGAGTATCAGGATGGAGACACGGCCTGCGCCATCTGCGGGCAAGTGTTCGATTGGACAGACCTGCTCGAGGCCTTCAATCCACAGGACTACATGACCGAGGACGACATGGCTGGTGGCGATGGGCAAGACGAGTACTACAACCGAAGCGGTATTCAGCAGGCGTTCGAGTGGGACGCGGAGCAAGCCGCAGCCGCTGACGAGCTCGACGAAGAGCTCTACCTGAACGCCCCTTGGGACAGCACGAACGCGGTGGCTCGACAGCCAGCCCGCTCACCTACCCAACACCTCAGCCGTGGCTCCCAAGTGCGCAAAGAGGGACCCGATCCCCTGTTCGCGGCGATCCCCGGAGGGTGTATCTGATGCGCCAACGAATCACGGATCTGGACACCGAGGCCGGAAAGCTGAAGAGTGCAATGCCTGCGGGCATGACCATTGCCTGCGCCGAGAGCCTGACAGGCGGACTCGTGGGCCACACGATCTCCCGTGTGAGTGGTGCTTCGGCCTACTACCTCGGGACCCTCTGCGCATACAGCATCGACGTCAAGGCGAGCGTACTCAACGTGGACCGCGAGCACGCCGCTACCTGTGACTGCGTGAGTGTGCGAGTGGCTCAGGAAATGGCAGTGGGAGCGCATCAGCTCTTCGGTGCCAACATCACCACAAGCTGTACGGGCTTCGTGACCAAGCCCGACCACGCCGAGTTCCCTTACTGCTACTGGGCCATCGCCATCAACGGCGAGGTGCAGTGCAGCGCGATCTACCGAGGCGGTCCTCAGCTCAGCCGGGTTGAGATGCAGCAAGACGTGGCGCTCTTCCTCCTGAAGGAGGTGCGAACCGTTCTCGCGATCTCTGCACAAAACCCTCCCCAGACAGGTTGAGGGGAATATGGCGACCCTTGACCCCATAGCCCTCAGAGACCAAGCTGGAAAGCTCCTATTGGAGTGGAAGGTGATGGTGTTCAAGAGGAAGATGTCACTCAAAGAGTACGACATGCGTCGTGCTGGCTTGCTTGACCTGTTCCGCCGAATGAATCTACCTGAACCGGGCACCGTTGGCTGGGTGGCACTTCGCCGCAAGCTACAAGAGCGAGACCCAGACCTGGAAATCCCCGAGGAAGTGAAGCCTCGGGCCTACAGAGGGAAATACTGATGTCTGAATCACGCCTACGGATGCTCGGCATCTTCGACAACGAGAAGACCAACGAGCAGCTCGAGAAAGAGCGTTCGGAACTCGACCACAAGAGCGAGATCTCCAAGATCCGGCGCGACCGGCGCATCTTGGGCTTGGAAGCCTGGGTTGAGTTCATCCTCAAGGAGGAGAACAACTTCCCAACCAACGGCTTCGGCTTGGGGATGCTCTGTATCGCCTCCGTGGTGATCTCCCTGATTCTCTGCCTCGTGACCTTCTTCGGCATGTGGACGGTCGAGCAGCTTGTGGAACCCTTTGGCTCCTTCAGCCGTGGCCTTGCAATCGAGCAGGACACCCACGACGACAACTACGCCATCATCCAGATTGCGCGGGCTGGTGAGTGGCAGACCTACACGCCCGGACTGCTTCCTCAGGAAGCCCTGGAGATGCAGGAAGTGCTCCGTGCCCGCTACCCGGAGGACCAATTCGGCATCAAGGACTCGGGCATCGACCTCCGGTGCTGGCACGTTGTTGAGAACTTCGCCTTCGACGCATCCAAGACCCGCTCCGAGTGCTTCTTGGACTACGACGTAGCGCTCGCGGCACTCGCCACCCTCCGAGGTGAGACACCCCCTGAGATCGTGCTGAGCGTGCCTCTCACCTTGGGCGACTACATCCCGCCCGTGGTAGCACCCACTCCAGTAGAGGTGGCTGCTGTGGCCGCTCCCGCCGCTGACATCCGATACGTGGAGTTGCCCCCCGAGGTGAGCCTCATCGTGGTGCCTGAGAGCGTCTACAACGATGGCTACTGGATCCCTGGCGCGACCAGCTCCGAGTTCCTTGATGCCGGGGCGCTCAGCGACCTTGCCTTCACGGCGGACCGTGTTTACTTCACCGAGGGAACTGTGACCCCGGAGGACCTCGGACCCATCTACACCAGCGACCCCACCCTCGACGCACAAGGCCGATAGAATGCCTCCTACAAGCCGTGAAGAGTTGCTTGGGATTGGTGTAGACCCTGCCGTAGAGGCGAAGGAGAATGCCATCGCCCGCAAGAGGGCGACCGCCAGATACCTCCTCCGTGAGAAGCTCGTACACTCGCAGCAGATGTGGAAGCTGAGGCATGACGCCCGAGTGGAGCGCTGGACGAGCCGGGCGACTGCGTTTGGACGGATGCTCAGTGCGATTGCGGGCAACGCGCGGGACGGCGGCATCACCCTCCTGATTGGCATCCTCGTTTTGGCGGTAGTGGGCCTCCTGGGGGTGGTGACCTACGACGCAGTTGTGAACGCTGATCCCTACGCGACCGAAGACTACTACGTTCACAAGAGCACGCTCAACGTCCACGGCATCAAGCGGTACGCAGTGTATCGCTCCGTAGCATTCAGCGACCCCCGGATCACCTCAGCAGCTACGCTCGAAAACGCGGTAGCAGAGGCAGAGAGGCTGAATGGGTTAGCCACGGGCGACAGCTCGTACTACCACTCGGCTGTGAGTTCTTCCACTGACTGCTGGGTGGTGAAGCTGCGTGTACGAGGGAACGACGAGAGCGCGTCAACGTGCTACGATACCTTCGGGGAAGCCGTGGTGGAGCGTGACCGGCTGGCCGCTATTACAGGGAGCGCAAGCTGACCAACCAGATATCTTCACCAAGCCGCTCAACGAGACCATCGACCTTGAACTCTACCCCCGCGAACTCAACGATCTGCCCCACCTTTGGCGGCAGATCTGACCTGATTGGAAGTACTGGACCATCGGACGGACCAACCGGCTCGTCATCTTTGATGGCTTCAAGATGCTTCCGCAGCACATCGAGGGTATGATGTTCGAACTCAACGCCCACCCACACCTTCGGCTTCTGCTGGCTACGCTTACCGTAAGGCCCGAGAGCCGTGCCTGTGGCACCCACTTCAAGCGAGGGATGGTACTTGGTGAGATCCATCGTAAGTCGGACTTTCATGAAAACCTCTAACTTCTGGGCACGTAGGTTCGTTGATAGAGTTGAACACCACATCACTACTAAGATGGGCGAACCCATCTTGATGACCGGAGATACGAATGCCAACGCCGACTGAAGAGAACCGTTGCAGCTTCTGCAAGAAGACGCGCAGCGAGACAGGCCACATCGTGAAGGGCCGCAGCGGGCGGATCTGCGAGAAGTGTGTTGAGCGTGCGGGCAAGGCCCTCGCGAAGGTTGCCGCCGAAGCCGCTGGCAACACTCACTTCTCGGTTCCCGACCCCCGCGCCATCCACGCCTTCCTCGACGAATTCGTGATCGGCCAGGACGGGGCGAAGCGCGCACTCGGCGTGGCAGTGTTTGACCACTACCTCCGACTGCTCGACGCCGAAGCCGCCTTCCAGGACGACGTGGAGATCGAGAAGACCAACATCCTGATGCTCGGCCCGACCGGCTCCGGCAAGACCTACCTCGTGAAGACGCTGGCCCGGATGCTCGGCGTCCCCTTCACCATCGCAGATGCGACCCGGCTGACCCAAGCGGGCTTCGTGGGCGACGATGTTGAGGACATCCTGAGCCCGTTGCTTGCCAAGTGCGGCGGCGACCCCCGGATTGCCGAACGATCCATCGTGTTCATCGACGAGATCGACAAGATCGCCTCGGCGCAGACCACCTCCACCATGACCCGAGACGTGGGCGGACGCGGAGTGCAGCAGGCGCTCCTCAAGCTGCTCGAAGGCTCGAAGGTGATGGTGCCCATCCCCGGACACCGACGCATGGGCCAGGGCAAGGGTGCCGTAGAGATCGACACCACCAACATCCTCTTCATCGTGAGTGGGGCCTTCCCGGCGCTGGCGAAGATCGTTGGACGCCGCGTGAACAAGAAGGCGGCAATCGGCATCGGCTCCGTGGGCGTGAGCAAGGGTGACGTGACCAGCGAAAGCGACCTCCTCGCCCTCACCGACACCGAGGACCTCAAGAACTTCGGCTTCATCCCCGAGTTCTTGGGCCGCATCCCCGTGGTGGTTGCCCTCCGCGAGCTCACCGAAGAGGAGCTGAGCCGCATCCTGACCGAGCCCCGCAACGCACTGCTCAAGCAGTACCAGCGCAAGTTCACCATCGGGTGCAAGACCGAGCTGGAAGTGCCCGAGGAAACCGTACTGGCCCTCGCCAAGCGGGCAGTGAAGCAGGGACGCGGCGCGCGTGGCCTCCGGACCATCGTGGACCCGCTGTTCACCAGCTCCTTCTACGACCTCCCCTCCTGCATGGTGGAAGACGACGAGGGCAACCAGGTGAGCGTGTACGAGAAGGTGATCCTGACGCCCGAGTGCGTGACCGACAAGGCTGCGGAGCCGACGCGGGTGCTGAAGGCCGAGTACGCTGACTGGACGCCCAACTGGGAAGACATCAGCGGCGCGGACGTGGTGGCTGATGAGGCCCCTGCCGAGGATGCTGACGAGGCCGCGACTGCGTAGCCGGGGATAGCTGGGTGGCATAATCCATTTGTAGACCTCAGAACCGAGTTCCAGCAACTTGAGCTGAGGTATACATGGATCGCATCGCAACACTCAGAAGCCGGATGGCCGCTGCTCTACCAGCCGAAGTACGGCTGAAGATGGCGCTATCCGATATCCTCGTCAACGCTGGCCTATCCGACATGCGCGGCATGAAGAACGGCCTCAACAAGGCGCTCCGAAAGGAGTTCCAGCGGGCAGACATTGACGCCGAAGAGGTTGACTTCTTCAAGCTGATCGACACGGCGGTTCGCAGCCGTGTGCGCCCCAACGACGAGAAGTACGACGACCTCTTCCAAGAGGTATCGATGAACTTCCTCGATCGGCAGAAGGGTGAGCTCAGCCGCTCGTGGATCCCCGCCGCAAAGCGGAAGATCGACAAGGGGGAGATGACCAACCTCTACGGTTTCCTGCTCCGCATGGCTCAGAACCTCGCCAAAGACCTACACCGCAAGCTGTCAACGCAGTGGAGCCGTGAGCTTGGAGTTGGTGACGGCTCTGACGATGACGGTGGTGGCGGACTTGACCTGGAGCGGCACGACACCGGTACGTCCGGCGACCCTTCCAGCTCCACCTACGCACGCCAGGTGTACGAGTCACTTGTCAAGAACTTCAAGTGGGGCAAGAGCAAGCAAATCCTGGACATCCTGATCGAGCACGGCATCACCGGGTTCATCGGGCGTGGGCGCTCTCGTGGTGGCGGTGTGAAGACCATTGCTGAAGAGATGGGCGTGACCATCGTGACGGTGAGCAGCTACTACCGGCAGAAGTTCCAGGAAGACGTTGTACGGGCCATCCGCGCCATGCGTGACCCCGACCTCGAGGAAGCCGCCATGAAGATGCTGGCCTCTTCCGATGCGCACCCGATGGTGCGGATGTGCTTCTTGCTCGACCGGGTTCAGGGACGCGACGACGGCTGATTGTCTTTCCCACGTTTTCGAGGGTGTCTAACGACTACACCCGAAAACGTGGAAAAACAATGCCGATGACCGAGTTGAAAGAACACCGTCTGCTCAGGGTCCTCATGGACCTTCAGGGCCACCTCATCACCTTCCGAGTGAAGACGCCGGGCTCCCGCACCGGGCAGATGACCCAGACCCCCGTACTACTACTCAAGGACCTGACCCGTACGTCGGAAGGCCGAGTGTGCTTGCGCGGGATCGACACCAAGAAAGTGAAAGACCCCGACGCGGCAGAAGAGGGTGTCCGACACTATAGACTGGACCGCATCCTCAGTGGCGTCTACGATCTGGGAAGGATGGTGGACAGCACCTACCTTGACCCACCCGTCGACGCCGAGGGTTATGTGGCCTTCTGAGGAAACACATGACTGATACCAAACTCGTCAAGCTGAACATCTCTTTCAAGTGCCCCATGCAGGAATGCACCCTGTCCCAAGACCTCAACGGGGCAGAGTGCCTTCGCTGCGTGCTCATCAGCGTGATGGGTGACCAGCAGGTCTGGGACGAGGTACAAGCCCAGAAGGTCACCGATGATGGCGACATCGACATCACGGCGGGGGAGCTACCGGACAACACGCCGGAGATCACTCCGGAGGATCTCGAGTTCCTGGCCTCCCCTTACTCGATCCTCATGGGTGTGAAGGAATGGTCGGGTCCAGCCCTGAAGGAAGCCGTTGACCTCCAGAACGAAACCAACGGCGACAGCGGCGGTGTGTTTGTAGACCTGGACCTGGACGACTGACCTCGTACCCACTTTCGCCTCCCTCTGTGTGTCCCAGGGGTAGAGAGCGAGGTGGTAACATTGGACCGACGACCGCAACTACAAGAATTCGCGTCACGCGAGCTGCAAACCTATGCAGCCTTCGCGGAGGTGGATGAGCGCGGTCTGTACTGGGGAACGTCTGAGCATTGCGGGCACATCCTCGCGCTCCATTTCCGTCCGACCGGCATAGCCTTCAACAACCGCAGCGAGCGCGTCGTTGATATCGCTGAGCGGGGCCGCACCCACGACATCAGGTTCTCCCTTGAGGTGTGTACCGAGGGCGAAGGTGCCGGAGGCATCGAAGTACGCGCTCACCAGAAGCTGAAGGAGGACGGCCCGGTGAGCCGCATGAGCCTCCTGACAGACGACTGGGAGGAGATGGACTTCGGAGAGGAGATGGGATCGGTTGGGTGGCTCCCGCGCGAGCTTGCCCCGCTGCTACGCCCGTTGATGCACGCCGCCCCGTACTGCATCAGCGGCTACTCCGTGGCCCCTGCGGGCATGTACCCAAGCCGACGCACGCGACATCCGACCATGTACCTCTGCCTCCTGATCTGGAGGCTGACGGACGAGGATGAGGACCTCGCGCGCGGGATGCGCTCGGACTACGACACCGTCTTCAACCGCACCAACCTCCGCATCTGGGACAATACCTCCCTTCAACCCGCCTGGGTGATGCTCCCAGGAATAGCCTCCGACTTGGACTTTGCATGAGCACCGATAGAAAGAACGCCGACCCTTCGGCAGATGTGCAGTCTGAGGAGACGCAACACGGGCACGAGCCTACATCCTCGGAAACACCAATGCGTCAATTCACGGTAGACCTCGATCGACTTCAAGACGACGGCTACATGGAAGTGCTCACCGCATCAGAAGGCTGGGCTCAACTCGAGCAGTTCTTCCGTGCAAGCCTCATCCTCGGATTCCTCGACCAGCTCAAGCGCTCCGGCGCACCAGATCAAGTACGTGACACTGTCATCAAGACGTTCCTACGCAATCTCTCTCCAGATGAGATGGCATCGCTCCGGTCGCAGATCGAGACCAGCGACTTCCTGGACGCCTTGGTGACCTCCCTTGGAGACAAGCCAACATGACTATCATCCGCCCCATCACCTGGCAGTCCGAACCGCCCGCCTTGATCCTTCTGGATCAGCGGGCGCTTCCGTTCATGACCCACACCATCACCTGCACCACCGCTGAAGAAGTGGCTGACGCTATCCGCGACATGGTCGTGCGTGGCGCTCCGGCCCTCAGTATCGCTGGTGCCTACGGGCTTGTGCTGGCGGCGCGACAAGGCGTTGACCTGTCCAACGCCTACCACGTACTACTCGAAGCCCGCCCCACCGCCAGCAACCTACGCTGGGCGCTTGACAGGGTGAAGGACCGACCACTCACCGAGTGGGAGGACGCGGCCAACGAGATCTACGAGGAAGACATCCGGGTCAACAAGGCCATCGGGGACAACCTCGCAAGCCACCTGGCCGAGATCAATTCCACGGGCGATGAATACCGGGACGAGATGGAGTGGCATCCGTGGAGCGTCTACCACCACTGCAATACGGGCGCTCTTGCTACGGCGGGATACGGGACTGCGTTGGGAGCCATTCGATCTCTGAAGCGTGATGGGAACCTCAGCCATGTGTGGGTCGGTGAGACCCGTCCGTACCTTCAAGGGGCGAGGCTGACTGCGTGGGAACTCCACATGGAAAGCATCCACCACACGCTCATCGTTGACTCGGCTGCGGGCCACCTCTTCATGGAAGGGGAAGTGGACGTTGTGATCGTCGGGTGTGACCGCGTCAGCTTGGATGGAGCAGCGGCGAACAAGATTGGGACGTTGGGCCTTGCCATCATGGCGAAGTACTCCCAGACCCCGTTCTACGTGTGCTGTCCGTGGAGCACCTACGACCCTTCCACCTTGCGCGGCGAAGACATTCCCATTGAAGAGCGGAACGGGGACGAGATTCGAGGATGGGGAGGAGCGAAGTGGGCTCTGGACTCTACACGCACCTACAACCCGGCCTTCGACGTGACGAAGTCTGACCTGATCACCGGCTGGGTCACTGAAGACGGCGTGTACGACAGCCCTGAAGACCTACACGCTGCATGGCTCCGATCTCAAGAATGAGTCCTACCTTGAGAACCGTTTCTGAGCATTGAGGCCATCTCCCCTCCTTGTGAAGCGGTAGAGAGCATCCTCGAAACAAGTTCGATTCAGCGATGTAACTCCTCAGGCTTTGGACCGGTTGATAGACTTGAGCTATCGCTTCACCCGTACCTTGGTACCCACGATGCATGGACATGCTGACAGGCCATCGAGATACGACACAGGGAAGCGTGGCGCACATCAGCCACAGAGGTTGAACATCTCGTCTATGGGTTCCGCGAGTACAAAGGAATTGTCCCGATCCCGGTTGGTAGCCGGTGAAAGGAGAACCCCATCTGGGAGAGCAGGGTCTCTGCCTGAGGTTGTGTCCACACAACGGCCTCAAGCCTGCTATGAAGTAGCGATGAACGGATGCCTACCAAGGCGTCACACTGGACTCTCTGAGTCTAAGAGACTAAAGACCTTGATAGACATCCTGGATAGTGAAGCTCCCAGGATCTACTGAAAATACAACAACCACCGTTCCGATAGTCAATACGACCGCCAGTACCAATACCCACACCGTAAGTAATAACGAAAGCACCAGCGCCCTCAAGACCTCTGATACTGAGCCTACTGATAGACGGGATCGCGGCAGCCTTAAATGCCGCACCTGACCTACTCACTGAGCAAAGACGGAGCGTACCATGAGAGACATGATTGAAAGCATCGCGCGGAGCATCGTGGCGGATGAGACAAGCCTTGAGCTTGCAGTAGAAGAGGGGTTGTACCAGACCTCGTTCACCCTTCGAGCAGCCGGGAATGACGTAGGCAAGCTGGTAGGGAGGAAGGGACGTACCATCGGTGCGATCCGGAACCTGCTTGATCTGGCCGCTGAACAGACCGGGACCCTCAGCCTCTACAACGTCTGGGTTGAGAGCGGCCCTTCTCAGATGGTGGCGCTCGCTAAGTAGCCTGTTGGCTTCAGTAGAGACCGTGAAAACGTTCTCGCCGTTGTTTGAGACTCTATACGGCAAACGGAGTTGACAGACATGGCGAAAACCCCCTCATGGGTCAAAGCGTTCCACAGGAACAAGAAGTGGTTCAAGGCTGCTTCTGCGACCCTCGAAGCATTCTACCAGGCCCGTGAAGGAGGACCCTTCTCCCGTGGGCTTGCATTGTTCGCTTCAGCGGGGTCCGTGGTCGAGACGCTGTACCCTTCCGAGAGCGGTTGGTACAAGATCCGTTCCCTCGACCTACAGGAGACCGACTACTCCGTTGGAGGCTTCCTCTGCGACATGCTGATGCAGTCCAAGGTGCCTCGCGAGCTGATCAGCGTCACCCTCTCTTCCCAGGTGTGGGCATGGATGGGACCCGATGGCAGACCCTTCGCAGCAGCCATGTACTCCGGCAACCAGTTCAACGAGGGGCCGTACATCCTTCGTGGCAAGGACGACGACTTCCTTGAGCTGGTACGCGAAGCCGTTTGGAGCCAAGGCTCTGAATTGATGCTCGCAGTGACCCGCGACAAGGGAATGAACACCTGGCGCTCAGCAGGTAGGTTCCGCCTCGAAGCCTTGACGCCCTTGGGTGAGTACATCGGACCCAAGCCGCCCGAGTTCTACGCTGACCGCATCTCCAAGTACCCCGCTGGACCACGCACCGTGATGTTCGCTGGACCTACCGGAGTGGGCAAGAGCGTACTCGCGAGACACATCAGCAACAGGCTCGGCAAGGGCGGCGCACGCACCTTGAAGATCTCCTCGGAAGTGCTCAAGAGCGTAGGCTTCGAAGAGCTGCTCGGCATGGTACGCACCATTCAGCCGACCGTGCTCCTCCTGGACGACCTTGACCTCCGCTCGGAGACCAACACTGCACGCTTCCTGGCCATGCTTGAAGCGTTGCGCGACCCCAACTGCCTTGTCATTGTGACGGTAATGACTCAGCCCAAGTGGCAACCGGAGGACATGAAGCCTGGCTCGTGGCACTTCCCCGGCATGAGGCCCAACCGCATCGATGAGATCTTCGTATTGTGGCTCCCGACCGATAAGGAGCGCGCGGAGGTGCTCAACCTCTACTACGACATCTTCGGAGTGAAGCTGGGCAAGAGCCTCCTCAAGAAGGTAGTGAAGAAGACCGAGGGCCTCAGTGGTGCCTACCTGATGGAAGTAGCCCGCCGCATCAGCGTCCACGGCACCAAGACCTGGAAGGCCGAAGTGGACAGTGTTCTGATGATGGCTCCCCGCCCGCGTACAGACGACGAGGAAGAGGAAGGCGAGGAGAAGACACCGGACTCGCCCAAGAAGAGCAAGAAGAACGGCACTCCCGACGTAGTTGCCAGATGAACACACTCGGCAACTACGTCCTCGCGATGAAAGAGGCGCAAGAGCAGTTGCTGCGGCAGATGGAGTCGGACCTCGAGAGGGAAGTACGCTCCGTGCAAGGTGTGACCGGCGTAGGGCAGAGCCTCTCAGAGGTGAACAGCACCGAAGTGTCCGTAGCGATCAGGTTCTTCACCCATCGCGCGCTGGACCTGGACTCTTTGGAGCGCAGGTTCGATGCAGCGGGACTCACCGACAGCTTTGATCCGACAGATGGCATCCCCGACGTAGGCGAGTACTACATCCGCGAGCTTGAGGCTCCGGGCATCTGGGGCGTGATGTTCTGCGAGGCTATGAGCGGGTGATTCCCCAGCACCGCTTCCCCACCTTGATCCTCAGCCCTGGCTCCACGGTGAACTCTGCGTCTACCTGACGCTCCCCGTCAACCCGCACGCTCCCGCCCGCGAGCAGCCTCCGTGCCTGCGTCTTGGAGCACCCGCGCAAAGCCTGCACGATGCCAAGCAAGGGGCCGGACGGTACCTCGGTCACATCCAGAGCCTGTCCCTGCTCGATCTTCTGCTCGAAGTGGTGCTGCCCCTCACGGGCTGCAT
>Ga0222673_1000328_pt1 | contig 23779 bp, 29 predicted proteins | sample AntAcemetagen801_FD_179845 | JGI IMG/M metagenome (GOLD analysis project Ga0222673, IMG submission 179845) | Saline water microbial communities from Ace Lake, Antarctica - #801 | ecosystem: Environmental > Aquatic > Non-marine Saline and Alkaline > Saline | place: Antarctica: Ace Lake...
GCAACTACTAATTACGGAAAAGTGTATACTAAAAGTGACAATAAATTATATTTTCAAGATGGTGCAGGAACTGAACACGAAATAGCATTTGTATAATTAAAAAGGAGAAATTATGGCAACAACAACAATAACAGACGGTACGAATGATTTAATTTTTATATATATTTATTATGGGAACATTTACAACAGCGGACGGGAAAACAAAGGTTAGCTTTAAGTACGAAGCAACAACAACTAAGATACAAGCAGTGGTAGGAGATTGTGCAGAAGCATTATTTGATCGAGGTCTAGGAGACCACGGCACAGAGGAAGAACCAAAGGTATTCGCAGATTTATCTAACCAAGATAAGTTAGATTTAATTGATGAATATATTAAGAAGGTTATTGTTAACACTGCAAACGCTAAGAAATTAGACAAGGTTAAAGCAGATATATCTATAGAAGAGCATGTGATATAATCAATTAGTTAATTTTATAGTCATTATTATGTCAGAGAACAAAAAAGAGATTAAGAAGGAAGTTCAGGACAAGAAGCAGTCCCCAGCACAAGTATTCGCACAAGCTTATCAAGAGTTGTGTAATCAATTGGGTCACCAAGTAGTTGCTAATCCAGTGTGGATAGCACGTGATGATGGTACATTTTCCATGAAGGTACAATTTAGTATCGGAAAGTTGCCAAAGGAAGAGAAATAATTTTATAAAACAATAGAATGGCTAAGGATCAATTAACAATTGCTCTTTGTATGATTGCAAAGGATAATGCAGACGTAATTTCACGAGTACTAGATTCAACGGAAAAGGTGTTTGACGCCTATTATTTACAAGACACAGGGTCAACAGACCAAACAGTAGAAGTATTTGAGAAGTGGTGTAAGAAGAACAAGAAACAGTTTAAAACCTCAAAGAGATTCGTAGGCAAGAGTTATAAGTATGTAGAGATAGACGGAAAGAAAGTATTAGGAGACTTTGCTAAAGCTAGAAACAACAGTTTCGATATGGCTAAGAAGTCAGGACACGATTTTGCCTTCTGGTTAGACACAGACGATATTCTCAAAGGAGCAAGAAACATTCCTCAACTTATCAAGAACATGGACAAGGATGGGATACACAACGCTATCATGACTTACGTATACGCTAAAGGGCCTGGAGGATTAAGAGCAGTAACCCAAAAGAGAGAACGTATCATTGATATTAGACTAAAGGGTAAATGGGCAAACAGAGTACATGAAAACTATCAGATAAAAGGGGAGCATAAAGTAACAGACGTTCCAGAGGGTAGTGTGATAGTAGAACATTTAAGGACACCATTTGAATCAATCAATACGGGAAGAAGAAACCACCTCATTATGCTACAACAGCTTAAAGAAGAGGGTATAAAGAACTTTGACGACAACATGCTACACAACCTAGCCTTTGACCATTGGGAGAGAGCAGAACACAAAGAGGCTATTAAATACTACGAGATAATACTAGAAGAAAGAAAAGACAAGTACCCAATAGAGACATTATTCAAGGTTATTATTAATACAGGTAAGTCTTACTTGGAATTAGGGGACATAGAGAAGGCTATCATATACGGATACAGAGCAAAGAAACTAGACAGAAACACTCCAGAACCTTACTTACTATTAGCACAGTGTTTTTCAATTCAAGGAGAGTGGGAGGATACAATCAGACTTGCAAAACAATCACTTGAAGTTAAGGTACGAAACACAATAGCACCCGTGAACGAGATGGAGATTCACTTGCTACCTAGGAAGCTCTTAGAACACGCTTACATGCAGGTAGGTATGATGAAGGAAGCTAAGGCCATGTCAGACGAGATAGTAAAGATTTCACCAATGGCTATTAATAAATCCACTAGAGGACAGATAGACTTAGAGATTAAGAGAAAGAAAGCTATTCAGGGTATTGGATCGTTAGTCAGGTATATACAAGACACCAACGACTATCCTATGCTAGACAGAGTACATACAGCAATACCACTAGCACTTAAGGAAGATGATTCAGTACGAGCCTTTATACAAGAAATACAAGCAGACTATAAGAGAAAGACCCGCCATGTGAAATTTGAAGGGTCTAAGAACATTATCCTATACGCAGGGCCTCATTATGAGCCTTGGGACGGTAACGCAGATAAAGAAAAGGGTATTGGAGGCAGTGAAGGAATGACCATACAATTATCCAGAGAATTAGCAGCCTTAGGTAATAAGGTAACTATCTACGGAGAACCAGGAGAATCTATAGGCAAAGAAATAGACGGAGTGTTGTATGAACACCACAGTAAGTGGAAGCCTGAAATGAAGTGTGATGTATTTATCTCACTAAGAAACCCAGGTATCTTTGCTAAGGTAATAGCCGCTACTAAACAATACTTATGGTTACACGACACAGAGTATGGAGACCATTTAGAACCTGTACACTTCTATACACCTAATAAGACTATTATACTAAGCGATTCACACAAACAGATTATTAAAGCCAATCATAATATAGAAGACGACAGTATATTCTGGCAAACAAGGAACGCTGTTAATAAGTTTGCAGTCGAGTATGGGGATAAGAACGCTGAAGAAAGAAACCCCTACCAAATGATATACGCAAGTAGTTACGACAGGGGATTAGACAATCTGTTAGCAATGTGGCCTACAATCAAAGAAGCAATACCAGAGGCTACACTAAAGATCTTTTACGGGTGGAATACTTATGATGCTATGATGGAAAGAAGAGTTAACACACCACAGGGAGACCAAATGAAAGCACACAAGAGCAGTGTATTAGAAACCATCGCAGGACTTGAGGGAGTACAAGAGCTAGGTAGAGTAACTCAGAATGAACTGTATAAAGAGTTTGCGGAGAGTTCAATATGGTTATACCCTACTACCTTTTACGAGATAAGTTGTATTAACGCTATGACAGCACAAGCAATGGGAGCCGTACCAGTATGTACACCAGAAGCAGCACTTAAGGAAACAGTAAGCAGTAAACACGGAGTTAAGGTAGAGTTATCCGAAATGACTGACGCTGTTATACACTTACTAAGCAATCAAGAAGAATTAGAGGCTAAACGTAAACCTATGATGAAATGGGCAAGAAAGCAATATGATATAGTAGCATTAGCAAAGGATTGGGATAAATTGTTTAACGAGGACTAAGAATGAAGATTAAGGCACTGCTCCCTGGAGTGTTAGACACACAGGAACAAAAGGATATGACCAAGAGGGCTTTAAACAGCTTAGTATCATCACACGACCTAAAGATAACGGAAGACTATAAGAAGTATAAGAACAAAGTAGCCGCAGTATGGAATGTATTTCTTAAGGATAAAGTGGGTACAGAGTACGACTACCTACTAATAACAGCCAACGATGTAGAACACGACCCTAAGTGTATAGACTTCATGGTAAGGTGTGCTCAAGACAACCCTAAAGCAGGTATTATATCGTGCAAGGTAACCAGAGACTATAGTGAGTTCAAGAAGAAGAAGGGTAAACGAAGGTACACTAAAACGTTAACAGAGAACGAGCCTAAAGACCCTGCAACCTTCCTAATGCCATGGGGTGTTATAGAAGACATAGGGTTTGCAGACGAGCAGTTCCCTTGTGAGTTTGTTGAAAGAGACCTTATATACAGAGCTAAACTAGCAGGTTACGATTGGATACAGCCTGATGTAGTATTAGAATACCACCCTCCTTACTCTGGCACGATAGGCAACCCAATAGAAAGGTTACAAATAGCCTACCAGAAGTATGTAGCCAAATTTGGAGGTGACGCTAACTTTGAGATTTTCAAGTATCCGTACAACGATATAAATTTATCATACTTTCATAATGAAGAAGATGCTTCACCTAGCTAATGGGACAATTTACCTCCCAGATTTTTGTAATATTGATATAGAGACCCCAGACGCACACTTAGCCATTAACAGACCTGATCTAGTAAAGGTTAATAAGACTACATTAGAGAACTACTATAAGGACGATGTACAAAGGGATGACTTTATGTCAGGCAGACTACAACATAAGGAAGTGGTTTGTGATATGTTTGCAGATATTAGAGAGTTACCTTTTAGACCAAGGTCGGTATCTGGCATACTAGCAGTACAGGTGTTTGAACACTTTTCATTCCAAGAGGGCAAAGACTTACTTAAATACTGGTATAAACTACTTAAGAAGGGTGCGGTACTACACTTAGATGTTCCAGACCTAGAGGGTACAGTAGAATTATATAAAGACGACCCTAAATGGGCAACAAGATTACTCTATGGGAGTCAAAAGAATGAGTATGGTATACATAAAGCAATGTACAATAAAGACACATTAAGAGAATTACTAGAAGAAATAGGATTTAAGAGAATAAGATACTTACCTAATATACACAATTACCCAGGGTTTGGGATAACAGGAATAAAAGTAGAATGATTATATCAATAGTAGGACAAGAAGAGGGATACGGTAACATGACCACATGGGTGGCTAAGAGTTTTAGTAGATTAGGCCATATGGTTCACCATGTAGACAGGAACAAATTCTTCATACCAGAAGACACTCAAGTAGTTATATTCGTAGACTGTTCCGAAGACTATTCAGATAAAATAGGTAAAGTAACACAACCTACAGTGTTCTGGAGTATGGATGCTCACATGCCAGGAGGTCTTGAGAGGAGCTTAAACATAGCTAGAAAGGCTGATATGGTGTTTAGTAGTAATTATGAGCATGGTGTTAAATTACTTCGTAAATTCGGAGTGGAAAGTCATTTACTTCCTATTACTTATATGGACTCTTACGCACAACCTATTCTTTATAAAGGAGCAGTTAGTACTAAGTACGATGTGGCTATGATAGGACACGCCAACAGTAATGAGAGAGTACAGTTATGGGAGTTATTAAAAGATTATAAATCCTTCACAGGTATAGCAGAGACAGAAGAAGATTACAGAGGGGTAATGCACGGTGCTAAAATAGTAGTTAATCAACCAACAGAACCTTGGGATAACATACTCAACAACAGATTCTTTGAAGCAATGGGGTTTGGGTGTTTATTACTACAGAAGAGATTAGACACAGACCTTATAGAGAAGCTTGGGTTTGAGAATGGTAAACACTTCATATATTGGACAGACTTTGACGACCTTAAAGAGAAACTAGACCTAGCATTAAAGAACCCTAAAGAGACCAATAAGATTGTAGCATCAGGAAATGTGGCTGTACGAAAGTACTCAATGGATATGCAAGTAGCTAAGATGGAGACCTTGATACTGTCTAAGTTTTGGGATAGAATATAGGTAGAATGACAAATAGAATGACTATAGAACCTTCAGCTCCTGTACACGGAGAGGAAGAAAAACAGGCTATTGTAAGAGCCTCAGAGACTTGGGGTAGAAACCACGGTGAACACTCTATAGCTTTCGAGAATCAATTATCAGAATATTTAGACGCTAAACATGTAACCCTAGTTAATAGTGGATCAAGTGCTAATTTCGTTGCTCTTATGGCTATGACCTCAGAAATGGTTCCAGAGAACAGACGTTTAAATCAAGGTGATGAGGTTATCACCGCAGCAATGGGCTTCCCAACAACAGTGAGTCCTATTATATACGCTGGGGCTGTGCCTGTATTTGTAGACGTAGAAAAAGGAGCTGGCAATATCAATCCAGAACAAGTCAGAGAAATGATAACAGACAAGACTAAGATTATTATGGTTGCTCACACACTGGGTAATCCTTTCAATATAGACGAGATAAGAGATATATGTGAAGAACATGAACTAACGCTCATAGAAGATAATTGTTTTACTGCAGAGACATCAATTCTAACAATAGATGGATATATACCAATAGCAGAGATTGAAGTTGGGGATATGGTTATGACATCACAAGGATATAAACCAGTTAAAGATACTAAAATGACTGGTAAGAAATCAGTTATTCAGAAACTAGGCTTAGTTGGGACACCAGATCACCCAATAATTACCCCAAAAGGAGTTAAGACACTTGACAAACTCAGTACATCTGATAAGATATATGTATGGAACCAGAAATTATACAATATAGAGGAAAAGATTATAAAAGATATCCCGATTCTAAGAGAAGACACCTTGCTGTGTACTATTGGCATGGGGGTGGAAAGAAAAGAGATTCACTACATAGACAGGTATACAGGGACTCCATTGGAGAAATCCCTAAAGGCTTCTCTATACACCATGAGGATGGTAATCCCTTTAACAATGATATTGGCAATCTTAAGCTCATGGAAACTGGTAAACACCATAGTGAGCACACAAATCTACCAGAAAACATTAAAAAGGTTTTGGTTAATCTGGAAAAGGCTAGAGAGGGTGCGAAAGAATGGCATGGCAGTGATGAAGGTAGGGAGTGGCACAAGAAACATGGAAAAGAGATGTGGAAGAACAAAGCACAATATAATACATCGTGTATCTTTTGCGGAAAAACTTATAAAACTTATTTCCCAACAAGAGCAAAATATTGTAGTAAGAAATGCGGGTGGACTTCAAGACGTATACAACTTAACAGTAGAGGAGAAGCATGAGTTTGTTGCTAATAATATTTTAGTTCATAATTGTGATGCTTTAGGTTCTGAGTGGAACGGCAAGAGAACAGGAACGTTTGGTCATATAGGAACATCTAGCTTCTACCCTGCACACCATATAAGCACAGGAGAGGGTGGGGCTGTCTATACTAACAACGCTATTCTAAGTAGGGCCATTAAATCAATGGTTAGCTGGGGGAGGGACTGCTTTTGTGGCCCTGCTCAAGATAATGTGTGTGGACATAGGTACGACCAACAGCACGGGGATTTACCACACGGGTACGACCACAAGAATACATACACTAACTTTGGGTTTAACTTCAAAATGGTAGATATACAAGCTGCTATAGGAGTAGAACAAATGAAACGATTAGATGGATTCACTATAGCAAGAAGATATAATCATGAATATATAAAAGAAGTGTTTGAACAGTATAAGGATTGGTTTGTTATGCCAGAGGTTTATGAGGGTGCTAATCCAAGTTGGTTTGGGTATGTAGTAGAGTTGTCAGAAGCAGCACCATTCACGAAGAGAGAGTTGGAACTATACCTAGACGAAGCAGGCATAAAAAGTAGGGCTTTGTTTTGTGGTAATATAACTAAACAACCAGTACTAAGCAGTGGTAGGTTCGAGTATAAAGCACACCCTGACCTATCAGTAAGTGATAGAATGATGGAGAACGCTTTCTGGATAGGAGTACACCCAGCAATAGGAGAACAAGAGAGAGAGTATATGAAAGAGCAAATAACTAATTTTATGAGTGAATACTTATGAAAACGTTGATCACAGGTTCTGCAGGATTCGTAGGGAGTCATGTATTAGAGTATCTATTAGAGAATACAGACTGGGATATTGTATGTTTAGTTAAAATGGCAAGGGCAGGAAACTTGAATAGGATACAAGAGATATTAAATCCTGAATTTGAGAAAAGAGTTAAGATAGTTAGACACGACCTCTTAGACCCATTAGACAGTATTCATAGACACATAGGGGAAGTAGACTACATAGTTCATATGGCTGCTGACTCTCATGTAGACGATTCAATTAACAGACCAAGAGAAGTATTCATTAACAACGCAGACAGTACAGTCAATATGCTTAACTACGCTAAAGACCACCAACCTAACCTTAAGAGATTCTTATACTACTCTACAGATGAAGTGTATGGGGACGCTTCTAATGACTACGCATTCGTTGAGGGAGACGCTCTTATGCCCCGCAACCCTTATTCAGCAGGTAAAGCTTCAGGAGAAATGGCTTGTCATGCTTGGAGAGAAACATACGGAGTGCCTGTATTGATTATGAGAACAATGAACATGTACGGGGAAAGACAAGACCCTGAGAAGATGATACCCAAAACGATTAAGACTATACTGGCAGGTGAGAAGATGACTATACATAAACACGGTAAAGAGTTAGGTACAAGACATTGGTTATACGCTAAGAACAGTGCAGACGCTGTCCTGTTTATGTTAAAGGGAGACTTTGATGTATTGAAGGTTAACGTACCAGGAGAGATAGAACTAGACAACCTTGAAATAGCTCAGACTACAGCGAGACTAATGGACATGAAATTAAAGCATAAGTTTATACAAGCAGAAACAATTAGACCTGGTTACGATAGAAGATACTCAGTAGATGGAACACTCATAGCAGACTTAGGGTGGACACCTCCGTTTAACTTTGTGGAGTCTTTAGAGAAAACAATTAAATTTAGTATGGAGAATCCAGAATGGGTAATATAATAATAACTGGAGGGACAGGGTTTGTAGGAGGTCATGTATGGAAGTTTCTAGGTAAGTTAGGATACAACATAGAAAACCTATCCTCTAAGCAATTCATGAATGAAGATTGGAAGCTATTAGACAAAGACGTAGAAGTAGTTATACATTGTGCATGGCCTAAGAAAGACCTACACTCAACAGAACACTTAGAGTTTGCAGAAATGTCTTGTAACTTCTTTAACGAATGTCAAAAGAGAGGAATAAGAGTTATTAATATAGGAAGTAGTTCAGAGTACGGAGTTAAGTACGAGCCTATGCATGAGGAAATGATGTGCGAACCTCACACTGCCTACGGTATAGCTAAGTTATCCACAACGTTATACGCAAAGAAGCTAGGGTTTAATACTCTAAGAATCTTTAGTGCGTGGGGTAAGGGTGGAAGTAACTTCAAGTCCTTGTTCAAAGATGTGGATAAATGGGGGCATCATAAAGATGTTAGACATTATATACCAGTAGAAGATATTGCTAAGGCAGTGGAAAGAATGTTACATGCTAAACACTTATACGGAGAGATAATCAACTTGGCAGGTGAATATATGGTACAGAGTAATATGCGTGTTTCTATAATTGATTCATCTGATATAGAGGCATCTAAGTTAGAGAACTCGAAGTGGAATACATATCCTCAGAATCAATACGAGAGATCATACTGGACTGCAGATCTAACTAAAATGAAAAAACTATTAAACCTATGAAGAAATTAAAGATGAACACGGTACTGGTAACAGATTATGTATTACAACACGGTAGACTGCATTGGCAATTGATCAATGGTAAGGTTGGTACATGTATATCAGGTATTTCAGAAGACTATCCAACACTTGCTATAGATTACCCACCAGAATACAACAATGGATACAAAGACATGGTCCCTTATGAAGCTACCTTTGAAGGAGATATATTATATGTTAATGAGACTACAACACTTAATGAATTGGAAGTACTTGTTAAATCGTTGGTTAGTGAAGCATCATCCATTAATATAGACTTCACGAAAGGGTTTGACTTCCATGAACAAGTGAGATTTAGTATAACAGGTCTAGAAGATAATTTCGTGATTGATAAATACCTAGATAAGCACCTATCTAAATTGAATAAAGAGAACCTATGAAACTAAACAACTTTAAAATCAAAGACAGAATAATGAAGATCGGTAGGGATAAGGGAGTGGGTCATATAGGAAGTGCATTATCCTGTGTGGACGTACTCTGTACTATCTACAATACAAGGAAAGACCCTATTGTAATACTATCTAAGGGTCATGGAGCATTAGCACAATACGTTATACTAAACGAATTAGGTAAACTACCAGACGACAAGCTAGAGAGCTACGATCAAGACGGGGGGTTAAATGCACACAGTACCTTAATGCCTGAGTATGGAGTGTATGCAAGTACAGGAAGCTTAGGACATGGATTAGCAATAGGTATGGGGTACGCAATAGCACACCCTAAAAAAGAAGTATGGGTTGTTATGGGAGACGGTGAGTGTGATGAGGGTAGTGTTATGGAAGCCTTAAAGATAATACAGAAGCTAGATATAAAAAACATATACCCTATTGTAGATGTTAATGGATCACAAGGATTCAGTAAAACTAACGAGGAGATGTTGCCACAAGGAGTTAGGGCTTACTATTCAGAAAAGGGTCAGGATTGGGATAACGAAGGAGAAATTTCATCTCACTATACAGGAGTAGACAAGGACGTTTATAAGAAGTGGAAGCCTAAAGCTAAACAAACAGAGAAGGCTAGACTATACAAGGAAAAGCAATACAGAAAGCAGTATGAGAAGGCTAAATTGAATGAAAAGAAGAATGAGAAGAACAGTAACTAAAACACTACTAGAGATACTAGACAAAGACACTTACTTTCTAACAGCAGACGTAGGGTTTGGAGTGTTAGAACCTTTACAGAAGAAAATGAAGGATAATTTTATTAATGTAGGAGTAGCAGAACAGAGTATGATAGGTATAGCCTCAGGATTAGCACTCTCAGGTAAGAAGGTGTTCACTTATACGATGTGTTCTTTCTACCTTAGAGCGTTGGAACAGATTAAACTAGACCTATGTTATCAGGACGTACCAGTCACCATGATAGGGTGTGGTACTCAGTTTGACTACGAAGAGCTTGGTACAACACACTTTGCACTAGAGGATGAAGTAATAATGAATGCACTGTATAATATAGATGTATACACTCCTAAGACCAAGGGGGAGTTGGTTAAACTTTTAAAGGAAGAACCAAAGAGACCTCGTTATATTAGAATCGGTAGGTTTGATAAGAACAACGATTTCGAGATCGACAAGAAGCAACTAAAAAAATATCCAAAAGAAGGGGGTAAGTTAAATTATTTTAAGAACAAGTATGGATCTAGGAAAAATAGTAAATGATGCCCTCACAATCAATGAGGACAAGAGGATGCTTAAAGAAGAGTTATTATTAATAGCAGAGAGAATGAATGACCTCTACAAGGGGGGAAATACATTAGAGATAGGAGCATACAAGGGAATGACCAGTTATGTATTCGCAAGTATCTTAAAGGGTACAAAGAGTAAGAACAAGCATTATATAGTAGATATCTTTGACAAAGAGTCAGGAGCTATAGAAGCAGGTACTTGGTCATACGATGTACACACAAAGGAAATGATGGAAGAGAATCTAAAGGAAGTTATAGAGCATGTAGACATAACTAGAAGTGAATCATTAGGATGCGATGGACTGTCAGTAGTATTAGATAACAAATTCGATTACTGCTTTATCGATGGAGACCACAGATACCCAGTAGTATTCATGGAACTTATGATGGTTGATTTAGTAACTGACCATATCTTCCTACACGACTACGGACATCAAGGAGTAACCGATTCAGTAGACAGATTCTGCGACCTCAAAGGATATACCTTTAAGAAGATGGCTAAAGACGGTAGTTATGGTTTAATTGAAATATTTAAATAATGGATACACAAAACACTAAACTAAAAGAAGTAGAAGCTAATAGAAAGTACTACAGTAAATCAGACGGCAATTTCATGACAGAAGAGGCTGTACTACACTCACACAAAGTATTAGACAGAGTAGACTGGGTAAGGGAGAAGGTTCACCAAGTAGATAGTAGAGACCATTTAGATATTGGCTGTAAGGATGGGTACTTATGTTTAACCCTACAATCAGAGGGTATTACATGTGTTGGAGTAGACCCAAGTAAAGACTCAATAGCTAAGGCACAGGAACGTGCAGTCAAATACGGATTGAAAGCAGGGTTTGTTCAAGCATTTGTGGAAGATGTAAAGGAAAACATTAAAGCCGATACAGTAAGCATGTTAGAAGTATTAGAACATGTTGCAGATCCTAAGAAGGTTATGAGAAAGCTTTCTAAGCTAGGAAGGATAATAATGATATCTACACCTGATGCTGATGGCAGACACGGACACGATGACGCTGATAGAAACCAAGAACATGTAAGGCTCTATACTAAAAAGGAATTAGAGAGGTTTGTTAAAAACTACGGAGAGATATTAGAAAGTACAGTTAGAGACGAGCAGTTATGTATTATGTGGAAGCCTAGATAATTTAATCAATAACAACATGATAAAGAGAATATCAATATATACTAACCTAGTAAGTACTAATTGGACTGCTAGGGATTTAGAAACAGGTATAGGAGGAAGTGAAGAAAAATTAATAGAGTTTGCAAGGGAGATGGCTAAGAAGAAAGACTACGAAGTATACGTATACCATAACGGTGAGCATGGTACATTCGATGGAGTGTTCTACAAGGGTCATAAAGACTTCAGAGCATGGTTAAGGAGTGACGTGTTTATATCCTTTAAGGCTAAACATATACTAGATAAGTCTATCAACGCACCTATTAAGATACATTGGTCTATGGAAGTAGAGCCTGAGTGGTTGCAACACGAACTAGATTCAGTAGATAAAGTATTAACAATAAGCAAATTCCACAAGTCCCAAATGAAACCACAGACTGATAAGATAGATTCTGATTACTTATGGGTAGACACAGACAGACTAGACAGAAATAAGGCAGAACAAGAAGAAGGTACAATGCTATATTGCTCAAGTTTCGATAGAGGATTAGAAGAAGTGTTAGACAAATGGCTAGAGGTTAAGAAGAAACTAGGACTTAAGAAGTTATACATTACATACGGATGGGAGTTTATGGACGAAATGGTTAAAAGAGACCCAGCACTTGCTAAATGGAAAGAGAAAATGACAGAACTACTTAAACAGGACGGGGTTGAGCTTGTTGGTAGACTTAGTAACGATAAAATGTGTGAAATGTACTGGAAGAGTGAATACTGGGTACTACCTCTTAACAACCCACAGAGCGAGTTGTTTTGTTTAAATGCTATCAAGGCTCAGTATTGTGGTTCTATACCCGTTGTGAGACGTGTAGGGGCCTTACAAGAGACAGTAAATCAGTTCATAGACTGGGATAAACTATTAGGAGAGAAAGTAGGGCAAGACAATTTCACTAAGAAGAGTATTAAAGAGAATAAAGACCACGCATCTAAGTTTGGAATGAAGGAAGCAATACAAAGATGGAACGAAAGATTCGAGAGGAAAGAATAGAAAAAGAACTTCAACAAGCATACAAGGCGTATGTGTTTAAGAAGTGGGACGAGTGTATAGACAAAAGGATTAGAAGTAGAATAGTTATCAACTTTGACAATGGTAAGGTTACTGGAGTACAAGACCAAGCCGCTATCGTTGGAGCGAGTCTATTAAGTATACATTCTAATTCACTTGACACTCAAATTCACTAGCTATACAATGTAAGTACATATAACAGCCAAGTTATGCAAATCGAGGCCGTTAATCATTCGTTTAAATACGTCTGGTTAGCGGCCTTTTTTAATATATAAACAACTTATTATGAAGAAACTATACAGGAAAGAGATACTAAGGGTAGGAGAGTGGAAGCATCCAAATGCTCCTAGAGGAGTTTTAAAGGTGACTACAGACAAGATAGATGAATTAATAGGCAATTATAAGAAGACCCCATTTGTACCAGTATTAAGAGGTCATATTCAGAATACACAAGCAGAACAGAATCCAGCATTAATACTTAATAAGAACATTGAAGGGTTAGTTAGAGAAGGCAATAAGTTATATGCGGATATGAAGATAGACGAAAAGGAATTAGATAGTTACAACGACGTGTCAGTAAGTATAGATAACAACTATATAGACAAGACAACAGGAAAGAGTATAGGGTCAGTACTAAACCATGTGGCCGCAGTTATAAGTCCATACATAAAAGATATGGCCCCATTTTTAGCATTATCAGAAAATGATAATATTTTAATTAACTTGTCAGACGAAGTAAGTATGACTAAAAAGAAAACCGAACCTAAAAAGGAGAAGATCGAATTAGAAGAGGTTACAACAGAAGAGACTAAGGTCGAAGAAGTTGTAGCAGAAACTAAGGAAGAAGCTCCAGTAAAGGAAGAGGAAGTATCCAAAGAAGAGTCTAAAGAAGAAGTGACTGAGGAAGCTGAAGAAGCCGAAGTGATCGAAGAGGTGAAAGCCGAAGAGGTTAAAGAGGAAGAAGCAGTAGAGACAGAAGCCGAACCAAAAGAGGAAGCAGAGGAAACCGAGGAAGTTGTAGAACCTAAAGAAGTAGCAGTTGTTACATCTGAGGGAGAAGCAGCAAGAATCGTAGAACTTGAAGAAAAGCTTAATAAAGCTCAAATCGAGTTAGCAGAAGGTAAGACAGAAAAATCTTACGATATGCTCTTAAGTGCAGGTAAGTTATTACCAGTACAAGAGGAAGCATACAAGGCACTCCACTTAAGTTTATCAGACGCAAAGACAATAGAACTCTCGGAAGAGGTTACTGTTGAAGCATCTGATCTATTAGCTCAATTATTTAAGAAAGCACCATCAGTGGTGAATCTTGAAGAAGTTGGTGTTGATACAGAAAAGGGAGACAAGGCGCAAGAGGCTGAAGCAAAGTTGAAGGAAGACTTAAGGAAGTTACCTACACATGCTAAGAAAACAGCAGAGGAATTTGATGAGTGGTTCGCACAACATCGAAACAGAATAGTTGAAACTTCAGAAGAACTTTCAGCAAAGAAGTAATTTAATTTTTTAAACCAATATCATGGCAGCATTAGCAGCAGATAGACAATTTGAGAGACAACCAAGTGAATTGGTTCCTTATTCAGGTGCAAGTGGATTTACCTATTACAAAGGTGCATTACTCACACGAACAGGAGCAGCAACAAGTACAGGAGTTGTACCACTAACCTCAGCAGGTTCTAGTAACGGCTACTTTTTAGGCGTTGTTGGAAACAGAGTAGATCTTTCAGCAGGACTAGGTTCAAGTAATGAACTTCTAGACGTATGGAAGACAGGTGAGTTTACATTCGCAGCAAACGGAACAGGAGCATCAAGTCACATTGGCCTTAAGGCTTATGGAATCGATGACGGAACAGTAGGAATTTCAGCAGTAGTACCTTCCCTAGCAGTAGGAGAGATTGTAGGAATACCAACAACATCTACATACAGAGTTAGAATTGACGAAGCAGTAGGTGGAAGAGGAGTTTCAATACATCCTAATTTCTAGGATATCGCACATTATATATATTAAATTTATTAAAGATTAACTATGAGTATGGTAAAATCTGATTTCCCTGAAGCATTACAGGTTGATCTCAAAGTAGCATTTGATGAAGGTAGAGAGGCAGCAACAGACGGAGCATATCGAACAATGATCGAAGTTGTACCTACTACATCATCAGCTAAAGATGAGGTTTTCTATGGCGACAGAGGCAATCTAAGGAGATTCAGAGGAGAAAGACAACCTCAAACATTCTTTGAGTATAGTCAAACATTACATTTAGATGATTGGGAGATGACCCACACAGTAAAGAGACATGTAATCGATGATGATCAATCAGGAGGAATTTTGAGAAACAAGATAACTAATTTCGGAAACGCCGCAGAAGTTTCAGTACAAAGAGAAACATGGGAGTTTTTGAGAGACGGAGTATCAGTAGAAGGATTTGACACAGCATCATTATTTGATGTTAACCACGTGTATACAGACACAACAGGTGCTACACATGGATCAGTACAAGGTAATATTAACTATGGTGGATCACAAGTTGACGCTACTACAGTACAAATTGCCGAACAGCATTTTGCTGAATTAACAAATGATAGAAGTAAGGTTATCGGAATGAGGCTTACAGATATCGTAGTTAAGAGAGGTTCAGTTAACCACAAGAGTGCAAGAGAACTTGCTAACTCACAATTCACAGTTGAAGCATCTACAGTTAAAGGTACAATGACACAAAACGTGTTCAATGGTGCGTTTAACATTATGGCTACAGACTATGGATTCGGAGCATCTGAATGGGTAGCTATGGACTTAAGTGACGCTTCTATGAAGCCTATTAAGGTTTTGTCTTCAACGACAAGCCCTGGCTTTGACAATATGGAATTTACCGTATTACTTGAAGAGTCAGACGCAGGATTCTGGAGAAATGAATATGCTTACGGAATATTCGGTAGATTTGGTTGGAACCCAGGCGACTGGAGATCAGCATTTATGCACGGATCAAGTACATATAGTGGATTCGGTACAGACAATGAGAGACAAGTATTACCTAGATAATAATGTCTAAGACATTAGGATGGGGCTTCGGCCCCTCCTAGTAGTTAATTTATTAACAACACAACATGAAATTTGAAATTACACAATACACAGACGGTGATAGAAAGATTGTTGAAACAAGTATAGTGGAGACAGAAGAAACAATGGAGCAACTTCTACGACACTTACATATAATCAGCGTAGTGCCAGTGAAAGAAACAAAAGAAGTTAAAAAGGAAGTTAAAAAAGGAAAGAAGTAGAGTATGTTAACAACACACGAAAAGATAAGGACTGAATCAGGTTTTCAGCATTTCTTTACAAGAGTGCCGTTTGCTAATAGTCCAGATGGAGGGTCTACGACTTTCTTTCTAACAACTGATGATAGAGTTAAGCTAGTCCCTAATTTTGGGACTGGTGTTACTGTTGCAGGGGTTAGTGATATTGAAGTGTGGTCAGGATCTTCAGGTACATTTGGAGCTTCTAGAATGAACGTATCCTCAATAGACGTAGATACAGGAGCTGTTACATTAGATGCAGCACCAGACGCAGGTATTTCATTAACAGCGGAGTATGCAAGTTCTCCCATTGATTCTAGACAAATAGAGGATATGAGACTACAAGCAGAGTCTATAGTTAATCAAAGACTAGCAGTGTGTTATGAGTTACCTATTACACCAACACCATCAGTACTAACAAGTCTGACTAATAGATTAGCTTCAGCATTACTCTTAATAAGGAATTACGGAGTAGTAGCAAGTGAATCCTCAGTTGATGGGTACGCTTTATACGAACAATTACTAGGAAAGAACGAAAAGGAATATACAGATGCAGGCGGTGCAGGAATATACCAAAGAGGAGAGATTGGAATGATATGTACAAGAGACTACGTTTTGATTGATGATAACGGAAATATTATACCTAGAAAAGATATAGGTAATATAAAGGACGGAGTATTGTTTGCTGATGGGGGAAGAATCCCAGGTAGGCTATACGATATTACAGAAGAGAACGTAAGGTTTAAAGAAAGCCAATTAGACGCAGATAGGAGACAGGCAGGGAGTGCTGATAAGTCAGTACCACCAGTACAAGGTTAAGCTCATTTAAAAATATTATATGGCAGAGTTAATTTTCAACAAAAGAGACTTGAAAAGACTTTCTACAAAATTAAAGAAGCTGACATCGGAAATGCAAGACTTTAGAATACCTTTAAAGAAGTCTGCAAAGATTATAGAGAATGAATCAAAGAGAAATTTTGATAGACAAGGATTTCTATATAATGTCTCATGGAAGCCTTTGAGTGCTGGTACAAGGAAGCAGAGAGCCTCACAGGGCTATCCAGCTAATAGACCGATACTGGTGAGAAGTGGTAAATTAAGGGATTCTGTTAAGACTAAGTCTGTATCACGAGATACAGCAACTGTGGTTAATCCTACGAGTTATGCACCGTACCATCAGTTTGGTACAGGTAAAATACCTAAGAGGACTATATTAAGTTCTTCTAGTAAGTCGAGGGCGGCCATAGGAATAGTATTTGGTAATTATGTAGGTAAAATAATTAAGAAAGTGTTTTAATGGATAGAATAATAAGAGCATTGCTCAAAGATTTAGAAAACGTGTTAGGCCCTAAGGGTAGTGGGAAGGTAATTCATTACTACTATGGGAAACCCGATGAAATGCCACAGAACGTGTCAACTAACGGGGCTATATTTATACAGCCAGTTGTTACAGATAGTACACCAGTAGCTACAGGTTTAAGAGATAGAATAGAAGATAACCTAGAAATAATTCTTGTTAAGAGTGCTAGGGTACAGCGATATCAGAAGGCTGATGAGGCTGACGGAATAGCATTTTTAACCAGGGTTATGTCAGGAACAGATAGTAAGGGGCAAAGACTTACCGATACAGTGTTGTATACGGTGCGTACAAACTTCCAGGACTACGGTGAGAGGCAACCCAATTTGAGTATAGCTTGGAATGACGACAGGTTTAACCAGTCAGACATAGTGACTGCAACAATGACAGTCACACAAGAGAATATTCAGAATCAGGGAGTTAGTTAAATTATTTAAAAGAAGTCGATGGCAAATTTATTGGCATACAAAGATCTCGGTATTGAAACTGAGAGTTCATTCGGTGCGTCTACGGCTGGAACAGCAACAAGGTTGCATGTGGCGTCTGTTGGGATAGAGCTTAACCCTAACAAGGAGCTGGTTGAGGACACCAGTGGTACGCCAAAAGGCCGTGACAGAATAGTAGCACGTAGAAACGATATAGAGGGAGACATAACAGGTTTTGGTACTCCAAGAAGTTTACACCATATGTTTGAGTTAGCATTAGGTGAAGCAGGTAGTTCAGTCGCATTAGGTACAGCAGCAATCATTACTTACAATCAAAATACAAGTGGTAGTATGATTTCTAAAACAATTAATGTAGACAGAAACAACAGTCAAGAGAAGTTTTCAGGAGTTAGAGGAAAGTCTTTAGAGCTAACAGCATCTGATGACCTTCTAGAGTTCACAACATCTGTACTTGCACAAGCAAGAGCAAATGGAGTTGCATTACCAGACAACGTAGTAGGAGAAACAGTTCTTCCATTTACGTTCTCAGATATAACGGCAACAATACACCAAGGGGCAACCTACGGGGCAGAAGGAGTTGAATTAAAACTTAATGAATGGAATCTAACATACGACAACGGATTAGAAGGCACACACCAATCAGGATCAAAGGCAATTTCAAGATCAGATCTAAGTATACCTACAGTAGAGGGTAGTATGACTATCTTCCACGAGGGAGCAAGTTGGGTAGACGCAACATACGGTTGCAGTGAGTTCTATGTAAGGTTTGAAGCAACATTACCATCATGTGCAGGATTGATTGACGGTGTTACACCTTATCTACTTAGAATAGACACACCAAGGGTACAATTGACAACAAACACTAGAAACTATGAACAAGCAGCCTTACAGGTTGAAGAGATCAAGTTTATGGGAATGTTCGATAACAGTGCAGCAGGTACAAGTGCATTGATCGTACCAAGTTTAACAGTCGGTACTGAATTTTAGTACATAAGTATGCTCACTTGATTGGTCATTCGCAGGTGGGCATACTATAATAAACTGAATGACTGAATGACTAATTTTTTATAATTAAAAGAATGGATAAATCTAAGATACCAACAGTTAAATTCGAGGTTGGAACAACAGAAAAGTTTGAAGTAGAAGCTTATAAATGGCTTACACAAGAAGAGGATGATCGCTATAATGATATTCTCATGGGCAATAAGGAGTTTGAGTTTGATGTCGAAGCTAATAAGGACAATGAAAAGAGTAGTACGCCAAAGACAACAATGTCTATTTCTATGTCTAAACTAGCAGACTCTAGGAAGTTCTTAATAGAAACCATGTGTGTGAATCTTAAATGGGAAGACTTCAATGTCTTACAACAACCAGTGAGGGAAGAAATACAACAGAAACTCGAAGCAGTAAGGACACCAGGAAAAAAATAATACCCCTTAGGGAGTTTATTAAATTCTGGGAAAGAGGGGAGAAGACTAAAAACAAGGAACTTACTGAATTTATTAATATGGTAAGGATTCTGGAGATGTTTAAGGGTTGGGATTACTATACATACAAGGCTCAACCAGTACACTTTTTAAATAATCTCTTTGGGTATTTAGATTCTGAAAGTCAATACCGAAAGAAGAAAGAACAATAATATGCCACAAGAAACGGTGCAAGTACAAATAAAATTAACAGGAGTAGACCAGGTCAATAGAGACATGGGTAAGCTACAGTCAGGATTAGGTGGGAAGTTTTCTAAAATAGCTGGGAAAGTTGCAACAGTCGCTAAGGTGGCTGCTGGTGCTATTCTGGCGGTAGGTGCTGCCTCTGTAGCAGTTGGTACAATGGCGGTTAAAAGTGCAGCACAGCTCGAACAGCAACGTATTGGATTCATCACACTACTTGGAAGTGCAGAAGCCGCTGATAAAGCATTAGAAAGAATCAAAAAAGACGCAAAAGCAACACCATTTGAATTACCAGGACTCATAGCAGGAAATAAGAGACTTATATCTACAGGCATAGAAGCAGAACGTGCTGCTGATATAATTCTTTCATTAGGAGATGCTATCTCTGCAACAGGAGGTTCACAACCAGAATTTGATAGAATGATAACTAACCTACAGCAGATTAAAAACGTTGGTAGAGCATCTGCAATCGATATCAAACAGTTTGGGTTTGCAGGTATAAACATCGTCGGTTTACTAGCGGATTCTATGGAAAAGACTACGGCTGAAGTACAGGCATTAGTGACAGCAGGTAAAATAGGTTTTCCAGAGGTAGAACAGGCACTTAAGAATGCCTCTAGTGAAGGCGGAGACTTCTTTAATGCAATGCAAGATCAGAGTCAAACGCTTAATGGAATACTTTCTAATGTTAAAGACACTATAAATATACTCTTGGCAGACTTTGCTACAGAGAGTGGTTTGTTAGATGCCGTGAAAGTGGTAGCACAAGGACTGCTTTCATTCTTAGAAAAGGCAGCAAGTGGGGCTACAGGTGCAGTAGAAAATATGAAGATAAAGTTTAACGAGTTTATGAACTCAGAGTTTATGAAAAATGCAAGGCTGTTTTTTAGTGCAATATTTGATGGAATGAAATCAGCAGTCGAGGGCTTTATGCTTGTGTGGAATCCTATTTGGGATACAATGATTGAAATATGGCAAAACGTTCTTAGACCAATGTTTATAGAGATTAAGAGGTTGATAATAGAAATGTTTGGTGAAAGTGTAGCTGAGGGAGAAGAGTTTAAAAGGATGATGGAAATCATAGGTGCTTCTATTGCAATTGTAGTTGGGGGTATTGTATTGGCAATCGCTGGACTTATATTGATATTCGGAACGTTGGTTAAATCATCACTCGAGAGGACAGCGAAGGTTAAGGCGACATTCGAAAACTTAAAAGAAGGCATCAGGAAAGTTGTATTTGCAGTTGGGTGGTATTTTAAGGTATTGCTACCTCAAGCTGTAGCTACTGGAGTAAACAAGATAAAAGCTTTCTGGATGTCTATACCAGCTACAATAAAGAGGGTTGCTAATTCTATAATATTCTATATGGAAAGAGCTGTAAATTCAGTTATAAGTGGATTTAATGGTGTTGCGGAAAGTATTCCAGGAGCACCTACATTCCCACTTGTAAAATTCCCAAGATTTGAATCTGGAGGAATTGTAGGAGGAAGTTCTACATCTGGAGACAAGGTTTTGGCTAGAGTTAATAGCGGTGAAATGATACTTAATAAGGCTCAGCAGTCTTCATTATTCAGAATGTTACAGGGGTCTGGAGGTCAGACAGTCAATATGGGTGATATGAACTTCTCACAACAAGGTGCTCCAATGCAACAACAGAACTCGTTTATTAATTTATTAACTAATATATAATGGCAACACAAAGAGGCATATTTATAAATGATAGATTCTATAACTACATAAGTGGTACATTTAGAGAGTCTTTCAATCTAAAAAACTCTGTTAACGAAACTCAAGGAGATAGAACATTCTCAGTGCAAGGTCGTAGTAAAGAAGATTTTGCAGTTACTATCAGATTAGAAAATGAATACGATGTCAGGGACGGGGAAGCAGTTGTAGGGTCTACAACATGGTTAGGAGTGTCTAGATTAGCAGACTTGAAGTCTTATCTAGGTGCTACAACAAACCTTCCATTTAATTTAGTAACCCCTTATGGTGTAACCTATTCGGTAATACCTACTGGGACTCCAAGTTTAAGCATATTCAATGCTGATAATCCTAGTACAACAAGTGTAGAGCCAGATATGAATCTAAGTTTCGCAAGTAAATAACATGCTTACAGGAACAACCTTATTACAACTCGCAGGTACAAGTAACCTTGTTACACCTTTCATAGAAGCAGAAATCTCTCAAAACTATATGAGGGGTAATGTCACTGGTATATCTTTGGGTACAAATGACCGTGCAAATGGGTCGTTTGTGTTTGGAGGTAGGTTAATGATACATACAACTAATTCTTCTGGAGGAAGTAGAGCCTGGAACATACACGATACTGTAGATATAACTTCTGGATTCACGACAATGAGTTTCTCAAGTCTTGGGTTTATGTATAAGAATGGAGTCACATTAGAAAACTATTTCACATCAGGGGGTGTCAGTGATGCAGGTGGGTTATTAGGTAAGGTAGCTTCAGCTGATGGTCTTAACTGGGGTGCTACATCAACCCTACTAGCTAATATAGGACTATACAGTGACCTAAGTGTCGTATCACCGACACAAATATACGGTGCAGACGTTAATGGAAGAATAGCATCCTTTGTAAATAACGGGGGTTGGGGTGTTACTATCATAGATAGATTCCCAGTCATAGAACAATTAGGAGCATTCAAACTGAAAGGTAGGGACTTTGTAAGTATAAGTAGAGCAGTTGATGGAGTAAAGACAGTAGAGGCAAATGAAACAGATGGTACTGCATTCTTTAGAAAGAGAGAGTTATTTAGTAAGGTATCGGATAATGACAACGTTGTAACTACTTTTATAAACGGTGTCTCCAAATTGTATGGCTATATATATACAAAAGATAACTATATTGAGAATGTTGGTGGTGTTACTATTGCACAGGGTTCGGTTAGGTCTTATTTGACAGAAACAGAGGATGGAGTTGACTGGAGCAGCCCAAGATTATTAGATGAAAGAGACCCTTCTAGTGTTGACCTTGGTGTTATAACTCACACACAGTTTGGAGAAGGATTAACCAATAACACACATACATTATTTGCGATAGAAGCAGGGGCAACTCAGTTGTCTACAATCACATATGGAAGCAGTCAGTTAGATGTCTCAAATGATATAATAAGCTATACTAATAATGGAAATGACAGGATAAGTTTAATACTAGGCAACAAAAAATGAGTATAGTAAACCAATATACAGGAGCTACAGTTGAACGACTTGGTGGTACTTATTTAGACAGTAGGGCTATCGTAAACATTAAAGAAGGTTATGTATTAGGAGCTTCTAGACATTCTGTTAATCTTAATGGGTATAAAGTAGAGGATATGTCTAATTCTGGTGTATTCTCAGAGAGAGTTTCTTTGTCATTATCTAGTCCACTTACAGACCTTAATAGCAGAGCATTCCCTTATTCCATGAAAAGATCTAGTCATGAGTATCACTTTGAACAGTTTGATAATACAGATACGTTAAATCAGCATTGGTCTATTAACACAAACGATTATGGAGTTACTTATGATATAACCGAATGGGGATTAAGAAATAGATTACATATAACCTTCACAGAGGATAGTGATTTATATATGTCGTATACAAACAATCAAGACATTCCTGATGTTAGGGTAAGAACTAGGTTTAGAAGTACAGTAGCAGGAGTGACTGCATTCGTAGACTTCAGATTAGAAGATGGAGACAACTTTTACAGAGCAATTTATTCTACAAACAGTATAGCCATTAAGAGGTTCGCAACTATAGGGAATACAGTACTAGCAACTAAGGCTACTGGAGTTTCTATACTAGCAGACTCTGATTATGATCTATCGCTTGAGGTCAAAGATTCAAAAATATACACAGCAATATCAAAAGACTTAGTATCGTTTACTGGAGGTGCAAGTCTTAATATAGGGAATGATAGTAATAATGGCGTATACCATGAGTCTGGTGCTGTAAGGATAGGGTCACACGGGTCAGGAGATAAGGCAATTTGGAGTAATACAGAGGTTCTAGGGGTAGGAGAACAATTAACTTCAGAGTCCACAGCAAGGATAGCCTTAGGGGCTGGTGACAT
>Ga0222673_1000329_pt1 | contig 23765 bp, 33 predicted proteins | sample AntAcemetagen801_FD_179845 | JGI IMG/M metagenome (GOLD analysis project Ga0222673, IMG submission 179845) | Saline water microbial communities from Ace Lake, Antarctica - #801 | ecosystem: Environmental > Aquatic > Non-marine Saline and Alkaline > Saline | place: Antarctica: Ace Lake...
CCAATATATTGTGTATCAGATACTGCTGACCAAGTAGTGTATAAAGCAGGTCTGACATGATGGCAACTTTCAACTACACCTCGCCTGGGATAGGTTATTATGATAGGCGTTATGTGAAAATAACTGGTGACACTATGACTGGTACAAACAGTACCACCTTCTTCCAAATCCAACAAGCAGACACCACACCAGTATTTAATGTAGATACTACTAATGGGAGAGTGGGGATTGGTACTGATAGTCCAACATGTACGCTACACATCGCAGGCTCGTCCGACGCCATTCAATCCATCATCCAAGCCCACTCTACCCAAACCTCTAACCTTCAAGAATGGCAGAATAGTGGTGGAACGGTTAACGCAACCGTTGGTAGTGAAGGTAACTTTTCTATTAGCACTGGAAGTAATGCTACTGCTTCTGTTCAAACAAATACGTCATTAGTAGTTAATAGGGCTTTTGATTCAGGAGGCAGTGCTACACAGTATGCCTCTAGGTATAGTGTTTCAGTGCCTGCAGCTATTACTGGAGCAATGGATTTTAGAGCATTTAGCCTAGAAGGTTATTTATATAATACAGGTGCTGTAACAGGTTCTTTATTTGGTGGAAAGATGTATATTTCTCATGTTGGCTCTGGGTCAACTAATACTGTTGTCGGATATACTGCTGGAATAAAAGCAACTAACGCCTCCAGCACAATTACTACAGCTAAAATATTCAATGCAGAAGATAGGTCAGGAGCAGGAACCATTACAAATAATTATGGATATTATGCAGATAACCAAACTGCAGGTACTAATAACTACGCTATCTACACCAATGCAGGAACAATTCATGCTGGAGATAAAATAGAGTTTACCCAAACAGATGGAAATGAAGCTATTGATTCTTTAGCTGATGGATATTTAGATTACCGAGCTACTACAGCTCATAGATTTGGAGATGGAACTAATCAAACTTTAATTGCTTCTGATGGCAGAATGACACTAGAGGGTACAGCTAGACACTGGATAGGGTTTGAAATTGATAATACTGGATTCAAAGAGCCAACTTCTCAAACTGCTACAAAGGTTAATAGAGGACTTGGTACAGCTTATGCGTATGCTGATGGAAGTACAGAGCATATCCACGCAACTATGAGAATAACAGGTAGGTGGGATGATACCGAAAACATTGAAGTTATTTTAATTTGGGAAACTCCCACGACATCGGCAGATTGTTACTGGGATGTTAAATATCAGATTAAAGGCAATGACGAAGATATGACTGATGTGACAACCACTTCTTGTGCTGAACACGTAAAAGAAAGTTCAGCTACTGCTAACGGATTAATTCATTCCACATTTACTATACCAACCGCAGCTTTTGATGCAGGAGATAAGATATTGAGTTTGGAAATATATAGACTAGGTGCTGAGGTAACTGATACACTAGGAGCAATAGCTTATCTACACAAAATGATTGTTAGAGGCATAGCCAATAATTTAGGAGGAGTTGTAAGTTAGAAAAAAGGTAAATATGAGTGACTTAAATAAAAATTAACGGCAACACTTAAATAACAAAATAGCGTAATACTAATTCTATGAATGATTTTGAAGTTATAATCCCATTGAAAAAAGATTCTTCTGGTACACTTACAGGCATAGCTTCTACCACTTCTTTGGATAGGGATGATGAGAAAATGTCAGCCAAAGCATTGAATATGATGGTTTCAGACATTAAGACCATTGGTGTCAATCTGTTTGGCAATCATGAACATAACTGGGAAAATACACTTGGCATAATCAATCAAGCAGAATTGGTCAATAATCAAGTTCAAGTAGGGATTACTCTTGATGACCCAACAACCAACCAGAAAGTGCCAATGCTTCTAAATAAGTTAAGGAAGGGCATAAAGCTTGGCTTGAGTGTGGGTGGTAATGTTACTTCTTTCAATTGGGAATATGATAAGGAAATAGGCAAGAAAGTAAAAGTACTCGATAAGGTTAAGATATATGAAGTATCGGTTGTTGGAATACCTAGTAATGCAGAATCTTATTTATCTATTTCACAAGCAATTGCTAAATCAGCTAAACTTAAAATGCCGGGTAATTGCCCTAATTGTTTATCTAAATCAATAAGAAACGGAGTGTGTTCAATATGCCTTACCAAAATTTAAGAATAAAACAGAAAGTTAAAGTTGGTGAAAAATACGGGGTCATCATGGAATGTGGTGATAAGTATAAAGTCAAGTTTGATGATGGAGATTTCGGGTTCTATGCTGGGACAGAAGTAACACCCATTGTACTAGAATCAGAAACAAAAGGAAACAAAAAGTATAACCGGATGAAAGCAGAATCAGAAAAACTACCGGGAGAATCATTTATGCAACCCACCGCAACAGGTACTGATCCATTGGCTCAACCAGTTAATGACACAGGTAGCGGTGTTGGAGAACCACAGAATGTGTTAGGTAAGGAAGTTGCAATTGATAAAATATCAAGGGTATTTAAATACCAAGAAACTAATGGAGGAAACCAAATGGCAAAGAAAAAAGTACTAGAAGAAGACCCTGCTTCTGAAGAAGAAGTAGAAAAGCAAGATTCTGATGATGATTCCGAAGAAGAAAAGAAAAAGAAATCCAAGAAAGAAGAATCAGAGGAAGATGTAGAAAAGGAAGATTCAGAAGAAGATGATGTAGAGAAAGAAGAAGACCTTGAGGAAGATGAGGATGAGGAAGAAAAAAAGAAGAAAAAGAAATCCAAACTCAAAGCCAAGAAAGGAGAAGCTGGTTCTGGAGAATCTCCAGAAGAAGATACAGCATCAGCAACAGATTCAAATTCAACAATCACACCAAACATGAGTACACCTAGCGATGCTCAGGATGTATTTGTACCACCATCTGTAGTGGATGGTAAAAGAGAACAAGAGACCCCAATGGGTAAATCGGTTAATCCTGATTTAATGAAAAGTCCTTTGTTTGTAAGCCTATCGGGGCAAATAGACGGAATTAGAGATGCGGTTGAAAAGAAAGTAGATGCATTACAAAAGTCTGTTAATGACAGGTTATCTAATGTCCAGAAAGATATGGAAAAAATAGAGAAGTTCTATGAAAAGAGTTTCTATAAAGCAATAGATGAGAATGTTGCACCTGAAAGCACACAGGCCATGTCGGTTAAGAAACAAATGGAACTTGGCAAGGTCAGGTTTAAAGAGTAGGAGGATTTAAAATGACAAAGACGGATTTTCACAAAGCCTATACAGGCGGAAATGGTCTACCCGAAAAGATGGTTCTCTCAGATGGTATGAATGATTATGACATGAGAAAATCAATAGCAGGAGACTTAATGGAAGGTGGCTTCACACTCAGAAAGGCACTAACCACAACCTTGTCAACTTATGCTGCAGGAACATTACCAGTATTGATTCCGGTATATGTAGACCCAGAAATTGTTGATTTGACAAGGAGAGCAACACCTTTAGTTGAACTAATCCCCAGAGTTACCAACTTTGGTAAAACTGCAGATTATAACCAGCTAACAACCATTTCATCTGCAAAACCATTAGGAGAAGATGGTGCATTAACTGAACAGAATGATTCATACACAAGGAGAAGTGTAAGCATCAAATATCTATATTCAGTTGGTAGAGTAACAGGGCCTATGTTTGCTTCAAGTAAACAGTATCTTGCTAGCGGTGGGTATGTAGATTCATTATCTCTTGAAGTCAAGAACAAAACACTTGCATTAAAGAGACTTGAAGAATCTATGATTTTACTTGGCGATTCAGAAACAGATTGGACAGAACCAGTAAACTCAACCACAATAGATGCAACCTATTCATTTAATGGTTTGTATAACTATATTACAGATGCTAATTCATGCACTCTTGGTGGAAGTTCAAGTTATAAAACGGATATGGCTGGTGCTACATTGGCAATATCCAACATAAGAACTTCAATTAGGACTTGTAGAACCAGTGGTGGAGAACCTAACCTAATGGTAACGGATTATGCAACTTATGACCACATAAAAAGCTTAATCCAAGACCAATTAAGGTATGTCTCAACCCAGACAATTGCATGGGGTATAACTACTGTGTCTTTTGAAGGGATACCTATTATTGCTTCCAGGTTCTTATCATCCACAGCAGGAACAGGAGCGATGGTTCCGGCAACAGGAAGAAGTCTGTTTGTATTAGACACAAATGTGATTGAGATGAGAGTCTTACAGGATGTTTCTTATGAGGAACTAGCAAAGACTAATGATAGTATTAAGTTTATGCTCAAATGCTATGAGTGTCTTGTTGTAAAAGCACCACAATTCAATCACGTAATGATTGACATCGGTGCATAAGGAGGTAATGAAAAATGGTAGTAGCATTTATTGAAAGCACAAGTGGAGTGGATGTTAAATCAAAAGAACCAAATTGTGGAGTATCACAGATTGCTGTTACTCTCCCAATAACTTTTGTATGGGGAACTGACACAATAGGAATTGATTTAGCTAAACATGGTGGTAGTGAATTACTTGGAGTTCATGGATGGGCAGAAACAACTGCAGGTTCAGTTCTTGAAGTAGCAACATACACAAGTGAAGTAGCAACTACAACAGCCACAATTTCACCAGATTCAAGTTCATCAGCAACTTGTGGTGGAACACTAATCTTTACTTTTAAGTAAGGATTAATTTTTTTTATTTTTATTCTGCAGTTGTTTGTCTGCTTTAACAAAATAAGAACTCCCTTACAGGAGTAGAAAAAGAACGGAGGAAAACTAAAATGGCACTAGGATTAAGAAGTAAATATGGGGTGGCAGCACCACCCTTCACAAAAGGCCCATATGTAACTGACCAACATTACACATTCTCTCAAGGAGTAAATGGTGTAATGAATGGGGGAGATTGTTATTATGTTGATGCTAACTTGAGTTCATCTGGAGATGGTTCAACATGGGAAAACGCATTTATTACAATCGCAGAGGGTGTTGCAGCATCCCTAGCAAAGAGTGGTAAATATGACACAATCTTTGTTAAGGGCGGAACCACAACTGTAGAAACATCTGATTATGCTGAATCTGTTTCAGTTACTGCAGCCCAAGTTGGATTGAGAATCATTGGTGTTGGAAATAGACCGGAAGGGGTTATGTGGACTGTTGGAACAGCAGATGGAGTAATTCTAACACTTGCAGCCAAAGATTGTTATGTATCTGGGTTTAGATTTAGACCGAATGGGGCAACAAGTGGTGGGGCTATTGATATAGCAGTAACAGGACTGGGTTCAACAGTTGAAAATTGCATTTTCAGAAGCACAACAGAAACCGCACTCTATGGAATCCGTCTGAATAGTGTACCAGATATAACCATAAGTGGTAATGTGTTCACAAGCCTAGCAACCGCTATATTGGGAACTCAGGCTGTAAAGCTAATTTACCGGGCAAGAATTTTGAATAACTTGTTTGATGATAAGGTTGATGATGCAGGAATTAACATTGCTGGAAGATGTTGTTTAATTAAAGGCAATGATTTTTCAGCGGACACAACTCTTTTGATTGATACTTATAAAGATAGTGTTGGAGAAAGAAACATTGTTACTGGAAATACTTTGGATGTTACAGCTTATGAAACCAATTGTGTTGGTTCATCAACTGATAGTTGGATTGGAAACTTCTGTAATGATGTAGGAAATACAGATGTTGGTGACAATGGGATAACAATAGACTATCCTCATCAAGCTTAGGTGAATGAAGATGGCAAAGAATAAATCAAAACCAGAAGTTAAAGATAACAAACATGGTTTAACTGCTGAACAATTCGCTCAGTGGGAACTTTTAGAAATCAACTTAGACCTTTATAAGAAACAGAAAGGCATTAAGGATAAACTAGAAGAACCAAAACCAAAGAAGAACAAACTTTTTGGTTAATTTTTTTATTTTATATTTTATTGAAATCATGGAGGAAAGAATATGGTAATAGCACCAGTTATAGCGGTATATGACTTAGTAGTCTCAGATGAAGTTACAGATGCCGCAGCATTAAAGGTCTGGGAAGACACACTTACAATCACAACATTTTACGGCTGGAATGTAGTGGCATTAAGCAATAGCTTATTGAGATACACTATTGTCTATGCATAATGAGGAAACTAAAGTTCAAAAATGGCAAGATTAGAGGAACTACAAGTAGTGGAGAGACAGACCCACACCCCAAACGCAGTTCCAACAAAAAGAAATCTACCAAGAATAAGAACTTACTTCAAAGATTATTTAAACTCAAATAGTACTAGGGTAGCATGAAAGACAAAATATATTCCAAAGAAGAAGCATTTAGTCTTTTGTATCATGAACAAAAGGCATTACTAGATGATAGAGAAATCTATTACAAATCAAATGCAAAGGAAACAACGCTTGTTAGATTAATCATAGATTCTAACCCCACTCACTCACCAAAACCATCCCAGAACAAAGGAGATAAGGACTCCATTTTTGTATTAACCAACCCAGACAAGAAACAATTAAAGAAGGTTTTGGAGATTGCAAGAGCGGGATTCCCAGAACAAGATTTAATCACATTCATTGATAAACTAAAAAAACAAATTTAACTGGCATAAGCCAAGAGGCACTAACCATGAGAATAAAACCAATATCGGTTATGTTATTAATGTTCATTCTACTTATTAGTCTTGTATCAGCAATCCCGTTCACACCACAAGGTAATGTTGATTTAAAGAACCATTTTAATATGACCAACCTTAGCTATTTTGATTCTTTCATAATGGTTGGGAACATACTTATGAATTCTTATAGTATTACAGGTGCCACAGATATTAACACCACAAATCTAAATTCAGACACAATATCGGATGGAACTCTAACAATTGAAAGTGGAAGTATAATAAATGCAACTGACATAAATGGAACTAGAGTATCAATGACAGGGAACATCACAACAGATTCATGGTTTGATGGATTTTATAACTGGATAATCAATACAGATGTATCTTCATTATATGTTGCTTTTAATGGTAGTGTATTGACATTTAATGAATCTAAACTCAATTCAACCATCCATTTAGTAAGTCCAAGAACTGCAGATTGTGTTGCTGCACCCTTAGGTGGGGTGGGAGATTATACTGGTAATACTGCAATTAAAGAGTGTATTGATTATGTCACCACCAATAATATGACTACCGTATATGTAAAAAAAGGACACTATTATACCATAGAAAATATAACCTTACCTGACGGACTAATTCTTAAAGGTGAAGGGATTGGGCAAACAATAATTGAAAGAAATGCAAGCGTACAAGACCATTGTTATACTACTTATGAAGGTACTCAAGCCGGAAGCATAACCAATCAAGAAGTACATATAGAAGATATATCTTTTATTTCTGGTGGTTGGGCACCTAATGATACTTGTTATTGTGTGGTGTGCTTAGATAATGTTGAGAATTCGGTTGTTACTGGTTGTTCTTTCAATGGTTCTGGGGATGATGCTTATATTAGAACCAATAAAATGGGTGATGTTTGGGGAACTAATAATCTGATAGAAAATAGTTTCTTTTATGGCCAATCAACTGTTGATATGGTTGGGATTGATGGTTGGGAACATTCTGTTATTCAGAACAATTATTTTGAGAAAGCAGATGGTGCATGCCTTACTTCTGGGAGTGGCAAGAGATTAACATTCCAAGATAATAATTTCAAGGATTGCACAAGTGCAATTTCATGTGAAGGGTTCAATACTTCACAAGGTATATTCATTAAAGACAATATTATTGAAAATGCAACTTATGTTGGGATTGCGTTCTGGACAGCAGGGGGCACTTTTGATTTGAGTGATATTGAAGTGAGTGGCAACAGTATTAAAGATTATAATGGTTCAAGGGGGGCGGTAAGTTATAATAATGTAACCAATTTGAGGATTTCAGATAATACATTTTATAATGTAACAAGTGCAATTTCTGGTGATAATTCATATAATATGTTTATTTATGGAAATAAAATCCATAATGCAACAGTAAAGGCTATTGCTGTAATCAATGGATGCGATAATGTTTCAGTAGATAATAATATTATTTTTGATGCGGTCATCGGGGTTTATGTCAATAGTGGTAAAGGTACAATCCTAGATAATGATTTTTATGCGGTTACAACCCCAACAAGTGGTGGTGCTACTGCCAATTATCTAACAAGATATAATGATGGCACAACAGAGAAGTATGCTGTTGGAACAATCAATGCAACCAATACTCCCGCAACATTTAAGAATGTAACTTCTATATATGGTCTATTTATTGAAAGAACAAAGCCAGTGAGATTCTATTCTTCAACATTAGCTTCATTAAGAGCAGGGATATTAAGTAATACCAATAATGATTTGTTATTTGAATCAGGTGTTGGTACTGTTAGGATGTTAATCAATGGTGCTACGGGTCAGGTATCTGTATCTAAATTAAATGCCACCCAGATAAATACAACATACCTAAACGGCAATTCTACATGGCAACACCAAGATTATCCGGCTTCTTGTCCTGGAAGTTCTGCCATAACACAGTTGGGTGATTCAGTTACTTGTCAAGACCTGTGGGTGGATGAAGCAGGAGACTCAATGACGGGAAATTTAGATATGACAGACAACAATATCACTGATGTTGATGTTTTAACAGCAACAGAGTTTGTTGGAAACCTAACAGGGACAGCCGATGTTGCAACTACATGGGATGGCGAAACATCACAAGCAAGTCTTAATGTCAATAGTTCAGATTATTGGGATTCAATAGGTTATCCAAATGCAACTGTATTCACTACAACAGGAGGAGTTCTTGGAGTAGTCAAAACATGGTGGGGGGGATTATACTGCCAACTTACAGGATGCACTATGGCAGGGAATATTGCCATGGGAACTAATGCAATCACTGGAGCAGGAGCTTCTGATTTCACTACAATTAACACAGGTTTTGGAGATAATGAACTTTATGACATGGACCAAAATGTATTAACAACGGATGGCGTATCTTTTGAAAACGGAACATTTAGTGAAGCAATATATTTAAATCGAATAAAACCACTGAGATTTTATTCCAGTACTGTTGCTTCATTAAGAGCAGGGATATTAAGTAATACCAATAATGATTTGTTATTTGAATCGGGGGTTGGAACTGTTAGGATGTTAATCAATGGTACTACGGGTCAGGTATCTGTATCTAAATTAAATGCCACCCAGATAAATACAACATACCTAAACGGCAATTCTACATGGCAACACCAAGATTATCCGGCTTCTTGTCCTGGAAGTTCTGCCATAACACAGTTGGGTGATTCAGTTACTTGTCAAGACCTGTGGGTGGATGAAGCAGGAGACTCAATGACGGGAAATTTAGATATGACAGACAACAATATCACTGATGTTGATGTTTTAACAGCAACAGAGTTTGTTGGAAACCTAACAGGGACAGCCGATGTTGCAACTACATGGGATGGCGAAACATCACAAGCAAGTCTTAATGTCAATAGTTCAGATTATTGGGATTCAATAGGTTATCCAAATGCAACTGTATTCACTACAACAGGAGGAGTTCTTGGAGTAGTCAAAACATGGTGGGGGGGATTATACTGCCAACTTACAGGATGCACTATGGCAGGGAATATTGCCATGGGAACTAATGCAATCACTGGAGCAGGAGCTTCTGATTTCACTACAATTAACACAGGTTTTGGAGATAATGAACTTTATGACATGGACCAAAATGTATTAACAACGGATGGCGTATCTTTTGAAAACGGAACATTTAGTGAAGCAATATATTTAAATCGAATAAAACCACTGAGATTTTATTTCAGTACTGTTGCTTCATTAAGAGCAGGAATATTAAGTAATACCAATAATGATTTGTTATTTGAATCGGGGGTTGGAACTGTTAGAATGTTAATCAATGGGGCAACAGGAATAATTCATGGCAATTATTTCAATACAACAACAATTAATGCAAGTTTGTATCAGGGAAATACCCTAAATATCTCAAACACACTATATGTTAATAAATCTTCATTAGCAACTGACCAACTATTCCTTAGTCCAACCAATGTTTTATACGGTAGTAAAAAATGGGGCTATCCTGAATTAACTATCGGAACCAATTTCTATTATGACGGTACTTCATTTTCGATAGAAAACGCCAGTCAGAATGGAAGTGGTGTTTGGTTCTCTGCTAATGAGATTTATTTTGTTACTTATGATGGCACCATAGATTATTCACAAAAAGTTACTAGGGATGGCTTTTATCAAGATTCAACACACAAGGTTCTGGATGATAGAGACAATGTTAGTATAAGGGATGATATGGTTCATACTTCAGGAGATAACATGACTGGTGCATTGAATATGACAGCAAACCATGTTTATGATATGATTCCTAATTTGGGTAGCCCCACACCCGAAGTTGATATTTCAGGTGGTGCGATAACAATTACTGGCGGGTATATGGCTATAGACACAGAGAGTGATTCAGCAACAGACGCTTTAATTACTATCAATGGCGGAACTGTAGGTGATTTGATTATCTTAACCTCTTTGGATTCTGCCAGGGACATTAATATCACTACTGGTGGAAACATTGTACCTAATGGTCAATATGACTTGGTTAATAATAATTACCAGATTATGTTGATATTACATAGTGATGGATATTGGAAGGAGGTGAGCAGGTCTCATCCTTGAGATAAATTTAGAATGGCAGATAAGAAAACAATAGGGATAACAAGTTTAATTACAATAGGGCTTGTTTTGGCAGGATTAATTGTTCCGGGCTATTTTGATACTTCTAAGTATTATTGTGAATCAGAATCAAGCATAATGGAATGTGATGGCGGTTTGAGTGGTGGTTCACAAACTAGATGTTACCTTAATGAAGAAAAAACCAGCTGGGATTATTGTAAGGGCGGATGGATAGAAGTAACGGATGATAGACCCATACAAGAAGAAGAACAAGAAACGCCTAACCCCACAATGGGCGAGAAGGCATGGAGATGTTCAATTGAAGGGTGTGTTGCTATATGACACTAACAACCGAAAGTAAAAGGGGTAGCGATTGTTCGGGTACAGATGGAACAACAACTAGGGTTTTAACATTAACCAATACATTACCAACGCTGACTGGTGGGTTCTCGGTTTATGTGGGTGGTAACCTATTAGTTCCAGATACGGAATATACACACACAAGCAATACTGCTTCATCTACTATCACCTTTATTAATATGGTCTGGGATTCAGATTATATTGTTGTTATCTATCTGCAATCTGGTGGGGGTTCACTAACTAACAATTATGCTACTTATACGGATGTGTTTACAAGAACAGGTTTATCGAGTTCAGAAGTTTCAAACGCAATTGTTGATGAACTAATTTCAGATTCAGAAGCAGAACTTGAATCAATCACTGGTAGGAAATTCACAGATGCAAACTCTGTAACGGAATTTCTATCAATCAAAGATAAAGACCTAATAGGCAATTACCAATCCGCATTCCAAGTCTCACATTGGCCTGTTCAAAGCGTAACTGAATGTGGTACGCTGGATTCAAGTGGGACATCCGTATCTACTTGGGACACAATATCTTCTACAGAGATACTAGCAGAGACTTATCAAAGTGATGATTACTGGCTTGAAGTGGCTAATGATACAACTACTAATGATATTAAGCCAACAGGTAGGTTTGTCTTAAAAACGCAGACATTACCGGAAGGAACAAATAATTTAAAGGTGGAATATACCTATGGCTATGCAGATGTGCCAAGGATGGTTACTGAATTGGCAGCTTCAATGGCTGGAATCAAAGCATGGGTGATGGTTCTGGGCGGTCAATATGACAGCGTAAATAGTTATAATCTGGCTGAATTTTCAGTAAACAAAGGTGAACTACACACTAAAGGCAAACAGAACATGGAGTTCCTCAAGATGAGGATAGATTCATTATTAGATAGGATTGGTAGAAAACAAAGAACAATGTTTTTTGCTACGGGTTCGGATAGATAAAAACCAAGAGGTAAGAAATGGCATATAATTTAGGTGCAAAGGCACTATCAGACTTTAATAGTGTTATGAATGAACATGGCACTACTTATACAATCACCAGAGTAACAGAGACTACAGATTCTATGGGTACAGTAAGTGCAGTATCAGAATCCACATTCTCAATGGTTGGCATGATACAAAACATCTCTGAAAAGGATAGGAATGTACATGAGATGGGATTGGCTGTGCCTGGCAATTCTAAATTTTATTGCAAGACATTAGCTACAAATGGTACTGATGAAGTTAAAGAAGGCGATATAGTCACTGACCAATATTCAGTTCAATGGAAAGTAACCAATATCTTAAAGCAACCCTATACCAATGATACAGAGATATTCAGGAGTTGCATTATTAAGAACATCACATCAGAGGGTACAGCATGAACATGAATTTTGAAGTTAAGATAGAACAGAAACTCGATTCAGAGGATGCTATCAGGAGGATGAGGTACGCTTTATATTTATCAATGATTAAAATGAAAGAACTAGCGATAAGGTTTGCACCAATTGATTTAGGGCAATTAAGGGCAAGTATATTCTTACATCCCAATTCCAAGAACTCTGATACTTATACTTTAGAGGATGGAGTTTCTTATGGGATTCGGATGGAATATGGGACTAGGGCACACTGGGTTCCTCTTAAGCCATTGATTGAATGGGCTAGAAGACATGGTGGAGATGAAGGTATGGGGTATGCTATTCAACAGAAGATTGCTAAACAAGGAGTGAATGCACATCCTTTTTTCAGGCCTGCCATGAATGAAGTTAAAGAGAAATGGATGCCTCAATATATGAATAAGGCATTGGAGGCTGAAAATGTCTGATTTTTTACCAGCAAAATATATCCTTGTAGATTTCTTGAGAAAGAACTTAATAGATCCAAGAGCAAGAGCAGAGACATCCGGTTCTGATACATTCACAGCAACAGCTGGGCAAACAGATTTCACTTGCACACCCACCTCTGGAACTATAAGTTGCATTACGGGTGTTACTGTTGAAGGTACTGCAGTAACTAAATGGGAAGATTACTGGATAGATTTCAGAAACCAGAAAGTAATATTCTTTACTGGATTGACAGTGGGGGATGCAGTAGTAGTTTCATATAAATATGGTACTTCAAATTGGATTTATTGGGACAAGCCAAGAGTGGATTTGGGGAGTACTAGTTTCCCAAGAATCAATATCATGACCATTAGTGGTTCCGGGTTGAGGTTAGGTAACTCAGACGCACCTGTTGAATCAACAGTTCATTACCAGATAGATATTTGGACTAAAGAAGGCAAAACTAACCAAATATTCACCATTTCAAGCAGGGCATATACTGGAGAAGAATTGGCAGAGTATATTGCAGCTAAAATAACGGAAGCATTTGAGGATTCAGAATCAGAATTATTCCCTGCACTTTACAATTATAACATCACACAAGTACCAAAGGATTTGCCATTCGATGAAACTTACCAATGCTTCCATAAAGTTGTGGAGGTTGAACTTAAAGCATTAGACTTAAATAGGGTCAATTAGTTTAAACAGAATAGGGTGATTTTAATAGGAAAAAGAGAATATTTATATATCACTAAATTATAGTAATGATTGGTGGTATAAATGTTTATCAAACAAATATGTGAGATATGTGGAAAGGAATTTGAAGCACAAGATTGGAGAAAAAGAAAATATTGTAGCAAGAGATGTTCTGCTACAAGACCTAACTCAGGACAATATAAAAAAGGACATGAACATGATGAAGAAACAGAAGAGAAAAGATTATTGGCTATTAGAAAAAATCCTAGTTATGGTATGCAAGGTAAAAAACATAGTGAAAAAACAAAGAAACAAATGTCAGAAAACAGTAAAATACCTTATAACTACATTGATGGAGGATATAGAAAAAAGATTGAATCAAATAAATGTTCAATTTGTGGAGAAGATAAAAAAAGAATTGTTATTCATCACAAAGATAAAAACAGAAAAAATAATAAGATTCTTAATTTACAATCTGTTTGTGATAAGTGTCATAGTAAAATACACTTTCCAGATGGTAAGATTGGGAAAAATCACAGGAGGTGATTAAGATTTCATTTACAGAATTTTTAGTCGGAAAACGGGAACAAATAAGCTGGGGTTCTGAAACCACATACGGAACAGGAGTAACACCCACAGAAGTAATTGGATTAAATGCAAGGGTAGACCCCGACTTCAATCAGAACTGGCAAGATATTTTAACAGCAGGTGCAGATGCAAGAACAATTGCAAGTAAGGTTGCAGGGTCTTTAAGTTTACCATTTACACTAACATTCTGCCCAACTAATTGGAAATTCTTACAGTATTGTGGTTATTCCGTAGCAAATGGTGGTAGTGTAGGCGAATATACCCATACATTCACAATAGCTAATACTATTGAGAGTTTCACATTAGAATGGGCAAGACAAGCAACCACAGATAGGGTAATTACCCTTGATGGTTGTGTGGTTAAAAAGGCATCTATCTCTTATAAGAAATCATCAGGAGAAGGAACTGACGCATTAATGGCTGTTAGTTTAGATTGTGTGGCACAGGGTTATTCAATAGGTACATCAGTTACAAGCCTATCTGCAATCACAGCAACACCATACCAGTTTAGGATGGTTAAATGGACAGTTAATTCAACAGAAACAGTTGAAGTCAATTCTGGTGGGATTAATATTGATAATGGAATCAATGAAGATGATTCAAGATATTGTAACTCTACCTTAAATAGAGAAATAGGAGAACCAATTCCTAAAGTACATAAGATATTTGGGACAATGAGTATCAATAAAAAAGATGATACGCAACTTGACCATTGGGATTCTGCAGTTGCAGTAACTGGGACAAACACCTTGTTATTCTATCGGGGTTCTAATGACCAGTTACTAATAACATTCACAGGATTAAGATATGCACAATGTAATGAACCAACACAACTTGAAGGAGTGACTTACTCTGATATTGTTTGGAGTTCATTATCAGTGGCTATGGTTGCAACTGACGCAACAGAAACATATTAAACAAGACCAAGAGGTAAAAACAATGTATGAAGAACATTTCCAAGAGGAAGGGGTTATTGAGTTTGAATTGGATGGTGCTAAGTTTGGTTATAAACCAACCACAGCAGGAGAAGAAAATGAATGGCTTAAAGAATATATGCTTGTGGATGATAAAGGTAGTTATATCCAAGATGTTGCTATGTTGAACAAATGCAAAATTAGAAACCTAAAGAAAGCACCATACACTAAGGAACTAATCCATAAGATTATTGGCTTGGAAAAGGATTGGGAACTACTTAAACATGATGAGAAATGGATGTTAATATCAAAACTAAAACCAAAGATGTTCTCAAAAATTATCAGAGCAATCAATAAGATTGATACTGGGACTTTACAAGAACAAAACCAAAAAAAAAATTAATTATAGAAATACAGCAAACCAACCCTAAATTGGGGATGACAATCAAAGGAAAATATGCCATATTGGCCTGGTTTCAATATATAAGCTGGACAAAAGGAATCAGCCCCCTTGAGTTCAATAAATGTGATGCAAAGGACATCAAAAGTATAATGGCAATCCATGAAGCCATTGGACAGAAAGGAATGAGAGAACAACAAATCAGCAACATGATGAGGAAAATGAAATGGTAGAAATGTCAAGCATGAAAATCACTGCGGGGATGAATGTGGATGAGATTAAACAAGCATTTGGTTTTATACATCAATCCATGAAGAACACACAAAAGGATTCTAAAACAACAAGTGGCGACTTAAAAAGACTTGAATTAGGAGTAAGTGTGTTGGGTAAAGCTGTAATGGTTGCTGGCACCGCATTTACTGGAATGTTATATGAAGCATCAAGAAAAGCACCTGCATTGGCAGGAAGCATGGCTTCAATTAAGACATCATGGGATTCAATGATAAGAAGTTTGGGGGAAGGGTTAGCACCAATTTTTGATTGGTTATCTGTTAAAATGGAAGGGTTAGCTAATTGGGCTTCTGGACATCCAGACTTGTTTGCTACAGTTATTGGTGGTGTTGCTACTACTGCTGCACTTGCTGGGTTAGTTAAAATCTTGGGTTTGGGTCCTGCATTAAATATTGCTGCAGGTGCATTGGCACCCTTTTTACTACCTGTTGTTGCGGGGTCAATATTGGCAGGATTGCTTATTTTGGCAGCAATTAAAGTGGGGGATGCCATTTCTGAACCAGAGACTCTTATTATGAATGTTCCTATTCCCCAAGCTGCAAAAGATCAGATAATTTATGCAGAAAGCCATAGAGGAACTGGAGAATATCTTGATTTAGTTAATCGGTATGCAATAACTACAGACCATGGTGCTCAATCAACACCAGAAATTGATCCCACAACGGGAAGGTTAGTTTCAAGCAAAACCATGTCAGATAGGGCAATCAGGGCTGGTGAAGAATATCTTAAAAGCAAGAACTGGACAATCACAACTAGGGGTTGGGCTATGAACTCAACAGATTCATATAGTTCAACGGGGTCAAACACATGACCATGAAAATAGAAAATTATGAGGGAACAGCAGACACATTTACTTGGGGCTATAACCCAAATGTTGCAGATTATCAATTAGATACTAATGCAGAAATTACTCAAATCCCATTTTCTAATAGGCATATTGTTGTTAGTGGTGGTGGCTTTGCACCCAAATTGGTTGTTCTTTCAGGTCATACTTCGGGTGCAAATATCTGGAGTGATTATAGGAGTATAGCCAAACATATTGCACAATCAGATAAAATCAAGAAGTTATATTTTGAATCTGATAAATTCTTACTTGTTATCGGTAAACAGATTAAACAAGTACACGCGGGTGGTAGAACCATGTTCATTGATTATGTTGCTACATTCCAGAGTTTAATAGGCGTTTTGTTTGGGTCAACAGCAAAGACAGCAGGCACTAATGCTGGTAATGCAACAACCTATATTAATTCAATCACAGGCACAGTCACTTCTGGAGGAACAGATATAACAGTTACAGATGAGACCAATTCATTCAAGATTACAACAGTTGCGGGAGATGCTGGAGAAGATATTGTAATTTCATTAGTTAAAATGTCTGATTCTGGTAGAGGTATTTATGTTTCTGAGTATAGGTATGTTACTATAGATAGTACAAGGACAAGGAATGTTAGTACCACTGGTGGGACTGGGTTTCCAGTTCTATCAACAGGAGTTAATGTATCAACAATTACAACAACCAATATATCAAACCCAATAAAAACATTCTATGATGGGTATTATATGTGATTAACTATGAGTGAATTCAGGATAACAGCAACACAAGGAGGGAACGCAGTTTCAGTAGAACCAGATGCTGCATTCTCATATACGGATTGTCTGAATGATGTTAATGAGGCAGAATTAAGGTTCTCAAGCATTAGTATATCCACAAGGACAGCTTTAGTTATGGGTGCCACATTAGAAATCTTAAAAGATAGTACAAGGGCATTCTATGGCCTGATTGATCATATTGATTATGTAGATGGGGGCGGGTTAGTTGTTCATGCTTCTGGTCATGAAATTTGGTTAGCTAAAGAACATGGCGCATATGCAAATTCACCTTGGTTAGCAACAGCTTCTGCAACCATCTTTTCGGCACTGATAGCCGAAAGCACACATTTATCTGCTGAAAGTATTGCTACAGGGTTATCGGTAGATTTAAAGGTAAGTAAATCAGATTCATTATGGAACGCAATCACAACCTTATTAAAGAAAACAGCACAGGATTTATTTGTTGATTATACTGACACTTCTGATATTGAGATTGGTATTACTAACCATAAAGGTAGTGCCACTTCAATTGGTAATATGGATGGAGGGATAGATTTCTATAATTTGAGGTTTACTACAACCTACCCCATAGCAAATTATGTGGCAGTATATGGTAAGGGTGATGGTAATGACCAACTAATGAGTACATCCGGGCATGGGCAGGATGCAACATCTCAATCTGCCTATGGCATTATTAAAAAAATAGTGGTTGATAGGACTTGTATTGACCAGACATCCGTAGATAATCTGGCAGATAAAGAGGTTGCCCTATCTAAAGACCCCACTAAACTTTATGAGTTTCAAGTAAAAGATATTAAATGGGATATTGAAGCGGGAGATATTCTAACAATCACATCAGAAGATGTTGGCCTTGATGAAGAAGAAGTAAGAGTAACAAGAGTGAAGAGGGGATTCTTTGGTTCTACAGAGGTTTTGGGGTTACAAGTAACAAACTCATCATTCGCAAAAGCCGTTAAGGATGGTAATAAACAACTGGGCGAAATCAGGAAACAGATAAGGGACACCAATACCTATATGCAGGGTTCAAGTAACTTATGTCAATGGAGTGGGCTTATTAATGGAAATAGTAGTTACGGGTTGGAGATTCCGTTTTATATAGATTCCCGATTTGAGGATGAAGCGGGGAACATGAGAGTAACTTCATTTGGTGTGGATTATGATATTGATAAATTCAGGGAAAGTGTGGGGACTGCAACGGATTCAGGCCATGACCATGATTTAAGTCCGGGTGCAACTGCCTCACATAAACATGACGCAACAGATGGAGGCCATAATCATGGCGTACCCACACTTACAAGTAGTTCTTATACAATGATGTCTGATGAAGGTGGTGATAGTTTTACTGGAGATACGTTATCTGTTGGTTGGAATAATAACCAATTATCAGAAGCAATTTCTGGAACATTTGATTTTATTTATGTTAGGGTGGCAATTGAAGCTGATTTTAGTGATGGTGATTTTGATGTGGGGATAAGGTTACACATGGGTGGTAATTATTATGCTAATAGATATAATATGGGTGCAAATACGGGGGTACACAGTTATGTGATTAGAGAGACTTTTATGTTTCCTGTTTTTGGTTCTTCTACTTCAACAGTATATGCAGATGTGTATAGTTCAGTTAATAATGATTATAATGGCGAGTTACAAGTTCATGGCGGGGGTCAATCGCATTCCCATTCAATACCCGATAGTTATGATGTGGATAATGGTACTGCTGATGTGTCCGATTCAACTAAAACCCCAGCACTTACAGGCGATTCTGATTCAGGCACAGCTTCAATAACTATTGGTGACGGTGTGGGTGAAGCAGGAAGCGTAAATGCAACCAGCTTAACAGTAACAATTGATAAGTGGGATGATGTAGATAAAGAATGGGATTGTTATGGCACTAATATAACTGGCGATATTCTTAACTGGAACATAGATTTTGGTGGTGGGGTGTACCCTAATTCTACGGGTTGGTGGCGTATTAAGATTCTAACCAACCACGCAACACCGGATTTAATCCAAGCAATAGTCAAAATTAAACACCAAATGGATAATTAGGAGGAGAAAATGAACGCATTACTTAAAATATTAAAAGCATTGATTTGTAAGAAATATCCTATATGGGCTTACGGATTAGAATGTACTATCTGTGAGATGAGTTTTGGTCATCCAGAAGAACATTTAAATCATGTACTAGAACAAGGAACAGAAGAAGAACATAATGGACAAATACCCAAATTGATTGAGGAATGAAGAAAATGGTAGAATTTGAAATCATAAACATAACAACTAAAAATGCGGGGTTCACTGTTGAGATAGAAGTCAAAGATAGAACTAGAAAGCGGTTTTGTTATCCAATAGGAGAAGGGTGGAGGAATGAGATTGCTGGTGAGTATAAGTTCATTAGGGACATTAATAAGAAATTAGAAGAACAAGAACTTATCAAAAACAGCAAGACTAAGAGCATGGATGGTATTATCAAGACGCTGAAGAATAAGAAATTCAAACTAAAATAAAGAGATACACTTAAATAACAAAAAACCTGATATTGATTAATATGGCACCCCAAATAAAGAGACAAGATAATACAGATACCTTTGTCAATATAACCAACCAGGACATTTATAATGAAATTAAATCAATTAAATCTTCCGTCATGGAAGTCAATGAGGGAATCATCAAGACAAATGAACGGATAGAATCCAATTGTGGAAGAATAAACACAATGCAGAAATTGATTCTTGGTTCTTATGGGTTCTCAATGTCAATATTAGGGTTCTTAATCGCACACATATTAGCTTAGGAGGAATACAATGGCAAAGAAAGAAAAGATGAGTTTCAAGGGTTGGAGTTTTGTAGAGTGGTTGAAAGGTAACCAGAAGACAATCAAGGAAGTTCTTAAGGTAGGATTTCCACTGATGGCAAGTTGGTTAGCTACTAATGATCCAATGATGTCTGGATTTGCAACACTTGTAGGTAAGTTCCTATTAGATTCAGTAGAATACTGGGTTAAGCCAAGAACCAAATAAACCAAACCTAATGGCTTATAATCCGGGTTGGGGGGATAATTGCACCCTTACTGAGATAATTCAACCCATGCCTGTTTGGAGAGGTTTGGGCAGTATTTTTATGGGGGTTCTGGGTTTTCTAAACCATCCCTCACCGAACCCACCCAGAGCCTCCTACCTTTCTACTTCTTGAACTATTGACATAGACTCTTGCATATACCTATATTCCTGAAACTTCAAATAATGGTATTTTGCTAATTCTCTGTAATATTCATTATCAATTAGAACCTTATGTCTCACAATGAAGTTAACTATACTGCTTATAGAACATCCAGATTGTTTGGACCTTTCTTCTAGTTTCTGAATCACTACCTTATCCAAACAAACACTTCTTGTTGTCTTGCCAAACTGACCTACTTTTTTTCGCCCCATTAAACACACCTCGCTCTTTTCATTACTCATTAATTAAAAACATAAAAATACAATCAATTTTTAATTATTTTTTTATTTATTTGGGTTGTGTGTGGTGTTCATTGATATTATAGTTTTAATTTTGTTTTAAATTAATGTTCTATTATCTAACTAAAATAACAATATTTATAAAGATAAAGAATATTAACCTACTTTGATGAGTTGTTTGGTCTATTTTTTCTTTATCATACCACACACAACATTTTTTCCCAAAAATAAAATAAAAATAAAACAATTTTATTTTATGGGTTCTATTTATATGAATATAATCCAGCATTTAAATATCTTGTGATTTTCATTCCAGAAGATTTATAACAGTTATATGATTATACTATTATAAGATGAGTTATAAGTCAAGAATAATGGATTACCCTAAGCAGATTCTTCTGGAAGTAAGGGACATGAGTTGGCATATGTTTTTCTTAAATTGTTATATTGTATTTTATATTATTTTCATGACTATTTGTTTGATTGAAGGCTACTAAACCCTATTTTTGGACAAATAAAACAAAACATTTATATATTAGAGGGTGTTATATAATTATAAGATGAGTTAAATCAATTCATCCCAAAACGCATTTAGGAGGAATAAAAAAATGAGCAAAGTTAAAACAGACATTATTAAGAGTTTAAGGGATAGGGTTAATTTCAGTCAAGCAGAGATTAAGAATCTAACTGCAAGAATAGAAGAACTTAAATCTGACGTATTACAATGCCAGAATCTAATTATGGAACTTAGTGCTGGGGTGTTATTATGAATAATACTCAATACATGAAGTGGGTTCTTGAAGTAGCTAACCAAGAATACAAGGGCAAATTAAACAAGTTTGTGAAACAAATAAATTTCCTAGAATTGAATAGGAAGGAGAAATAAGATGGAAAAAACAATAAACGGAAAAAAATATATAATTGAAGCAGGGGCAACTCTTGAAGGGGCAACTCTTGAAAAGGCAAATCTTGCGGAGGCAAATCTTGAAGGAGCAAATCTTAGAGGGGCAACTCTTGAAAAGGCAAATCTTGCGGAGGCAAATCTTGAAGGAGCAAATCTTAGAGGGGCAACTCTTGAAAAGGCAAATCTTGCGGAGGCAAATCTTAGAGGGGCAAATCTTAGGGAGACAAATCTTGCGGAGGCAACTCTTGAAGGGGCAAATCTTAGAGGGGCAAATCTTAGAGGGGCAAATCTTAGGGAGACAAATCTTAGAGGGGCAAATCTTGCGGAGGCAAATCTTAGAGGGGCAAATCTTGCGGAGGCAAATCTTGAAGGAGCAAATCTTGAAGGGGCAAAAACTACTCTTTGTACTGTTAATTTTACAGGTAATGAATATGAACAAGCAAAGCAGTTTATTAAAGGTTTGAGGTAAAGATGGAAGAAGAAACCCTATCTTTAATATATTCAAATGTACAACAAACACCAACAACAGTAAATCCAACATTTGAAATATTGATTATTATTTCAATAATTATGTGTTCGGTTTTTGTTTTATTTTTTATTTTGAATACAATGAAATCAAACCATAACAAGATGATTTAAAGTATTGGTCAGATGAAGAGATTGAAAGTCATGACCGAGCCATAGCAGGAGGGGAATATAAAATGAAGGGTGAGAATTGGAAAGAAGATGATGGAAGCAAACCAGTAAACTATACCAAAAATAAAGGACTGCATTTAGAAAGTCAAACTGAACAACAACAAGAAGAAAAATGGAAGTTTTGTTTAGGCAAGGTATGTTATTCATGTGGGAAGGACATCAGCAAGAAAGCAAGATTAAATGGTAGTTATGTAACAAGTTGTCCTTTTTGTTGTCATAGTTTTGTGGGATGATCCAAGATGGCAGAACCAATAGTATTATTCTGGGCAAAGAAATTCAGGGAACTCTGTAATGATGAAGCACTGACCCCCATCCAAATTATAAGTGAATTCCATGTGTTCTGTAAGCAAGAAGAACAAGCACTAGGGGATAGATGGGCCTCAAAACTTAATGTTACGGATGAAGAATATGAAGGAACAGATAGGGATATAATCAATTTCAAGTGAATCATTCAAAAAGTTAAAGGAGGGAGAATATGGTATCTAATCTTTGTTTTATTTGTCCTAATTGCAGAAAGAGAATCACCGAAAAGAATGACCATGTGATAGGGTATGCAAGGGGCGAAACATATTATATGTGTGAGAAGAAAAAAGGAGAAAAATAACAAGATATATATATCGGTGGGTATATTATTATAATGTAATCAACACCATGAATGAGGATGGGATAGAAAGGCTGATTCTAACAATTGAAAGTGGAAGCCTCCAATATTCAAGAAATACTTTTTGGTTGATACAAGAACAACAGCTAAACACGATATCATTGTATGTCATCCTGAAAGTTGGCATAAAAAACTTAAACGTCATATGATGAAGAGGTAAGAAAAATGAAAATAGGAAATGTAGAAGTAGAACTTAACGGTAAACCATTTGCATTGGGTGTTGATACATTCGATGGAACAGATTGGCTTTACGATGAAGTATTTGAAACAGATGAAGAAGCAATAGCATTTGCAGAAAGTAAAGGCGGGAAAATGTTAAAGGTTCACGCTTATGATAAGGAAGGCAAACATATTGGAGAAGGAGGGACATTCTAAAATGACTGAGAAATTATGGAAGACAGTTGACTTTACTATGACTCAGAAAGAGGCAGAAGATTGGAACAACAATACATTTGAAGGGTATGCAAGGGGCGAAACATATTATATGTGTGAGAAGAAAAAAGGAGAAAAATAACAAGATATATATATCGGTGGGTATATTATTATAATGTAATCAACACCATGAATGAGGATGGGATAGAAAGGCTGATTCTAACAATTGAAAGTGGAAGCCTCCTAAATGCAACCCATCCTCCATGAGTGTCTCAAAACAAACCCAGATTCAATGGGAAGGAGGAAA
>Ga0222673_1000331_pt1 | contig 23639 bp, 32 predicted proteins | sample AntAcemetagen801_FD_179845 | JGI IMG/M metagenome (GOLD analysis project Ga0222673, IMG submission 179845) | Saline water microbial communities from Ace Lake, Antarctica - #801 | ecosystem: Environmental > Aquatic > Non-marine Saline and Alkaline > Saline | place: Antarctica: Ace Lake...
GTCAAAAAAAGGGGTGTGGGGGTTAATGTTCTGTGTAAGTTAATGTTTTTATTGAGTGATTTTTGGTAAAGGCGGTGTGTTTGCCTGAGCCGTGCAGCGGGTGCATGCCGCGTTCGGTAAAGGGTTTGCGGTACAGGAGCCGGCCGTCATTGATTCGCTGTTCACGGGCTTGCGACAGTCGGAGGTGATCGAGATGAAACGAGGAACGAAGCCGGTTCCGGCATCGACGAAGGCGCGGCGCGGTACGGCGCCATCTGCCGCGACGCATCCGCGTGACGAAGTGGAAATCGACTTGCCGCGCGTGCCGTCTGGGTTCCCTGCCCCGGCGCAGGAGGTCTGGAACGATCTGGTCGTGCTGGTCGACGCGAACAAGCTGGCGACCGAGAAGGACAGCCAGGCGTTCGCGAACATGTGTCAGCTTCAGGCGCATGTGACCGCGCAGTTCCGGCTGTATTTCGAGGGAAAGGGAGAATCGCCATCGGTGGCGGCTATCGCCGAACTGCGCAAGCAGCTGGAAGTGTTCGGCCTGGGCGGCGTGAAATCGCGGGTCGGCCAGGCGCCCGGGGCGTCGAAGGTCAACCCGTTCGCGCGACATGGCGTCCGCCCGGCATAGCCGCGACTTCGTTGCCATCGCCCGGCGCTATGCGCAGGCGGCGGTCCGGGATGCCAAGGGCCGAAAGCATTGCAAGCTGCTGCGGCATGCGGCGCAGCGGTTTCTGGATGACCTGAACCGGGCACGAAGGAAGCGACCGCCGTTCATCTTCAGCCGCGCCCATGCCAGCGACGCCTGTGCATTCATCGAGCGGATGCCCCATGTCGAGGGCCGCTGGGAAACGCCGTGCCTGAAGCTGGAGCCGTGGCAGGTGTTCATCGTCGTGAACCTGTTCGGGTTCCGACGGGTGGACGCCGACGGCCATGACCTGGGCCGCCGGTTCAGCACCGCCTATATCGAGTGCGCACGGAAGAACGGCAAGTCGGCTTTCGCCGCGGCGATCCTATGGTATTGCGCGGTCTGTGAAGGCGAGATCGGCCCGCAGGTCAAGACGGCGGCGACCACCGGCGACCAGGCGCGCATCGTCTGGGGCGTCATGCGGAAGATGGCCGAAGCGACCCCCGCCCTGCGCGAAGCCTTCGGCATCGAGACCTGGGCGAACAGCATCACGGTCGCCAGCAACATGGGCGACATCAAGCCGATCAACGCGAAGTCATCGACGCAGGACGGACTGAACCCGCATGCATTGTGCATGGACGAATTCCACGCCCACAAGGATCGCGGCCTGTGGGACGTGCTGCGCACCGCCCAGGGCGCGCGCCTGAACCCGATGGCCCTGATCATCACCACGGCGGGGCGCAACATCGAAGGTCCATGTTACGAACAGCGCCAGCTGGTGGTGAAGGTGCTGGAGGCCGTGTTCGCCGCCGATCACTATTTCGGGCTGATCTATACACTGGACGAAGGCGACGACACGCAGGACCCGGCGGTCTGGATCAAGGCGAACCCGAACCTCGGCAAGTCGAAGCAGCTGCGATACATGCAAGACCGGGCGCTGGAAGCGGCGAACAGCAACGAAAGCGATGCCGAGTTCGTCACGAAGGATCTGAACCGCTGGCTGCAATCGGCCACGAACTGGCTGAAGCTGGATGAATGGAACGCATGCGCCGACCCTGCCCTGTGTCTGGATGATTTCGAAGGCGAGGACTGCTGGATCGGCGCCGACATGTCGGAGCGCGACGACATGACGGCGGTCGTGCTCGTGTTCCGCCGCGATGGCGAGCTGGTCTGGTTTCCGCAGTTCTGGCTGCCGCGCGAAGTCATCCAGCGGCGCGTCCGTGAAATGTCGATGGACTTCTACAAGGTCTGGACCGACGCGGGCATCGTCACCGCCACCGACGGCGACTGGATCGATACCGAAGGCATCGAAAGCCATATCCGGGAAGCCTGCGACCGGTTCAACGTCCGGTCGGTGGTGTTCGATCGCTGGGGCACCGGTCCCGACATCGTCACCCGGCTGGCCGCCGACGGACTGCCCGCCGGCATCCTGGGCTACACGGCCGCGAACATCGGCGCGCCGGCGCTGGACCTGGAGGCGCGGGTGAGGTCGCAGGGCCGTTTCGCGCATCCCGGCAACCCCTGTCTGACCTGGCAGGCCAGTAATTGCGTGGTCGAGCGGCGGGTCGACGGCAGCATCCTGCCAAAGAAGGAATCAGCCATGAGCAAGCAGAAGATCGACGGGATCGCGGCGGGCCTGATGGCCATGTCGCAGATGCCGCTGGCAAAGGATTCCGCACCGCAGGTCATCGAGTACGAGCGTGGCGGGATCTTCGATGCTGCATAGGCTGGGCCGGGCGCTGGGTGGCTGGCTGGGCGTGCGTGCCGAAATCACGTCACCGGTGGATCTGGAGAAGGCGCTGGACCGCTACACGAACCGCGCCATCGCCGGCGTGTCGGTGACGTCGGCCAGCGTGTCGGGGATCCCGGCGGCGCATCGATGCATCCGGTTCCTTTCCGAAACCGTGTCGCAGCTGCCGATCCGGGTCATGACGGTGGCCAGCGGCAGTCGCACCCCTGCCCCGGAGATGCAGGCGGCGCGGGTGCTGTCGGCCCCGAACCCGTGGCAAAGGCCCTACGAGTTTCGCGAGCTGCTGACCGACGACGCATTGAAGACCGGCAACGGTTGCGCCCTGATCACTCGCAACGGCGATCGGGCTGTGCAGATGATCCGGCTGCACCCGGCGCATTACCGCATCGAGATGAGCGACCGGGGCCTGCCGGAATGGGTCTGGCGCGACCCGCGTGGCGGTGCCGAAACAGTCTATCAGCAGGACAGGATATTCCACCTGCGCGGCCCGTCAAATGACGGCATCCAGGGGCTGTCGCCGGTGTCCGTGTTTCTCAACACCTTCGGCGAAAGCCAGGCGATGCAGGACCACGCCGGGCGGTTCTGGGCCAATGGCGCGAAGCCGTCGGCGGTGATTTCAACGCCGGCCGGCATCGACATCGGCAAGGAAAGCCGCGCCGATCTTCGCGAAGACATGCAGGAACTGTATTCGGGCCCGCGCGCCTACAGCACCGCCATTCTGCCCCAAGGCATGACCTTTGAACCGGTCAGCCTGAATCACCGCGATGCCCAGTTCATCGATGGCCGCAAGTTCAGCCTGCTGGACATCTGCCGGATCTACGGCGTGCCGCCGCACCTGGTCTATGACCTGGAGCGGGCGACGTTCAGCAACATCACCGAACAGTCGCTGGAAGTCCTGAAATACAGCATCGCGCCCTGGCTGATCCGCTGGGAACAGGCGGTTCTGTTTTCGCTGGTTTCCGAACGGGACCGCGACCGGGTGCAGGTGAAACACAACGTCGATGCCCTGCTGCGCGGTGACCCGAAGGCCCGGGCGGAATCGCTGAACATCCAGCGCCGTGCCGGGGTGATCAGCGCCAATGAATGGCGGCAGCTGAACGACATGGACCGTCGCACCGACCCCGGCGGCGATCGCTACATCATCGAAAGTAACATGCAGTCGGACACGGGTCCGCTGATGAACGACGAAACGGGAGAGTCCCAGCCATGAACGATGCAGCGATCACCCTGCCCGGTCACATGTCGGCGCGGTTTCGCGGGGCCATCATGGCCGGCGCCGTGCGCCCGATCGACCTGCCGGAGACCATTCCCGGTCATGCCCGGCGCGGCGTCTTCGCCCGCGCCATGGGCCGACGGTTCGACGTCAAGGCGGCTGGCGAAGACTGCACCACGCTGGTGATCTATGATGAGATCGGCGAATGTGGCATCAGCGCGGCGATGCTGCGCGGCGCCCTGGCGCGGATCACGACGCCGCGCATCCGGCTGGAAATCAACAGCCCGGGCGGCGACGTCTTCGACGGCATCGCCATGTTCAATGACCTGGTGCAGCACGACGCCCGGATCGAGGTCGTCGTCACCGGCGTTGCGGCCTCCGCGGCATCGATCATCGCCATGGCAGGCGACGATATCGCCATGCATGCGAATGCGTTCCTGATGATTCACAATGCCTGGGCCGTGACCATTGGCGACCGTGGCGACCACGACGCGATGTCCGCCGTTCTGGCCGGCATCGACGCCGCCCTGGCCCGTACCTATGCCCGGCGCGCCGATGACGATACCGGGATCATCGCGGCGCTGATGGATGCCGAGACCTGGATGGACGCCGAACAGGCCGTCGACCGGGGTTTCGCAGACCGCATTGTCGAAGACGAAGCAGAGCCGGACGCGCGCGCCACCTTCGATCTGTCGATCTTCGCCAAGACTCCACGCGAGCTGCACCAGAACGGCCCCCTTGCCGGTGACCCGACCTGTCGGGATATCGAGCGCGCCCTGCGGGATGCAGGGATTTCGCGCAGCAAGGCCAAGGCCCTGGCCGCAGCCCGCACACCCCAGCCGGATGATCGTGATCAGCGGGACGCTGACGCCGCGGCCGTCCAGGAACTGCTGGCTTTCGTGAAAGCCGAGGCCAGCAAGATCATCACCCCGAAATAGGGAAACAAGACATGTCCGAGATGCAGGATATCAAGCAGCAGATCGGCGAGAATTTCGCCGAACTGAAAGCCGCCATCGCTGAACGTGACGCCGACATCAAGGCGTTCGGCACAGCGCGGCAGGAAACCGACGACAAGATCGACCGGATCAATGCCGCGATCAGCGACAGCGAGAAGACCATGGCCGAACTGCGCGCCAGCACCGACAAGCTGTTCGCCCAGATCGACCAGATGGCCATCGGTGCCGGTGGTCGCGGCGCGGCTGCGGAAAAGAAGGCAGCCGCGGCGCGGCAGTTTTTCGCCCGCCACAACGCGCCGTCGGAGAAGCACCGCCCGACCGACCCGATCGGTGGTGCCTTCGGTCAGGATCACGTCGATGCCTATGCGAAGTATGCTTCGGCCTGGCTGGACCTGATCCGCGTGAACGGCAACGTCAACGCCCTGACGGCGGACATCCAGAACAACCTGCGCGTCGGTTCCGACACCGACGGCGGCTATCTGGTGCCGACGGAAATGGAAATGGTCGTGCGCGAACGGCTGTTCGATACCAGCCCGATGCGCCAGATCGCCGAGGTTCGCGAGATCGGTTCCGACAAGCTGGAATTCCCCTACAAGTCCGACGACGCAACGTCCGGCGGCTGGGTCGGAGAAATGGATACCCGCAGCGAATCGGCAACGCCGCAGGTCGGCAACCAGACGATCGAAGTGCATGAACAGTTCGCCATGCCGAAGGCATCGCAGCGCATCCTGGATGACGCGGTGCTGGACGTCGGAAACTGGATCATGGGCCTGACCGGCGACAAGATGATCCGTACGGAAAACACCGCCTTCGTTTCCGGCAACGGGTCGAAGAAGCCGCGCGGCTTCGTTGACTACGGGTCGGCATCGGTGACCACGGCGGACGCCAGTCGTGCCTGGGGTGTGCTGCAGTACAGCGCGATCGGTGCCGCCGGTGCCTTCCCGACGCTGAGCAGCGGGTCGGACGACGGCAGCGTGCTGATCGACATGATCGCGGCACTGCACCAAGGCTATCACGCCGGTGCGACCTGGGCGATGTCCCGCCTGACGGCGGCCACGGTGCGGAAGCTGCGGGATGCAGATGGCCGATACCTGGTGGATTTCGACGGCAGCGGCCTGAACGGGGGCACGGTGTTCAGCCTGCACGGGTATCCGATCGCGCAGCTGGATGACATGCCGGCCATCGCGTCGGATTCCTATTCCATCGCGTTCGGCAATTTCGGCCAAGGTTACATGATCGTCGACCGGCTGGGCCTGCGGACCCTGATTGACCCCTTCACCACGAAGGGCCAGGTCAAGTTCTACATGACCAAGCGCACGGGCGGAGACGTGCAGAACTTCGACGCCATCAAGCTGGCGAAGTTCGCTTCGAGCTGAGACCCTGATCTGAACCCACCACGGCCCTGACGGGCCTGTCATGACGACAGGTGCCGCCGCCTGGCAACGGGCTGGCGGCACCTTGCATTTAGGAGACTCTGAAATGCGTTCCCTGCATCAGAATATCGAGCGTGTCGCTCACATCAGCGGCGCGAAAACTGCAACCGTCACCCCGGCGGGCGGCGTCGACCTGCGCGACTTCGCCGGCGGCGTCGATGCGCTGATCTACGTCGGCGCGGTGAGCAACATCGCCAGCAGCCCGCAGCCCAGCTGGACGTTCCACTTCGAGGAATCCGACAGCGATAATTCGGGGTTCACGGCGGTGACCAATGCCGACGACGTCGACATCGAGGGATCGCTTTCCCCCGTTGCGGCGCCGAACGCATCCACCGGCGTGTTCCTGACCGTCGATGCTGCGGCCAAAGACGACAAGATCTATCGCGTCGGCTACCTGGGTTCGAAGCGGTATCTGCGGGTCGTCGCCACGGCGGCGAACACGCCGGGCAGCACCGAGATCGTCGCGACGATCCTGGGCCAGCCGCTGCTGCGCCCGGCCGCCGACGCCTGATCGCGCGCGACGGGGCGGGGCCGGTTCCCCCTGCCCCTGTCGCCGCGTCGTGGTCCCGGACGGGGTTTTCAGTCCTTCCCCCGTCCGGGACCGCATCCGCGTCCAGGAACCGCCCCTGCACTGCTGATCAAGAGGAACCGCGCCCATGACCCGCATCAATGTGAAGCGTCCGTTCAATCATGTGCCGAATGGCCAGATCCATGGTGTCATCTTCGAACCCGGCGAACAGGACGTGCATCCGACGGATGCTGCGACCCTGATCCGGGAGGGCGTTGCCGACCCTTTGGCCCCTGCCCCGGACGACGAAGGGGCGGGCACAGCGGGGAATGGCCAGACCGACCCGGTCGCGCCGTCGCCGGACTCTGGCCCGGCGGCACCGTCATCTGCATCGCCTCCGGCCCCGGCTTCACGCAAGCCGCGGCGGAAACCTGCCGCGAAGCGCAAGCCACCGGCAAAGCCCGGCTGATCGGCGTCAACGAAGCCTGGCGGCGCCTGCCGCTGGATATCCTGTATGCCTGCGACCTGACGTGGTGGGCATTGCATGACGGCCTGCCGGACTTCACCGGCCTGCGGGTCAGTCAGGATGCACGGGCCTGCACCCGCTGGCCCGGCATTCACCGCATCGCGCTGCTGCATGAGCCCGGTCTGAGCCTGGACCCGGCCCTGATCCACAGCGGCGGGAACAGCGGCTACCAGGCGGTGAACCTGGCCCTGCACACCGGCGCCGCCCGGATCGTGCTGGTCGGGTACGACATGCGCCGTGGCGATGATGGCCAGGCGCACTGGCACGGCGATCATCCGCCGGGCCTGAACAATGCCCCGCCGGACGCGCTGGCCCGCTGGGTCCGCGCCTTCGACAGCATCCCCCCGACCCTGCCGGCCGGGGTCGAGATCATCAACGCGACACCGGGTTCGGCGGTCACCGCCTTTCCCTTCGCCCCCCTTGAAACCCTGTTCTGAACCGGAGAACGCCATGGATGACACAGTCCAGACCGGCCCGGCAAAAGCCGAACCCAGCATTGAAACCGAGCGGGCGAAATATGCCGAGGTCTGGCAGTCACCGGCCTATCGCAAGGCATGCCACGGGCGCCACGGGCTGGACCTGTGGCGAAACCATCGCGACATGTTTCCGCCGAATCCGTCTTCGGTCCTGGACATTGGCTGTGGCACTGGGCGGCTGTTCGCGCACCTGCGCGACAATGGCATCAACGCCAAGGCCATCGACCTGGTCGACGGCATGGACCCGGAAATTCGTGCGCGGTACGGCGCACACTTCACGGCGACGGCAATTCAGGATCTGCGGGAACTGGGCCGACGGTTCGAACTGGGCATGTGCATTGACGTCATGGAGCACCTGCCGGAGACCGCCATTGACGCGGCGCTGCAGGTGATCGACGCGGTCACCGACACGGCAGTGTTCCTGATCGCGAATCATGTGTCACAGCACATGGGCGCCGACCTGCACCTGACACAACGGCCGCCGGAATGGTGGCAGGCGCGTCTGCAGACCGTGTTCGCGCACGTCGAGCGGCTGCCCTATGTGCGGCAACGCTGGAACGATCCAGACGTCGTGTTCCTGTTCCGGTGCAACTGACATGAAAGCAGTATTCGTCATGCGCCGGGGCCTGCCGCATCACGCGCTGACCGCTGCCGGTGTCACTGCCGGGCTGGCCCGGCACGGCATCGATGTCGTGACCTGTCCGGAAACCGATTTCGCCAATGACCTGAACGATGCGGATTTCGCGATCTGCTGGGGCTGGCGCATCGGCCGCGCGCTGGTCGATATCCTGCCGACCATGGTCATGGAGCGCGGCTACATCGGCGACCGGCTGTCGTGGACGTCGATCGGCTGGAACGGGCTGAACGGGCATGCGCTGTTTCCGCAGTGGACGCCGTCACCGGCGGCGATACGGCGCCGCGATCTGATGCGCCACCACCTTAAGCCGTGGCGTGCCCGGTCCGGCGGTCCGGCAGTCATCATGGGCCAGGTGCGCGGCGACGCGGCGCTGGATACCTGTCCGGACTACATGGGCTGGCTGGATGAAACGGCGCGCGAGCTGGCGCAGCTGGGGCCGGTGAAGTTCCGCCCGCACCCGGATGACCTGTCGATGCCGACGCCGACGCATGCCGAGCGGCTGCACGGCAGCCTGTCGGAGGCGCTGGCCATGGCGCGCCATGTCGTGACCTGGAACAGCAACAGTGCCGTCGATGCCACTCTGGCCGGGGTGCCGGTCAACGTGATGGATCGGGGCAGCATGGCTTGGCCGGTGCGCTACCACGGTGAAAGCACTCCCGTGACCCCTGACCGTGAATGGTGGTTCGCGCATCTGACGATGGCGCAGTGGTCGCCCGACGAAATCGCCGGCGGTGACTTCTGGCCGTGGCATCGCCCGCTGCTGGACAGCCTGACGCCGCCCGCTGCCTCTGCCCTGGATTCCGCCGATGTATGACCCGTTTTCCCCCAGCCGCCTGACCCGCACCGTGGATCCGGCTGCGCTGATCAGCACCGCCGACATGAAGAATTATCTGCGGGTCGACATTTCCGACGACGACGACATGATCGACGGGCTGATCGCGGCGGCGGCGGACCACCTGGATGGCCGCAACGGCGTGCTGGGCCGTGCCCTGCTGGACCAGACCTGGACGCTGGCGCTGGATGATTTCCCCTGCGAGCGGTGGAACGACCCTTATGCCGGGATCCGCGTGCCGTTGCCGCCGTTGCAGTCGGTGACGTCGATCACGTATCTGGACGGCCAGGGCGACAGCCAGACGCTGGCGACGTCCGTCTATGCCGTCGACACCGCGTCGGAGCCGGGCATCATCAGCCTGAAATCCGGCCAGTCGTGGCCCGCCGTGCAGGATGTCCGCAACGCGATCACCGTCACCTTTGTCGCCGGGTACGGTGCCACGGCGGCCAACCTGCCCCGCAACATCCGGCTGGCGGCGCAGCAGCTGGTGGCGACCTGGTACGACAAGCGGCCGTCCGTGGTGACGGGACAGGTCATCAGCGTCCTGCCGCACGGCGTCGAACGTCTGATCGCGCCTTACAGGGTTCACACCTGATGCGCGGCCCGAAGGCACAGCCCGGCCTGCTGGATCAGCGGGTGCGCATCGAAAGCCAGAACAATGCTGCCGACGGCCAGGGCGGGTTCACGAAGGCCTGGGCGACCGTCGCGACCGTATGGGGGGCGGTGGAACCGATCACCGGCAGCGAAGGCGTCGAGGCCGGGCGGGTCGAGTTCGCCCTGCGCTATCGCGTCACCATCCGGACGCGCCTGGATTTCGATGCATCGGCCCGCCTGGTCTGGACCAGCAACGGCAACAAGGCGCTGAACATCCGGGAGATCCACGACGGCGGGCCCCGGCCCCAGTTCATGATGATCATCGCCGAAAGCGGAGTGGCCACCTGATGGCGCGGTCACAGGCAAGCATTCTGAACCGCAAACGGCTGGAGCTGAAACTGAAGGCGCTGCCGCACAACGGCGCCGACAAGGTGCGCAAGGCCATCGCCAAGGGCGCGCGGGAACTGGCCGATGCGGCGCGGGCGCTGGCCCCGTCCGCCAGCGGCGACCTGAAAACCTCCATCCGTGCCGAGATCGCGCCCGACGGCCTGTCGGCGAATGTCGGCAGCGACCTGTTATATGCCCGCTTCGTCGAGTTCGGGACCAAGGGCGGCGGCAAGAACCGGCCAGACCATCCCGGCACCACCGCGCGACCGTTTCTGTTCCCGGCCTACCGGATACTGAAAAAGCGCATCGTCGGGCGCATCCGCCGGGCGGTGAAGGCTGCCGCGAAGGAAGCGGCCAAAGACAACGCCGGGGCCGCACCATGAGCGGCGAAGCCATGAATGCCGTTCAGGCCGCGGTCTATACCGCGCTGACCGGCGCCAGTGCAGTCACCGACCTGGTCAGCACCCGGATCCATGACCAGGTGCCGGAGGGGCTGACGACGTTTCCGTTCATCGAGTTCGGCGACCCGACCGCGCAGCCGTTCGACGCGACCGTGATGCGCGGCCAGACCGAGGATCTGACGCTGCATGTTTGGTCGCGCACCGGTGGCCGCAAGCAGACCCAGCAGGTGCTGGCCGCCATCTACGCCACCCTGCATCGGCAGGCGCTGACCATCACCGGTCACAGCCACGTGCAGACCATTCACCGGTTCCAGACCGTGCTGGCCGACCCCGACGGCGAGACCTGGCACGGCCTGACCCGGTTCGAGATCACCACCCAGGCCGCCTGACGGCCGCGGGGAATACCCTCAGTGATGCTGAGGGTATTCGCTTTCTGTCCCTCCCATCCCCCACAGAAAACCATAGGAGACGACCATGACCGCACAGGCAGGTGCAGGGCTGCTGTTGAAGATTTCCAACAGCGACAGCCCGGAAACGTTCGCGACGATCGGCGGCATGCGCAGCCCGACAATCACCCACAACAAGGCGCCGATCGACATCACCGATCAGCAGTCGACCAGCCGCTGGCGCGAGCTGCTGGGCGCGGTCGCGACCCAGTCGATGGATGTCAGCGGGTCCGGTGTCTTCACCGACGACGGCGCCGGCGACACGGCTTTGAAGAGTGCTGCCGTCGATGCCGCTGCCATGATCAATTTTGAATTGCTCATTCCCGATTTCGGCACCTTCGCCGGCGCGTTCCACGTCACGTCGCTGGAATACACCGGCGAGCACGACGGCGCTGTCGAGTTTTCCGTCAGCCTGCAGTCGGGCGGCGCCATCACCTTCACGGCCGCGTCCTGATCGTGGGCGGGGAGGCAAATCCGCAACGGGGTGCGGTTAAAGTCACCGTGGGCGGCCGTGAGGCCGTCCTGGTGGCGACCCTGTCACGCCTGGCCGTCATGGAGGACATGATGGCGATCGGCATCAGCGACCTGGCGCGCGTGCTGGATCGTCCGCGCACGACGCACATCGTCATGGCGCTGGAGGCGCTTTCCGCCGGCACGCTGGACCGGGAGTTCCTGGGCACCTGCCTCATGGTCGATATCGATGGCTGTTTCGTCGCCGTGCGCAAGTGCATCGTGCTGTCGTTCACCGGCGCCGACGAAGCCGAAGACGCCCACGAAGATGAACAGCAGGAAAGCGAAGACCCGGAAAACCCTCCGCCCGCCTGACCCCCTGGGGGCAATGGCTGCAGCTGGCGCTGGGTGTCCTGAACTGGACGCCCGACACCTTCTGGTCAGCCACCTATCGCGAATTCCATGCCGCGATGAAGGGCCGCGCCGACATGCTGGCAGCCTCCGCCCCTGTCGGTTCAGGTCACAGCAAGATGACGAAGCAGGAAAAGCGCGACCTGTTCAAATGGACGAAGGAAATGCAGGCCAGATACCCGGACGGGCCGTCGGTCAAGCGCGATGCGTGACGGTCAGTCGTCCATGTGAATTTCATTGGTTCGTCAGGCTGATCAGCCCTCGTTTCGGGGGTTCAGATGGGGCTCGGCTGGCTTCGTGTTGGCCGGGCCTTTCGCTTTCCGGCGGTCTTCCATTTCAGGATTGACCACTATGTCATCCAGCGTGGTCGGCTTCGGCATTCCCGTTTCATGTCGGGGTGCCCGCCGGTTCTGATCCTCGTCCCGCCACGCAATACGCAGACCGAGCGTTCCGACGACCATGGCGGTCAGGCTGATCGGCAACAACGCGAACAGGACCGCGCCCCCCGCCGCGAGCGTGAAGAAGCTCAGCGGGTTCCGGATGGCCCCGTCAAGGATAATGTCCCAAGGCAGGATGGCCAGCGCGACACCGACGCCCGCCACACCTACGAAGCCGCAAATCGACGTCGTCGCACACAGCACGTAAAGCATTTTTCCCTCCGCAACCATTGAATGCGAGGAAGTTTAGACCCGCCTGTCCGTTCCGTCACCCGGAACACGGCCCTGCCCGTCCACCACATCACTGAACCACCGAAGGAATCTCCATGGCCGATACCCTGGAAACCCTTGTCGTCAAGCTGGAAGCCGACGTGCGCGGCCTGTCCCGTGGCCTGGATCGTGCCAATGCGAAGGTGCGGCAAGGCACGGACAAGATGCAGAAGCCGCTGCAGAAGTTCACGCGCCAGTTCGATTCGGAGATGAAAAGCCTTGCGACGGTGACGGGTCGTTTCGGCGGGGCGCTAGGCGGGCTGGGTCCGATTGCCGTGGGGGTCGGCGCCGCGCTGGGTGCCGCGATGCTTGCCGCGAACGCGGCGCTGGATGCGGCGCGGGTGGCGGTCGACGAATTCTCCAACCTGGCCAACACCGCCGACAAGCTGGGCATCGGCGTCGAGCGATTGCAGGAACTGCGCTTCGCTGCCGAACAGGTGGGCGTGGCATCCGGCACGCTGGACATTGCATTCCAGCGGTTCACCCGGCGACTGGGGGAGGCCGCGCAAGGTAGCGGTGAACTGAAAGGCATTCTGGAGCAATACAACATTGCCGTGCGTAACGCCGACGGCACGACGCGCAGCGCCAGCGACGTCATGGGCGACCTGGCCGAGTCCATCAAGGGCGCGGAATCGGAACAGGAACAGTTGCGCATCGCCTTCAAGGCCTTCGACAGCGAGGGCGCGGCGCTGGTCAACCTGCTGCGCCACGGCAAACAGGGCATGGACGATTATGCGCAGGCCGCGCGTGACGCCGGCATCGTGGTTGATGGTGACCTGATCGAAAAGACCCGCGCGGCGGGCGACGAAATCAACAAGCTGCAGCAGGAACAGCAAGCGTTGCGCAACCAGATCGGCGCGCAGTTCGCGGACTGGCTGGTCTGGATGGAGCAGGTCAAGACCAGCATCCTGCGCATCATCTCGGAGATCAGTGACAGCTTCGATGACGGCGACATCGGCGATATGGGACTCGGTGCCCTGAACCGTCGGCTGGCCCTTACCGAGAGCGACCTGGCAGCCACTTCGCGGCGGCTGGACGAGATGCGGGAAAAGGCTGAAAGCGCTGGTACGGCACTTGAGCGGTTCGCGCGGGGATCATGGATCAGTCGTTACGAGGGTGATGTCGAGTCCCTGACCCAGCAGATGATCAACCTGATGGGCGCGATCGGGCGGGTCAAGGAGGCGGGTGAGGAGGACGTCGGTGCCGCCGGATCCGGCAAGGGCGGCGGAAAGCCGCTGATCCCGCAGGAAACGCTGGACAAGACAGCTGCCGAAATCACGAAGCTGCAGGCGCAGCTGGACGACCTGCGCCGTACCGACCTGGGCCGCGAGACCTTCGGGTCGTTCCGGTCTGCCGGGGTGCTGGATGAAACCGGAAACGTCAAGCCGGGCATGGAACAGCAGGCCGAGGAAATCATGCTGCTGCAGCGCAAGATCGACGAGATCGAGCGCGGCAACACGGTGCAGGAACGCGCCACGGCCATCGTCGAGGGGCTGCGCACCGAACAGGAACTGCAGGCCATGGAAATGGCCGAACTGAACGAGCTGTGGAAGGCCGGGGCGCTGACGCTGAAGGAATACGAAGACGCGCAGGCGGCTGTGAAAGACAAGTACGACGACCTGGGCAAGGCCGCGAAACGGGTCATCGCCGACATCATGACCGATCAGGAAAAGCTGGCCGCCGAAATCGAGAAACTGAACGAACTGCTGCGTGAAGGCAAGATCACGACAGAAGAGCATGGCCGGGCGGTTGAAAAGGCAAAGAAGAAATACGACGACGCCACCGACGCGCTGGAGGAAATGGCGAAGCAGGGCGTGGACGGCCTGAAGGATTCATTCCGCGACCTGGCCGACGGCACCAAGGATGCCGGCGATGTCATACTGGATGTGTTGTTCAAGGTGGCCGATGCCCTGACCGACGTGCTGACCAAGCGGCTGGAGGCCGGTTCCGGCGGCGGCGGCGGCGGTGGCTTTTTCGATGGCCTGTTCGGCGGCGGCGGCGGGGGTGGCGGCTTCTTCAGCGGCCTGTTCGGCGGGCTGTTCGGCGGCGGCGGCGCCAGTTCGTCGGTCAGTGCAGAGGGCTTTGCGCTGCAGGAGGGGCTGGCAGCGGGCGGCGGCTTCGCCGGCGGCGGCGACCCGCCCGTCGGCAAGATGTCGGTGGTCGGCGAACGCGGGCCAGAACTGTTCGTGCCGAAGATACCGGGAACCATCATACCCAACCACGCCATTGGCGGGATGGGGGGCAGCGGCGGCCCCCCCGGGCAGACGGTGCATATCGAACATCACGTGAACATCGACGCAAAGGGCGCCGACCCTGCCCAGCTGCGCCGCGTGACGGAGGCGGTCAGGGAAATGAATCGCAGCTTCGACGACCGCGCCCTGTCGGCGGTGAACCAGGGCAACCTGCGCGGCAAGGTGAGACTGGCATGACGGTCACCTATCCCCTGTCGCTGCCGAACATCAACGCGGTCCGGACGTCGATCCGCCCGGCGAACCGCACAGGCGTCAGCCGCAGCCCGTTCAGCGCCGAGGAACAGCGTTACGAATGGGCGGCGAAATGGTGGGAGGCGGACATCGCGCTGCCGCCGATGACCCGCGCCCAGGCCGGGGCGTGGCAGGGGTTCCTGGCGCAACTGAACGGGCGCAAGGGCACGTTCCTGCTGGGCGACCCGAACGCCACGGCGCAGCTGGGCGACATCGGCCAGATCAGGACAGGGGCGGGAACGCAGGCCAGCCAGTTCGACGGCATCACCGACAGAGCCGACTGGTCATCGCTGCCGACCGACCTGTCGGCCAGCGGCCCGGCGATCACGGCGTCGTTCTGGTTCCAGTGCGATTCATCCGGGCAATTTCACGGCCTGTGGGGCACGCCCAGCTCGTCGAATATCTGGGTGCTGATCAGGAACACCGGCACCCTTCACATGAACGTCTTGGATACCGCCGGGGGCAACCTGATCTACCATGCGAACACCGGGCCGACGAACCTGGATGACGGGAACTGGCACCATTGCATCTTCTCCTGCGACAGCTCGGGCAACAAGACGCAGGTGGTGATCGACGGCACGGCCACGCGTGACACGACCTACCCGACGGCGAACGACATCGCCATTCATGGCGCGACATCATCCATCGGCATGGTCACTTCCTTCAAGTTCCACGGCAAGATGTCGGAAATCTGGATCGATGACCGCGCCTATGACGTCGTCACCAACCTGACGACGTGGCGCACCGCGGGTGGTGATCCGGCGGGCCTGAGCGCCGACGGGTCCGCGCCGGGCGCGCAGCCGGTGTTCTACTTTCCCGACGGTGATCCGTCGAGCAACCAGGGGACCGGCACGGCCGCCACCATCACCGGCGCGCTGGGTGCGGTGGATGGACCGACCCCGCCGTCAGCCGCTTCGCCGCTGGTCAACGGTGCCGACCAGACCGGCGCGACGCTGGCCATCGATGGCGTTCAGGTCAGCAAGGCCGCCGTCTTCAAGGCCGGGGACTATTTCCAGCTTGGCAGCGGGTCATCGGCGCGGCTGCACATGGTCACCGCCGACGCCACCAGCAACGGCAGCGGGGAGGCGACGCTGGACATCTGGCCGCCCTTGCGCGCCAGCCCAGCCGACAATGCCGGGCTGACGATTGCCAGCCCGAAAGGCGTGTTCCGCCTGACCGGCGACGACACCGGATGGGACGTGGACCAGGCCGCGATCTACGGCATCACCCTGCAGGCGGTGGAGGTCATCTGATGGCGCGTGACCTTACATCGGGCATGACCGACGCAATCAGTGGCGCGGTGGTGCGCCCGATCGTGTTCTTCGAAGGCGTCTTTGCGTCCGGCACGCTGCGCATGTTTTCCGGCATCGGCACAATCGACTGGGACGGGGAGACCTGGACCGGGGGCGGCGACATGACCGGCATATCGGCAATCAGCGAATCGGCGCAGGTGGCTGCGCGCGGCGTCAGCGTCAGCCTGAACGGGTTCGACAGCGCCCATGTGTCGCTGGCGCTGCAGGATCTGCGGCAGGGCAAGTCAGGGAAAATCTGGCTGGGGTTCGTGGACGACAGCGACGCCATTATCGCCGACCCGAAACTGGCATTCAGCGGGCGGCTGGACACCGCTCAGCTGGACGACAACGGCGACACCGCGTCGATCGTCGTCACCTACGAGAACCGCCTGATCGACCTGCGCCGCGCCCGGACGAAGCGGTTCACGGATGCCGAACAGCGGACCCGAGATCAGGCTGACGGGTCCATGCGGTTTGTCGAAAGCCTGGTCGATGCGGAATTCATCTGGGGGCGGATCTGATGGCCATGACCCTGACCCGCCTGCCGGACTGGGAAGAGCGCCTGACGTGGTTCGTCATGGGCGTGGGTCGCGAGACCCGGTTCGACATGGGGCGGCTGTCCTGCGCCATCTGGGTGGCCGACGCGGTGAAGGCCATGACCGGAATCGACCCTGCGCCGGACTGGCGCGACATGCCCGGCGACGAACAGGCGATATGGAGATATCTGCAGGAACGCCACGGCGACCTGCGCGCCGCGACCACGGCGGCGCTGGGCCCGGAGATTCCGGCATCGATGGCGCAGCGCGGCGACGTGGTGCTGCACGTGGTCGAGCGCGGGCGCATGGCGCTGGGGATCTGCAACGGGCGGGAGTTCATGGCGCTGGCCGACCAGGGCATCGGCACCCGGCCGATGCACACCACCATCTGCGCCTGGAGGATTGGCTGATGCCACAGCTGGCTGGCGTTGCACTGGTCTATTACCTGGGGATCCAGGGGACGTTGCTGGGCATTGCCGTCGCGACGGCGGTGTCGTTCGCCGTGCAGACGGCGATATCGTCGCTGTCGTCGAAACCTGATGCGCCGCGACGGCGGTTGCAAGACCGGGTGCAGACCGTGCGTCAGGCTGTGGCCGTGCGCCCCGTGGTGTTCGGGCAGGCGATGGTCGGCGGCCCGATCATCTACATGAAATCAACCAACAACAATCAGTTTCTGCACATCGTGGTGCCGGTCGCCGACCATGAGATCGAGAGTTTCGACGGGCTGTTCTTCGGGACCGAGGAAGTGCCGATCGATGGCAACGGCGACGCGACCGGAAAATATGCCGGACTGGTCCGCATGCTTACCCGCACCGGCGCGCCGGGCCAGACCGCGTTCAGCGACCTGGTGACAGAGTCAGGCGGCGAATGGAGGTCAAACGATGTCATGCAGGGGTGCGCGGCGGTCTATCTGCGCCTGGAGTTCAACAACGACAAGTTTCCCGCCGGCCTGCCCCCGATCCGGTTTCTGGTCTCGGGCCGCAAGGTCTATGACCCAAGGGTAAGCGGTCACGACCCCGACGACTCCACAACCTGGGCATACAGCGACAATGCGGCGCTTTGCCTGGCGGCCTACCTGAACGATGCCGAATATGGCCTGGGCGCGGCCTACGGCACCGAGATCGTCGAGGCCGACCTGACGGCTGCTGCGAACGTCTGCGACGAAACCGTGACGCTGGCGGACGGCGACACGTCCGCACGCTACACGGTCAACGGGTTCTTCAAATCCAGCGCGGAGCCGCGTGAGGTCATCGAAGACCTGGTGAATGCCATGGCCGGGAAGGCCGTCAATATCGGGGGCACGTCGTGGCACATCCAGGCCGGGGCGTTCCAGACGCCGACGATCACGCTGGACGAAGGTGACCTGCGCGGCCCGATCCGGGTCACGCCGATGTTGACGGCGCAGGAGAATTTCAACGCGGTGCGCGGCACCTTCTTCGACCCAGCCCGCGACCACAAGCCGACGGACTTTCCGCAGGTCACGTCGGCGACATTCCTGGCCGAAGACAACGGCGAACAGAGTTTCGTGGACCTGGAATTGCCGTTCACGAACAGCGCCGCGATGGCGCAGCGGCTGGGCCGGATCGCCCTGAACCGCGTGCGCCAACCGATCACCATGACCTATCCGACCGGCATCGCCGGATGGCAGTTGCAGGCCGGTGACACGGTGATGATCACGAATGCACGTTATGGCTTCAGTTCCAAGGTGTTCGAGGTCGAAGATGTCGAGTTGATCACGCAGGACGATGGCGAAAACGGCATGATCCTGGGCGTCGACCTGGCCCTGCGGGAGACGGCGACGACCGTGTTCAGCTGGACCACCGGCGACGAACAGATCGTCGATCCGGCGCCGAACACGACCCTGCCGAACCCGTTCAGCGTCGCCAACCCCAGCGGGCTGAATATCAGCACGACTGACGTCGTTGTCGGCACCGTCACCCTGAAACAGCCGACCCTGACCTGGCTGAGCCCCGCTGACCAGTTCGTCACCGCCGGTGGCAGCATCGAGGTGCAGTGGAAACCATCGTCGGCGTCGGCGTATCGCAGTCTGGGCGCGGTCAGCGGCGACGTGACCGTCGCGACGCTGCCGCCGGTCGAGAACGGCACCGACATCGACGTGCGCGTCAGGTCCACGAACAGCGCCGGGGTCCGCGCCGACAGCTTCGTCGAGCTGACCAACTACACGATCGGCGCCACGGCGGAAGGCGACGATACCGAAGACTGGGGCGCCGTCAGCGTCGCCAGTGACACCACCGAAGACTGGGGTTCCGTTGCCGGAGCCAATGACACAACCGAAGACTGGGGGAGCGTCGCCTGATGGCCAACAATCAAGTACAGCTGCGCCGTGGCACGACCGCGGAGAACAACGCCTTCACCGGCGCCGACGGCGAGATCGGTTTCGACACCGACCTGGACCGGGCGCGCACACATGACGGCAGCACGGCTGGCGGGTTCAGCATCCCGAACCACAAAGACGTACAGAACAGCGCCATGGTCGCCGGCGCGGCGGGCGGCACGGCGGATGCGCTGACGCTGACGCTGGCCCCGGCACCGACGGCCTATGCCACCTATCAGCGGTTCATCTTCAAGGCATCGAGCACCAACACCACGGCGGCGACCCTGAACGTCAACGCCATCGGGGCGAAGGCCCTGAAGCGGCTGGTCGATGGCACGCTGCGTGCCCTGATCGCCGGAGACCTGACCAGCGGCAGGGTCTACGAGGCGATCTACGACGGCACCCAGTTCGTGCTGGTCGGCGGCCCGCAGCGTTTCACCTCGGCGGCGATCAGTGCCTCGACGCTGGCAGCGGGCGACCAGACATATACGGCGGCGCACGGTTTCGGGCAGCGCCCGTTCCAGGCCTGGTGCGAGTTGGTTTGCACCACCGCAGACCTGAACTATTCGGTCGGGACATCCGCCATCCCGCTGGGTCTGTTCAAGGTTTCCGCCGGTTCGATCTGGTCAGGCATCGGCATCGAATCGGACGCGACGAACGTCTATGTGCATCAGGAATCCAACATGTTCCTGATGAACCGGACATCGAAGTTTCCATCCGTGATCGACTACAGCGACTGGGACCTGATTCTGAAGGCGGTGCAGTGATGGACGCGCGCTACATCCTGCTGGACACGACGCACGCCGATTACACCACCGCGATCGATGATTGCAGCGCCGCGGCCACAGCCGCCTGGCCGGGCAACTTGCTGGGCTGTCTGTTGTCGGTCGATGAATCCATGGCGCTGGTGAAAGTGCCGGGAGGGTTCACCCTGGCCGGCGCCGTGGTGCTGGACATCCATGACACGCCGCCGCGCGCCATGCTGGCAGGTCCGGACTGGTATGTCGCCGATGACATGGACCCGGCCCCATGATGGCGGAGTTCGTGCGCGACAACGTTGCGCCCGCCGGGTGGCCGCTGTGCCTGTGCATGGCCGTCGCGGTGCTGGCGCTGCTGGCCGCCTGCGCGCCGGTCAACGCCCCTGATCCCGTCACCGTCAAACAGAAATTCCGCGCCGACCTGGCCGGGTTCTGCCTGCGCGACCCGGCGGCGCCGGGCCGCGAAACCTTCAGCAAGCGAGTCAGCCGATGACCGACAGGATACCGATTCCGCCGGACGCCATGCGGGTCTCGGCGGAGTACAGCCGCGCGCATCTGCAATACCTGGCCGGGCGCCCGACCTGGACCCAGATCCCGCGATTCCAGCGCCGCGCCATGGAACCGGCAGAGGTTTTCCAGGTGGATTGCAAGGGCTTCGCCATGAACACCGCGGGGCTGTTGTTCCGCGACATGGAATTCCGCTTCGGCGACGCATCCGAGAATGCCCTGCGTCGCGCCGTGCGCATCGGCTTCTTCGACTGCGACCCGCACGACCAGAAGCCGGAGGATCACGTTTCCTGCATGGCGTGGTCCGGCAGCGACTGGCACCTGGTCGCCGACACCATGGATACTGACCCGCTGGGCCTGCGCCGGGTGCAGGACGTGTCGCAGCGCCTGACCGGCTGGGTCGACCTGACCGACCTGACGGTGATGCATGTCGCCGAGACATCGGGCGCCTGAGCGTGAACGCGCCGTCAGCAGCGGTCAATGCCGCGAAGATCGAAAGCCTGCGCCGGGACTTCGAACGGCTGGAGCGATGGGTCACGCGCATCGTGTTGTTCATCGGGTCGCTTGCCGGCGGTGCGGTGCTGGTGCTGGTGAATGCCATGCTGAAAGGAGCAGGCCTGATATGACCCTGATCGACTTGGAGGAAAGCGTCACCTGCCAGCCGTGGATGCGCTGGTCGGCCATCCTGTTCGGCGCGGTGGTCATCTGGCTGCTGGCCTGGCCGATTTTCGGCGAGGACGTGACCCGCGCGATCAAAGGGCCGCCGGTGATCTATCACGGGGTTTCCGTGCTGCCGACCGGCGCTGCCGCGCCAGGCTCAACCGTCCGCGTCCGGTTCGACATCACGCGACGATATGATTGCCCGGCGCAGATCGTGCGCTGGTGGCTGGACGCCGAGGGCAACAGGCTGTCTGAACTGCCCCTGAAGACCGGCGGCTATAGCGCGCTGGGGCGGCGATGGGTGGTGGTAACGCTGACGGTTCCGCAGATGGCCGCTGGCCGCTCACGCATCGGCTATCGCGTCAAGGTGATCCATGACGGGCCCGGATGCGCCCCGGGCTTCGTCGGCGATCCGCCGGTCGCGTGGATCCCGATAAGGGGTGCCGGCACATGACTGACGTGCAGGCGATGGCACGGGCGATCGTGGAGCGCGAAGGCGGCTTCGTCGATCATCCGGACGACCCGGGCAGCGCCACAAAACACGGGGTCACGATTCACACGATGCGTCGGCTGGGCCTGGACCTGGACATGGACGGCGATGTCGATGTCGCCGACGTGCGGCTGGTGACGGCCGGACGTGCCGTGGATCTGTTCGTCGACCGCTATTTCCGGCGACCGGGGATCGATCGCCTGCCGCCGGATCTGCAGCCCGCCGTCTTCGACATGCAGGTCAATGCCGGCGATGTCGCCGGGCGGCTGCTGCAATCGCTGCTGAACCACGCCGATGGGGCCGAACTGGTGGTGGACGGGGTGATCGGCCCGGCGACCGCTGACGCTGCGCGGCAGGCGCAGGAACGCATGGGCGACCTGCTGGTCGATGCCTACGCCATCGAGCGGCGGGAATTTTATTACCGGCTCGCCGACCGGAAACCGCGCCTGCGGGCGTTCGCCAGGCGGCGCGACGGCGGCAAGGGTGGCTGGATCCGCCGTGCCGAGGAATTCATGGCGGCACGGTTTCACCTGACCGACGCGGCGCACAGCGAAAGGGTATCGTCATGGGCCTGATCACAAGTCTGGTTTCCGGTGGCGTCGAGGGCATCGGCAATGCAGTCGCTGGTGTCGCCCGCGTCTTCGTCGGCGACAAGGGTGCGCGGGAGGCCGCCAGCCACGACCAGAGCATGGCCGTGCTGGGCCAGTTCTCGGGGGAGTTTCGCACACTGCAGAACCGAACCTGGTGGGATGCCCTGATCGACGGGCTGAACCGCCTGCCGCGCCCGGCCATGGCGCTGGGCACCATCGGCCTGTTCGTCTATGCGATGACCGATCCGGTGGGCTTCGGCATCCGCATGGAGGGGCTGGCGCTGGTGCCCGACGAACTGTGGTATCTGCTGGGCGCCATCGTCGGCTTCTATTTCGGCGCGCGGGAACTGGCCAAGTCGCGGGAGACGGCCGGCACGGTGGCGGCCAGCACCGCAAAGGTCAGGGCCGTGACCGAGAACATTCGCGAGCTGCGCAGCCTGCGCACCCCGTCGTCACCCGGCGTCGCAGCGATCGATGATGAACAGTTCCGCCGGGAACTGGCCGGCACCGACCAGCCAATGAGCAATGCGGCGATCATGGAGTGGAACCGGCGCCGGGATTGACTCTATCGTTGTAGGGAGACACTTGAAACTGCAGTAACCGGGACTGGGCGGGATTTAGTGGGACATGGTGGGATGAGGCCACGGAATCCGGGTGACTGGAGGCGGTTCTGGTGAGTGGTTCAGTCGCGATTTTTGGGTATGACGACGCGACCTCTGAGGCCCGTTGCCTTGATCTCGATATCGGGTGTGTCCTGCGCTGCATCAGCCAGCTCGACCGGGTTGAGAATGATCGATATGGCGTTGGCCACCGCTGCAGCATGACAGGCCATGAACGGCAGGCCGCGCGATCTGGCCTGCTGGTCGGTCACAGAACAGGCGAAGGTGATTGGGGTCTCATCGCGCTCGACATTGGTCAGCATCGCAGCATCCCCGGCTTCATCCAGCAGGTCGCTGGTCAGCTGTATCAGCGCGTCGCCAAACTCCTGAATGGCCGCGTCCAACTCCCTGAGTTCGTTGATCACGCCCGGCGGTGCGACCCGGCGCCCGGACTGCCAATGTCCAATCTGCTTGACGTCAACACGATGCAGGATCGCCGCCTCCCGGATGGAGAGACGGCAATGCTGCATCATCAGATTGAAGGGGTTGTTCTGGCTCAAAGCTGGCCTGCTTCCTTGCGGCGCTGGGCCTGCTGCCTGCGATTCTCTTGCTCAATCGGGGTGATGGTTTCGCCGTTGCCGGGTGCGTGGACTTCCATGGTGAGACCGTCGAGCGACGTGCGTCGGGGACCGCGCTTGTTATGGGACATGATCGGGTGAGACATGAACCGTTGCAGAACCTGGTCGTTGGTCAGGCGATGGTCGGCGCTGTAGCCGCCGGACGGAAGGCCGCGCAGACGGTATACGGTCTCGAATGTCCTCTTTCCGGCAGGCATGTACTTCAGGAGGCAGTGAAGGTCGCCGGTATCGACGTTGCGGAATGCGATGAAGCAATGGCGAGCGGCGATATTCAGTGTGCTGGCGAGGGGGTTTTTCATTTCGGCTCTCCCGATTCTGCTGACGGCCATCCCGTCTGCTTCAATCTATATGGGGGCGTTTTTTCGTCCCGCAAGGACAAAATCGACGAAATCTTCAAGTTTCCCTGCCGAGATC
>Ga0222673_1000332_pt1 | contig 23614 bp, 22 predicted proteins | sample AntAcemetagen801_FD_179845 | JGI IMG/M metagenome (GOLD analysis project Ga0222673, IMG submission 179845) | Saline water microbial communities from Ace Lake, Antarctica - #801 | ecosystem: Environmental > Aquatic > Non-marine Saline and Alkaline > Saline | place: Antarctica: Ace Lake...
TGTGTTACGCCGAGTTCTTTGAACCAACCGGCAACTTCCCGGGCCGTTCTGTGTACTACGAGCGCGTTACCAGCAGATGCCCGGCAGGCTTTAACCCCAACTCGCTTCCGCTATTTACTCCTTACCAGGGGCCTAATCTTGGTAAGCGTGCCGCAAAGTAATCGCCGGTCTAGTTGCGTACTTCTCCACGCACCTCGCGGTAACCCACAGCAATGACCGTTTTCACAGGTGTCGAGTCACGGCCGGTCATTCGTACTTTGTAGGTTCCTTGGACACCTCTTTCATTTAGTCGAGACAAATAGAGGTAGTTGGTGCCGCTATATGGCTCGAAAAAATTAGTTCGCTCATTGAACTTCATTCGAATTACTTTGCCGTCTGGGTCGGTAACTGTGATTCGCGGCAGTTGCGAAGGCCGCAATTGATTTGCGGGTTTTTGATCCACGATCAGAAATTGAACGGCAAGGGTGTCATTTTTATCAAGCTGGAATCGAAATCCGCGTTTGTCGCCACGAGAGAGATCGGCATTGACGGCAAAAGAGACGGTTCCGTCAACCAAGAGGGGTCCTTGGGCTGGAGTTCTGTCGCGTTCGTTGAGGTTTACCGGCTGGTGAGCGCTTGCGAGAGGTGCCACAAAAAATCCGACGCCCATCGCACACGCAATTGCCGCAACCATTAGTCGTCTTGACATATCCGCATACTATGTCTTTGCTCTCAGAGCGCCACTTCTTGGACACAATTTTCGGGTCACGTAACTATCGCGATTTTGCCAATAAAATCTTTTTTAATGAAACGCTCCTGAGCTGCATGGATGTCGGTTAAGTCATAGCGCGCTGCGACCAAGGGTTTAATTCGTTCTTGCTCGACATATGAGATCAGGTCGGTAAAGACCGACTTGGGGTGGAATGTGCAACCATAAAAAGTCAGGTCTTTGAGGTAAAGGTCGCGCAGATCCAATGCGACATGTGCACCGGCAACCGCCCCGGCAGTTGCATAACGACCACCTGGGCGAAGTAAGCGAAGCAGACTCGCGAAGTGTGGCCCGCCTACTAGATCGATGACAACGTCAACACGCGACTCACCTAATTGGTCAAGAAGATCACCTGCCCTGTCGACAATTTCTGTCGCTCCGATTCGTTTAACGTGATCCGCGTGGGCACTGTTTGTAACTGCAATAACCGTCGCCCCGCGCATAACCGCAAGTTGCACCGCGGCCGAACCAACCCCACCAGAGGCGCCGGTGATGAGAACGCGCTCTGCACCCACCTGGGCGCGTTGAAGTAATCCCTCGGCTGTGGAATACGAGCACGGGAACGAGGCGAGTTCTGCGTCGTCGAGTGAACTGTTAATGGCGAAAGCTTCGCTTGATCGCACGCTTACATACTGCGCGAATGCGCCATCAATTTCTGAACCGAGTGTGATCGAAGCCAATTTGCCATCAACATTCATTGGTTCTTGCATTGTGCGAACAAGAACGCGCTCGCCAATCCGTTCTGGATCAACGCTGCTACCCACGCTTGTGATCTCTCCGCAGCAGTCGGCGCCTTGGATCCGCGGGAATTTCATGGGGCTTCCCGACCACGATGTATCTCCACCTTGATCACTTTGCGAATACCAACCCACGCGCGTATTGATATCGGTGTTGTTCACCGCACTGGCGCCTACCCGAATGAGTACTTCATCACTGCCAGGGTGCGGAATAGGCACGTCCTCGCGAACTTGAAGTTGGTCGATTCCTCCATGCCCTAAAAGAACCGCGGCTTTCATCACGGTGTCATTATTCACGGCGGATCCTTTCTGCACATGTGAAGTTATTCGTGAAACCAGAAATTCTTCGATTGCTCAGTCTTCTAGCCTTGCTCGCAAGAATCCAATTTTTTGCAGGAAAGTCGTTGGAAACCTCACATGACGGTCTTTTGCCGATTAGCTGTTTTGTTTTTCTTATGTTTGAGGGTGCAATTTTATCTTATGAAGGAAATATGGTCCCCAAGATTCACCTGATTTAGACGGTGAACTAATTCTTGTAGGTACGGACGTCTTTCCAAACTATGTGATCCGTTTTGTGGTTACTCCCAGTTCTCAAGCGGACAAGTTCAATTCCGGCGACATTGAACTGCTCTGCAGGGGGATTAAGCGGGTAGATAGCAAGAAAAGGCCTAAGAATTCCTGGAGTGTGCAGTGTTTACAGGTGACGTCCCTCTGAGTGGTGTATTTTCTTTTCCCTACTCAGGTTCGTGTTCTGATCATGCCGTCATGAGTTCGGGTGGGTTCACCTGCCCTTCCTTTTCCCCTGGTCGGGTGTTCACTAGTGTCATGCTTGCCTCGCTGAAATAGCGACGGTCACGGGCGACCCATTCGTCGTGTTGTTCGGCCAGGATTGCCCCTGAAAGCCGCAGTAGGGCGGCGGGATTAGGAAAAACACCCACGACGTTGGTGCGGCGTTTAACTTCCTTATTCAACCGTTCGAGCGGGTTCGTTGACCATATTTGACGCCAATGCGATTGCGGGAAAGCAGCGAACGCGAGAAGGTCACCTTTAGCTTCATGGAGCATGTCTTCAACCTTGGGTGATTGCCGGCCCAACATCGTGGCGATGACATCGAACTGTTCATGCACGTGCTCAATATCAGGTTGAGCGAAGATCGTGCGTATCGCTGCAGCAACCATTTCAGAGCTTCCTTTAGGCACGTTCGCAAGCACGTTACGCATGAAATGAACCCGGCAACGTTGCCAAGCGGATCCTTGAAAAACCGCTGCTATTGCTTGTTTCAATCCCGTATGAGCATCGGAGGTCACTAAACGAACCCCGCCTAACCCGCGGGCTTTAAGCCCCCGCAGAAACGCAGTCCAAAAAGCACCGTCCTCACTGTTACCCACGTCCATGCCCAAGACTTCACGTCGACCCTCAGCACTGACACCGATCGCGATCACGATCGCTTGGGACACGATCTGGTGATTCACCCGGGCCTTGCAATACGTCGCATCGAGGAACACATACGGGTAATCAGTATCGGTGAGAGACCGGTCACGAAAAGCAGCGACTTCGTCATCTAAACCTTGACAGATCCGGGATACCTCCGATTTCGAGATCCCCGTATCAACACCCAGAGCCTTCACAAGGTCATCAACTTTTCTCGTGCTGACACCATGCAAATACGCCTCCATGATCACTGCGAATAATGCTTGATCCACGCGGCGGCGCCGCTCCAACAAGCTAGGGAAAAAGGAACCTGAGCGTAGTTTGGGGATCCGAAGTTCCAAATCACCAGCAGTTGTCGACAACGTTCGCGGGCGAGAACCATTACGGATACTGCTACGCCCCTCATTGCGTTCCCAACGACCCGCACCAATCACGCCTCGGGCCTCAGCCTCGATCAATTCTTGATACATGTTTTCCGCGGCCAACCGGATACGTTCATCCGCACTGGCAGCCTTGAGTGATTCCAATAATTCCAACAGGGCAGAATGTTCCATAGTCATCGTGCAAGGTCCTCTCGTGGGTTTATTTGTCTTTACACACGAACCCTTGCACGATGGCCCACCTAGGCGATTACTACACCCCAGCTAAACCCGAAAACACACCACCACCGGGGACATCACCGTGTTTACACGGTAGCCAGAGAGTGCTGATGTGTGAAAAAGTCATGAGGTTGTGTCGCAGCTGGTGGCAGACTCTAGTGAAAGGTTTGTTCATGACTCGTTCAGAACGTCGTCGACGGATGTCGCTGATTGTTGGTGGTGTGGCCGCAGTTGCGCTTGTCGGAGTGGTTGTCACGGGCGCTTTGCCTTCTGGTGATCGTGCTGGAACGGTAACCACCGAAGCATCAAGTGAAGCCACTGCCGAGGAGTCGACCGAGGCGACTTCTGATGAGGCTACGACAGAGGCGACTTCTGAGGAAACCACTGACGTCACTGCGGAAGAGACCACCGAGTCGACTTCTGAAGAGACCACGGACGCTACAATTGAGGAGAGAACGGACGCTACAACTGAGGAGACCACGGACGCTACAACTGAGGAAACACCTGAGGCGACGGCTGAGGCAGTGGTCAATTGCGCTGACGGTGGTGATTGCCAGCTGGGAGACACCGGTCCAGGCGGCGGCATAGTGTTTTACGTTGCATCTAGTCCCTTCGTTTGCGGGACTGACAGGGGAAGCCGCTGCACGTATTTAGAAGCTGGCACAGTCATGGATGCTGCGCCGTTGTGTTCAAACAATGTCAGCAATCTCATTCCAACTGATGAAATTGGATGGGGTCCCTACAACACATATCAAACTGGATCTTGTAGTGGCGGAACGCTCGCGACAGTCAAAGGCATGACTGCAGGTGGACAGAGTGATTGGTTCGTCCCGTCCAAGGACGAGATGCAACTTGCCTATGACAATCGATCCGTGATCGGTTTGTCCGTGGGCAAGGGTCTTGCCTATTGGACTTCATCGAGGGGAAGCGGCTCTAGCACCGCTTATAGGTTGCGGACTGACATCAATTACTGGAATGCGAACTACGGTACGGCCAGTAGCAACTATGTGATCTCGATGCGTAGTTTCTAGTCAAGCCCTAGCGGAATGTCTTGGACCATGAGGTCGAGGGTTCCATCTTTTTCTGAACCCCAGAGATACACGATTCGGTTATTGCCCATGTCGTTACGACCGGGCTTATTTAAAATAGTCTGGACGCTATTTGGTATCAGTTTTTCACGTGTACCCAAACGCACTATGCGAATGTTGTAGTTACCGGACTCAAGGCCCGTACTCTCGGTGGCACCGTTTGCTATTGGCTTCATGAGAAGTTCACCGCGGGAGCGAATCCCAACGGTTGGTGCCTGCGCGATATTACGGAAAGTCATGAGCCCCATGTTTTGGCCAACCGTTCGGGTCCTGTTGGTGAAGACGGTGCTAGCCGGGCGATTGGCTGCTGTTGTGTGGAGTGCGAGAGTTCGGTTCTCGCCCGACTTTAGAGTGAGTTTGGGGATTCGAATCAACGGGTTGGAAGTCTCTCTCGATTGGCCGTTTGGAACCACCACGATCTGGTAACTGCCGGGCTTGATTGAGCGGGTTTCGATTTCTCCAGCGTTGAGGTCGCGTGCAATTAAAGTTTGATTCGCGTACACGTCAACTCGCTTTGCTGAGGGGATCGAGGAAATACCATGTGCGATTGACATGCTAACTAGGTCTTTCGACCGTTGGTCTGCATTCGCGGTAGGAACTACCAAAGCCAGTGCGCACGCGGAGATACCAATGAAATTTCTAGCCTCGCGCCAATTCATAGTCGCAGTATGCCATCGTTGTGTGAATCTTCAACGTGAAAATTTCCTACTTAATGAGCACTTCGCACGAACAGCTTTTGGGAAAGGTTGGCGTCTCCATTTGGATCCTGAATCACACCAGGTCCAATTGACACAGCGGTCAGGACTGAACCGCGGGGAAGTGCCGGCAAACAAAGATCATGCATATTGTCAGAATTGAATGTTGTCGCATGATCGTATAAGTCGGCAAGGGCGATAGGGGTGAGGTGCCGAGTTGTTCCATTCGGGAGTTTAAAAACGGCGCGGTAAGAGGCTGCAACCCCGTCACTGACTTCGGCTCCGGTCGGGTAAGCGGTAAGGCCGTTTGACCACACCACTCGCACGAATGTGGATCCAACTGTGCAAGCGTTTGGATCATTGGCCATCAGCGCTGGAGTCAAGCGCCAAGCGTCGACCATGAATGGTCCACCAGAGAGATTGTCGACTTTCTTGTCGGGTAGCGCCCCAATTGCTCGGTAATTCTTTGCGCCGGGAGCCTTGCCCCGCAAGCCCGGAAGAACTCTGACTTGATAGGGAGTTGGGCCATTCACTGCGTCACCGAAGTTGCCAATCAGATTGACCGTCTGGGCTTCATTGGGTTCATTGGGCGGAAACTGCAATGCACACACGGGGTGAACCGCAGTTCCGTCGCTTTTGATTACCAAAAATTCTGTCGGGTCAATTGAGGCTGGATCAATGAACCAGTTAAATGTCACGGGAAGGTTGTCTAAGCCCTTGATCCCGTTGGGGCAACCCGCTCCGTTGTCGGTACCCCATGAAGCGCTGAGAATTGTGGGTGTCATGCGATCAACGGGACTGGCTGTGGCCGTCTGCGCGAGAACGGAAGTACCTACGAGGAGCGCGGTGGCGAAGAATGCAATTCCCATGCCTGTGCGTCTAATGGAACTTTGTGTCTTCATTCTGGGGCTTGAACTGGGGTGTAGAAGAGAAAATACCAAATATAGAAAATTCCAAGGGCCGGTCCGCCGATCACCATGAGGTAGGGAACTAGAGCTCCGACACCGTCAGAGATGTAATTAATGCCTTGATAGACAAAGGCAACTGTTATGAGCAGGACAATTGCACTGAGCAAAAAATTACGGGGTGTCCATTTCTCGCGGTAAGACTTTTTAGGAACTATCGATGCTCCGGTTTCGCTCACGTTCATTGCCTTTCCTCGCGTAGTAGCGGTGTGATGTCATTGAGAACCTTAATGTCTTCAATCGTACTGGGAATTGGTTCATCGCGACCATCAGCGATTGCGCGCATGGTGCGTCGGAGAATTTTCCCTGAACGGGTTTTGGGGAGCGCCTGCACAACCACCACGGACTTGAGTGCTGCAACAGGGCCGATCTCATTGCGGACAGCAGCAATTATTTGGTTGGAGAGTTCCTCTGGCGTGATCGTGGTTCCCGCTTTGAGAACTACAAGCGCACGGGGTACTTGTCCCTTTAGTTCGTCGTGGACACCAATGACCGCGCATTCGGCGACGGCTTGGTTGGCGCCGACTACTGCTTCCATCTCTCCGGTTGAAAGTCTGTGCCCGGCGACGTTAATGACGTCATCTGTCCTTCCCATAATGAATAGGTATCCGTCTTCGTCGACATAGCCACCGTCGCCGGTGCTGTAGTAGCCGGGGAACTCTGTGAGATACCCGTCGATATACCTCTGGTCGTTACCCCAGAGGGTGGGGAGTGTTCCTGGGGGCATCGGTAATTTAATTGCAATCGCGCCTTCACTCTTTGCTGGGAGTTGATTCCCATTTGAGTCCAGAATGTGTACTTCGTAGCCGGGGACCGCCTTGGACGGTGATCCGGGTTTAATCGGGGAGGGATCTAGTCCGCGAAGGTTGGAAGCAATGGGCCACCCAGTTTCTGTTTGCCACCAGTTGTCAATAACAGGAACGTGTAAGCGATCAGAGGCCCAGTGGTAAGTGTCAGGGTCGAGTCGTTCACCGGCCATGAACAATGCACGTAGGCTGGATAGGTCGTATTTTGTTACTTCACTTCCCAGCGGATCAACGCGTTTGATTGCGCGAAGCGCGGTGGGGGCGCAGAAAAGTGCATTGACTTTGTAGTCAGCGATCACCCGCCAAAACGCGCCCGCGTCAGGGGTTCCCACTGGTTTTCCTTCGTAGAGAACCGTGGCAGCCCCACTGATCAATGGCGCATAAACGATGTAGGAGTGACCAACAACCCAGCCAACATCTGAGGCGGCCCAGAACACGTCGGTGGGACCCATTCCGTAAATATTGGAAAAGGACCAGGCCATGGCAACTGCGTGACCTCCGTTATCGCGCACGACCCCTTTTGGTTTACCGGTGGTTCCCGAGGTGTAAAGAATGTAGAGCGGGTCGGTTGCTTGAACAGGTACTGGGTCGTGGGGTGTTGCATTCTCTAGTGCATAAGTCCAGTCAACATCTCGTTCGTTCATCTCCGCTGGTAACTCCGGTCGTTGCCATACCACCGTGTGATCGGGAGTGTGACGCGCAAGTGTGATCGCTTCGTCCAAGAGGGGCTTGTAGGCGACCGTGTGTGTTGGCTCAATTCCGCACGAGGCCGTGATCACAATCTTTGGGCTTGAGTCGTCAATACGGGCGGCGAGTTCAGCCGGTGCAAACCCGCCAAAAACAACCGAGTGGACTGCTCCAAGGCGCGCGCACGCGAGCATGGCAATTACTGCTTGGGGGATCATGGGCATGTAGACGATCACGCGGTCACCTTTAGTGACACCGAGTTCTGCTAACACCCCGGCGAAACGCGATACCTGGTCTAAAAGCTCCCCATAGGTGATTCTTTGTTTCGCTCCGGTCAACGCGGAATCGTAATAGATCGCGGTGCGATCCCCATTCCCGCTGATCACATGTCGGTCTACAGCGTTGTAACAAGTATTGAGTTCACCGCCAGCAAACCAGCGGAACAGGGGAGGGTTGCTGGTATCGAGTACTTCTATTGGCTCTTTCGTCCAGTGGATCAACTGGGCCGCTTCACCCCAAAACAATTCAGGGGATGCCTTGCTTCTATCTCTTGCAATCGAGTACTGGTCCATAGATACCTTTCATGAACGGTAAGTCATGAAAAGTAAGTATGGCGGAATTCCAGACTATGCGGCATTCATATTCGGCATTCATTCGTGTGCGAAGTGTTTAGACTTGGTTGGTGGATAAACCAGAAGGCCTGCAAACCGGCTTCACCGTGAACATGATGCTGAGCAACTATGCGGCGGTGGCTGGCGGTCTACTTCACATTAGTGGCGGTGGCTGGACCCAGATTGAGACCCCGTGCCCTCAAACAGCAATTGCATTAATTCTCGGTATCCCTTGGAGTGAGTCCAATAGAAGGATCCCTTTCAGCTTCGTGCTCGTGGATCAAGATGGTCACCCGCAACAACAGGTTGGTGATGACCCAAGCACCACGATCAGAATCGACGGGGAGTTTGAAGTCGGCAGACCGCCGGGTCACCTTCCCGGAAGCCATATTGAGTGGTCAGTCGCACTGCTGATCCCTCCGCTGAATCTGCCACCCCAAAGTCGAATGGCCTGGATTCTCACAGTGGACGGTCAATCCCACGAAGACTGGAATCTTGCGTTCTCAACTCGGTGACGTATCTGGACATTGGATTACTGGACATTGGATTACTGGGCACTGGATTAACTGTGCGGATTTTGCCTCGGTTTTTGACCACTTTCATGTCGAATTACCCGGTTCCCCTCTAGCGTGATTGGATCCAATCCGCACAGTTAGTAGAGCACGGCATGCTGAGCCATCTTTTGACCATGAACTGTCAATTCCCCCATGGAAACCGGGTAGGAGCGCACAACCCCTCACACCGGAACGCAAGTATGCATATCTAGAGGCACTCAAAGGCTGCATTTGGCCCGCACACCAACGCAGTTAGACATAGCGTGAAGACGGTTAATGTGCGGATTTCGACCCATCTTTCATTCGCTTAATCGCCACTGCGTAACGGCTTGAGTGCCACCCATAGCGAGGTCGGCCGTAATCGCTCCGATTGCCGGCACGTACTTGAATCCTTGACCAGAGCATGGCGAGCACACGGTGATCGGTCCTTGACGGTCAAGAATGAAATCTTCGTTGGCATCGGTGGTGTAAATGCAGGTTGTTGAGTGTGCCGAGTTCGGGTCAAGACCGGGTAACCAATCTGTGACGTACTGCTGGGTTTCCTGCTCGTGTTGGGCGTTGACTTCAAAACTGCGGTCTTCGAGGTCAAGCGGATCGAGTACGTTGTGGGGTGCAACTTTTACGCCTTCGCCAGGTGTCCACAGTCCATACCACATTGTGTCGTTCTGTGACTCTGAACTGATTCCGCGGTGAATGAAAGTGGGCCATAGATCAATATCGTCGAACTCTGGGTTCGGTGTGAAATGTGTTGGCTGTGCTCGCATTGGTGTCAGTTGGCGCATATTGACCAAGCCTGCAACTAGGAGTGGAACCCATGCACCCGCTGCAACCACAACAGATTGAGTGCGAAATGTCTGGGTTGCGGTTTCCACGAACGCGTTGTCGCCTTCAATTTTGATTTCGAGAACTTCAGTGTTGGGAAGGATTTCTCCGCCGAGTTTGACTATCTGTTTCCAGAGTGTGTCAACGGTTCGCTGGGCGTACACCCTCCCGCCGTCCGGGCTAAAGAGCACGTGCGTGTCAAAAACCATTCCGGGCCAACGCTCTGAAGCCGCATCTGGGCTCATACGAGTGGAGTCGAGATTATTGGTGTTAAGAACTTCTTCAATGTCAGCGATCACTTCTACAGGGCCGTGATCAACGTGACCGATCAATTCCAGCAGTGAAGTATCAGACTCGGCTTCAAGTTCACGCCACAACTGCAAGGCTGAAATACCGAGCGAGGTATACACCTCTTGCTGGTGACCCAAACGGAAAATGCGGGTCCCGCCGTGTGAACTACCAACTAAGTGCTTGCTTGTGAATTGTTCAATGAGTAACACACTGCGACCGCGCTTAGCGAGTTGCCATGCGGTCGCAGAACCCATTGCACCGCCGCCAACAACTATGTGGTCGAAGGCAAAATCCGATAGTCGGGGCACGAGGTAATGCTACGCAGTGGAGTAGTGTGCTCAAATGCATGATGACGTTCTGGCTGCCCATCGATACTCCAGTTTTAGTGAGATGGGTGAGGTGGTGCAGCCGCGGGGCGCGGGTGCGCTGTTCCAAGGTGACTACTCAACGAGTGTGACAGTGGGAGACGAATTCGACGGGAGCCGACTTGGGCTTGGTGTGATGCACGACCTCGAAGGTGAAGTGGTGAGTCTGAACGGGGTCACCTGGGCTGTTCCAGTGGACGGGCAACCGCGCGTTGTTGCATCGCATGAAGGGATTGCCTTTGGAATTGCAGCACGCGGGGGAGTTCAGCACAAAGTGGCAGTGAACGCTGGGGTAAGTCTGGAAAATCTTATTCACGTGGTGGATGCATACCTTGAAATTGCTCACGTGGATCACGAGCAAGTTGTGTGTGCAATTGAAATTGTGGGGACCTTCACGGACGTGGTGCTTCGTACCGTTGCTGCGCCGACTTTCTCCCACGAACCTCTGGCAGAAGTCATTGATCATGAAACACGATTTCCATTCGATGTCTGGAGCGGGTCGCTTGTCGGTTTCAGATTCCCAGACACAACAAGTGCAGACCTGATCCCCGGCCTGCACTTGCACGCAATCGCCCAGGATACCAACTCAGGCGGTCACGTTCGAGCGGCAACGACAGGGAAGGTTGTCATGCATCTGTGGGTTGACGAACTGCACCCATGGAAAAGCGGTTTGGCAACCTCACCGGGGTGTTAGGGTCAAGGGGTGCTTACAGGGAAAATTTATGGGAAATCGGTACTCGCGGCAGCATTAATTGTTTTCGCAGGATCGGGGCTCTCGGCTAACGCGCACGCAATTATTGAACTTAACGGAGTCGACGCCGTGGCCGGCAAACGAAGTGACATGACCATGGAGATTCAGCACGGCTGCACGGGATCCGGGACCGGTACCATCCAAGTGATTGCCTACGTGGGCAAACCATGGGGCAAGATCACACCCAAAGAAGTTGACGGCTGGAAGTCTAAAGTGAAGCGCACGGCCAAAGGTGGCCAACAAATAACCTGGGACAACCTCGGCGCGCCGCAGCCGTTTAATCAGCCGTTCTTTCTGCCCATGAACATTTCGTGGCCCAAGAAAAAAGGCACGTACTCCATGAAAGTGACCCAAGTGTGCCCCGACGAAGTAATGGTGTGGGGAACGCCGGACGGACCAGCAACGGCCAACAAGCCTTCACCGCCGTTAACCCCGTTACCTCAAGTGCAAGTCGTAGAAAAGGTCAAGGTTTCTTGAATCGCTTTAGAGCGAGTTGATCCCAGAGATCACAAGGTAAATCGTGAGTAAGGTGAACACGACACCCATGATTATGAATTGCCGGTTCATGGTGAAAGTGTAAATTTTCGTGAGCAATTCTTTGCCAGGGTTTCCAAGTGCTGTTCGCAATAATGGCGGAAGAGTAAGCGCAGAGAGGGCGAGGGCAAAAACAAGTAATGTCACTGCTGCCTTGATCGGCCAGTCAACATTAGCCACCGCAATGTCGTGCATAGCGGGGATTATCAAGATGAATGACGAGAAGTCTTTGATACTCAACACAAAAGTGATTCCAAAGAAGTCGATGGGTGTGGCGCGGGTGACTCGGTGCTCGATACTCGCCCGTACTTTTGATTGCACTCCAGGGTGGGGAATGAAGAAGTAAATTGCGGCTGCACCAAGTAACGCAGCTGCGACAAGCCGGATTACTCCGTCGAGTAGGTCCGTACTGCTCCCAGTGGTGGGTAGCTGTGCGAACCCGAGCAGAAGGATGGTGACCGCAATGCCGAATGCAACTGCAGAGCCAAGGAAAGCGGCGAGAGCTTTCGTGCGCCAGGGGTCATTTCCCACGATTAAGAGTTGAAGCGCGAATAGCGAAGGAGTGAACGCTGCTCCGATCCCGAGCGGGATTACGGAAAACAACAGGTCGGCCACTGCGCTATTTCATCAGATGACTTCGAGTGTAAAACAATGACCGGTCATGATCACGTGCCCAGAGTCACATGTGAGTTTTTGTTGCATGCTTCGTTTCATCTGGGCCTACTAAAGGAGTTGTTATGCAGAACAGTCATGTGCGGGCACTTGCCGCTGAATTTGTCGGGACTTTCCTACTTGTTTTTCTCGCTGTTGGAGCAGCAATATTTGGTATTTCAGCAGTTGTGGGAGCCGACGGTAATGGACCGGCTCGATCACTTGGCCCAGCTTTGTTCTCCGGTGGCGATGCTCTCTCGCAGGTGTGGTTATTCATTCTTGCGCCACTTGTAGGTTCTGTCATAGCGGTTGGAATCTGGATGATCACGCGTTCAACAACCGCAATGCCAGAAGCGCAAGTGGCTGGTTCAGAACGCGAGTAGGTATTGCGTAAAGCCCCATCACCGATCTATTGGTGACGGGGCTTCACTATTTGAGCGGGGTGTTTGTGTTACTTCTTTCGAACCACGATCTGCAAGTTCAACTGTCGTTGGTCGACCTGCGTGTAGGACAGAACGAGCTCACCGTTCTCGGCAAGCTTGCCAATATATGTTCCATAAAGATCGGTACCTGCGATGTAGTACTCGCTTTTGCCGTCAAAGGAACTGGTGTAGTAGCTGGTTAAGTGCATCGGGGTCTTTTTACTCCACTTGTCGCCGACGTGTCGGCTTTGCCAGTAGCCCTTAGCAACACCACCATGGACAGCCGTGATGGTCATGCGTTGCTGCCCGCCTGTGGCCTTCCCAGAACCTTCGTATCCGCCATAGGTGCCAACCCAAGTTCCCTTGAGCTCTTGGGAGGTAGGGGCCGCGGTTGCTGCGGGAGCCACGAAAGCGGTGGCTGCTAGAAACAGACTTGCAAGGATGGCGATCGTCTTTTTCATCGGACTACTTCTGGACCTGGAAGGTGCCGTTGTTATCGACATTCAAGATGTACACGGGAACCACTTCGCGATTACCGGTCTTTTTGTCGATCGTGGTCACACCGCTGGCGCCCTTGTAGTTCTTTGTCTTCTTGAGTTCCTTGAGGTTTGCGGCAAAGGAAGATTTACCGGTCTTCTCCATGGTCTCAAAGAGCAGCTTTGCTTCGTCGTAGGTGAAGATTCCCCAGACACCCGGAGTCTTGTTGTATTCGCGCTCGTATTGCTTCACAAACTTGGCGGCCTTGGCACCGGGCATTTGACTTGCAGCTGGGATACCACTGAAGGAACAGCGCTGTGATGCGGAGACGCCCGCTTGCGTGACGAATGCGGGATCAACGTTGGCGAGACCCATGAGGCATTTCGCTGCACTGTTGGAGGCACTAAGAATTGTCGCGATCTGTGACCCTTCTGGGTAGTACGTGCTGCTGTAAATCAGATCTGCACCCGTCGCAATTGCTTGATTAACTTCGTTCGTGAGGTCGTTTGTGCCTTCTGGAACTGCAATCTGTGTGACGGTTACTCCCTGGCCCTCTAGTGAATTTTTAAGACGATCAGCCATTCCTTGTGTGTAGGTCGAAGGGTCGACCAACATTGCTACGGACTTAACACCAAGACCAGAGACGTAATCGAATTCAACCGGAGCGATTTGATTATTTTTTGGGTTCAGTGTCACGCCTTCGCCGTCAGTGTCATTGCTCGAGGTCATGTGCAGGGGCACGATTTTGGCCTTGAGGTACTCGCTGAGGTTGATCACTCCAATTGAGGAGTTATAGATCCCAATCACAGCTTTCGCCTTGGCCTTCTTGGCCTTCTTCACCGAACTTAAGGCATTTGCGGGATCGCCCTTGTCGTCGATTGCCACGATTTTCACCATTTGGCCGTTGACACCACCCTTGGCGTTGACCTGGTCCGCTGCCATGCGCACGCTGCGAAGCATGTCTGTTCCAAGGGATGCGAGGTCTCCGGTGAGAGGCGCTTCAACGGCGATAATTAACTTGTTCGTCTTTTCAGCAGATTGAGCGGCGGGAGCAACGAGTGCTGTGCTCCCCAAGGCGAGTGATGCCGCAACCATCGCGGTAAAGGTATGACGAATCATGGATGATTTCTACTTTCCTGTTGATTGAACTGCAATTACAAGGATTATGTTAGAGATTTGTGTTCGGTCCTACCGTGGAATCACGGTGAGGACAGACTAGTAATTGGGCTAAGTTCCCCAGTTGTGAACCTGCACAACCAGCAGTTGGATACTGAACCTATGGAAGATTTGCGTTTAGTTGTGGTGGAAGACGAACCACTCTTTCGTGATTTACTCGTGGGAGCGATAGTGTCCCGCATTCCTGGGACAACCGTCGTTGGTTCATTTGCCACCGGCGAAGAGTGCCTAGCGGCAATGCCCAATATTGAAGCCGACGTGCTGGTAACGGATATTGATTTGGGTGAAGGGGTTAGCGGGCCAAATCTTGGCGTTGAACTTCGTAGAACCACCCCCATTAGGGGTGTCGTTCTTCTTTCCAATCTTGCTTTGCCCAGTGTGTTGAGCTCAATCCCACAGGACGTCAGCGGAGGGTGGGCCTACCTACTCAAAACGAGCGTGTCGAATGTGAACCAGGTTGGGCGCGCGGTCATGAATGCAGCCCAAGGAAACATGCTGATCGACGACGCACTCATTGACGAACTTCAGTCCATGTCAGAGTCGCCATTAGATCGATTGACACCACGACAATTTGACGTGTTGAGTCGAATAGCTCGAGGCTGGTCAAATAAGAGAATCGCCGAGGACCTGGGATTGACACTTCGCAGCGTCGAGTCGGTGATTTCGGACATTATTACTAACATTGATCTCCGAGAAGAGGTCGACGGGATCAACCCGCGCGTGCTTATGGTGCTGTCGTACCTCGAGAACACGGTGACAAAGACGTGGTCAGAACTTCAATCTGGCTCCCAGGACTAAATGAGTTCCACAACCGCGAATCGGAGTTCGTGGACTAAAACCTCAATTCTTGCGACTCTGGGCGGAACCCTTTTCTTCTCCCTTGTTATTCCACTTGTGCTCGAGATCAACGATCTCTCAACATTGAGCAGTGGTTCAGGTTGGGTGCTGGCGGCTGTTCCCATGGCGCTTATTAGCTCGATGTTGATTCGGGAGTTGGGCTTTCGGCTTCAGTTCCGTGCAACAACCAAGATGGCGCTGGTTTTGCTCTACGCAATCGCTGCCTTCGCTCCTTCATGGCTTTCAACGGCTATTGTTCTCAATTCGATCGGTGGCGGTCAAAGATGGCTAGAGGCTTACGTGTCCTTCTTGGCGTACGCTTCAGTTTTTAGCGGATTTGCATGGATTGTGGCGAATACGATTGGTGCAGCTCGCGCTGCGACGCGGGTGAGCAATCGACTCGAAAATACGTTGGCCGCTGAGCAAGACCTAAATGAACTCGTGGAAGCGGCAGAACACAGAAGGTTCTTGAACTACCAGTCCACGATTTACAGCAAGGTCACCAGGCCCCTTAATCGGGTCCTCAAGCTCAACGAAAAGTACAGTTCTGAAAAATTGGCACAGCAGTTAGAACTCTTTCAAGCGAAGGAAATGCGTCCTCTTTCACATCAGTTGCATCCGGTGACGGTGAAAGTGGGGCTTGCTCCTGCGATTCGTTCCCTTGGTCCGGTATTTCACGTCAGAATGTCTGAGGAATTAAAGTATCAAGATTCTCAAGGTGCTCTTGTTGACGAGCATGTTCGCCAGCAAATTTTTCGATGGATTCAAGGACTGACACCCAAGAGAAACTTCGTCGAGGTGGATCTCCGGGTGGAGAACGCCACGTTATTAATCTCTGCCGCAGGGGTTGAGTGTTTTACGCAACTTGATCCAATTGCCCAAGTGGCAGGCCTCGCAGTGAGGTGTGATTCGGCTATAGCAACCTTGGTGTTGCATGCTCCCTTATTGGGTCAGGTGCAAGACCTGGAAGAAGCGCCGGTAGTCGGGAAATCCAGTCGGCTGCCTCTGAATTGGCATGAAGTAAAGACTTTTCTCACGCTTCCACCCTATGTGCCTTTGAGCCTGATTCTGCTTTCCGCGGTTATGAGTAGTCCCATTAATTTCAATGTCTTGCGATCCTCGCCATTGGCTGCAGAGCGCCCCTTTATTCTCTTGACGGTACTTGGAATCGTGATTCCACTTGTTATCGGTTTCCCGCTTTTTTTGTTTGCTCGATACAGGTTTAATTCACCAAAGCCATGGCAAGTTGTGGCGTTTTGGGTGGCATTGGGGATTCTGAGCGGTCTGGTGAACAACTTAGCGGTGTACATAATCGCCCCTGAGAAATCATTGCTCGTTGCTGGGCTGGTGCGAATGCTGGGAAGCTTCTTGAAATTCACTGTGGTAGGCCTGCTTTTTGCGGCAACCCGTGGCTACCTCGATCAAGAGGATAGGGACGTGGAATTATTGGAGTCTGCAATCGCCGCCTCGAATCGAAAACGAGTTCAGCTATTGACCAGCGCCGACGAGACAGATCGGTACCTGTCGGAGGCATTGCACAGAACGATTCAAGGTCGCCTGTCGGCGATTGCACTCCTATTTCGATTGGACCGGCGTGAAGAGGCACTTAATGAGTTAAGTGAGTTGTGTTCGGTCACGATCCCGGGTATCGAGCTGCGTCTGATTCAAGCCCTTCTGCCGCAGGAAAGCCCTCAGTTGCCCGTCCCCGAGGCTCACACAGGATTAAAAGTCCTAGACGACTCTTCGTGGGGTGACCTTTTCGAAAGAAGTCAGCACATCTCCTCTCAATTGCAACGAGTCGTGCATGAATGTGAAGTGAATGCTCAACGACACGGTAAGGCCACGCAGTTAGATGTTTTCGTGAGCGAATCACAAGGATTATGGACGGTGAAATGTGTAGACAACGGCCAAGGTCCCTCACGGCTGGCCCAACCCGGGCTCGGGTCGAATCTTTTTGACGAACTGTGCGCGCATTACCCCGGTGATTGGAGTCTTGAGCGCGTTAACCGTGAGACCGTCTTCACATTGCACATTCAGGCGTTGTGATCACCGTGTTAGATCACCGTGTTAGCACGGTGCAGGTAAATGCTTGAGGCGTTAGCATTCGCAGGTGCCTACGGTTAAGGAAGTTTCCCCTCACTTTTTCATGTGGTCTGGACGGTTCATTCGGAGGTTCCCTTCGCTATTAGTTGTGCTCGGTATCGGAGTAGCCATTGTGCTGTTCTGCCAGTCGATCATCCCTTTGCGCGTGGAACACCTCTTGGAAGAAGGGGAGTGGCATACCGAACCAATCGTGGTTTTGGCAGTACTGATCATTATTCAACTCGCTGTTAATTATTTGGTAATTTTGCGAGCTGACAGGTTGGCGATCGCGACCGCGAGGAAAATTCGGGAGGAAATGTACGCCTCTGCCCTATTGGAAAATAGTGATGAACTCTCGCGAACCGAAATTGCGATCCGGCACACCGGTGACGTTGACAACGTTCAGGTGGCAGTTGAAAAATCCCTGGCCGAAGGAATTCCCGGAGTTCTGCGCATAATTTTGAGTTTGCTCCTGCTGTCGTTCATTTCCCTCCCTGCGGGAATTGTCATGATTGTGGCCACCGCAGTTTTCCTCGCTCTACGATTTGTGATTTCCCGGCGTCTATTCCAGTTAGACCAGGTGCGCCTGACCGAATTAAGTTTGGTGGCAACAAGTGTCGACGAGGCAATAATCTCAGCGCGGCCCCTTAACGGTCTTGCACTCATTAACTGGGCTAAGGACAGGTTTGATACCCGTTTGATTGCCCTGTCGAAAACTGCCCACCATGTGGGCGTGCTGGCCGCTCGAATGCATACGGCTGCGCACACCGCTGGCCTATTGGGACTTTTTGTCGTAGTCGTCGTTGCGGTGGGACCTTCTGCGGAAAACGTTGGGGTAATTGCTGCCTCACTGTTGTATATCGAAGGGGTAGTTCGCGGTCTTGAATCACTCCCAGGTTGGATTCGATCGGTTCAGCTAGCGGGGGCAAGCATTGCCCGGATCCAACAAATTCTTGACTGGAAGGCAACAGATGCATTAACTGATGCAAATATGAAGTCGCTGACTCCGGAGACGGTCCCTCCCGGTGTCACCGGTGTTGTGGTTCCCACTTCAATTGACGTCGAAATTGTTTTGGAAAGCATGGCTAAGACCCTGGGTGAGCAATCACTCTTCGTTCCTGTGAACCCATTAACACTTGATGTCAGTGTTGAAGATTTAGCAGCAGGGTCCGGCTTGAAGTGCAGCGTCGAATCTTTCCAAGAGATTTGTGCAAAAGTTGGTTTGGACTTTGGAGACCCCTTGGACCAAGCCTCGATTTCATTAAAAACGAGTTTGTCAATGCTGACTGTCAACGATCGACAGAGGCTCGCTATCGCAATAGCGATCGGACAGGAACCAAAGGCGTTGCTGCTGGGCCCTTTGCTGGCGCTTTCAGACCCCGACTCTGACCTTCACTTGGGAGAACTGGCTGCACAGTTCAACATCCCTCGAGTCCTTTTCGCACTCAAAGTGAGTGAGCAGGTCGCTTGGACCGAATCGATTATTTTCCACTCTCAGTCGGGTCCACTTATTGGTGAGCATCAAACCCTGCTGATCGAGCAACCTCAATATGCGGAAATCTGGGAGCGAAGGCTCAATGCGTCAGAAGTTGATCTATCTGTTCTGGGCTTGGAAGGGGAGTCCGCTTTCGCGCTACAAGCAAGGCTTGTCACGGAAAAGTACGAAGCCGGGGAATACATCTACCGCGGTGGCGAATTAGCAGATCGAATCGTGTTCCTGATCTCTGGCCGGATCGAAGTGAACGTCAACGACAAAGACGGAGACGCACACCGCGTAGCAGTGATCGGACCCGGTGCCCATTGCGGTGATCTCCGGTTGACCGTAGGTGAGCGTCGTACTGAGAGCGCGATCGCCTTAGAGAACTGTGTTGTTCGCACTCTGAGCCGGGAAGCGATAGCGGTCGGGGTCACCGGACTCCTTGACCGATCCCCTGTGGAGCGCAAAATTGTAGCCGCGCTGCTGCGAAACGGACCTTCATCGGAAATTGAACTTATTCCACTCCTTCCAGGTATTTCGCCCGACCAGACCAAGAAGGCCTTCGCTCTATTGCTCTCGGACGGAGCGATTGCCCAAGAAAATGGCAAATATCGTGTCCAGCAGAAGCGCGCCGTAAAAAGTGGAACGGACTCGCTCTTTGATCTCTTGGGTTAATGGGCGGTTCGTGTGCCCGTGTAATCACGGTATTGCCTCTGCGCGGGGCGACCTAAAATGCAGGGTAATGTTCCCAGTCAATAGTTGTTCCCAGCCAATAGTGAACTTTGCTAGCCAACATTCAAGGAGAAGCTCGTGACCAAGGTCGTTTCAATTCACTCATTTCGTGGTGGAACAGGTAAAAGCAATACCAGTTCGAATATTTCGGCGCAATTGGCTGCTATGGGCAACCGGGTTGCAGTGGTTGACACCGACATCCAAAGCCCCGGGATCCACGTGCTTTTTGGTTTCTCCGACGACTTAGACAACACCCTCAATGACTATTTGTGGGGAAAAATCTCGATCAAAGACGCTGCCCACGACGTCACCGACCGGATAGCGCCAAACATCACCGTTGCTGACGGTGGTGCGCTCTACCTGGTCCCTTCAAGTATGAAGTCCGGTGACATTGCCCGGGTGCTGCGCGAAGGCTACGACGTGGGAACCCTCAACGACGGTTTCCGGGACCTAGCAAAAGACTTGAATTTGGACTATTTGATCATTGACACGCACCCGGGTCTGAACGAAGAAACTTTGCTGTCAATCACGATCAGTGACGTTCTCCTTCTCCTGATGCGCCCAGACCGCCAAGACTTCCAGGGAACAGCGGTCACCGTTGACGTGGCGCGCAAACTCGGAGTTCCTGAGCTATACCTGATCATCAATAAGGTGCCTTCCAATATTGACAAGGAAGACCTTCGTGAGCAAATGAAACAGGTCTACGCAGCAGACGTCGCGGCAGTACTTCCCCTCGCAGAAGAAGTCGTTCAAAACGCCTCGGAAGGTCTGTTCTCAATCACAAGTCCAGATCACCCATGGTCCGCTGAGATTCGCGCGGCCGTGGAAGTAATTTCACAGTAAAGACATAGCGACATCACCTAGTTGATGATTCCTTGACAGACAAGGATTTTGGCCATGTTCCCGAAAGGAATCCGCTTCGATGAGTAACAGTGAAGAGTTGCGATTCTACGACCGCATGGCAACGAGTCCACTTTTTGCGGAGGCTATCGGCGGTGCAATGAGCATCTCGTCGGCTATTGAGATTGCAGCAAATCACGGGTTCGACGTGGATGAAAGCACAATTCGAGCTGCAGCGGGAATCCGGTTGACTGGCTCGCGACCGGATAATGCCAACCCTGGTTTAAACCCTGACTTAAACCCTGAATTGTCAGATTCTGACCTTGAAGTGATAAGTGGAGGGATCGACTGTGGACCCATCAGCATGTAGTTCAGCGTGTCGGAGAACACTAATTGGTCCGCGAGTGGAAGGGATTTCACATGGCTGAGCAAGGTGAAGGAAGTAGCAGGCGTCAATCAGATGTACTAGATGCGATCTTTAATGCCGTTGAAGAAAAGCCAGAACAAGGGCCAAGAGCCGGTTCAAAACTTTTTAGGGTTAAAGCTTTAGAGCAGATCGATATTCCGACCCAGCTGGACAACCTGCTTCCTATCACTTCTCGTAGGTTGTGGGTTGCCCTAATCGCTGTCGTACTGGTTTTGACGGGTGGATTGGTGTACGCGGGAGGGGTCACTCAGATTTCTTCGGTTTCGGCCGTCGGGAGGGTTGTGCAGTCTGACGGGATAGCCGTCGCTGCGGCACCGTCGGACCTGTTGCTCGCGCAAGTGCTCGTAGATGAAGGCCAAAAAGTCTCTGCCGGTGAAGTTCTCGGTCAAGGGGCAATCCCTGGTGGTGATCAAGTGTCGATTGTGGCTCCCGTCGAGGGAACTGTGTGGCAAATCCTTGGAACATTGGGCCGGGTGAGCCCTGCGGGAGAGGCCGTCATGAGCATTTTGCCCGCGGGAAGTGAGAGCAATGTGCTGATTGCACTGCCCGAGAGCGACGCAGCCGGGGTTGCCCTTGGTCAAGTTGTTGAGATTTCCAGTTCAGCGGGCACTCGTACCGGTGAGGTGTCCCGCATTGACAGTGCGCCGATTCCCGCGGAAATCGCATCCGAGCGCACGGGATCTGAGTTTCCGGTAGGGATTCCCATGATCATGATTGATGTCACCTTGAGCGAAGAACTCGATGCTGGGTCCTCAGTGAACGCCGTGATTATTGAGTCTGAACGCACGCTACTCAATCAGTTGGTGAATGTGGGGTGAGTACTTCACGACACCACCGGGTCAAAGTACCCACGATGCTCCAAATGGAGTCAACCGAGTGTGGCGCCGCAAGTTTAGGCATGGTGCTTTCGCGCTACGGCCGGTTTGAACGACTAGATGCTCTGCGTGTTGCTTGTGGCGTCTCGCGCGACGGGGCCACGGCCAAAAACGTTGTGGCAGCTGCCCGTAGTTTTGGTTTGCAAACTCGTGCGCTCAAGCGGGAACCTGAGGCCCTGAAGACACTGACATTCCCTCTGGTTGTTCACTGGAAGTTCTATCACTACTTGGTGGTGGAGGGCTGGTATCCCGGCGGTTGGTATGTCAATGATCCGGCTAAGGGAAGTGTCAAGATTTCCGAGGACGAATTTGATAAAAGTTTCACAGGAATTGCTCTTGAACTAACTCCAGGTGAAGAATTTGAAAAATCTGGTGAACGCCCCGGTGTATTGGGCCGCCTAGTAGCAGCTTCAGGTCACATACTGCCAGCGGTATTGGCCGCGGCAGTTATTGGATTGTTGCTCCTCATTCCAACAATTTTAATGCCTCAAGTTTTGACTTTGTACGGGAACAATCTCAACGGACTTGTCGGTATAACCGCCGTGTCAACTTTGATCGGACTGGTCCTTGCACTCGGTATTTCCTCAACATTGCAGGCACTTCAAGGCGTGCTCTCGATTCGGCTCTCGACAAAAATTAGCCTGAGGCTCACCGCCTCAATGGTGCAACGGCTCCTCCAACTTCCAGCTTCATTTCACGCGCAAAGGGGCGCGGCCGTAACCACCCAGAGAGCCTTACTCATCGACGGGATGAGCGCTGGTGTCAGCGCCTTAACCCTGACTCTGGGAACCGCGGTGCTGACAAGTCTGGCTGCACTCACTGTTCTATTCCTGATCAGCGTTCCTATTGGCGCGACAGCATTAGCGATCGGGCTACTCACCCTGGGGCTTATTCGTGGAACGTTGAATAAGGCAAAAGATGAAGCTGCAAAAGTCGTCGTAGAAACCGTGGAGGCAGGAGCCGTCATGGCTTCTTCCCTGTCACAAATTGAGTCCATTAAGGCTGCGGGTTCAGAAGACGGAATGATCGCGCGTGGTGTTGCCGCGACAAACCGGCAACTCGAGGCAGAGCAAAAAGTAGCCATGCGCATGTTGGTTATTAGTTCGGTACCTACTTTCCTCATTGCACTTGCAAACATTGTGATCATGGGTTTGGCGGTATTTGAAATTTCCCAGGGACGGTTGGCGCCGGGTGCGCTCTTCGCGGTTATTGCTTTGACCGCGATGTTGGTGGGCCCACTTGCCCAAATCGTCACCATGCTTGCACAGGTTCAACTTCTTCGCCCCGCGCTGGACCAAGTCGACGACGTTCTCGACTCCCCACTTGAATTCAGGCCGATTCCTACCGGGCTCGTCCCGGCCGACATTGTGGGCGACGTGCAATTGCGGGACGTGAGTTTTGGCTACAGTTCGCTAGCGCCGGCGGTGATCAAAGGCCTTGACCTTCACCTTCCCGTGGGAGGTCGGGTTGCATTGGTGGGTCCCTCAGGCTGCGGAAAGTCCACGATCTCAAAGTTGGTCAGTGATCTATACCAACCCTGGACGGGTGAAATTCTTATTGACTCGCTTCCGCGCGAGGAGCACTCTGAGGCAGTTCTTACCGACTCAATTGCACTCGTGGATCAAAACCTGACAATTTTTGCCGGCACAATTCGAGACAACGTCACGTTATGGGACCCCGAAGTCACCGACGAATCAGTCATGCGAGCCCTCGCCGACGCGCAACTTGCACAAGACGTACTTGCCAGGCCAGGGGGACTTGAGGCAGTTCTCTCCGAGGGTGGCGCCGATCTTTCAGGTGGACAGCGCCAACGACTTGAGATCGCAAGGGCCCTGGCTCGAAATCCGCGGATTTTGGTTCTCGACGAAGCAACAAGTGCATTAGATCCACCAACGGAAACCCTCATTGATCAAGCAATTCGACGCCGTGGGATC
>Ga0222673_1000336_pt1 | contig 23409 bp, 42 predicted proteins | sample AntAcemetagen801_FD_179845 | JGI IMG/M metagenome (GOLD analysis project Ga0222673, IMG submission 179845) | Saline water microbial communities from Ace Lake, Antarctica - #801 | ecosystem: Environmental > Aquatic > Non-marine Saline and Alkaline > Saline | place: Antarctica: Ace Lake...
TTAATTAATTAAAAAAAAAAAAAAAGGATGAGCATCATCCCATAAACGACAAGGAAAACACGGTGCTCATTCTATATAAAACTATCGATTATTGATGATTCAATTAAATTATAGAATAATTAATAGATAGGGAAAGAGGGAATAGGAAGAGAGAACAGCGACTACAACAACTTTTTTTCAATTAAATTAAATAAAAATTAATTAATGGTGGAACTATGAATGTGATAAGCGGATGCAGCGGAATAGGAGGAATTGATTATGGATTTAAGAAAGCAGGATGGAAAATTAAATCCCCTTTTTGTGGAGTGGTTAATGGGATTTCCAGAGGGGTGGACAGTTATGAGTGGAAAGAACAAATCAAAGCTTTAGGAAATGCGGTTGTCCCGCAGGTCGCAGAAGAAATAGCTGAGTTTGTAAAGACGGTGATACAATGGCAAGACCAAAATCAAACAATGAAATACAAAGTATAAACTTCGACAGGGAAGTTCTGAAAGCATTAAAAGAACAGTGCAGGAGGGACGGAGTCAATATAAGTACATTTGTCAATAAAATAATAAAAACGAAAGTAATGAGCACCTACGAATACAACAGGCAACGCATGAAGGATTGTGCCGCTGAAATGTATAAATACAAGGTTTTGATGGAAACATCCCCAGATGCACCCCCAATTAAGTGAGTTTTAGGGTAAAAAAACGATAGATTTATATATAAGGACATATATAGAAGGTACATAAAGGGAAGTTACCCTTAAAGAAGGTGATCAACATGGAACAAAATGAGACGGTTATAAAAACAACAAGTAACACAATAATGCAGCAACTATTCCTACTAAGGGATACGGGCTTAATAACGCAGGAATTCTTAAGAAAGCACTACGACTCATTAATGGCTGAAGTAGCACGAAACATAGCTCAGATGAGCCAGAAAGCGCCTTCTGTAACATTTAACCACATAGTAACAGGCGAAACTACCCCAGAAGAGGCAAAAGACCTTTTAAGGAAACAAATCATAGAAAAGCAAAATTTATCATTAGACGGGGTGAACTTCCAATGAAGTGGAATGAAATCTGCTACTGGAACACAAAAACCGAGACCTACGGAAGCCGAGCCAAGATACCCAAAACAGTGGTCATAGGTATTTTAAGCTTTTTATGCATAATCACTCCAGCAACTAACTGGATGATCCCAATCGTAATAAAGAAAGCAAAAGACATCGTGCTCACATGGGGATAGGAAGATGGGATGCAAGAAATGCAAGAGGAACCCAGTAGATCCAAAGATGCCATGGGGTAAGAAGCAATGCAAGGAATGCAGAGAAAAGGACAAGTGCCTTTTATGCAACAAACCGAGGAGCGACTGCTACTGCTAAAATGAAAAGCTCTACCCGCTAAAGTAGGTAGTTTCCAAAAAACAAAAGAAAAATGGTAAAAACAAAAAACAAAAAAATACTAGTTGCATGTGAAGAAAGCCAAGCAGTAACAAAAGAATTAAGAAAATTAGGGCATGAAGCCTATAGTTGTGATATTTTGGATTGTTCTGGTGGGCATCCTGAATGGCACATTAAAGGAGATGTTACAGAATTACTAAAAAAACATTGGGATATGATAATAGCATTTCCTCCATGCACTCATTTAGCATCAAGTGGAGCAAGGCATTTCGCAAAAAAAATTAAAGATGGGAGACAAAAAGAGGGTATAGATTTTTTTATGATGTTTGCAAATTGTAAATGTAAAAAATTAGTAATAGAAAACCCAATAGGTATAATGTCAACTAAATATAAAAAGCCAAGTCAAATAGTTCACCCTTGGATGTTTGGCGATAAATTTAGTAAATCTACTTGTTTGTGGATTAGAGGATTACCTAATTTAAATCCTACAGATATAGTCGATAAAGGAGAATTTATTGAATTTATTTCAAAAAAAGGAGTAAAAAAAAGACAACCAAAATGGTACTTCGATGCTTTAAAAAATAGTAAAACACCAGCAGAGCGAAGCTCTTTAAGAAGTAAAACTTTTCCAGGTATTGCAAAAGCTATGGCTAAACAATGGACTTCAAACCCAGAGGTTGACCAAAGAACCCTCTTGTCGAATAATTATAAGGAGGACGGCATTCCTCCCACCAATGAATTAGTGGGTATCTTGCCTAAAATTATATGAATAGCCTAGTACCAACCGCAACATACGAACCAAGGAAGGTTTATATTATAGGGAACACAGACCAACTGAGAAACTGGTGGTTCAATAATGGGAAAAGGAAAATAAAATACTTTAAGACCGAGCACAACTTCAAGGTAGCAATAAAGGAACACAAACAACTTTTTGAGCAATGCAACACAGCAAATCACACCACAGACATTCAAGATATTTTAATAGAGCAACTAATGAGAGCACGAGCAACAAACCTCTCCTTCACAAGGAAACACAGCCAAGTGGTGGAATGGAGAGTGCATAGGAAATTTAACTTAAGAACCTACGTCTACATAATCGACGAGAGCTTAAAATGTTATATGATGCACAAAATAGAAGGAGGAAAGAATCCCCTACCTTTTGTAAAATATCTAGAAACATTATTCTTAGAGACCAAAGCAAACAAAGAACTAAAAAAAAAAGAGCTAGCAGACCTCTATGAACTCTGCATGAAACAAATAAACGAGGATTAAGATGGAAAAACTCGATGGACAGAGAGAAGAAGAATGAGTAGAAAACTATTTTTATTTTTATTCGGATGGGTGCCAACATTACAAAACTGCTACACATGCCACAAAGCAATTTATGTGAGAGACGAGGGGTGGTGCCCAGGTTGTGGAAGAGACATCAAATAAGTGAGTTTTAGGGTAAAAAAACGATGGATTTATATATAAGGACATATATGGAAGATACATAAAGGGAAGTTACCCTTAAAGAAGGTGATCAACATGGAACAAAATGACGGTAATCAAATTATAGTACAGAACCAAAGCAACATCGTGCAGCCAGCAGTAACTGCAGAACAAGGGCTAGAACAATTTAAGGCATTCCAAAACATTAAAGAAAAGTGCTTAAGTGCCGAGGACAAACAACAAATCAAAGGCAAGCCTTATATAATGAAAAGCGGATGGAGAAAAATCAAGACACTATTTAATCTCACAGAAGAAATCCTTGAGAGCAGACGAGACGAGTATGAAGTGAAAGACAGCACCCAAATAAGGTGGGTGTATAGGGTGAGAGTAAGTGGCAATACTTCTAAAGGAAAAGTTTATTCAGACGCAGAAATGGCATGCGACACAACTGAAGCATTCGCACAAGGGAAACCCGAAACCATCTTAATGGCAATGGCACAAACCCGAGCATTTAATCGAGCAATCAGCGACCTAGTAGGCGGTGGAGAAGTAAGTGCAGAAGAAATGATAGGAGACGACATCCAAGGAAGCAAGCAAGCAAAAAGAAGTCCCCTTCCAGAAGGGAATGACCTCTGCTCGCTGACAAAGAAGAAAATCAGCGAAAAGGAGCAATCCTTCAGCATAGGAAAATACGGAATATCTCTAAGCTTTGAAGCGCAGAAGAAAGTGGACTCTGGAATGTATGAAGTTATGGACATGGGAGAAAAGAAAATCCTTGTCAGAGTAACCAATGACACAAAAGAGAAGGTCGTGCATCAGGCAGAAGTATTAAAAGAAAGTAGTGGGGTTTTTGAAAAATGAACAAACAAGAAGCGTTAGAAAAGATTGAAGAGTTAATGGAGTTGAAAATTAAATGATTAAATGTAAATATTGTGGAAGACAATTAACTAATGAAGATTATTTAGGAGATTTTTATGGTAAGTGTGAAGGAGAATGTGATGATTAAATATGTGGATGAATTGGAAGATGAAAACAATTAATTATTTCAACAGAATATTGGAAGAACGAACTGAAGAGTATATTCAATTTCAGAATGGAGATTTATAATGACTAAAATAAATAAAAAAATAACAGATTGGTTTAATAGACTAATTTTAGGAGAGAAGGAGTGGGAAAAAGGGGACTGCATGCGATGCGCAAGACCAATAAAGAAACGATTCATAAAGGACGTTCCTTGCAGTTGCAAGAAACCCAAACCCTACCCAGGAGACTGAACAATGGGAATCAAACACATGAGAAAAATCGAAGTACTTCTTAAGAACAATAGTAGACCATACACGAAATCAGAAATCCGTGACGAAATCAGAACAGGAATCGTAGTGGCAAAAGAAGCAATAGACTACATGGTTGAGAAGGTACTTTTAACGGCAACAAAGGACAAAAAAGGAATCACCCGCTACACATGGAAATAGTGAACAAAAACCTACTAGATAAGGCAAAAACGCATGAAGTCAAATTTATCCATAGCGGTAGAAATCACATATTTACAGTGAAGAACAAGAAGGGCACCCAATACGACGTTCTAATCAGTGCAACATCCACTTCCGAATACATGGGCAAGCAGGGAATAGCAAACGGAGAGATAGACAGCTACATCATTGCAGCACTGCACCAGATGACAAAGCACGGAAAGATACCAAAGAAAAGCGCAGGAGAATGGGCGAAATGGTAAATCCCTACATGCGCAACGAGGGAGCCAGGCTAGTACGGCAAAGCAACCGAGTGTGGAACAAGGTCCGAAGCAGCGCAGGAGAAAGCCCAGACCATATACACATGAAGGAACAAATATGCAAACTTCTAAACACATTAGAATACGCTTACATAACTGAAGCAATCTTCGAAACAGGGGGAAGAGCAGACATTTATGTACCCGAGAAGCTAACTGTCATAGAAATAGTACACACAGAAAAAAGAGAAAGCATAGAAAGAAAAAAAGAGGAATACCCACCAGGACTAAGAATGGTGGTTGTGGAGACAAAACGATGAGCATGGAAACAGAATTCAATCAGTACCAAGAGATAGAGCAACTCAAGGAGCAAATACACAACTTGCACACATTAATCAGTCAGATAGGTATTGACATCGGAACTATAAAGAAACACACAGAAAGGGATAGCAAAGACCTCTGGACGATGATGAACAGCATAACAAAGAAACTTTCAAAAGAATGAGTTCCTACTACGTTTTCATGTGCCACAAATGCGGAGCATGGGGAAGCAAGGAAGTCCAGAAACTAACTGCGACGTTTATATGCCGATTCTGTAACAAGCGGTGCAGGATTAAGAAGAAAGACCAATACGGCCTAGCTATGAAATACAAGGGACCTTATGTCACTCCCAAGGAAGCGATGGAGCAATGCAAGGTACTAAATGGTGAACGAGATGATTGACTACATAATTTACGGAACTCTGAATAGGAACTGCGACGATTGCAACAAACCAAAGGAACTGCAACATATAGAAATCAATGGTGTCCGAGGAATGAAGTGCAAGGATTGTTTAAAATTTAGATATGGAATTGACTTTGGGGGAAAAAATGATACTAACAACAATAATAATAATAATTAATTTGCTTTATTTGCTATCAAGTGGAGATGTAATTTTTAGTTTTAACTATTTGTACATAATAGCACCAATAGATTTAGTGATTGAGTTATATTTTCTCTATTTAACAATAGTGTGGATTGCTGAGAGAATTTTTGAGGAGAAATGCAAGTCAAGAGGAAAAATAAGAAGAGGATAGAATCGGAGGGAAGAAAAATGAAATCCTCTACCCACTAAAGTAGGTAGTTTCGAAAAAACAAAAGAAAAAATGGTAAAAACAAAACAAACTAATCTGGGTGATTTCAATGCTTGAAATCAACAAGATACATCAAGGCGATTGCCTTGAGCTTATAAAAAATATTCCTGATGATTCAATAAACTTAGTTGTTATTGACCCACCATATAATATTGGAATTGATGAATGGGATGATATTGAAAATTATTATGAGTGGATGAAAGAAGTATTTATTGAAATAGAACGAGTTTTGAAAAATAGTGGTTCTTTGTATTTTTTTCATAATAATTTTTTAAAGATGGTTGAATTACAAAATAAAATAAATCGTAATACACGATTAAATTTTAAACAAATGTTGATATGGGATAAATTTAATGGTACAAAAGCAGGGGATTGTGGAAGAGTTAGTAAAGGAATTAATAATTATCCTAAACAGGCAGAATATATTCTATATTACACTATGTTGAAAGGGAATGAACCTTTCGGAAACGAGAACATCAGAGATTATTTTAATTGTGAAAGAAATAAGATTAAAGAAAGTTTAATAAGTATAAATAGAAAGGCATTTGGGGCAACTGATGGAAAAGATGGCATGGCTGGAAACATTCTAAGTCCATATAAGAAAGGTTGGTCTTTCCCATCAAAAGATAAATATACTAAACTTCAAGAAACGTATGGGATTTGTAATACACCTTATGATGAATTAAAAAAAGATTTAAAGGGAAAAAGTAAGATAACAATATTCAATTGTCAAGGAAATGCGAGTGTGATGCAATTTCCACACGAAAGTCCTAATGGACATATAACTCCTAAGCCAATAGAGTTATTAAAAAATTTAATTAAAACATCAAGTGAAGAAGGCGACCTAATTCTTGATTGTTTTATGGGTAGTGGTTCTACTGCTCTTGCTTGTCAGCAAATAAATAGAAATTTCATAGGTATTGAAAAAGAAAGTAAATATGTAGAAATTGCGAATAAAAGACTTTCTCAAAAATCTTTATTTGAATTACACAAACCAGAGGTTGATAGATGTTTGCCTCTGGATGATAAACAAGAAGGAGGCAACGGCATTCCTCCCACTAATGAATTAGTGGGTATCCTGTCTAAAACAATATGAGAAAAAGATTGAGAAAAATAAGAAACTGGTTTAAGACCAAGAAGGAGATGATAGAACTCCTCGAGCGTTACCAGGTAATATTCGACGAAGAAGTCCAGAAAATAAAGAGAGAAATCATCCCACTCGAGCAAGGGAAAACATACCATCTCTCACTCAAAGGAGCAACCGCAGAGGAACAAGAAAAAGCAGCTGTGCTCATAAAAAGCGCATGTATGAAACTAGAGTGGACTGCACCACCTATCATAGTAACCAATGCAGAACTAAAAGAGAAGAAAAAAGGAGGCAGAACCCAATGAAAAGATTTATCGTACAAGGATGGAGATATATAAATGTATTTCAAGAGATGCAGTCCAGAGCACTGAGTCTGAAAGATGCAGCAAAGAAGCACTCATTCAACGAGAGCCACTTGCACAACGTATTCCAGCATTACTTGAAACAAAAAGTACTGACAAGAGTGGAAAACAAAGACAAAGCAGACACCTACAAATTAACAAAGTATGGGGAATCACTAACAACCAAAGCAGGGAAACTTTTGCAGGAGATAGAAGTGGGAAGCGATAACTACGTGGAGACCTTAAGAGCCGAAGACACCAGACAAATGCAAGAGCAGGAACAAAGCGACCTACAAAAAGCAATAGAAGCAAGCAAGCAAGGGGAACAAACAGAACAGGGGGAAACAGGAAATGTCGACAATAAATAAAGGGGGAAGAGAGACCACACAGAAGTGGGTCCAGGTAGAAACAGAGGATCCAAAGCGAGAATATACCTTTGACGAGAAAGGGGACGTAGTTATGACAGAGACCCAAGTGTCAAAAGTAACGTACACTAGCCAACAGTTTCGTTCCTTCTTAAGACAACACGAGAACAACCTGGAAAACATCGATGAAGCCCTCTCTGAAGAGTTTAGGAAGAAGCAAGAAGCAGAAAAGGCAGAACTCAAAGCGGTAATTGACAAGATGAAACCATTTGCAGACCAGGCAGACGAAGCAACAAAAGAGATTCATGAACAGAATCGAGTGGAACAAGTTGTCAAAGCAATCACTGAGGAACACGCAAAGAACAAAACAGAGCAGAACCCAGAGTACATCGTGCAGCTTTTTATGAACATGCAAGATGATAGGAAGCAGAAGGTGCTGGACAAACTAAGTACTGAAGACCAGAACTGGGTCATTGAAATGAAGCGGGGAGCCTTAAGAGCAAAAAGAAGTGGAGAACGAAAGAAGAAACTACAAGAGAGGAAGAATGTCCCAAATCAGTTATGAGGGAATGCAAGCCTGCAGAACACTTCAAGACACAATAGACAATGCGAACAAACAAAACAAAGGGGACCGAATTCGAAAGAAGAGTAGTCAACCACTTGAAGAACAAAGGCTTTTGGGCAATAAGGCAAGGGAGCAGTAGATTCCCAGACATAGTAGCCATCAAAAAAGATGGCACTGTTTTTTTTATTGAATGCAAGATGAATAAGTACATCAGCCGAGAAGAACGAAGCAAGCTCATGGAACTCCAAGAACAATACAAAGGAACACCATTTATAGCGTACCAGGAGCGAAGGCCAAAAGGATCATGGATACATTTTTGTGACCCAACATACAACCAAACGCAGGAATTAGAGAAAAGTATATAAACCTAAGATTCCTAAGTCCATATATGGTAACAATCCAACAACTAGAACTCTATTTAATCAAGATGGGTTTTGAGGAACAGAAGGACGCAACCTACTTAAAGATAATGCCAGACGAAGCACAACTCTGGGTAGACATGCGGTCAGGATCCTTGGTTATTTACAGTTATAAGGATTTTAAGCGACACAGATGTCAGCACTACAAAGAATTTAAAGCAGTACACAAAATAAATTTATATCTTAAGCAGCAAGAGAACAAGAAGGAGGGCTTGCTGGCATACGCATAATGACTGGACGAATAAACCAAGGATTCACAGACGAGGACTTTATGGCATTGAAAACAAAGAAGGACGCAATGCGGAACAGGCTCAAACTAAAAAACCTTGTATGGGAAGACTTTATACTCATCGCAGCAGGGATACAAACAAAACCAAAAAAGAGGAATTAAGCATGGACATGAGGGCACAGAACATTCAGAACATTAAGAACATGATACACATGATAGAAAAAATAACAAACCAACTCACTAATCAAAGAGAACAAGTTATAGAGAAACTTTTAGAACAGAACTTAAAGCCAAGCGTCCGCAAATTTTTAAAAAAGTATGGTCACAAGTTATTTTATTTTGGATACAAGGTGCGAGTAGAACCACAAATCCTTCTCGAAAGTCAGATGATAAATGAGAAACTAACACTTTTATGGTGCGGATTAAAAATAGATAGTATAAACTTTGTGATAAGCAAGGGGATGGTTGAAGATAATGCAGGAAGACAAGTTTATAGAGAAGATTAAACAAAGAAGACAACAACTCATCCAAGAAGCAGATGAGCATCACATTAGCAACTTTGCAGCTAAAGAAATACACCGTGAATCACCTCGGAGGGGTCCAGGTGCAGCAACCCTGGCCCTTCTTTTATTTTTAATAATCTGCTCAAGCGCAGGAATAATTTACCTAGGAACACAGATACAAATACCAACAATAGACAAAACAGTCACAATCCACACTACAGAGCAACCCATTGTAGAGGAGCACATCTACCAGAACACCTACATAAACAAGACCGAGAACATAATCAAAGGAAAGAAGGAGATGGTGTGCATAGGACAAATAAACAGCACTAAGCTAGTGTGCTATAAGGAGGGAAACAATGACAAAAGTGGAAACTAAAAAACTAGATAACAACAAGGCAGTCGAGTTTAAGACTCATGGAGTAAACGATGAACCAACAAAAAAAGAAGAACCAAAAAAAGAAGGAGATGAAGAATAAATGATAGGAAAAATAAAGTGGTTTAATGAGACCAAAGGATTCGGATTTGTAGAAGGGGAGGATGGAGTAGATTATTTTATGCACAGTTCTCAAGTACCAGATGGAGTGACATTTGCAGGAGGCGAAGCAGTAGAATTTGCACCACTCCAGACCGAGAAGGGAATGCAAGCGCAACAAGTAGAAGTAGCAAACGAATAATGGAAAAAGCAACCATCACATCACAGGACGATTTCAACGTTGTCCTTGGTGGGCTTTTAAAACGAGAACAGACAGACAAGAAAGTAGCATACACTCTCTTGATGCTAAACAAGACAAGTAAACCAGACGGTAACTGGGAAGCAGAGTTCGGAATCATTAAACTGGAAAAAGACATTAAACTGAACGAGATAATCGCTGCAGAAGTAATACAAATAACACAAGGGGTGAACTAAGTGGAAATTCCAAAAACAACAATGATAGACTTAAGCCAAATGCACCAAGAGAATTTTATGGAGTAAATGGAAAGTGCAAACCACAAGAGAGCAAAAGCATGGATGACTCTTTAATAAGAAAATCCTTTGAAGAACTGGTGAAAAAAAAATGAAGGAGATTATAGCACCAAACTGGATGCATGCACTGAGGAAAATCCAGAATAACCCAGGGATACATCTAGCAAAACTAGCAAGAATAATGAATATCACCTACGGGCCAGTAATAGACTTGAAGAGATTAATGCTAGAAAAGAAGTGGATAAAGATAGAGACCAAGAAGAATAAGACGATAATTACACTTACAGCCAAAGGAGACACACTAGCAAATGCAGCTTCAAGGCTTTTAATTGAGATATGAACATGGAAGACTTTAGAGAAAGAGACTCAGTCACAGGAAGAAAGAGCATAAATAGGCTCAACAAAAAGAACCTAGGAAGCGACGAACTGGAAGACATATTGCTAGAAATAGAGGAAGAACCACCTCTAGACATAGATGATGACTACGAAGAAACAGAATGGGACAGCGCAGATGCATACGAGCATGAATCGGCATAAATTGAAACCCACTGCGCAAAACAGCAAAACAGTAGGTTTTAAACCTAATAAATCTATATTAGTGTAGTATTAAGGATATTATTAAAAGGACATGAGGTTACAAATGCAGAAGCCACCACTTAATTACATGGAAATAAACGTCCCCGAAGGCAAGTCCTCCCAGGATTACAACTACAAGGAACGACGAGCGGAGATATTGCAGCTAGTATTGCAAGCAGGACACCCAGACGCAATCAGCAGAACTGAGATGGGAAAGCGGTACGGAGTAAGCCATACCATGATTGTGAAGGATATGAAATGCATAGCGGAATGCCTCAAGTCTTACATGGGAATCAAAGCTCACGTGATAACGAACACGATATACTACCGAGTAACTAATGATTTAATGAAGAGCAAGGACAACCGTGACAAATTCAATGCAGGTAAGCTTTTAGGGGAATGGAACAACTGGCTATTTGCCACAGGCCAGACTGAGAAAGTAGCGGAAAAGATCGCAATACAATCTGAGAACAAGATGACATACGATGAGGCATATAAGGAACTAATGCTGAACGGCAGGATGGGGGAATCCAATGAAACAGGCAATAAAGGAAATAAATAGTGCAATCACAGCACAAAAAAGAGAAGGCAATCCGACAGCCGTCAAGAGTTTAGAAAGTATCAAAGTTATGGTCAACGAACTCATCAAGCGATATGAAAAAAAGCTAGCTAAAAAGGACAACCAAAGCGACAGCAAAAAGAGCAAAGAACTGAGTCTAACTCCTATAAATGTCCAGGGCACGTTTATGACCCAAGCAGTAAAAGAGGAAATTAAGAGAATATCAGAACAACAAATAGTGCGTGCTCCTGTGGAATGCGGAACAGACATAAACGACCCAAAGCAACTGCACGCACTATGGGCAAAGATTAAGCCATGGGTCCGAGCGGAAGCAGAAGGAGTAGTAGACGAAGTAAGGAGGGGAATACATTGAGTTATACTTTAAACCAATTAATAAGCACCACAATGGCAGTAGTTTTTTATAATTAATCTTTTAGTAATATTTTGTTTGCTCTTTTTGTTTAACAGCTTGGAAAATATGTGGTGAGAGAAGGAAGTACAAAGGAAGGTATTTGGGGAATAAATTATGGTGAACTCAACAAAATGGATAAAAAGGAAGCACTAAGAAGGGTCAGAGAGATGGATGTCAAGTCCATGGTCCGAGACAAATGGGGGGAAGAACTTACTCCAGGACAAGAAGACATAGTGCGACGAATAGCATTCAGGAAACAGAAGAGGCTCGGAATAAGTGCCATGACTAGGTACGGAAAGAGCCATTGCGTCAGCAGGGCAATAGCCCTTTTAATCGATATGGGTGTCCCAGCAAAGATAGCATTTATAGGTCCAAAGCAAGAACAAGCAGGAATTCTACGGCAGTACATGAACGATTTAATTGTCCAGGACAAAGACGGAACCCTACTAGACAAAGCACAACTTAAAGTCAAGGGAGCACAAAGACTGCAGAAGGAAGCAAGTAGGAAACGTATGACATTTAAGACTGGTGCAGAGTATCGAGTCTTCAGCGCAGAAGGAGAAGCAAACCGTTTGATGGGATTCGGTGCGGATATTTTAATTATAGATGAGCGAGTTTTAATACCTCCTGCAGCAGAAGCAAAGATAGGAAGAATGATAGGGGACAACCCAGACGGCTTTATGATTATTGAACTGTACAACCCATGGGACCGAGCGAGCAAAGCATACGAACACACCATAGATCCAGATTGGGACTACATCCACATAGGATGGGAGCAGGCAGTAGAGGAAGGAAGGACAACAAAGGAATTCGTAGACATGCAACGGAAGGAACTGACACCAATAGAATTCACCATACTTTATGAGAGCCAATTCCCACTAGAAGCAGAAGACTCACTGCACAGCCTAGTGTACATAGAACGAGCAGAGAAAAAACGACAGTACCTATACAAACAAGCAGAGAACATGGAGTCAGGAATCAAAGCGCTTAAAGATAGACTAAAGAAACCAATAAGCAACGAACTCAGGGATGAAGTAGAAGAAACACTCGTACTGCTGCAGAAGAATGTTAATAAATATACCAGGATAATCAGTTGCGACCCAGCAGACAAAGGGCGAGATGAGATGGTCATGTTTTGGGGGATAGAGAACAAACCACACAGGGAAGTCATTGGGTACTACAGCGAACCAAAGACAGACAGCATGGAAATGGTTGGAAAATTAGTGGAGCTAGCCAAGAGTTACATCGGTTACGAGATGAAAGGAATAATTAAGATAGACAAGGTAGGAATGGGAGTGGGCCCATTAAGCAGGCTTAAGGAAGTTATACACGGCGAACTAGGGATGAAGAACATACAAATCATGGGATGCGGTGCAGGTGAGAAAGCAGTCAAGACAGATTTATTTATTAACCAGAAGGCAGAGAACAACTTCCGTCTCAAAGGAATAATGGAGGACGATTTAATCTCATTCCCCAAATTAAGGAAACTAAGAATGCAGCTGATGGCCATGAAATGGGACTTGACAAGCGCAGGGAAAAAGAAAATTATAGATCCAGAAGAGAAATCCCCTGACTGGAGCGATGCACTTGTCCTCTTTGTTTGGGAAGGAAAACCAGCCTTCAGCTTTGATTTTCTATAATTGCCGTACCATAAAAAAGTTTAAATAGAGATACGAATGTGAATACTATACTGCTCTCCAAACTCACACTCAATGAAATCATTTAAAGACTTATTCCAAAAGAAAAGCGTCATAAAGGTAGACTATCTCGAAGAAGAAACCAGAGGGGGGATTCAGAAAAGTTATATTCCCAAGTTTTTATACAAGCCACCATTCGGATACCCACGGTACGCTGACATTTCTTATATAAGATGGCTAGCAAGCACTCCATACGCAGAGATGGCAATCTCAACAGTAATCGACGAACTGGCATCAATAGAATGGGACATAATCTTAAATCCAATTCTAGAAGAGGAAGAGGACGACCCAGCAGAGCGCCAAAGTATAAAGAACTTCTTCAACAACCCAAACACTAATCCCGAAAGTTTTGAGGAGACATTTATCAGAATGCCAGTCCGAGACTTATTGGAGATAAACACAGGTCTGCTCGTAAAGGTTTTTAATCTTAAAGGAGACATGGTGGAAGTAATAGCAAGAGACGGTGGAACCTTCTTAAAGAACCCAGACATTCACGGGATGTTTACAGACCGAAAAGATTTAATCATCCCAAAAAACATAGTTGATAATTTCTCGGAAGCAGTAAGCTTTCCAATGCAAAACATTTTTAACCCAACTGTAAGAGAACAAGCAGCATACTACCAGTACGGTTGGGTAAGCGGTCCAATCCCAGTCCCATACGGAAAGAAGGAAATAGTCTGGATGGAACGGATGAAGCGAACCGACGACCACTACGGAAAAAGCCCAATCCAAATACTAGCGAACACCCTGCAATGGTTAGTCTGGGCAATTGAAAGTGACATAGACTACTTCAACGAGAACAACGTACCAAAGGGAATAATCGGACTAGACAATAGTGACACAGACGAACTGCAAGCATTCAAAGAACAATGGAACGCACAGCAACAGAAGAAAGACCAATTCGGAAATATGCGGAAGCAACTGCACAAGGTCCCAATCGTTAATAGAATCCCGCAATTTACCAGGATAGAATTTAGCAGCACAGAAATGCAACTTATAGAAAAACAGAAATGGTACTCAAAACTGGTGTGGGCAAGCTTCGGAGTAACACCAACTGAGCTAGGATTCACAGAAGAGGCATCAGGACAAGGAAACCAGATCGTACAAAGCAAGGTGTTCCGTAAGAAAGCAATCAACCCGATCCTCCGATTAATGGAAACAAAGTACAACAGCCAGATAGTAAGCCAATGGGACTTCACGGCAGAAATAACAACCGAGAAAGGCAGCACGTATGAAATACCAAAGTACCTTCTTAAGTTTAAGGTGTTTGACGTTGACGAAGAGAGAGGGAAGTACGAACTTTATGACCTCCAGGTCAAGAGCGGAATCAAGACCATCAACGAAATCCGAAGAGCCGAAGGACTTGAAGAAATTGACTGGGGAGACTTACCACCAAAAGACTGGCAACAATCTGAGAGCAGTTTCAGCTTTGGCGGAATGGGTGTAGGAGATGACTGGCAAGACAGACAGAATCAGGCAACCGACACCAGGGGAATGGAAGAGAAAAGCAAAAAAAAAACATCACAGTATTTAAATAGAAAATCACTTGGGGTAGATAACCCACTAATTCTAAAGGAAAATGAGCGACCAACTGAATCAGGACGAATAGAAGAATCCTTGGATTATGTTTTGAACGAGAACAAGAAGCGGGTCCTTGAAATACTAAGAGCAGAGATGCCAGTCCAGAAGAAGGGAATCCCCGACCTAGTAAAGAAGCTAGGGATCATCCTGCTATTTAGAATTGAAGACCTAAAAAAGATAGTGGGCGCAGTATTAAGAAATAACTATTATAGCGGATGGGAAGAAGGCGAGAAAGTATTCGACAAGAACTTCCTGCCAGACCAGGACGCAATCAAATACATCCAGGACTACACATTCGAAAATATAAAAGACATGACCGAGGACATCGGTGACAAATTAAGGCAGGTCCTAGAGCGAGGATTTATGGATGGCCAGGGAATCGATGCAATCAGCAAAAACATAGATACCGTGATGAACGCTGGAAAAGTTAGATCCGACACAATCGCAAGAACAGAAACAAATCGAGCATTTAACTACGGTAAGTTACACGCAATGAAGAAGGGCGCACCAGACACAAAGAAGTGGCTCAAGTACACCCTAGACAATCGGACAAGTGAAATAAGCAAGGTACTACACGAAAAGTACGGAACACCAGAACAAGCGATAGGACTTGACGATACATTCTCAGTAGACGTTAAGGTGGGTAAGAAGGTAAAAATAATTGAAGGGCAAGCACCACCCTTCCACCCAAACGAACGTGATAGTCTTATGTTTACAGCCGAATAAAGATTGGTTGAAACACAAAAAAGTTTAAATACGGAACCAGTATAGAAGTAATATGCATGGGTAAGGCGAACCACAAAACTTCGCCAAATGGAAACAAACAACAATACAAAGGCAGCATTTTATGTGCAAAGTAGTGAACTAACTTTTAAAGCTAAAGCTGATGGGAGTAGTAAACGCTATATAATTTCTGGTGACATAAGCACCGACGACGAAGACCTCGTCTCTGATATTGTAACTCAAAAATGCATGGATGATATTTTCACGCAGTTAGAAAACAGGACAATCAAACTCGACTATGAACATGAGACGTTTATAGGAGACTCAGCATTCTCAACAGAAAAAGCAAAGACTAAAAGCCCACTAGGTAAACGAGTCATGTGGGAAAGAAAACCAAACTCAGTCCACGTAGAATGGGAACTGAACCCAGACTGGCAAATCCGAGACAAGAACGGCTCAGTAGTCAAAGACTTTAAAGCTGTATGGCGAGAAATCAAGAACGGATTTTTAGATGCATTCTCAATAGCTTATGTTCCGCTTCAATCGTCCAACACACCAAAGGAAGGACGAACAATAAGACTCCTTGACAAAGTCAACTTGCTAAATGTTGCACTAACAGGAACACCAGTTAATCCAGCAGCAAGGATGAGTGCGGTGATGGCAAAGAGCCTAGAATATATGGAGCGGAAAAACATGGAAAATGAACAGAAGGAAAAAGACAGCAAGATGAACTCTATTAAAAAACCTAGTCCTGAAGAAAAGGACGAACAGGAGGAAGACAAAGTGAAAACAGAAAAGAAATCAGAAGAAACACCAAAAGAACCAGACGCTCAAGCAACTCCTGCAGAAGAATCCACCGAGGAATCAACTGCATCAGAAGCTCCCGTAGGCGCAGAAGTGAAAAGCATGCAGAACCAATTAATTGAGATTAAAGCTCAGCTAAAAGTATTCGATGCACTACACAAACAAGTTGAAGAACTGAAATCAGTTGTCGAGTCCGCTCGAAATTCAACAATCGGAGCTGCAGATGCGGCTGAATTACAAAACAGAGCAGAAGTCAAAGCACAACCAACATCAATTGGTCCGCTTGACTACATCTAAGGAGGAAAAGACAATGCAAGAAACTGTGAACATTAATGGCTCATCGCAAGTAGTAAATACTGGCGACATGAACGAAGAAATGAGTCGAATCGGTACAAAGGGATTCACTCGTGCAAGTGCGTACGAACATTCATTTGGTCGATATCAAGACAAAACCGCTTATTATAATCCATGGCAAAAAATAGATGCAAGACCAGGACTAAAGTCAATCTTTGAAAAAGGATTCCAAGCAGTCCACAAGAAAGCATTCGGTCCTTCACCAGGATCAATTGGTGGAACTGGAACAGCTGGAGTAGGTATGGTTCCTGTTTCATTGGATCCTCGGATTCATGACGAAAGCAGAAAGTACACACCCATGGTTGAGTTAATTTCTCGTGTAACAAACATGGGACTAACAGCAGACTACAACGTGCTCACTGCAAAAGGAGCAGCATACACTGGTCAACCAGATGCAGCACTTCAAGAAGCAGACAACACATACGTACGACGCTCAAAAAGCATCAAGTACCTTTATAGCGTTGGACGAGTCCTAGGTCCTGCACAAGCAGCAGTACCGTCCTACATGCTTCAAGGATTTAACCCAAGCGGTTCTGGAATGCAAGAAGGCCAAGTATTTGGTCCAGCAGGCGCACCAGATGCACGAGCACTTGAAGTACTAACAAAGGCACGAGCAATGAAGGAGCTAGAGGAGAACCTTATTTTTAATGGGGACGCTTCAAGCGACGCAACACAGTTCGACGGTCTAATTGTACAACAGAGTACAACAAACCAGCTGGATTTAAGTAGCGCAGCACTAACTTATGACGACGTCGAAACTGCAGTACGATACGCATACGACGATGGTGGACGACCAAAACTAGCAGTTGCAAGTTCAACTGTTATTGTTGATTTACGAAAGATTATGATTGATACTTTCGGATACCGTCCAGCAGATATTGCAAACGCAGAACTTCCATTCGGAGTTCCAACAGCAATCAAGCTAGAGACAATGGTGGGAACAATTCCATGTATTCCGTCAATGTACTTAAGCAACGTCAGTGGTTCCAAACAGCTATGGTTCCTAGACACCGACTACATCGAGATGAGAGTCCTTCAAGATATGACTTATGAAGACCTCGCTCATGATAACGATAGTTATAAATTCATGTTAAAGATGTACGAGACTCTTGTAGTAAGGGCACCAAAGTTCAACTCGTTCATCGATAACATATTGTGAGGAGGAAAAGACAATGGCAGCAATCTTACTAAGTGCATGTACCGTCGTAACTCTGTGTGTGGCAGGAGTTAAAATCGTTAAGATCACAACACCAGCAACAGCAGACGACGGAGATACAATCGATGTTTCAACTCTGTTTGAAGATGGATGTTTCAGTTTAGTTTCTGGTGCATCCGATACCACAGCAATCTCTGCTGATAAGTATGGCGACAAAGAAGTCACCATCCCAGGTAGCACAGACAACGAAGCAAGAATCATCGTTATAATCGGCAATTAAGCCGTCTTTTTTTATTTTTTTATTTTTAGTTATTACCAACAACACCAGACCTTGAGGGTCGGAGGAAATACAAATGAGCGAAAGCGGAAGAGGGACAGTCGTCCAAAGGAATGGAAAAGTCTACAAGAAATTAAATTTCTCAAGTATGCACGACAACGCAGAAACAGCAGGTGCACTTATTAAAGCAGGAACATCAAGCTCACCAGTTTCAATGAGTACAGCAGATACAAAGTTTATTCAGCTATACTTAAAGTCAACTGCAACAAGCGGAGACAATAGAGCAATCTACAATAGGCTCTTTCTTGCAGGAGCAGGATCAGGTGGGGAATCTTTAAGAGCGTTTACAACAGTACAAGCAGCATGCGGGACAGCACACGGTGCGCATACAAGCCTCAATTTCTCAGGAGACACAACTGGCGAACTAAGCGGACTAGGTGTAGCAGGACGAAACACACTACACATCCCAGACGATGCAACATGGGCTGGCGGAACACTAGCAGCACTACAAGCAGAAATCTATTCAGATGGTGCAGCAAGCGATTCAGACGGATTGACTGAACTATCATTTATCAGAGTTTTAAATGATGGGCATGCAAATGGTATTGCAGACGTTGACGATGATGCATTCCTTATGAGTTTACAAGGACTGACAATCGGAGCAGGGAATGTACTTGCAGTAAAAACATCCGCAGCAGTTTCACATACAGCACGAGTTAAAATCGGAGCAGAAACATACTACTTGATGCTATCTGATGCTCAATAAAGAGAATTTTTTATTTTTATTTTTATTTCATAATCAAACACCAAGGGGGAATCAACTATGGAAAGACAACTGAACATGCCAGAAAGGCTAATCATATTGAACGCATTACCAAAAGAGAATGACTTTTTAACATTGAAAATCATTCGAGACCTAAAGAACGATTTAGGAGCAACAGAGGATGAAATCAAAGAGTACGAACTGCAGAACCATGGTGGAGTAATCTCATGGAACAACACAGCAGACAAAAAGAAACAATTTACAATCGGTGAAAAAGCAGAAGACATCATCAAGGAAAGCCTACTCAAATTTAATAAAGAAAAAAAACTTACCGAGCAAATGATGGGCGTATATGAGATGTTCTGCAATCCTAAAGGTGACGAATAAATGGGCAAATACACAACATACAAAATCAAATCAGGCGCAGCAGATGGAAGCGGAGACGCAACAGCAAACACAGCGAACATAGTACGTGGAGCAATTAAGGCTGTTTATGTTAAATACGATGCAAGCAGCGCAGCAGGAACAGACGTCACACTCTCAGATGCACTAGGACAAACAATCTTAAGCCTAGCAAATGCAAACACGAGCGGAATGTTTTACCCAAGACGTGCAGCAGAAGACAACACAGGAACTGACCTTGTTTACGCATCCTCAGACGTCGTCCCAGTTGAGTTCATGGCTATGGGTTATTTAACTCTAACAATAGCGGACCAAACAGAAGGGAAAGCAGTAGAAGTTTATATCTCTGTGGAGGAATACTAGAATGCTATTCAAAAACGAAACAGGAAAAGACCACAAGACCAGAGATGCAGCAGGAACAGGCTGGCTCACAATCCTCAAAGGAGAAGAAGCAGACCTACCAGAAGAGAAGGGACATGCCCTTGGATTCACTCCCATTGAAGAAGTGGAAGCAGATGCAAAACCAGATCCAAAAGAAAAGGGGAAGGGAGCAGATGCAAAGAAAGACAAAGAATACGCTTCTAAGCTTAAGTCAATTAAGGGAATCGGGAAGAAGACCGTTGAAGACATCCTAAAAGTCTTTAAGACAGAAGGAGAACTGAAGAAGGCAATCAAATCCAAAGAGGAACTACCTTTCAGAGATGACGTTGACGAAAACTTAAGGAAGAACTTTAAGTGATGAGTATGAGAGGAGACGGAAACGGTGGAATTGTAATAAACTCTTCGATTATTAAATTAATTACAGTTATAATCCCATTGCTTTTATTATTAACAAGTGTTATTGCTTATTCTATAGGTGTTAATACACAAGTAGACCAGATAAGTGACCAAGTAACAGATTTAAAAAAAATATCAGACCTCTCAACCGTAGAGCGCAACCAGAACACAAAAGACCTCGCAGTCTCCAACGGTAAATACGAAGAGATAATCAGACGTTTGGATAGGATAGACCAAAAACTAGATTCAATGGAGAAGAGATGATGGCATTAACATACATAACAGCTCAAAAGATAAGAAACTGGTGCGGAGCACCGCAAGCCCTAGTCTCAGATTCAATTGTGGAAACGCTTGGAGAAGAAGTAGAAAGGAACACAGAACGATGGCTAAATACTAAATTTATCCCAACCAGGAGAATGGAAACAAAAGACGGAAGCGGGACAAGCATGATATTCACAAACAAAAATCCCCTTTTAACTGTGCGTGCCCTCAAGAGCAATGACAACGCCGTCGACGTGAGCGAACTAGACATAAGCAAACCAAGCGGAAGAATCGTACTTGGGACTAAGAATGACTCAGCAGTTTTCGTGTATAAATCAAAGAGCGTCAATATAGACTATTATTACGGACTCGTGGAAGAGACGAGCACCACAACCACATCTTCAGTAGCGACAACTGCAGGAACAAGCGTGCTAGTAAGCGTGGCAAACACAAGCGGATTCGTAGCAAACAACTGGGTTTATATTGAAGGAATGGACGGAAATGCAGAAATAGCACAAATAAATAGCGTAGACAGTGGAGCTCTAACAATAACCGTCGACCAGCTAGTCATGACCCACGAAAGCGGAAGCATGATAGTGAAGCACGAGATACCTCAATTTATTAAAACTTTCATGGAAGTAGAAGCAGCCTTCGCAGTTGCTTTATACGCAATAGGAAGCACATACACATTTAATGCAAGTTACTCTCTTGGGGAATTAAGTGTCACAAAAGGTGTACCATACACGCACTGGAGAGAAACCACAGACAAACTCGATAAGGTAAGAAAAGAAATGCGGGCAACAATCAAACCAAGGCCTGGAATAATGGTGAGCTAAATGGCATGGGACACAACCAAGACAGGACCTTATGATGGTTCAAATGATGATACAAGCAAAATCAAATCGGCAGACTGGAACGATTTAGTCACAGCATTAAAACTAAGAGGATCACCAGCAAACGACCTTGACAAACGAGGAAGCGACTGCACAGGAGTAGATGGAGCACTAGGAAGAGTTTTAACACTTTCAAATACTACACTCACAAAGACTGCAGGCGTAATGGTTTTTAGAAGTGGCGGAAAAATTATGAATGTTGATTTAACAATTACACACAACACATCAGGGAGCACAGTGGCATTTGACAATGTAAACATCTTCGACACAGACTACATAGATGTTTATTATTTTGAATAGGAGGATCACAATGAAAAAACTACTACAGATTAGCTTAATTATTTTTACAATTCTATCCATTTTCGTAGCAACAGCGGTAGACTTCATTCCACCAGGTAACATGAATAATAAGGGAATTTATGAAGTAAAAAACGCAACGAATATCAGCGCCAATTATTTCTGTGACAATAACAGCACATGCGGAACAGTAGCAGACTTCACTGCAGCTGCAGGCGGAAACGTATCCTCTTTTAATTGCCCAGACGGAACAGCAGCACAGAACTACACCAACACAGTTGAGTGTGTCCCAATAACATCATCTGGTGGGAATACAAGCTGGACTGAAGGAGTAGCCAACGGCATTTATTTAAATATTAACTGGAGCGGAAACATCACAGACAACCAAAACGCAATCGGTAGCCTTCCAAACATAACAGAAACAGAAGTGAACTCAAGCATCGACGCAAGAGTAGTACTCTCATTCTTAAGAAATATTCTTGACTCAATTTACGCAAAAGTAGGATGGGAAACAAATGTCACCTACAACACCAGAGACATAGCAAGCATGGAAAACCTATCAGCAACAGAAGTTGATGGGAAAGTTAGTGCAGTTAATCTCACTTCAAATGTATCGGACAATAGGGACGCCATCCTAGAGAATAACAACACAGCAAACACAAACCTAGCAAACAAACTAGAGAACGGAACAAACGCAAATCTCAATGTCCTAAAAGCAAATGACTGGACCAATGCAACCATAGCAGGGGAAGCAGTAACGAGCGGAACGATAGCAGATGCACGAGTAGCAAGCACAATCACTAGAGACAGTGAACTAGCAAACACAAGCCCAATAGGATTGACAGGAACAACATACTCCCTAGAGTCTTGTGGCAATACGCAAATACTAAAATACAATACATCCACAGGAAATTGGGAATGTAGAGCGGACGAGACAGGAGCAGGCGGAACAGTAACAGGATCAGGTACAGGCAATGCCATCACTTTATGGTCCTCATCAAGCGCACTAACAGATAGCATCATGACTCAAAATGCAGATGTAATTATTGTAGAAGGGGGAATTGTAGCAAATGAAACAAACATCACAGGGGACTCTTTAAGATTTGTTGGAAGCTCAGGAGTGTGGTCATTTACACCATTAAACAACGGAGCAGACATGGTACTGACAGATGGAACAAACTACCCACTAAGATGGATAGGAGATAAGATAGGAATAAATCTCAGCATATCAACACCAGGGTACGCTCTAGAAGTAAACGGAGTAACATCAAGCACAGAAATACTCCAAGGCGGAAAAGATGTTTTAGATGTTAGTGGAATAGATGGAAGCAATATCACATCAGGAACTGTTGCTGACGCAAGAATAGCTTCGAGTATCGCACGTGACACAGAACTTTATACAGCACAAAACTCCTCAGCTGACCTTCAAAATAGTACTATTTTACGAATTGGAAGCGACCAAGAAGTGACCATAGCTGGCGAAAATATCACAAGCGGAACAGTAGCCGATGCAAGAATAGCGAGTACAATCGCAAGAGACAGTGAACTTTATACAGCAACAAATGCCTCTGCTGACCTTCAAAATAGTACTATTTTACGAATTGGAAGCGACCAAGAAGTGACCATAGCTGGCGAAAATATCACAAGCGGAACAGTAGCCGATGCAAGAATAGCGAGTACAATCGCAAGAGACAGTGAACTTTATACAGCAACAAATGCCTCTGC